>Ga0209155_1001584_pt1 | contig 10708 bp, 6 predicted proteins | sample GraSoiAngelo_122_FD_185879 | JGI IMG/M metagenome (GOLD analysis project Ga0209155, IMG submission 185879) | Grasslands soil microbial communities from the Angelo Coastal Reserve, California, USA - 14_0927_02_20cm (SPAdes) (version 2) | ecosystem: Environmental > Terrestrial > Soil > Grasslands ...
CCATGACAGCGTCGAGACGTGCATCAATTTCGCGGACTTCGGTCTCGAGTTTGTGCCAGAGAGCGGCTTCCTTGCCCGTGGTCGGGCTCTTCGGGCAACACGTCGGACTGCTCTGGGCAACGGCGAGTGACATTAGAGGAAGGACAAGCAATGCGCGGAATATGGTCATCGGTGGAAGATTATAGGTTGTGGTGCCTGACAGCCAGAAGAGTCCCGGCTAAGGGTGACCGACGGGCTGCCAATAGCCGGACTCTGCTCACGGAGCAAACGAATAGGTGTATTTCACGGCGAAGCGGGTCTCGCGAACTTGCGGAGGATTGGCCGGGGCGATGCTCGCGAACTGCGTCCCCTCGTTGTAGATGACGTAAAGATCGCTGTCCGGGCGGTAGTTGTAGCGGAAACGGAAGCTGGCGCTCGCGGCCTGGGTGTTGGATGTGTCGATCTGAACGAGACTCGTAAATGTCAAAAACCGGTTAAAGGAGTAATTCCACTGCAGGCTCGCCAGCACAACCGAGAAATTGCCGTTGGGTAAAGGCAATTGAAAGCGGTCCCACGTCCCGGAAGTGTCGATAGATAATCGTGGACTGGCGCGATAGCTCGCCTGCACGCGAAATTCGTTCAGCTTCCCACCATAGAAGCCGCCGAATCGTTCGACAAGACCGTAAGTGAAACTGCGATCCTGGCGGGAGCCGTAGGCGAGCTGATGGCGAGTGAAGTGATAGAGGCCGTCAGGGATAAAAACATCCCTGTAGATATGCAGCGGCGTCGTAATGCGCTGGGTGAAGCTATCCACGATGTCGTCGTCGGTGTGAGCACCATCATTCAACTCGGCATAAAAACTGCCCAGCCGTTCCTGAGTAAATACGGCACCGTGAGTGTCGGGAGCATCAAGCAGAAGCCCTTCGAACCGCAGCTCACGAACGCCGGGGATGCGGGGTCTGAGCTTGAAGGTCAGGTCTCCAAGTGTTTCGTCCGAGTCAGTCCTTTCGACGAAGCCGACTTCGGGACTGAAGTTCGGTCCGGTTCTTCGGCGCTCCACTAACCCATTGAGCCAGTTGGAGCGATACGCCAACGAGGCCCCGACATCGTTGGCTCCGCTCGGATCCCCTGGTGAGTGCGTTCCGGCGACGTGGGCATTGAGGGTCCAGTCCTTGAAGAAAACCAGACGCGTGTCAGCTCCAACGGTCCGATTGAAGCTGTCCAGAACATCTCCGGATTGCTTATCCGTGCCCATGACTCCGAAGTATGAGCCGGGCCACAGCGATTCCTTCAACCGAACCATCGCGAAATTGGCATGTGGGCTCGGGCCGCTCGAACGGGTGTCGACATCCATGACGCCGAGCTCCAAACGACCGAGTGTGCCGGTCAGTTTTGCTCCGCCATTAACCGGGACTTGATTGCCCGTTACGGGGTCAATGCCAATCTGTCGGCTGAAAAACAACTGATCCTGATCGCCGAGGGGGAACTTGAATACGCCGGCGTTTTCCAGGAAAAAGCCGCGCTTCTCTGGAAGATATACCTTGAAGGGTGTGATATTGAAGGGCTGCAGATCGACTTCCGTGTCGGCGAAATCCGTGTTGCCAGTGAGGTTAAGGAGCAGACTGGAGCTGAGGCCATACTTTATATCGACGCCTGCGGTCAGCGGAGAGAGCGGGGTCTGGCCGGTCTGTTTGTCGTACCTTGCCAGGCCGTACGGCTTGACGATAAAGAGCCTTCCGCTCCCGATATCGTGTATTCCGCGCAGCTCTCCCGCTTCGGAGACCTTGGTAAGGCCAAAGGTGCGACGGTAGGCGCGCCATAAGTCTTCTTCGTTCTTCCCGCGGATAAAGCGCTTGAAATTGATGCCCCACAGCGCATCGACGGAATGTGTGAAGTTGAGTGTCGTGAACGGAATTTCGACCGTCGCGGTCCAGCCATCTGCCGTGATCCGCGCTTCGGAGCTCCAGACACCATCCCAGCCGGGGTCAAAATCCGTCTCATCGTCGCTGCCTTGCTCCTCGACGATCAGGCCGTCCACCTGGGTACCAAGAGGATTGACCCCGAAAACGTAAGCATCGCGGCGATCGTGCCTGGCATCAATCAGGATTTCGAAGTGATCGTCAAGTTCCTGTGAGGCGTCTCGGCGCAATTCCGTGGCAATGATTCGAGAGGGTTGTGAGTCATAGCAGTGAATGCCGAAGTAGACCGCGCGGCGAGTGTACAGAGTGCGGACTTCCGTTTTCTCCGTGGCGGGTTGATCCTCGTCAGGTTCGCGTTGCCGAAAAACCGTGATCGGAACAGCGGAGCGCCATAGCGGATCGTCGAGAGTTCCGTCGAGCCTGGGAGGCTGTTCGACGGCAGTTGCTTGTGCGCTCAGTTCTGATTGTTCAAATTCAGTCTTCGGTACCTGCGCCGAAAGGGGGGATAAGAAGCAGAGATATGGAACAATCGGGAACAGGGTAGCGAGAGGGCCTCCGAGGCTCACCAGGTTCGCCTCACGTCGCCCCGGTGTTCTCGAGATGAGGCCCGAGCGCCACGGCCACGACGGCACGTGGGTGCGGCACGTTCAACAAGCGCCAATTGGAAGCCGACTGGCCCGCAAGCCCCGTCGACAGGAGCGCCGCCCTTTCCGAGAGCGAAACGATGATCTCCGTCAGCGGCGCGGTGAGCCCCAGGCCGAGTGCTTTCACGTATGCCTCCTTCCTCGTCCAGCCGTTCAGAAACGCCGACACGGGATCGGGAGCGAGTTCGAGCTCCCGACGCTCGACATCCGAGAACACGAGACGTGCGAGCGATTCGACATCGGGAACCGGCCGGAGGAGCTCGATGTCCACTCCGATGGCCGCGCACTCGGTGAGTGCAATGACCGCGTCACCGCCGCAATGCGCGAGGTTGAACTCGAGGTGTCCACGAGTGCCCTCGAGCATGGGCTTGCCGTTTCTTCCATACGAGAACCGCACCGCAGCTGGGGAGCAACCGAGCCGATCGGCAAGCACACGTCGCAGGGCGATCCGTCCAACGACGTAGCGGGAGCGGTCCAAATCCGAGTGGAAACGCTCGGCCCTGCCGAGCTCATCGTCCGAGAGCCAATGCCTGAAGGAGCCTCGGGCGTCGGCCCTCACGTCCAGGTCGACGTACCACAGGTCAAGGGACGCATAGGACGTGCCCACGCGTACGGTGGTCGTCGCGAGATTCGGTCGCCGTATGTTGTGCAATGCGGCGGACATTGGGCACGTCGTTGCTGCGGAAGCGATCCTTCGTCAGCCGCCGGTCACCTCGATCGTTGGGGAGCAGTCGGCCAGCTGCACCGCATCGGCCATCGCTACGAGCACTTCGCGCGCTCCCTCGAAGTGCTCCCTGCCGTGCGCGGTGCGGAGGTTGTCCACCAGGAGCAGGTCCCCGCTTTGCCAGGGCTCGCATGCGGTGTTTTTCTCATAGACCTCATCGATCATCTGTATGACCTCAGGGCCGATTGGGTCGCCGTTGCCAAAGCGCGTGTTGAAGGGCAGCCCGTCCTCGCCGTAGAGGTCCACGAGGTACTCGCGCACTTCCGGGTCCATAGTCCACTCGTTCAGGAATGCGATTTGGTTGAACCAGCATCGCTGGCCGCTGCGCGGGTGAAGCATGACGGCACTGCGGCGCTGCCAAGTGCGCAGCACGCCGTTCGGCTGCCACTCGAACTGGATCGCATTCGCACGGCAGTACCTCTCGACGGCGCAACGGTCGTCGGAGCCGAAGGCTTCAGCGATGGACGCGCCGATGTCCTCGTTGTAGTTGCGGATCAGGAGCCAGCCCAGTCGCTCAAAGCGCTCGACCAGCTCGCCGGGGAGCGACTTCAGTACAGTCGGCGAATCGGCCACCTGGGTCGCGCCCCCGCCCGTCGGCGCAACGAGGCACGCAAACAGCATGAGGCTGGGGAACACGACCGCGTAGCTAAGTTCGTGGTGCATGCACATGTGCTGGTTGGGCGGCCACTTCGACGAGGAGTACACGCCCTCAGAGTAGCGGCGCCGCGGCGCGAAGGTCTCCCTCTCGGCCAGGAGACTCCCAAGCCGCCGAAAGACCGCTTCGGTCTGGGCCGCGTCGCGCAGCCCGAGACCGCGAACCAGCAGCGACCCGTGTTCGGCGACCAGGGCGCGCAGCGCGTTGCGGTGCTCGGCTGCCCAGCGCGCCGCATCCCCGGTCGTCCTGGCTCGCAGCACCGGCGGCTTGCCGGGTTGCAGGTCCACGTCGGGCAGTGAGGTCGCGAGTGAGTGCGTCATCTGAAGCGCCGCCCTTCGCTTCCTGTGGCGGTGGTCGTGCCGGTCACCGCGCGGCGGCCGCCTCCGACAGGCACGGGAGCCGGTACTTCCCGCTTGAGCCGGCGATCGATGAGTTCCGCCTGATCGGCGAGTATCGGGTGACCGATGAGGTCCTTCAGGGACACCGCGCGGTCAAGGGCAAGGGCCAGCTTCAAAGCGGACAGCGACGTGCCGCCCATGTCGAAAAAGTGATCCCGCCTGCCGATCTGTGCCTTGGGAACAGCGAGCACCTCCGCCCACGCGGCTGCCAGCCGGTGCTCGGTGGCCGTACCCAGCCCGTGCTCGCTCCGTCCGGCGACTTCGCGTTCCGCGGCGAGCGCCGCCAGCGCCCGCTTGTCGACCTTCCCGTTGTCCGTCAGCGGCAGACGGTTCCGCCAATGAAAGACCGTCGGGACCATGTACTTGGGCAGCACCGCAGCGAGCCGGTCCCGCAGCGCGTTGGTATCCAGTTGGCGCTCGCCGGTATAGAAGGCCACCAGGTGCTTGCTGCGGTCGGGGCGCTCCGTGACGACGACCGCGTCTTCGCGGACGCCAGACACGCGCAGGAGGGCGTTTTCGATTTCCCCGATCTCGATCCGGAAGCCACTGATCTTGACCTGGGTATCGCGGCGGCCGAGAAACTCGAGCTTGCCCTCGGGCAGCCAGCGCCCATAGTCCCCGCTACGGTACAGCCGTTCGTACGGGTGGTGTGGATCGGTCAGGAACGCCCGTTGCGTGCGCTCGCTGTCACCGATGTACCCGCGGCCGACACATATCCCGGCGAAGACGATTTCACCGGGCGCGCCGAGCGGCACCGGCGACAACTGCTCGTCCACGATGTAGACACGCACGTTGTTGATGGGGCGGCCAAGCGGGACGCGTTCTTGGCGCGGCACACTGTCCAGGATCTCGTGGTTGGTGTCGTCGGAGGTCTCCGTCAGGCCGTACGCATTCATGAGCTTGATGGCGGGCTTGACCGCGAACCAGCGCTGCACCAGCTCCTTCTTCAGCACTTCTCCGGTCACGGACACGCGCCGGAGGTGCGGCAGCTCGCGGGGGTGTTGCTCCAGATAGGACACGAGGACTTCAAGGTAGGACGGCACGACCTGCAGGACGCTGACCCTGCCTTTCACGATCTTGTCGATAAACCGCTTCGCATCGAGGATGATCTCCTGCTCCACCAGCAGCGTCCGCCCGCCGACCAACAGCGCGGCAAGCAGCTGCCACAGTGAGATGTCAAAGCACTGAGGCGCCGTCTGAGCTAGCACGTCCCGCTCGGCGATCCTCAGATCGTCGATCTTGGCAAAGAGGTGATTGAGCATCCCGTCGTGCTCGCACATCGCGCCCTTGGGCTCTCCGGTGGAACCGGACGTGAAAAAGATGTACGAGAGCTGTTGGGGCCAAACGTTGACGTCAGGATCGGTCTCAGAATGGCCCTCCGCGAGTGCCGCCTCGATGAGGAGCGTCTCGACTCCGGACAACGAATGGAGCGCCCGATCGAGCACGGCGCTGCTGCCGCGCTCAGTGAGCACGAGCCGGCATCCGGCCCGGGAAAGCATCCTGGCGATTCGCTCGGCCGGGAAATGCGGCTCGAAGGGTAAGTACGCGCCACCGGCCTTGAAGATCGCGAGCACGGCTGTCATCCAATCCAGATTGCGCTCGGTCACGACGCCCACCACACTTTCGCGGGCCAGGCCCCGCTTCAGCAGCGCTCGGGCCAGCTGATTGGCACGCGCATTGAGCGTCCGGTACGTCAGCTGCCTGTTGCCGTGCACGGCCGCGACGGCGTCCGGGTGTGCCCGAGCGCGCTCCTCGAAGAGTTGGTGGGTGCGGCGGTCGGGCAGCATTCGGAGTGGTCCGGCGAGGCCATGAAGCTGGCAGTGCAGCTCCTCGGCGGAGAGCAGAGATGCCCGCGCGTGCTCGGCCTCGGGATCGGCCGTCATCAACGAGAGCGCGGTGACGTGGTAGCCGGCGATCCTGGCGGCGCAGGTCGCGTCGAGTACCTCGGTCCTGTACCGCAGCCGCAGCACGAACCCGTCACGCTGCACGAAGCCGACCCGCAGGACAGTGCCCTCGGCGAGTTCGCCGCTGCCCGCAGACGGATCGAACACCGTCTCGAACAACGGCTCGGCGGGGGCCGGGGCGCCTCCGCGATCGTCGACTGGCACATCGCTGTGCGCCAGCAGGTCCGACTCCGCTCGAGCGATGCCTCGCAGCACTTCGCGCCATGAGCGCGGTCTGAGCGTCATCCGCATCGGCAGCGGCGGGTGGGGGTCCACCGCGTAGCCGGTACATACCTCGTGCTCGCCCGCTAACGCGCCGAGCACCTTGGCGTGCGCAGTGAGCAGCACCGAGCTGAGCGGCAGCGCCGAGTCGTTCGCCAACCGGTGCGATGCCGCCGTGAGCTCATCGGGGATCCTCACCTCGTGCTCGCCGATGCCCGGCACGGGGTCGAGGGTCCAGCGCGGGACGACAGTGAATCCACTCATCTCACAACTCCATGGCCGGGTTGCCGCCCCAGCGCGCACCTCGTGGGACATCCTCTCCCTTCATGAGGAAGGAGTCGGCTGCCAGCACCGAGCCGTCACCCATCGTCACGCCGTAGAGGACGAATGCGCCCACCCCGATCGTGCAGCCGGCGCCAACCCTGGTTCGGTCGCATTTGAAAGTGCCGTCCTCCTGCGAGTGGCACTGGATCTTGCTGCGGTAATTGAGGACAGACTCATCCCCGATGGCGGTGAGAGTCGGCTCGGAGATGTGCGCGCCGTCGTCGAAGGTCCTCCTGCCGACCTGAACGCCCATCAGCCGCCAGAGCACGTTCTTGAACGGCGTGCCATCGAAAGCGTGCAGGTAGTGAATCGGATGCACCTTCCAAATCCGTTCAGCCCACCAGAAATCGGGATGGTAGACGGAGCAAATGGTCGGCTGTGTTGGGTGCAACGCGACGATGCAACGCTGCACCCCGCACAGGAAGACAGCGGTGACCACCACGCTGAGCGCGAACAACACGGCGTTCAGCCCGTGTGGAAGCAGGTCGTAGAGCTCGACGGCGGCCAGGTAGAGCAAGGCGAACAGGAAGACGCCCAGCCACCGTGTGACGAGGAAAATGCCGATGGTCTGAAGGTCGCATCGATTCTTTGCCGCCAGGCCGCGTCGCAATGCTTCCCCCGTCCGCAGATGATCGAATCGCATGTCGCGCTCGACAGAACGCGGAATCTCGAAACATGGGGAGCCTAGGAGGCCGACCCCTTCACGGATCTTTCCGTCGAGCGGAACCAGCACCTTGGTCCCGAGAAGGACGTTGTCGCCGGTCCTGCCGCCGGCGGGATACGTGACGTCGTTCCCCACGAAGTTATGAGGCCCGATCGCTACGCGCGACACGCGGAAGGACGTACTCGAAACCTCGTCGTTCACCAGATGCAGCCCGTCCGCGACCATCGAGCCGCTGCCGACAGCGCTCAGTGACGGGTTCGCGTGCATCACCTCGGTGCCGAAATTCACGCCGGTCTGCACGACCGGCTTGAGGCGATATCCAAGCCACTGCAGGAAGTGAACGATGAGAGAGCTGTCACCGAACAGGTATGTGAAGAACCTCATTCTGCCAATCCGCGCAATCGCCCGGTGCGCGGCGTCGTGAAAACCGTACAGCGGATAGACGACGTCCGGCTTGACGAAGCCACTCAACAGGCGAGACACGGCGACCACGAGGAGGAGGCCTGCGAGTGCGAGGCCGAAGAAAATCACCAGTGAGAGGATCACCGCTTCGATCAGGAGCGCGACCAGGGTGCTCGCACCCGCGCTCGGATCCAGCACCTGAGCCAGCGAGGATGCCCCGTCGATCGCCAAAGTCGCACCCCCCGCGAGGAGCGGCAGGCACAGCAGCAGGACGACGAGCACGGCGGCCGTGGAATACACGGCCCGACGCCACGTACTCGCCTGAGCCGACGGGACTCTCAGGTAGTTCACGTCCGTGCGCTGTGCCGGAGATCCGTGCCAGCGCTCGCCGGTCGGCACCGCCTGGCCGCTGTGTAAACCGGAGGCGTGACCGAGCTGCGCTCGATCCCCCATGAACGTGTTGATGTCGAGCACGGAACGTTCGCCGACGAAAACGTCCCGCCCGAGCGTGACCGGCCCGAGCTCGAGCCGCCCAGCCTGCGCCCGGTAGCACTGCAACATCGCTTCCTTGCGGATCACCGTCCCTGCGCCGATGGTCAGCAGATCGGTGCACACCGGCACGCGCCGGGAGAAGATCACGACGCCGGGCCCGATTCTCGCGCCCAGCGCCCTCAGGTAAAGGAGGTACACGGGCGTGCCGATGAACATGCGGGCGGCCGGGCTCGATCGGATGAGCGTCTTGACGATCCAGAACCGGAAGTAAGCGAGGCTCCACAGGCGGATGTGCTGGCTCTTCCAACGGCCGATGAGCACCCACTTCGCCGCGATCGGAACGGCGCAGGCAAGGAGGAAAGCCGCGCTACTGGCCAGTACCAAGCGCCCGCAAGCCTCGACGGCACTCGAGCCGCTCGCGACCCACCGGGAGCTCCAGGCGATGCCGACTACGGCGAGATAGGAGTATGCGAGGAAAAACAGGGCCTGCAGCGCTCCGCAAAGGATGTACTCCCGCGCGCTGGTTGGTGTCGCCGCCTCGATCGCCGCCGAGCCTGGCGGCTGGACAGGTTTGGGCGCCGCGTCCGCGAGCGCCGCTGCAAGGCTGCGGATCGTCGGATGCCGGTAGATGTCCTTCATGGTGACCGACGGCAGGTCGCCTCGCTTCCTCACTCGCGCGCAGAACTTGGCCATCACCAGGGAGTCAGCGCCCAGTTGATCAAAAAAGTGGCTGTCGACGGACAGACGATCGGCGCGCAGAACCTCCGCCAGGACCTCGGCGAGGGTGCGTTCGGCGCGCGTCATCGCGTCGGCGCAGCGCTCCTGAGTCACCGCACATTCGGCGGATCCGACCTGAGCCCCCTTGGCAAGTGCGTCTTTCATGCCTCCTCAGCCCATGGACCGGGCAGGAACGAAGCGACCACTGTCTGCAGCCCCCGCTGGAGCGCGAGGTCTGTGACCAGTTTGCCGACGGCAAGATCTAGCACCCCCAGCCCGAACGGGCTGAACACGCAGGCGGTCCCGGAACCGTTCCTGGCGGGGCTCCGGCCGCTGAGAATGTCGGGCAGGCTACAACGGATGAATTTCCTGTGCCCCACGAGTTGTTCCGCCAGATGCACCGAAGTTTGGGCGCGACAGACGTGATCGATGTCATCCACCACGTTGTCGCAGGAGAGTATGACGTCGGGAGTCAGATCCCGCAGCGACACATGCAGGATCACGCTCCCTCGAGGGCAGTCGCGAAGTTCGCCAATGTGGGGCGTGACCGCCGTGGTGGCAATGGAAACGAGCGGAGAGTCACGCAGCACGGCCCCGACATCAGTGGCAATCTCTACCTCGACCTCGTCGAAGATCCTCCGACACTTGTTCTGGAACCGCTGCGCACGGGCTTCGTCCTGGTCGAAGAGGACGAAGGTTTCCACGTTGGGGAACACGGCCAGGAGGAATCGCGCAATCTCGAAATTGATCAAGCCGCACCCGATCATCCCAACGCGGCCGGCTTCGCTGCCCTTGAGCAGGCATTGGGCGGCCAGAGCCGCGCTGGCCGCGGTCCGCTTCGCGTTGATCGCGGACCCCTCGAGCACGGCTTCGGGCCGCCCCGTCTGCGGTGAATTCAAGATCACCACCGCGGAGGCGCGGTCGACGCCACGATTCAGATTGTCCGGAAACGAGGAGACCCATTTGACGCCAGCGATCCGGCAGGCACCGCCGAGGTAAGCGGGCAGCGCGACGATTCGGTCCCGCGGCTGGCCGGGGAATGGCAAGAAGGTCGAGTGGGGCAGCGAGCTGTCGCCATCGCCGTGGGTTTCGTACGCCCTCCGCACCGCCTGGATCAGCTCGAGCTCGCGTCCGGCCAGCACCTCACGGACTTCGGAGCCCCTCAAGAGTACGATGTCGCCATCACGCATGGCTCGGGCTCCTGTTGTCCCTGCCAGAGATGTGCGATGTCGACATCATGCATGGCTCGAGCTCCGCTTGCCCCTGCCAGAGGTGTGCGATATCGCCAAAGTGCTGCGCGACCCACTCGTCGCAATAGACGGTGTCGAGGTAGCGTTCTCCGCGGTCGTGAAAAATAGCCACGCACGTCGCGCCCCTGGGCATGCGGTCCTTCACCTGTTGTACTGCCATGAGCACTCCTCCCGACGAGCCGCCGGCGAGGATGGCCTCGGTCTGCACCAAGCGGCGGCAACCAACGACACAGTCCAAGTCCGTCACCCGCAGACACTCATCGGCCAGGTCGGCGCGGTAGAGCTCGGGGCGCCTGGCCGACCCGTGTCCTGGAATGAGCCGCTTGGCCGGCTTGCCGCCGAAAATCACGCTGCCGTGAGCATCGACCGCGAAGA
>Ga0209155_1001591_pt1 | contig 10653 bp, 11 predicted proteins | sample GraSoiAngelo_122_FD_185879 | JGI IMG/M metagenome (GOLD analysis project Ga0209155, IMG submission 185879) | Grasslands soil microbial communities from the Angelo Coastal Reserve, California, USA - 14_0927_02_20cm (SPAdes) (version 2) | ecosystem: Environmental > Terrestrial > Soil > Grasslands ...
CGGACACCCCCCCGGGATCGATACTCCGGTTACGTACGGATCCACTCGTCACGTCCGAAGCCCACCTGGCCGCGGAGGGGAGAACCATGAGCAAGGTCATCGGCATCGACCTCGGCACCACCAACTCCGTGGTGGCGGTGATGGAGGGCGGGACCCCCACCGTCATCCCCAACCAGGAGGGAAGCCGGCTGACGCCGTCGGTGGTTGCCTTCACCAAGGACGGCGAGATCCTCGTCGGCCAGGTCGCCAAGCGGCAGGCCATCACCAATCCCGAGAACACCGTCTTCTCGATCAAGCGCTTCATGGGCCGCCGGTACGACGAGGTGCAGGAGGAGATCAAGAAGGTCCCCTACAAGGTCGTGAAGGCGTCGAACGGCGACGTGCGCATCGAGATACGAGGCAAGCAGTACTCGCCGCCCGAGATCTCCGCGATGATCCTGCGCAAGCTGAAGGAGGCGGCGGAGGCCTATCTCGGTCAGACGGTGACGCAGGCCGTGATCACCGTGCCGGCCTACTTCAACGACAGCCAGCGGCAGGCGACCAAGGACGCCGGCAAGATCGCCGGGCTCGAGGTGCAGCGAATCATCAACGAGCCCACCGCCGCCGCCCTCGCGTACGGCCTGGACAAGAAGAACGACGAGCAGATCGCCGTCTACGACCTCGGCGGCGGGACGTTCGACATCTCGATCCTCGAGATCGGCCAGGGCGTCTTCGAGGTGAAGGCCACCAACGGCGACACGCACCTCGGCGGCGACGACTTCGACCAGCGCGTGATGGACTGGATCGCCGAGGAGTTCAAGAAGGACAACGGCATCGACCTGCGCCGTGACCGCATGGCGCTGCAGCGCCTCAAGGAGGCGGCCGAGAAGGCGAAGATCGAGCTCAGCTCGACGCTCGAGACCGAGATCAATCTGCCCTTCATCACCGCCGACGCCAGCGGCCCCAAGCATCTGGTGCTGAAGCTCACGCGGGCCAAGCTCGAGGCGCTCGTCGACGATCTCATCCAGCGCACCGTGCCCCCCTGCCGGCAGGCGATGAAGGACGCCGACGTCAGCGCGAGCGACATCGACGAGGTCGTGCTCGTCGGAGGCCAGACGCGGATGCCGAAGGTCCAGGACCTCGTCAAGCAGCTCTTCGGCAAGGAAGCCCACAAGGGCGTCAACCCCGACGAGGTCGTGGCCGTCGGCGCCGCCATCCAGGCCGGTGTCCTCGCGGGCGACGTCAAGGACGTCGTGCTGCTCGACGTCACGCCGCTGTCGCTCGGCGTCGAGACGCAGGGCGGCGCCATGACCGTGCTGATCCCGCGGAACACCACGATCCCCACGAAGAAGAGCGAGATCTTCACGACGGCCACCGACAACCAGACCGCGGTCGACGTCCACGTGCTGCAGGGCGAGCGGCCGCTGGCGCGCGACAATCGCACGCTGGGCCGGTTCCGCCTCGAGGGCATCCCGCCGGCGCCGCGCGGCCTGCCCCAGATCGAGGTGACGTTCGACATCGACGCCAACGGCATCCTCAACGTGTCGGCGCAGGACAAGGCCAGCGGCAAGCAGCAGCAGATCACCATCACCGCCTCCTCGGGTCTCAGCAAGAGCGAGGTCGAGCGGATGGTGCGCGAGGCCGAGGCCAACGCGAGCGAGGACGCGCGGCGCCGGCAGGAGATCGAGCTGCGCAACCAGGTGGACGGGCTCATCTACGCCACCGAGCGGGCGCTCGCCGAGCACGGCGGCAAGCTATCGGGCCCGGATCGGACCGTGATCGAGCAGGCGCTCAACGAGGCCCGCGAGGCGGTGAAGGGCGAGGACGCCCAGCGCATGCGCAAGGCCCAGGACAACCTCACGCGCGTGTCGCAGATGCTTGCGGAAGCGGCCTCGCGCGGCGGACCGACCGACACGGGCGCCGGGCCGCAGGGCGCCGCGGGCGGGGGGCAGGACGGCGAGGTCATCGACGCCGAATTCAAGGACGCGGACGACAGAAAGGCGTGAGCCAGGGCGCCGCCGAAGCCGATGATCGGCATCTCCGGCTCCTCGCGGAGTTCGACAACTACCGCCGCCGGACCGCGAAGGAGCACGAGGCCGCGCGGCGCGAGGGCCGCCGCGCGGCGCTGCTCCCGCTGCTGCCCGTGCTGGACTCGCTCGAGCGGGCGCTCGCGACCGGCTCGACGGACCGCGACTTCTACGACGGCGTCGCCGCGACGCACCGCCTCTTCCTCGCCGCCCTGCGCGAGGCGGGGGCCGAGCCTATCGAGAGCGTCGGGCGACCGTTCGATCCCAACCTCCACGAGGCCGTGGCCGCGGTGCCGGCCGACGACGAGGTCGCGCCGGGCACGGTCGTGCGCGAGGTGCGGCGCGGCTGGCGGCTCGGCGACGAGCTGCTGCGCCCGGCGCAGGTCGTGGTGGCGACGGCCGAGGAGCCCGCCGACCGATGGCGGTGAAATTCCGCGACTACTACGAGGTGCTCGGGGTGCCACGCACGGCGACGGCCGAGGAGATCAAGCGGGCCTACCGACAGCTCGCGCGCAAGCACCATCCCGATTTACAAGTGGCCTCGGAGCGCGCGCGCGCCTCCGAACGCTTCAAGGAGATCAACGAGGCCAACGAGGTGCTGAGCGATCCCGACAAGCGCGCGAAGTACGACGCGCTGGGCGCCAACTGGAAGGGCGGCATGGATTTCACGCCGCCGCCGGACACGGGGCGCGGCCCGAGCGTGACCACCGAGTGGGAGGGCTTCGGCGACTTCAGCGACTTCTTCGGGTCGATCTTCGGCCGGCCGCCCGCCGCCCGCGCCGGTGGCGCCCGCGCCGGCGTCCGCATGCCGATCCCCGGCAACGACGTCGAGGGGGAGCTGCCGCTGACGCTCGACGACGTGCTGCACGGCGGGCAGCGCCGGATCACGGTGGACGGCCGCAGCCTCGACGTCACGATCCCGCGCGGCATTCGCGACGGCGCGACGCTGCGTCTGGCGGGCCAGGGCGGGCCCGGTGTCAACGGCGGCCCGGCGGGCGACGTGTACCTGCGCGTCCGGTTGCTGCCGCACCCGCGCTACCGCGTGGTCGACGACGATCTGGAGATGGACCTGCCGCTCTGGCCGTGGCAGGCGGTGCTCGGCGCCGAGGTGCGTGTGGACACGCCCGACGGGCCGGTGACGCTGACGGTGCCGTCCGGCACGCAGAGCGGACAGCGCCTGCGGCTACGCGGCCGTGGGTTGCCCCGCGACGGGGCGCGCGGCGATCTCCACGCGGTCGTTCGCGTCGTGGTGCCCACGCGGCCGAGCGCGGCCGAGCGCGAGGTCTACGAGATGCTGCGGCGAAGCGCGTCGGCGCCCGCCGACCGGCCGGCCACGCCATGAGCCTCACGCGGGTGCCGCTGCGCGCCGAGGTCCACGTGTCGCTGCGCGAGCTCGCCGTTGCCACGGGCATCAGCGCGACGCGGCTCGCGCGGCTCGTACGCCTGGGGCTGCTCGAGCCGGAGCCGGGCCCGCCCGTCCGGTTCAGCGCCGCCACCGCCGCCCGCCTGCGACGCATGCTGCGCCTGCGCGCCGATCTCGGCGTCAACCTCGCAGGCGCCGCGATCATCGTGGACCTCATGGAGTGCCTTGACCGCCTGGACGCCGAGCTGACGAGACGGAGGGGACAACGATGGACGTGAATCGCCTGACCGAGAAGGCCCAGGACGCGGTGCGCCAGGCGCAGGCGCTGGCCCAGCGCCATGGCCAGCAGCAGATCGAGGCGGAGCACCTGGCGGTGGCGCTGCTCTCCCAGGACGGCGGCGTCGCCGCGCGCGTCGTGGAGAAGGCGGGCGTCGCGCCCGCCACGCTCCTGCAGCGGCTGCAGCAGGCGATCGAGAAGATGCCGCGCGTGTCCGGCGGGGGCGCGCAGGCGGGCCAAGTCTACATCTCGTCGCGCGTGAACGAGGTCTTCAACAACGCCGAGGCCGAGGCGCAGCGCATGAAGGACGAGTTCGTGAGCGTCGAGCACCTGCTCCTGGCCCTCGCGGGCGTGAAGGACGGCGCGGTCGCGGACGCGTTTCGCGCCGCCGGCCTCACCAGGGACACGCTGCTGGAGGCCGCGGCGGCGGTGCGCGGCGGCCAGCGCGTGACCAGCCAGACCCCGGAGGGCACGTACGAATCGCTCGAGAAGTACGGACGCGATCTCACCGCGCTGGCGCAGCAGGGCAAGCTCGACCCGGTCATCGGACGCGACGAGGAGATCCGCCGCGTCATCCAGATCCTCTCGCGCCGCACCAAGAACAACCCGGTGCTGATCGGGCCGCCGGGCGTCGGCAAGACGGCGATCGTCGAGGGCCTGGCCCAGCGCATCGTGCGCGGCGACGTCCCCGAGGGGCTGAAGAACAAGCGCATCGTGGCCCTCGACATGGGCGCGCTCGTCGCCGGCGCCAAGTACCGCGGCGAGTTCGAGGAGCGGCTCAAGGCCGTGCTCAAGGCCGTCCAGGACGCGCAGGGCCAGATCATCCTGTTCATCGACGAGCTGCACACCGTGGTCGGGGCCGGCGCCGCTGAGGGCGCCATGGACGCGAGCAATCTGTTGAAGCCGCTGCTCGCGCGCGGCGAGCTGCACTGCATCGGCGCCACCACCCTCGACGAGTACAAGAAGCACATCGAGAAGGACGCCGCCCTCGAGCGCCGCTTCCAGCCCGTGATGGTGGACCAGCCGACGGTGGAGGACACCATCTCGATCCTGCGCGGGCTCAAGGAGCGCTACGAGATCCATCACGGCGTGCGGATCAAGGACTCCGCCCTGGTGGCGGCCGCGGTCCTCTCGGACCGCTACATCAGCGACCGGTTCCTGCCCGACAAGGCCATCGACCTCGTCGACGAGGCGGCGGCGCGGCTGCGCACGGAGATCGACTCGATGCCCGCCGAGCTCGACGAGATCACGCGCAAGATCCTCCAGCGCGAGATCGAGCGCGAGGCGTTGAAGAAGGAGACGGACGCCGCCTCGCGCGACCGCCTGCAGAAGCTCGAGAAGGAGCTGTCCGAGCTGCAGACGAGGGCGCAGGCGCTGCGGGCGCAGTGGGAGACCGAGAAGGCGGCCATCGAGAAGCCGCGCCAGCTCCGCAAGCGCATCGAGGAGACGCGGGTCGAGATCGAAAAGGTGATGCGCACCGGCGACCTGTCGCGCGCGGCCGAGCTGCAGTACGGCACGCTCGCCCAGCTCGAGCGCGAGCTCAAGGCGCTGGAAGCCCAGGCCCCGGCCGGCGGCGGGCGCCGGCTCATCAAGGAAGAGGTGGACGAGGAGGACATCGCCGAGATCGTCTCGCGCTGGACCGGCATCCCCGTCAGCAAGCTGATGGAGGGCGAGATGCAGAAGCTCCTCCGGCTCGAGGAGGAGCTGCACAAGCGCGTCGTCGGACAGGAAGAAGCCGTGCGCGCGGTGGCCGACGCCGTCGTGCGGGCACGCGCGGGCATCAAGGACCCCCGGCGCCCCATCGGCTCCTTCCTCTTCCTCGGCCCCACCGGCGTCGGCAAGACCGAGCTGGCGCGCGCGCTGGCCGCCACGCTGTTCGACAGCGAGGACAACATCATCCGCATCGACATGTCGGAGTACATGGAGAAGCACACGGTGGCGCGCCTGATCGGCGCCCCGCCGGGCTATATCGGCTACGAGGAAGGCGGTCAGCTCACCGAAGCGGTGCGGCGCAAGCCGTACTCGGTCGTGCTGCTCGACGAGATCGAAAAAGCCCACCCTGATGTGTTCAATGTCTTGCTGCAAGTCCTGGACGACGGCCGGCTGACCGATGGCCAGGGCCGCACGGTGAGCTTCAAGAACACCGTGATCATCATGACCTCGAACATCGGCAGCCAGCTGATCCTCGAGATGCGCGGCGCCGACGAGCGAACCTACCAGCGGATGCGCGAGCAGGTGCTGGACGCCCTGCGGCGGCAGTTCCGCCCGGAGTTCCTCAATCGCGTGGACGAGATCGTGGTGTTCCGCGCGCTCACCGAGGCGGAGCTGGCGAAGATCGTCGAGATCCAGCTCGAGGGGCTGCGCAAGCGGCTGGCCGAGCGGCGCATCACGCTGGAGGTCATCGAGGCCGCCAAGGCCCATCTCGCCCGCGTCGGCTACGACCCCGTCTTCGGCGCGCGCCCGCTCAAGCGCGCCATCCAGCGCGAGGTGGAGACGCCGGTCGCGCGGCTGATCGTCGCCGGCAAGCTGCGCGACGGCGGCGCCGTGCGGGTCGACGTCGTCGGCGACGCGCTCCGCGTGGAGCCCACGTCATGAGCCTGTTCGAGGAGACGATGGCCGGTGAGCTGGCCGGCCTGCTGCGCGCGGACGTTCCCGCGCGTGGCGTGCGCCTGACCGTTCGCGAGCTGATCGTCACGCGCATCGAGCGCGGGCCGCTCGGCCCCCGTGAAGTGGGCGACGCCGTGGCGGCCGCGATGCGCGCGGCCTGCCGCCTCGTGCGCGAGCTGGAGGCGCCGCCCGAGGTGGTCGAGACCGTGTGTCGGGCCGCCCTCGAGGCCGTGCGCGGGCACGGCGGCGAGAGCGCCCGCTGGCTCGCGGAGGCGACGAGCGCGGCCTCCGCGGTGCTCGAGGAGCAGGCGCGCGAGCGCTCCGACGAATGGGCGTGGCCCTGGCTCGTGGGGAGGGCGCCGCGATGGTAGGCCCGTCGGTGGCGAGCGAGCGCGTGTCGCCGCGGTCGATGCGCTTCTACAGCCCTGCCGCGCAGCTGACGCTCTGGATCCTCGGGATCGTGCTGGCGTGGTACCTCATCGGGCCCGGCGCCGCGCGCCTGCACTGGTGGTGGCCGTTCCATCGCACGCCACGCGTCGCCGTCGTCGAGGCGCCGCCGAGCGCGTCGCCGCCGCCGGGGTGGACGGCCGCCGCGAAGGCCGCGCTGCCGGCGGTGGTGAACGTGGCCACCGCGCGCACGGCGAAGCTGCCCGACGATCCCTTCTCCCGCCTGTTCTTCGGCAACCGGCCTCCGCGGCGCGAGCGGGGGCTCGGCTCCGGCGTCATCGTCACCGCCGACGGGTTCGTCCTGACCAACAACCACGTGGTCGAGGGCGCGCAGGACATCCGCGTGACGCTCGCCGACCGGCGCGAGGTACGAGCCCGGCTCGTGGGCACCGATCCGAAGACGGACCTCGCCGTGCTCAAGCTACCGGGCGCGGGGTACCCCGTCGTCGCGCTCGCCGACAGCAGCCGCGTCGAGGTCGCCGAGGTCGTGCTCGCCCTCGGCAATCCGTTCGGGCTCAGCCAGACGGTGACCCAGGGCATCGTGAGCGCGGTCGGCCGCGCCGACCTCGGCATCGCCGACTACGAGGACTTCATCCAGACGGACGCGCCGATCAACCCGGGCAACTCGGGTGGCGCCCTCGTGGACGCGCGCGGCGCGCTGATCGGCATCAACACCGCGATCTTCTCGCAGACGGGCGGCTACCAGGGCATCGGCTTCGCGGTGCCGGTGAACATGGCCCGGCAGGTGATGGATCAGCTCGTCAGGCGTGGCCGCCTCACGCGCGGCCACCTCGGCGTGTCGCTGCAAGAGATCACACCGGCGCTGGCCCGCGGACTCGGCGTTGCGGCCGGGCGCGGTGTCGTCGTCGGCGACCTGGGGCCCGACAGCCCCGCCGCGCGCGCGGGTCTCAAGCGCGGTGACGTGATCATGGCCGTCGACGGCAAGCCGATCGACGACGTGGGCCGCTTCCGCAATCTGATCGCCGGCACCGCGCCGGGCACGACGCTGAAGCTGACGGTCCTTCGCGCCGGGCGCGAGCAGACGCTCGACGTCGCCGTCGGCGAGATACCCGAGCGGGGACCGGCGACGGCGGCGCCGCCGAGCGCGCCGGAGCGTCCCGGTCTCTCGGTCACCGACATGACGCCCGAGGTGGCAACGAAGCTCGGCCTGCCGCCGGGCGTCGCGGGCGCGCTCGTGACGGAGGTGGTTCCCGGCGGGCCGGCCGCGGAGGCGGGGCTGCGTCCGGGCGACGTCATTCAGGAGGTGAATCGAACGCCCGTGCGCTCCGCCAGGGACTTCGCGCGCGCGGTCGAACAGGCGCGCGGGCGCGACATCGTCGTGCTCGTCAACCGCGGCGGGAGCACCGCCTACGCGGTGATCGAACGGGCCGGCTGATGATCCCGCTGCGCGATTCGGTCACGGCGCAGCGGTGGCCCGTCGTCACCTGGCTGCTGATCGCCATCAACGTCTGGGTGTTCCTCGACGAGCTGCTGCTCGGGCCGGAGCTGGAGGCGTTCATCCGCACCTGGGCCTTCATCCCCGCGCGCTACTTCGCGCTGAGCGAGACGAGCCCCGGCGACTGGGCCGGCCGCTACCTGCCGATCTTCACGTCGATGTTCCTGCACGGCGGCTGGCTGCACCTGCTCGGCAACATGGTCTACCTGTGGATCTTCGGCGACAACGTCGAAGACCGCCTCGGCCACGTGCGCTACCTGATCTTCTATCTCGTCACCGGCGTCGGCGCCGCGCTCGTGCACGCCCACCTCGCCCCCGGCTCGACGCTGCCGACGGTCGGGGCCAGCGGCGCCATCAGCGGGGTGCTCGGCGCCTACTTCGTTCTCTTCCCGCACGCCCGCGTCTACACGCTGGTGCCGTTCGTCTTCGTGTTCCTCGGCGTGGTCGAGATCCCGGCTGTGGTGTACCTCGGCTTCTGGTTCGCGATGCAGGTCCTGAACGGCGCCGTCGGGCTCGCGGCACCGGTGGACGGCGGCGGCGTGGCGTGGTGGGCGCACATCGGCGGGTTCGTGATGGGCATGGCGGTGGCGGCGCTGCTTCGCGCGCGCCGACCGGAGCGGCGGCCGTGGCGTCCCGAGTACGCCCCCTGGTGAACGCAGTCCCACGAGTGAGAGGGAGATGACGATGGGTTTCGGCGACCTGCTCTGGGTGTTCTTCATGATCTCGGCGGTGCAGCCGATCATCCGGCAGAAGATGCTCGAGGCCAGTCGCCTGCGCCTGCTCCACCGGTTCCAGCAGTCGCGCAAGAGCCGCGTGATCTCGCTCGTGCACCGTCAGGAAACGATGAGCTTCCTCGGTTTTCCGCTCATGCGCTACATCGACATCAACGACTCCGAGGAGATTCTGCGGGCCATCAAGCTGACCGACCCGGACACGCCCATCGATCTCATCATCCACACGCCGGGCGGGCTCGTGCTGGCCGCCGGCCAGGTCGCGCACGCGCTGCGCCGCCACCGGGCGAAGGTGACGGTGTTCGTGCCGCACTACGCGATGTCGGGCGGCACGCTGATCTCGCTGGCCGCCAACGAGATCGTGATGGATGCCAACGCGGTGCTGGGCCCGCTGGACCCGCAGCTCGGCGAGGCGCCAGCCGCCTCGATCCTCAGCGTCCTCGAGCGCAAGAAGCCGGAGGACATCGAGGACAAGACGTTCATCATGGCCGACGTCTCGCGCAAGGCGATCTTGCAGCTGCGCAAGACGGTGCAGGAGCTTCTGGGAGAGCGGATGGCGCAGGACGCCGCGACCGCGCTCGCCGACAAGCTGACCACGGGCACCTGGACGCACGACTACGGCATCGGCGCCGAGGAGGCCAAGCAGCTCGGGTTGCCCATCAGCACGGACATGCCCGAGGAGGTCTACGACTTCATGGCGCTGTTCCCGCAGCCGACGCGCACGCGGCCGGCCGTCGAGTACCTGCCGATGCCGTATCGCGGCGCGCGCCAGGGGCGGCAGTAGCGACGATGGACGGCATCCCGGCGCCGGTGGAGCCGCGCACGTTGTCGGGCGTGCTCGACGATCTGACGCGGCGAGGCTTTGCCGAGCACTTCCGCGTGGAGAATGACGGCCGGCTGCGCGGGCTGGACCACGGAGGCGTGTTCAGAGCGAGCCAGGTCTCGATCCCCGAGTGCCACCGGTTCGAGGGCGTCTCGGACCCGGACGACATGTCGATCCTGTGCGCGATCGAGACGGACAGCGGCCTGCGCGGCACGCTGGTGGACGCGTTCGGCGTATACTCCGATCCGATCGTGGGCGCCTTCCTGCACGACGTTCCCGCGGCGAAGGCGTGACGTCCGAGAGGAACAGCCGCATGGACGGAAGCGTGGACGAGCTACTGAAGCGACAGGTGGCGCGGTTCGTCGATCGCCGCGCGGACTGGGACGCGTTCGCGGACGCGCGCGTGGAAGGATTCCGGCGCGCGCAGCACCGGTTCATCGGTGCCGGCGCATCGGGCAAGAGGGATCCCACCGCGATCCCGGCCGAGCACTTCACGCTGAGCATCATGTTCATCCCGCCCGGCCAGGGCAACGCCGCCCACACCCACGAGGTCGAGGAGGTCTTCTTCGTGCTGCGCGGCAAGGTGCTGGTGTTCTTCGAGGCCACGGGAGGCCGGCGCGCCGAGGCCGTGCTGGGCGAGTGGGACTGCGTGTCGGCGCCGGCCAACGTCATCCACGGCTTTCACAATATCGGCCTCGAGCCCGCGTACATGCAGGTGATGCTCGGACGCGCGATGCCGGACCTGATGCACTACGCCGACGCGGGGCTGCAGGCGCGCCGGGACGCGCATCTTCAAGCGCCGGCGGTGTAGGGTTTGGGTCGGGCCCTCGAGGCCCACGACCCGCCGGTCGCGGGCCTTTTTTTCGACGCAGGTTCCGAAAGGAGAGCGCGCATGAGGACGATCTCTGGCGTATGGCTGCCCATCATCACGCCGTTCGTCGAC
>Ga0209155_1001593_pt1 | contig 10644 bp, 7 predicted proteins | sample GraSoiAngelo_122_FD_185879 | JGI IMG/M metagenome (GOLD analysis project Ga0209155, IMG submission 185879) | Grasslands soil microbial communities from the Angelo Coastal Reserve, California, USA - 14_0927_02_20cm (SPAdes) (version 2) | ecosystem: Environmental > Terrestrial > Soil > Grasslands ...
GGCGCCGCTACGCCCGGACCGTGGGCTCGTGGCTCGAGTGCGCGTCGGGCCGGAGGCCGTAAGCGCGCAGCCGCCGCCACAGCGTGGTGCGGCTGATTCCGAGCCGGCGGGCCGTCTCGGCCAGCTTGCCGTGCGTCTGCTCCAGGGTGTCGAGGATCGCCAGCCGTTCACGCTCCGCGAGCGTCTTCGCGTGATCGCCGTCGGCCAGGAAGATCGCCTCACCGAGCTCCGCCGCACCCTGCTTCAGCGAACGGGGCCGGCCACCCAGGCTGACGAGCCGCTCCCGCAAGGCGCCGCCGCGCAGGAACGCGGGATCGCCCAAGCTGTCCACGACTCGGCGCGCGCGCTGGTTGGCGTAGATCATCCGGCCGAAGGCGTCGAACACCACCACACCCTCGCCGAACGACTCCAAGACCGCCTGGCCGAGGGGCGCGAAGGAGAGCGGAGCTGGAACGCTGGTAGTCTTGTCTCGTGGTGCCATAACTGATTGCATACTCGGATGCAGGGTCAGAGTTTCAGGCAGCATCGCCGTCATAGAGAGGACCCCCCCATCGTACCGAGGTCACAATCGCCCCGGGAGCTCCCTAGCGCCGCCGCCGCCGCCCGCCGCGCACCAGCCGCACCCGTTCCTCACGGGACAGGCCGCTGAGCTGGCGCCGCAGGTCCTCCAGCGTATCCGCACGCACCGCCTCACGCTTACCGCGCAGCACCGTAAAACGCACCGGACGATCGAGGGGCGGGAGGTCGCGCGGCTGGAGCCGGCGCGCTTGCCCCTCCTTGAGCCGTAGCCGGATCACACCGGCCCCCTGCTCCACCTCGTAATCGACGGGGACGCGGTCGCCGTACAGGTGGATAGAAGCCGGCAGCGCGTCGAGCTCATGGCGCACGGTCTGGGGGATCAGCGCATCGACGTCGAGCACCAGACGCGTATTGACGAAGTCGTCCCACGAGCTCACACCCTCGAGCTGGGTCGTGAGGCGGGCCGCCAGTCGCTCGCCGGCCGCGTCCGCGAGCCGGCCGCCGGAGCGCCGCCAATAGAAGCCGAAGCGCTCGAGCGCCTTGCGTATCCGCCCCTGGTCGGGATGCGGGGTTTCTCCCGCCAGCAGTCCCTGCACCAGCGCCGCACGGGCGGCGGCGGCGAGCTCCGGCGAAAACGGGCTGCGCAGGGGCTCGACCTCCCGCTCCAGCACGAAGCCGAAGTACTCGACCGTGCGCACCACCATGAGGCCCTCACGCCGGCGCTGTCGCTCGAACACCACATCGGCGCCGCCCCGGCGCGCGTAGCGGCGCAAGGCGCGGTCCGGCAGCTGGGTGCCTTCGATGCTGGCGCGCGGCACCCCGAACCGGTCCGCGAAGTAGCGCAGCGTTCCCGCAACCGCCCCCCAGCTCCCCGCCACCGACCCGCGGCTCACGCGCGCCTCGCGTCCGTCCGCTGTCTCCTCGTCGATCACCAGATCGAACGGCATGATCTTCGCGACCAGATCGGCGAAGGCCGCCAGCGTCTTGTCGCCCGCATACGGGAGCTTCTCCGGGAGCGGGACCTCCAACTGGCGGTACACCGACGCCGTCCCGAGCGCCACGTCCTCGATCACCTTGACGAGCACGCCGCGACCCTCGGCCCACGAGTCGACGCTCTCGCGGAACAGGTGACGCGGCAGGCCGTACACCTCCCCCAAGTAGCCGTGCTTATTGACCGCTTCGGCGAACACGTTGTACGCCGTGAGGTGATCGCTGCCCGGTACGATCAACCCCTTCAGGTCCCGCTCCTCCCGGGTCATGCGGTGCAGCGAGTCGATGTTGGCCGCGACCGCCACGATCGGCGTCAGGTCGCCCTCCGCGTGATACAGCAGCTCGCCCCACGACCGCTCCACCGGCATGGCCTCGACTTCGCGGCCGTAGCGCGTCAGGCGGCCCCGCTCGATGAGCCCGCGCTCGGTCAGGAGCTCCAGCGCGTCGCGATACGCCCGGCGATCGAGCGGGACTGGCAAGTCGAGGTCCTGCGCGTCCACGCCCAGCGCGGCGCAGGTGATGGCGACCCGCTCCGTGTCCCCCGCAAGTTGAAATTCCGGCGGAGTCGGCACGAGCCGCTCGAAATCGAGCGAGCGGTCCGACAGGATGTACACCTCGCCTCCCGCGACGCGGCCGTGCACCCGGCCCGCCATCTGCAAGATTTCGTTCGCCCCGAGGTAGAGGCGGGTCAACACGTTGCGGCCCCGCTCCACGACGTTGCTGTAGCGGGCGTCGTAAATCACTACCGTATCGAGACCCCGGATGTTCAGGGCGGACTGACCGGCCGCGGTCATCGCCAGGAGGAACGGACGGCGCACCTCTCCGTCGAGGAAGGGACGTATCACCCGGATCGGCTCGCCGCCGTGGTAGAACGCCGTGGGCAGGGCCGGCCAACGGGCACCCAGCTCGCGCGCGATCTGCTCGACTTCGGCGCGCGTCGGCACGAACACGGCCACACCGCGCCGTTCCCGCAGCACCTGCTTGACGAACCGCTCGTTCAGAAACTCGAGCGGCTGTTGCGGGAGCACGCGCACTTGGGCGGCCTTCGCCGGGTCGAACGCCCGGGTCTCGAGCACCTCGACCGAGCCCAGGTAACGGGCGTAGAAGGCCGGGTCCACGGTCGCCGAGAGCCAGATGAAGCGGCAACGGGCCCGCTTGCCGAGAGCGAGGCACAGCTCGAGCTCCGCCGACGTCTGGTGGATTTCGTCCACGACGAGCGTATCGCGCGCGGTGATCAGCCCGTCCTCGAACCAGCGACGTGCGATGCCCGTGGTGACGATCACCACGTTCCAGGTCGGCGTTTCGGGCGTCGCTTCACGCTCGCGGTTCACGACGCCGACCTTGAGGGGCGCCCGCAGGATGGTCTGGGCGATCGAGCGGATCGCGAGGGTCTTCCCGGTGCCGGTGCCGGCTACGATGCCGAACCCGCGCCCCGAGGCGGCCAGGCGGTCGATGTCGCCGCCGTGCTCCCGTGCGAGCAGGGTGTCGATGTTCAGGCCGAACGCCAGCTCGATCGTCTCGCAGGCCGCCCGGGTCGGGGCGATGACGACGACCCGCCCGGTCGCGGGCTCGGCGGCGAGGAAGGCCTGGGGATCGGGAGGAAGAAAGTGGTCGCGCGAGACTCGCACGTCCGCAATATAGATAGATTGCTCCAAGCTCCTCGAGGAGGAGGCGGGAAATGTCCGTTCGCTGTCTCGCGTGGCTCGTGCTGCTCGGGTGGAGCGCGGCTGCCGCTCAGAAGCTCGACAAGCGGCCGCTCACACCCCAACAGCTCGAAGCGCAGCTGCATTACCAGACGGGACGGATCACGGTCCGTAACGGGCTCGCCACGCTCGAGCTGCCGCCCGATTTCCGATACCTCGACGCACGCCAGGCCGCCATGGTGCTGCGGGCGTGGGGCAATCCCCCCGGCAGCCGCACGCTCGGCATGCTGCTGCCAGCGGGCCGCAGCGTGTTTGCCCGCGAGGCGTGGGCCGTCGTGATCACCTACGACGAAGACGGCTACGTCAAAGACGACGACGCGGCCAAGATCGACTATGGCGATCTCCTGAAGAAGATGCAGCAGGGAATCCGTGACGAAAACGACGAGCGCAAGCGCGCCGGCTATCCCGCCGTCGAGCTCGTCGGCTGGGCGGAGCCGCCCCGCTACGACAGCGCCAGCCACAAGCTGTATTGGGCAAAGAGCCTGCGGTTCGGCGACGACACGGCGCACACGCTCAACTACAACATCCGCGTGCTCGGGCGGCGTGGCGTGCTCGTGTTAAACGCCGTCGCCGAGATGGACCAGCTGGATCAGATCAAGAGCGCAATGAGCCAGGTGATGGGCTTCGTCGAGTTCACCGATGGACATCGCTACGCCGACTTCGTGCCCGGATCCGACAAGGTCGCCGAATACGGGATCGCCGCGCTGATCGCCGGGGGCGTCGCGGCGAAGGCGGGGCTCTTCAAGGTGCTGCTCGCGGCGCTGATCGGACTCAAGAAGCTGCTCGTGGTGGCACTGGCCGCCGTCGCGGCGTTTTTCCGCAAGTTGACGGGAGGCAAGAAAACGGGAGGCGTCGGTGCGACGCCTCCCGCTTGACTACCAGCGATCGTGGTGATGGTGACGGCGCACGTAGCTTCGAGGAACGACGACGACGACGACGGGCGGCCGATAGAAGTACGGCCGGTGGAAATACGGCCGATAGAAGTACGGCCGCCCAACCACGACGACGCCCGACACGTACGGCCGCGGGACGCCGAACCCGACCGCCACACTGACGCGCGTCTGCGCCGGGGCCGGGGCCGGAGCCGCGGCGAGGGCGGCTGCCAGTGCGATTACCAAAGCCATCTGTCTCATAGGTCACCTCCCTAGGCGCAGACCCTTTGGAAGGGTCATGCCAGGCCGGACGGCCGGGCGACGCGCGCACGGCTGTCACCTGGCGTGGTCACCGTGTGGTTGTGGCCGGCGGGGCTCAGTCTCCCAGGGAGATCCCCAGGTCGCGGGCGGTCGCGATGGTGTCGGAGTCGAGCGGTACGGTCTTCGGAGCGGCCAGCGCCTCGTCGATCGCGATCGGCGCGATCGTAGGGGGACGCAGCGCCACCATGGTGCCGAACTTCCCTTCGGCGATGACGCGCACCGCCGCGGCGCCGAAGCGCAAACCCAGCAGGCGGTCGAACGTCGTGGGGCTGCCGCCGCGCTGGAGGTGGCCGAGCACCAGGGTGCGCGTCTCTTTGCCCGTCATTTCCTGAATCGAGTGCGCGACTTTGTCGCCGATACCGCCGAGGCGCTGGTGCTCCGGGTCGATGAGCGAGACGGTCCCGCCCCGGGGAGCGGCTCCTTCCGCCACGACGACGATGCTGAAGTGGCGTCCTTCCGCTTCACGCCGAGCGATCTTCTCGCACACCTTGCCCATGTCGAAGGGAATCTCGGGCATCAGGATCACGTCGGCGGAGCCGGAGATGCCGGAGTGCAGCGCGATCCACCCGGCGTGGCGTCCCATGACCTCCACCACCATCACGCGCTCGTGGCTCTCGGCCGTGGAATGGACCTTGTCGATCGCTTCGGTGGCCGTCTGGACTGCGGTGTCGAATCCGAACGTGAGCTGGGTCCCGCCGACGTCGTTGTCGATCGTCTTGGGCACGGCCACCACGGGAATCCCCTTCTCGCGAAACAGCCGCTGCGCGATGCGGAGCGAGCCGTCGCCGCCGATGGCGATGAGGGCGTCGATGCCCTTTCTGTGGAACGCCGCGACCAGCTCGTCGGCCCGATCGTGCTCGATCGCGCTGCCGTCGGCGCGCTGCCCCCGCCAGCGGAACGGGTCGCCGCGGTTGGTCGTGCCGAGAATGGTGCCGCCCAGGTGGGTGATGCCGCGGACGGCGTTGGCGTCGAGCGGCACGACGCGGTCCTCGTCGAGCAGCCCGTCGTAGCCGCGGCGGATGCCGACGCATTCCCAGCCGCGGTGGATCGCGGCGAGCACGGCCCCACGGATCACGGCGTTCAACCCCGGGGCGTCGCCGCCGCCGGTGGAGATGGCGATTCTCAACGCGCCGGCGGCGCCATCTTCTCGATCAGGCGCAGCACTTCCCCGGGCTCGGCGTGGCGGCCGAGCGATTTCTTGGAGAACACACGGCGCCCGTCGACCTCGACTTCGAACACGCCGCCCGACGATTGGATCAGCTTGACGTCCGCGTGCGGGTGGGCCTTGCGGATTTCGGCCGCCAGACCGGCAGCCCGAGGCTCGTAGTTTCAGACGACACAGTATTCGATCGTGACGCGCATAGGTTGGGAGCAAACGGGCTCGGTTGGGTGAAGCATAGCCGCGCTTGACACGCCACGCCACAGTCCCGAGCTTGCGCGACAGCGACCCTTCATGAGCCCCCTTCCTCGCCCCAATGCTGCGCCCGGCGTGCTGGTGCGGGCGCTCGTGTCGCTGGGCGCCGTGTCGGCCGTGGCGGCCGCGGTGGCCGCCATGGCTACCGGGCGGGCGGTGCCGGGCCCCGGGTTCAGCGCCGAATTCGCGACGCTGGTGATGATCGGTGCCCTGGCGCGGCGCTACGGTGTGGCGCTCCCAGGGAACGGCTTCTCGTCCTACATCCTCGGCGTCACGGCGTTCGCCGTGCTCGACCGCGGCTGGGCCTGCGCCGTGCTGGCGGGCCCGACGGCGATACTGGCCGGCGACCTCGTGTTGCGGCGGCTGCCGCCGCGCGCCGCGCTCGGCAACGCCACCCACCTCACGGCCGGCACCGCGGTCGTCGGTCTCATGTACGACCGGCTGGGGGGCGTCACCGGCCCGGACGCGTTCGACCCCACCAACCTCGGGCAGCTTGTCGCGCTGCTCACCCTCCTGCCGGTCGTGGTCAACGCCACCTTCTACCTCGAGCTCGCCCTCGGCCGCTCGCTCGCCTGGGTGGACGCGTGGCTCACGGCGCGCTGGGAGACGATCGTGTACGCCAGCTCGGTCGGGCTGGCGCTCGCCTGGCTGCGTCTCGCCCACGCCGGGCTCGGCCCGCTCGAGACGGCAGTGGTGGGGGCGGCCATCGCCGCGGCGACCGCGATCAGCGTCTACGTGATCCGGCTCGGGGTGCGCGCCGACGAGCTCGCCCTGATCCAGGGGCTGTCGCAGGCCATCGCCCGGGACATCTCGCTCGCCAAGAGCTTCGGGCGTATCCAGGAGCTCACCCGCCGGCTGGTGCCGTGGGAGCAGATGGGGTTCGCGCGATACGACGCTCACACCAACGAGATGGCGCTGGTCGCCGATACCGCCACCACCGGCCGCAGCAGCTTCCGCTTCGACGCGAACGCAGGACTGACGGGCGAGGCGGTGCGGCTGCGCCGCCCCGTCGTGGCGCACGGCCTGCAGCCCGACCAGGTCGTGGTCCCCGGAGCGGAGCACCCCGGCGCGGAGGTGCTCGTCCCGCTGTATCACGCCGGCCAGCTCGTCGGCTTGTGGAGCGTACGCCACTCGGATCCTCTGATGTACCGCGAGACGGACGGGGAAGTGCTGGCGCTGCTCGCGCCCCAGCTCGCCCTGATGCTCGCGATCGAAGCGTCGGTCCAGCCCGTGGTCGGCGCCTCCGAACGCACCACCACCTACATCGAGACGCTCACCGCCACGACGCAGCAGATCCATGCGTCGAGCCAGGAAGTGGCCGCGGCGGCGCAACGGGCCAGCCACGGGGCCAAGCAGGCGGCGAGCCTCGTGAGCACTGTGACGCGCGAGTCCGACCAGCTCAAGCAGCACGCCGCCGAGGTCGCCACCGCCGGGGACCAGACGCGCGAGTCGGGCGCCGCGATGGAGAAGACGACCGAGAAGGTGCGCCACGCCACCGCGGACGCGGTTCGTCGCCTCACCGACCTGGGCGTGACGACCGCGCAGAGTGCATCGGAAGTGCGCCGGCTGCGCGACGTCGCCGAGCAGGTGGAGAAGTTCTCCGAGACGATCGGATTCATCGCGAATCAGACCAACCTGCTCGCCTTGAACGCCACGATCGAAGCGGCGCGCGCCGGCGTACACGGGCGCGGCTTCGCCGTGGTGGCCGACGAGGTGCACAAGCTCGCGGAGGCGAGCGGGCGCGAAGCCCGCGCGGTCGGCAAATCGGCGCAGGACACGCGCGGGGCTCTGGACCAGGCCGCCCAGTTGCTCGAGCGCGTCCGCGAGGACCTGACGGAGGTCGTGCAGGGGTCCTCGGCATGGGTCGCCGACCTGACTCATATCGCCACGGCGGCCTCCGGCACGGCCCGCGCCGGCAAGCGGGTCGCCGAGCTGGCGCGCGGCATCGCCGACTTGTCCGGGCGCATCGGCGCGTCGCTCGAGCAGGCGCGGGCGGGCGCCCAGACGTCGGCCGTGGAGACGGAGGCCGTGGCGGCGGCCGCGGCGGAGCAGCTCAAGGCCATTGCCGAGCTGACCCACGGGGCCAGCGAATTGACGCAGCTCGCCGACAACCTTGCGAAGGCCGTGCGGTTCGTTCGGGGGGAGAACGGTCACCGGTAGGCTCTCGCCGGCTCTGGCCGTGCTGCTCGCGGCGTGCAGCAGCACGATCGGGCCGCCCGCCCCCGCCGCGCCCCGCATCGATTACGTCGATGGCGCGATCGAGCCCGTGCTGGGGCGTGGCGGCACGGCGGTGATCGAAGGCTTCGGGTTCGGCGCAGCACAGGGGACTGGCGGCGTCACGCTCGCCGGGACGGGCGGCGGCACCGTTCCGGCCGCCGTGGCCGCGGCCGGCAGCTGGAGCGACCTCACAGTCCGCATCACCGTTCCGGACGGCGCGGTCTCGGGACCGCTCACGGTGACCACCGCCACCGGCCTCCGCCTCACCGCCCTCGTGCACGTCATTCCCCGCGTCTCCTTCAGCGCGGACACGCTGCGCTGGCAGGCACGCGCCGCCTTCCCGAGCGCGCCGGTCGGCGTGGGCGCCGCGGCGGCGGAGATCCCTGCCGGCAACGACGTCTCGACCACGGTGTACGCCGCGGGCGGCGCGGAGCTGATCGGCGCGCGGCTCGTGCCCGACTCCGGCGTCCACGTTGCGCGCGCACTGCCCGGTGGGGCGGTCGCCGCCTGGGTGCGTCAGCCGGACAACGCCGATCCGGTTCAGAGCCGGGTCCTCCCGGCCCCCCGCGCGTTCGCCGCCGTTGCGGTCGCCACGCGCTACAACTCCCACTTCACCGGGAGCGCGCTGTATGTGATCGGGGGCGTCGACTCCGCAGGGCGGGCGCAGTCGTCCGTGTTCGCCGCCGACGTCACGCCCGACGGCGTGGCGGGGCGGTTTGCACCGATCGAGCCGCTCCCCGCGCCCATCGCGGGCGCGACGGCGGTGGTGCGGCGGGGGCGGATCTATGTGATCGGCGGTGCCGACTCGGTGGGGCGCCCGCAGCAGTTCGTGTTCGTCGGACGCGTCGCGGCCGACGGGCACATCGACGGCTGGTACCGTCAACCGGTGCTCCCGACGCCACGCGCCTACGGCGGCGGCGTGGTGCTGGACGACCGGGCGGTCACCTTCGGCGGCGTGGCGGACAGCGTTCCGCCGGGGGGCGGCCTCGACTCCGCGACCACGCGGCTCGCCTCGAGCGACACGGCCCCGGTGAGTCTCGTCTCAGGCTTCTTCGCCGGCGCGTGGGCCCCCGGTGCCACGCTCTTTCCCACGCCCCGCTCGCAGTTCGCCACCCTCGACCTGGGCGACGTCGTGCTGCTGGTCGGCGGCATGTACAGTGGCGCCGCCACCAACGCGGCGGAAACGATCGCCGCCCGAGTGGTCGGGGACTCGCTCGGCCCGTTTACCGGGCCCGTCGGGGCGGCCACGATCGCCGGGCAGCGCGGCGGCACCCTCGTCGGGCCGGCGGGCGTCACCTGGCGTGAAGCGGACGGGGCACGCCACGCGCTCGTCATCGGGGGGATCGACCTGAGCACGGGCCGGCGGCAAGGGGGCGTCTGGGGTTTCTAACCGGTGCCGGACTTATTACCGTAGGGCCACCCTTTGGGGAGGGAACCCGTTCGTGCGCACGCTCGCGATCCTGGGACTGGCGCTCACGGCCGCCGCCGGCACCGCCGGCGCGCAGCGCGCGCATCAGTTCGAGCTCGGCGGCTTCGGCTCGTACACGCACTACGATAAGACGTTCGGCCTCGAGAGCCGCGTCGGCGGCGGCGGGCGACTCGGCTATTTCTTCACCGACATCGTCGCCGCCGAGCTCGACGCCGGTTACCAGGACCTGCGGCCGAGCACGGGGACCACTTCCCCCTCGTTGACGCTCGGCAGCGCGAGCTTGAGCCTCAATTTCGGAAACGCACGCCACCTGTTCTACATCCTCGGTGGCTACTCCCGGCTCGATTTCGAAAAGACGGCGCCGTACCGCTTCACCGACGACGCGGTGCACGGCGCCATCGGCGAACGGGTGTTTCTGGGCAATCGCGCGGCGCTGCGGGTCGAAGTCCGCGGCATCTACACCCCCAATAGCGGCTTCGCCGGCGCCGACTGGGCGGGGCACGTGGTGGGCTCGCTCGGCCTGTCGATCTTCACCGGCACGGGGATGCTCGCGGACGAGGACCACGACGGCATCCCCGACAAGCGGGATACCTGCTCCAACACACCACCTGGCGCCACGGTCGACGTGCACGGCTGCCCCACCGACGCCGACCACGACGGCGTGTACGACGGACTCGACCAGTGCCCCGGCACACCGAGCGGGGCGCGGGTGGACGTGAAGGGCTGCCCGATGGACTCGGACCACGACGGGGTGTACGACGGGCTCGACCAGTGCTCCAACACCCCCGCCGGCGCTCACGTGGACGCCAAGGGCTGCCCCACCGACGCCGACGGCGACGGTGTCCCGGACGGGATCGACCAGTGCCCCAACACGCCGGCGGGCGCGACGGTGGACCCCGCAGGCTGCCCGCTCGATTCCGACAAGGACGGCGTCCCGGACGGGATCGACAAGTGCCCCGGCACACCGCCCGGCACGGAAGTGGACAGCACCGGCTGCCAGCGCTTCAAGGACTCCGACGGGGACGGGGTCGACGACACGAAGGACAAGTGTCCCGGCACGCCGCCCGGTAGTCGCGTCGACGCGAACGGCTGCGTGATCCTGTTCACTCCGGAGCGGACGCCGGTGATCCTGCGAGGGGTGACGTTCGAGACGGGACGAGCGGTGCTGCAGCTCGAGTC
>Ga0209155_1001594_pt1 | contig 10643 bp, 8 predicted proteins | sample GraSoiAngelo_122_FD_185879 | JGI IMG/M metagenome (GOLD analysis project Ga0209155, IMG submission 185879) | Grasslands soil microbial communities from the Angelo Coastal Reserve, California, USA - 14_0927_02_20cm (SPAdes) (version 2) | ecosystem: Environmental > Terrestrial > Soil > Grasslands ...
CACCCGTCTCAGCAATGACGCGGCGCTTGCCCATTCGGCCCGCGAGCAATGCTTGGCCCACGGCGTTGTTGATTTTGTGCGCGCCGGTGTGCAAAAGGTCTTCACGCTTCAAATAGATTTGTGCTCCTCCGGCGTGAGCTGTTAGCCGCCGCGCGTGAAATAGGGGTGTCGGCCGGCCACAGTAATCGCGCAGCAGTTGGTTGAGTTCGGCCCAGAAACCAGGATCCTCTCTGGCGTGCATGAACTCGTTAGTCAACTCCTCCAGAGGGGCGACTAACGTTTCAGGAACGTAGCGTCCGCCAAATTTTCCCCAGTGCCCGCTCTCGTCCGGCTCGCTTTTTGTAATCGGTATTTTTTGCATGGCGTTTCTACCCAGAATTCATCTCATAAATGGGGCTGTCATGTTGAGCGAAGCGAAACATCTCTGGGTCTAATTCTTCATCGGTACAGAATAATCAGAGATTCTTCGCTTCACCCAGAATGACACTGCGAGATAGGTCCTGATTCGATGCTGTATGTAGCGAACGTTCTGCGACGCGCACGGCGGCGATGAAATCCTTTAAGGCGCGATGATCTTTTACTCCTGACGCGCTCTCAACGCCGCTACAAACATCAACCGCGTGAGGCGCTACCGTTGCGATGGCTTGGCCGACATTTTGTTTGGTTAAGCCGCCGGAGAGAATGAGGAATCGCGCGAAGGAACGGGCTGTTCGAGCCGCTAGCCAATCACAGGTCAGGCCAGTTCCGCCACGGAGGGTCGGATGATGCGCGTCAACCAGCACGTCACAATCGCCAAATAACGCGACCTCTTCAGGTCGGAACTGAGGATCCGTCGAGAACGCTCGGATTACACGAAATTCACGAGCTAGTTCGCTGCATGTTTCCGCTGACGCGCCCCCGTGTAATTGGACGCATCGAACGCCGGCCGCGTCCGCGGTGGTCCGAACGTCTTCGGCACTGGCGTCTACGAAAACTCCGACTGGCAAAACTCGAGGCGATACTGCGTCGATAATTCGCTGGGCGAGCTTGGGCTCAATATAACGTGAACTTTGGGGATAAAAGTTGAAGCCAATCATGCCGGCTCCGAGCTCGGAGCACGCTCTGGCGTCTTTAACATTCGTGACGCCACAAATCTTGATTTGCACTGGAGTTATCATTGGCGAGCCTCAATTGAAGCTTCTGTAAATTGCCGATCTTCAGCCGCGGCGACCAAATTGCGAAGAGCCGTTTCGGGATCAGGCGCGCGCATCAATGCTTCGCCTACCAGAAAACCGCGAAATCCGACTTTACGAAGACGAAGCAGCGAGTTTGCACTTTGCAGTCCACTTTCGCTGATCAGGATTCTGTCAGGCGGAACCTCGGCGATCAATCGCTCGCTTGTATTCAGTGAAACCTCAAACGTTCTGAGATCGCGGTTATTTACTCCGACGATTCTTGCGCCTGAATTGAGGGCGCGCCGCAATTCCTCGGACGTATGCACTTCAACTAAGGCGTCGAGTCCCAGTTCTTCCTCAGCGAGTGCGCGCAATTCTGTTAACAAATGGTCATCCAGTGCGCTAACAATCAACAGTACGGCGTCGGCTCCAGCGATGGCGGCTTCGAAAATTTGGATCGGGTCGATGATAAAGTCTTTGCGCAAAAGCGGCAGGTCCGTACGGCATCGCGCTGCGCAAAGATCGGCAATCGAGCCGCCAAAATATTCTTCGTCGGTTAGAACCGAGATTGCGCAAGCGCCACCGCGTTCGTAGCAGCGAACAATGTCACTGACCGCCAAATCGTCTCGAATAATTCCAGCGGAAGGCGATCTGCGTTTGAACTCTGCGATGATTTTCAGTCGCTGTGAGTTGGGCTCCAGAGCTCGTAGCAACCGATGCGGGTCAGCGTTCTTTCGAATCTTCAGCGCGCGCTCGCGAAAGTCTTGGGAAGAAGGATCCGCTCGAAGCTGCGCAACGGCTTTTCGTTTTCGATCCAGGATTTGCGAGAAAATGCTTTTCATCATGGCTTTCGATTTGTCTCCCGGACCAGTGCATCCAGCTTCGATGCAGCACGTCCGCTGTCGATGCTTTCACAGGCAAGCCCTACTGCGTATCGGAGATCGGGGACAACCCCCGCAAGATAAAGCGCGGCAGCGGCGTTAATGATGACGAGATCGCGCGCGGCAGTTGTCGTTTTCGTTGTCTCGCCTTGCAAAATTGCGTGGATCAGATGTGCGTTTTCTTGCGGTCCCTTACCGCAAAATCCATCGAAGTGTTGACGTTCCAATCCAAAGTCGTCGGGGGACACTGTAAATGTTTCCACTTCGCCAGTGGACGAACAGGCGGCGACGTACGTTTTGTCCGCAATAGTTATTTCATCCAGGCCGTCCGCGCCATGCACGACCCATGCCTTCTTCACGCCGAGACGAGCCAGGGCCAAAGCGACGCGTTCAAGTAACGAGCGATGCCAGACGCCCACGATCTGAAACGGTGCCTGCGCGGGATTCGTTAGGGGACCGAGCATGTTGAAGGTCGTGTGCACCCCAAGCTCGCGGCGCACATGAGCGACGCGGGCTGTTGCAGCATGAAAAAGTGGCGCAAAGATGAAACAGATTTCATGCTCGTTGAGGCAGCGCTCGACGGTCGCCGGTGCAGCGGCTGTGTTGACGCCGAGCGCCCGAAGCACATCAGCGCTGCCGCAACGTGACGTTGCCGCTCGCGAGCCATGTTTCGCTACGGGCAGACCGGCGCCGGCAATCACAAAGGCTGCCGCTGTTGAAACATTAAACGTTTTTGCAGTGCTCGATCCGGTGCCCGCTGTATCAATGAAACGTGCGTGACGCGATCGCAATGGCAGTGCACGATTTCGCATTGCTTCGGCAATTCCCGCGAGCTCATCGAAGGTCTCGCCTTTTACTGCCAGACTGGTAAGCGCGGCCGCGATTTGTGCGTCTGTAGCAACAGGGTTCAGCAGACGGTCTAGAAAATTTCCAGCCTCCGCACGGCTGAGATTCTCACCGCGCATGAGGCGCAGCGTTAGTTCGCGCAGTTTAAAATCGCCGACGTCGCTTGCATTGCATCCGCGTTCGCCTCTTCGGGATGGCGTAATCCGTGTCGCCATCGCGAGCGCCTTTCTCATCGCGCGGGCTTTATTGACCGTTTCCTCGTACTCGGAATGTGGACTTGAGTCGGCGACAATGCCCGCGCCGCTTTGAAAATATGCCTTCCCATTTTTCAAAACCGCGCAGCGCAGCGCGATGCAGGAATCGACATTGCCATCGAATCCAAAATAGCCGATCGCGCCCGCGTAACAGCCGCGTCTGGTCCGTTCCAATTCGCTAATGATTTGCATGGCGCGAATTTTCGGCGCTCCGGAGACAGTCCCTGCGGGAAACGTTGCTTTGACCAGGTCGAACCCGGTGCAGCCCGTACGCAGATGACCAGTGACATTTGAAACGATATGCATGACGTGGCTGTACCGCTCGATCTCCATCAATTCGGTCACGCGCACCGTGCCGAAGCCTGCAACCCGGCCGACATCGTTGCGCGCGAGATCGACAAGCATGATGTGCTCAGCGCGTTCCTTGGGATCGGCGAGGAGTTCGGCAGCGTTCTTCTCGTCCTGCGCGGAAGTGTCGCCGCGCGGGCGCGTGCCAGCGAGGGGACGGATCTCCACCCCGTCGCCGATTAGCCGGACATGCATCTCCGGCGAGCTTCCAACAAGCGCAAAATCAGCTCCGAACTTAAGACAAAACATGTACGGCGACGGATTGATGAAACGAAGGCATCGATAAAAATCGAGCGGGTCGCCGCTGAAGCTGGACTCAAATCGCTGTGACAAGACAACCTGGAAGATGTCGCCTGCCCGAATGTATTCCTTGGCTTGTTCTACCGCGCGCTTGAACTCTTCCGGATGAAAATTGCTGTGAGCAGGCTGTATTTCGCAATCGGCAGGTTGAATCGGCGGAAGATCGGCAGGTTTCGTGAGCCTGCAAATGATGGCATGGATCGATTCAGCCGCTCGCGCATAAAGTGTTTCGAGTGGGCCATCATCGAGGAATGCGTTCGCGACGATCTTCAACGTGCGTAGCCGATGGTCGAAGATGAGAAGGCTGCTTGTAATCATGAAGATCATCTCAGGCAATTGCAGTTCATCACGCTCTGCTGTCGGAACTTTGGGTTCGAAGAAATGGATTGCTTCGTAGCCGAGGAAACCGACCGCGCCGCCGCTGAACCGCGGCAGTTTTGGGTTCGAGACAAACTGATAGCGCGCCATCAGATTGCGGAGCTCATCCAATGGATCACTTGTTGTTTCAGTCCGCCGCTCAACTCCCAATTCGAAGATTTGTAGCTGGTGACCGTGTGTTTTTATCACGATCCGTGGGTCGATTCCGACGAAGGAGAAGCGTCCGGACTCGTCGTTTTTCTCAGTCGATTCGAACAGGAAACCGTAACCGCCGCCGTCTAACTTCTTGAATGCCGAAACGGGCGTTTCGTTATCCGCGATAAACTCTGCGAAAACCGGGACAACGTTGCCGCGTTTCGCCAGCTCGGCGAATTCCTCCAGAGTCGGTGTGAGTTGAATTTTCACCTGGCGTATTGCGTTTGACTTTTCTTTCCTTGCGTTGCCGCGTTGATCCGCCTCTCCCTTCCGAAGGGAGAGGGCAGGGTGAGGGTTTGGAGATTTAATTTCCAGGCTGTTTCGGAACCCCTCACCTTAGTCCTCTCCCCTTGCAGCAAGGGGAGAGGCGGGGGGAAACGCCGAGATTTTGGCCGGACTTTCATACGAAAAGTGACCTGTGACGCGCCATCGCGATTTCTGGTTCAAGCGCGAGGAAATGCGCGAGAATTTTCTTGCCGTCACGTGTGAGAACCGATTCCGGGTGAAATTGCACGCCGTACACGGGGAACTCCCGATGACGCAACGCCATGATTTCGCCGTCGTCGCTTTCAGCGATGATCTCGAGGCACCTTGGAAAGGAACTCCGCTCGACGGCCAGCGAATGGTATCGACCGGCTTCAAACCGTGTGGACAAATCGGCAAAGAGCCCGCTTCCGTTATGTCTGATCGTAGATGACTTCCCATGCATGAGAGTCGAAGCACGCACGATTTTCCCGCCGTACGCTTCGGCGATGCATTGATGTCCAAGACAAACGCCGAGCATTGGAATCTTCGACCCGAATCGCAGGACGATGTCTTTGCTGATTCCCGCTTCACGCGGAGTGCAGGGTCCCGGCGAGATACAGATATGTTCGGGCGCTAAGACAGCGATTTCATCGAGCGAGATTTCGTCGTTCCGCTTAATAACAAGCTCGCATCCAAGCTCGCCAAAATATTGGGCCAGGTTGTAAGCGAAGGAGTCGTAGTTATCGATCAGGAGAAGCATTAACTTGAATTCGTTAGGCCGCTTGGTGCTGTGTCGGACTCTCAGTAACTGTCGGAGTGGCAATCTCACGGAGCGCACGAACTTCTTTGACGAGTTGGGCATACTCCGAGGGCGTCAGAGCTTGTGCCCCATCCGAAAGGGCGAGCTCTGGATGGTCATGAACTTCCACCATGAGTCCGTCGGCTCCGACTGCAACGCCTGCGCGCGCAAGCGGCGTCACCATGTACGCGCTGCCTGTGCCGTGTGATGGATCCACGATTACCGGCAGATGAGAAATTCGCCGGATCGCCGGCACAGAAGCAAGATCGAGTGTGTTACGCGTATGCTGGGTGAAAGTCCGAACGCCGCGCTCGCACAAGATTACGTTGTAATTGCCCTCGGCCATGATGTATTCCGCCGCGAGTAACCATTCTTCGAGTGTTGCAGCCATTCCTCGCTTCAACAGGACCGGCAGTTGCGACCGGCCAGCTCGCCTGAGCAGTGAAAAGTTCTGCATGTTACGAGCGCCGATTTGAATGACGTCGCCGTACTGTTCGATCAGATCGATATGAGGTTCTTCGAGTGCTTCGGTAACAATCTTTAACCCAAACGTCTCGCGGACCTCGGACATGATTTTCCAGCCTTTCTCCCCCAGGCCTTGAAATGCGTAGGGAGAACTTCGGGGCTTCCACACGCCACCTCGAAAGAACCGCGCACCACTTTGCAGCACCGCTTCCGCCACAGCGAATGCCTGATCGTGACTCTCAATCGCGCACGGTCCCGCGATAATAGCGAGTTCACTCCCTCCGATGGTAGCATTCCCAACTCGCACCACTGTCTTTTCCGGGCGCAAGTCGAGCGTGATCAACTTGTACGGCTTGGTAACCCGGATGACTTCCGCTACGCCAGGCAGATTTTCGAATCGCCTTCCATCAATAGGAGCCTGGTTGCCAGTGATCCCGATGGCTGTTCGCGTCGCCCCTGGCATCGAATGAGGGCGCAGCCCAATTTCTTGGATCACGTTTACAACTGCGTCGATTTCCTGCGCATCAGCGGCGGGTTTCATCACGATTAACATATGGTTACAATCCTTGGTTTATTTTCATTGGTGCAAACGCCAGATCTCTCGCTTGAGACAAAGAGAGAAAATCAGCGTCCCGTTGAGAAACGGTCGCTTTTTATCGCCACCACACGAGCGCCAACGCGAAGGCGAGCGGCCTTCGAAGGTCTAAAAGAATGTCGACGCTCATCGACGAAAATAATAACGACGATCTTGCAGATGTCGAGTCCGATTTCGGGTCAGATGGTAACATCTGTGTTACCAAAATCACGAAGTCCACCATCCGGTAATGCAGCCGTCTGGATTGCGTTTCGCGATACCCGTGATGCGCACGCTCGTGAAAAAATTGATAGCTTGTTTCTTGATCTTTCCCGCTGGATTCTTCGCGACATCGATCTTTGCACTCGAGGTAACCGAGTTGGCAGGCGCCGCGCATGGTTATCCGGGACTGTGCAGCATTGACGGCAAGAAAATCGCCGATGGCGAATTCCGGCAGTGGGTGGAGAACAAGCGACTACACGTAATGATCACTTATAAGTTCCCAGACGGGGAATTCTATGAGGAACAGACGCAATTTCGACAACAGCCAGAACTGATCCAGGAAAAATGGTCCTGGAAAGAATCGAAGGATGGAGAGTCGCAACGTGAATTCGCCGCAGATTTTCTGTCTGGAATCGCCAGTGCACACGTCCGCGAAGAGCACAAGGACGTATCGGAAAAGATAAACGTTGAGCCGGGTCGTACGTTTGCCGGATTCGGATTTACCATCGCATTGAGTAATCTGCGCAAACGCCTGCTTAGTGGCGAACAAGTTCAGCTCAAGGCAGTCGGTTTTTCGCCATTTCCAACGCTTAGCCCACAAGTTGTCACAGTGACAATTTCCCACGGTGGACTTGACCGCATGAGAATGTCGGGGCGCTCGCTGAAAGGCGATCGCTTCATCGTTCATCCGGAAATTTTTTTCCTCGCAAGATTGTTTGTCGATGTGCCCGACACAAACATTTGGCTGACAAATCCTGCGCCAGCTGGCTTTCTTCGGTGGGAAGGCCCCGTTGTGCTACCGACCGATCCGCTCATTCGCGTAGATCTGCTTTCAGGAACAAAAAGTGGGTCGGCGCAATCGTTAGGGAGGAGCAGTCCTCACTAGACCAGCCGCTGAATTGCGCCATCTGCCATGTCTGTTTTAATCAGACATGCGAGTGCGCGCACGTCACACGCGATGTGCGACGTCGACGCGATTCTAATGTGACGTAACGCAGGAGATTCTATGGCTGAAGCTTCGGGCGAGCTCGAGGGTCCGGATTTCGAGAAGGGCTGCAAAATTGATCAGGTAGCCGATGGAGAGATGTTTTTGGGACACGCATTTGGCGAGCAGGTTCTCGTCGCGCGGCGCGGTGATGAGCTTTTTGCCATTGGCGCGACGTGCACGCATTACGGGGGTCCGCTGGCAAAAGGTTTGCTGGTGGATTGCACCGTGCACTGCCCATGGCACCATGCGCGTTTTGATCTGCGCACGGGCGAGGCGATTGCCGCGCCGGCGCTGAACAACGTCGCATGTTACAAGATCGATAAACGCGAGGCGCAGTTTTTCGTCACGAGCAAGATCGATGAGAAGCCGGTGCGCAAACCCAAATCATCGCCAGCGAGCGTGGTGATCGTTGGGGCGGGTGCAGCTGGCGGAGCGGCGGCTGAAATGTTGCGGCGGGAAGGTTACGACCGACCCGTCAGGTTAATCGGCGCTGATGAGTTTTTACCGTACGATCGACCAAACCTTTCCAAGGATTACCTCGCGGGCACGGCGTCGGAAGAGTGGATTCCGCTGCGCTCAGCGGATTTTTACCGCGAACAAAAGATCGACACGTTCACAAACACATCCGTCACGGCAATTGACCCGCAAGAGAAAAAGGTCACGCTAACGGATGGCCGTTCGTTAGGCTACGGCGCGCTGTTGCTGGCGACCGGTGCAGAGCCGGTGCGCCTGGCAATTCCGGGAGGCGATTTGTCGCATGTTTATTATTTGCGAACTCTTACCGATAGCCGGCGGATTATTGACAAGGCGAAAAGCTCGAAGCGTGCGGTCGTAATCGGGGCGAGCTTCATCGGGCTGGAAGTGGCGTGGTCATTGCGGGAGCGCAAACTCGAAGTCGCAGTAGTCGGAAAAGGGTCGCTTCCCCTGGAAAAAGTTCTGGGAGGCGAATTGGGCACCATGATTCGCGAAACACACGAAGCGAATGGCGTGAAATTCCATCTGGGTCGAAAGCCCGCGGCAATTCAAGATCGCCATGTGGAACTCGATGACGGGACCAAATTGGATTGCGATTTGGTGGTCGTCGGGATCGGTGTGCGCCCCAACACCGCCATTGCCAAACAAGCAGGCATCGCGACCGACAACGGCGTGTTGGTCGATGAATTTTTGAAGACGAACGTGCCTGGCATTTTTGCGGCCGGCGATATCGCACGCTGGCCCGATCCGCGCGCCGGGCGAATTCGTGTCGAGCACTGGGTGGTGGCGCAACGTCAGGGTCAAACAGCGGCGCGCAATATTTTAGGCGCCGACGAAGTATTCAATCTTCCGCCATTTTTCTGGAGCAACCATTTTGATCTGCACATCCATTACGTTGGTCACGGCGGGGGCGATGACCAGAGCAGTGTCTCGGGTAATATGAAGGCGAAAGATGCGTCTGTGATGTTCCGCGCTGGCGAAAACGTAACCGCCGTCGCGAGTATTGGCCGTGACCTTGAAAATCTCAAAGCCGAAGTGGCGCTGGAACGCGGCAATCCATTCCGTGCATCATGATTTCTGCGTATTGGGTCGGGTGCATATGGCAAGCTGACGCTCTCTTGAAAGTTACGTCTCAATGACAAGATAGAGTAACAGCGCAGTCGCGATGAGCGGAATCAGGCAGACCATGAGGACCATGTTGTTGCGCGGTCCCAATTCGCTCGGCACGAGATTATCCGCGAAGATGGTTTTCTCGATCTTGCGCAGGTGCCGCAGCACGTAAACGTAAGCGCAGATCATCGCGACGAAGGCGATTGCCGCAACGATACGGACAGGTAATAGCGGATCGGTGGCCAGCAGTTCCATCGCAGGCCCGAATTACACCAATTATCACGAATCTGACCAGCACGAATTTTGACTCTGCATTCGTGTCGGTTCGTGAAATTAGTGTCTCTAACAGAAGAAAACGGACACCGTTCTACCCACGACCTATGCGAATCAATCGAATTACAAGCCTTCCTCTTGTCATTCTGAGCAAAGCGAAGAATCTCTGGTCATTTCTGGACCGATCTCAACGGAAATAAATGAGAGATGTTTCACGTCGCTCAACATGACAGCGCCGTTTAGGAATGAGTCCTGAGACTTAAGAAAATTCGCGTCTATTCGCGTGATTCGCGGGCTGTTCTTCTCTGGCAAGCGACGCGCTTGCCCTACAATATTCGTTTCGGCTAACTTCCGCTCCATGCATCGCTGTACATTCTTCCTCTTCCTCTTGCTCTTACTCTTACTCCGATTGCCCGTCGCCTTCGCTGCCTCGCCTATCCAGGAACGCGCAGATCGATCCTAGCGCTGGCCAATGCCGGTTATCAGGCCTTGTATCGGGTGAACAGCGAGGCGCAATGGCTCGCAGTTACGGATGTGACTCCTCAGCACGATGCTGCCGCCGAAGCCACAGGCAAGGCGTACGCTGCGTTTAACGGAAATCCGGCAATCATCAGCGAGGCAAGCGAGTTGCTCACGCATGAAAAAGAACTCAGCGAACTCACCGTTCGCCAGTTGAAACAGCTTCTCTTAAACGCCGCAGAAGGTCCGATGACAAATCCGGATCTGGTGGCGAAAAGGGTTGCAGCAGAGACAAAGCAGGCGTCGATCCTCAATGGTTTCGAATTCAAGCTCAACGGTCAGCCGATTTCTGTGAACCAGATCGATGACAAATTGGAGAAGAGCGTCGATCTCAATGAACGCAAAGCTGTTTGGGAAGCATCGAAACAATCTGGCCCAGCGTTAAAACCGAATCTCATAACTCTGCGCGATCTGCGTAACGGCGTCGCCAAAGAAATGAAGTATCCCGATTACTTCTCGCTCGAGGTGGCTGCTTACGGAATGACCACCGAAGAGATGCTCAAGATGTTGGAAGATTGGATGACGACGTTGCGTCCGCTTTATTTGCAATTGCACACCTGGGCGAAATACAAGCTTGCAGAAAAATTTCATCAGCCGGTGCCGAAGAAAATTCCGGC
>Ga0209155_1001599_pt1 | contig 10635 bp, 12 predicted proteins | sample GraSoiAngelo_122_FD_185879 | JGI IMG/M metagenome (GOLD analysis project Ga0209155, IMG submission 185879) | Grasslands soil microbial communities from the Angelo Coastal Reserve, California, USA - 14_0927_02_20cm (SPAdes) (version 2) | ecosystem: Environmental > Terrestrial > Soil > Grasslands ...
GACAGCGCGCTGCGCTGTCCGCGGACGCCGTGGGTAGAGACAGCGCGCTGCGCTGTCCGGACGCCGCAGCGCGGCGTCCCTACCTCAGGCACCCTGCGATTATCCTACGAGTTGCCTCCGCTTTGCTCCATTGACCTCGCCAAGAAGGTTGCCACTGCTGCGGTATCGAAGTAGAACATCTGGGCGCGGGCGAGTTTTCCCTCACGGACTTGATAAAGGCCGAGCACCTCGCCCTCGAATTGTTCCCCCGACAGGCTCACTCCGCGCTGTCGCCAAAGAACTACACCTTCATCCTCGCTTACAGCCACGACGCGGGGATCCATCCTTCGCTCCCTCTCTCCGGGTTGAAAAGGTTCCCATGTTTCACTCCAGGTGCGTGCCTTGCTTCCGCCGTAAGGAAGCGATGGCGGCCAGTGAAGCTCAAAATCAGGATGCAACAGTTCGCGGAATCTTCTGTCGTCACGTTGCTCGATCGCGCGGAAAACCTCGAGCAACAGCTTGCGATTGGCCGCCACGCTCACGACTTGCATCCGGTCTTCATTTCAGGGCGGTTAGTTCTTCAACCAGCGCGTTTGCATCATACACCTTACGCAGCGCTTCGGTGATCGCCGCAGAATCGACTGAGACGGCACGAGCTTGCTTGTCGCTGAAAATGCAGTCGAGCACGAGCGATTGAATGTTGCCGTCAAAAATGATTCCAACAAATTCGCCGGCTTTGTTTACGACCGGACTGCCACTGTTGCCGCCAATAATGTCGGCGTCGGAAACAAAATTGAAATGTGTCGAAAGATTGAGATTGGATTTCTTATCGATCCAACGCTGCGGCAGATCGAATGGCGGTTTGTTTTCATGTTCGGCGGAACGCTGATATAAGCCGGCGAAATCGGTGAATGGCACGATCTGTTTTCCGTCTTGTTCGTAGCCACGAACGGTTCCGTAGGATAAACGCAAAGTGAAGGTCGCATCGGGATAATTGCTGGTGCCTTCAAGGGCGAAGCGCGCCTTCGCAATTTCTGAGTACGCCTGCTTCTTTGTTTCCTCCTGCGCTTCGTGTGCTTTGCGCGCTTCACGTGCAGGAGCATCGATCATGCGCGCGAGATCGAGCATCGGATCGTGTGCCGCTTGCAGCGCGCCCGCGCCCTTCCCATAAAGATCCCTTCGAACCGCAACGTCCTTCAATTTCGTGCCGGAGGTTAGTTCCACAGCACGCGCGTGCGGTGATTTTCCGGCGAGCACTTTTTGCACGAGCGGATCGGTCGCGCCAAATTTCGAGGCGAAATCGGTCAAAGAATCGGTTAAACGCAGAATCTCGTAATCATCGTAAACCGGCTCGGTCGAGAAGAGCTCCAGCTCGAGAGATTCTTTTGCACTATCGCGAAACGCTGGAATGCGTTCGCCGTTTGGCTTGGCGCGTTCGTCAATCGCTCGGGTTAACAATCGCGCATATTTAAACAGGCTTCCATAGAGCGCGCGGGGTCCGCGATAGCCGACGGTGCTGCGCCGTTCCTGCTCAAGATAATCGTAACGTGGCGCGATCTTCACCAGCTCGGCCTCCGCTTTCTTGATTCGATCGTAGGCGCTGATTGCCGATCCTAGCTTCGGATCGCGCGAGATCGCATCGCGCAGTTTCTTCTCACGCTGTTCGATCGAGGTCCAGATCTCCGGGTCGAGCAGGGCGGCGAGATAACCATCGTAACGTTTGCGATTATTTTGATCGCCGAAAAAATCGTCACGCGCACGGCGTGCATTTTCGAATGAGCGCTGGCCCCATGCCGCAAGTAACACTTCGCGGCGATTAAACATGCGGAGCAAGTTCGGCACATCGCGATCGCGCGTGTCGATGAGTTCATCGACTGTGAGCTGTCGATCCGTTCGCCCCGGACTACCGCTGACAAAGGTCAGCTCGCCATCGCTCGGTCCACGCGAATTCCACTTTAAGTAATTGTCGATCTTGGCCGGCTGTCCGTTCTCGTAGACACGGAAGATGCAGATGTCGAGATCGAAGCGCGGGTATTCGAAATTGTCCGGATCGCCGCCGTAAAAGGCCATCTGCTGTTCTGGCGCGAAAACGATCCGGACATCATCATAGCGTTTGTAACGATAAAGCTGATACGCGCCGCCTTGATAAAGCGTGATCACATCGGAACGTAGCCCAGTCTTCTCTTTGCTTTCCTTTTCGATCTCGGCAATGGCGTTGCCACGCGCTTTCGTGGCTTCATCGGGAGACATACCGGCCTTTACTGCCACGTTCACCCGCGCTGTTACATCTTCGGTGGAAACGAGCACGTTGAGCTCGAGATCGGTGCACTTGATCTCCTCCGTGTTGGTTTTCGCGTAAAAGCCATCTTTGAGATAGTTATGCTGCTCGCTCGAAGCTTTTTGCAGCGCATCCGCGCCGACGTGATGGTTCGTGATCACGAGTCCGTTTGCGGAAATGAATGAGCCGCTGCCACCGGAATTGAAACGGACACTCGCTTTTTGGAGATGCTCGAGCCACTGCGTCGTCGGCTCGAAATTATACTTTCCCTTTAGTTGTTTGAGCGGCGGCGCGTTGAAGAGCCACATCCCTTCATCAGCGATTGCTACTGTGGCGAAGCCAGTCAAGCAGGTGATAGTGAATGCACTCAGTTTTTGCGGACTCAAGAAAGGGATAAGCATCGGCCAGCATAGAACGCCCACAAGAACGCGACAACTGCTCCGCGTTTGGTTATAGAATGTGGCGATGTTTCAGGCCAAACGACGAAAAATCAAGCGACTCGATTTCATTGTGGCAGGCGCGCAAAAATCGGGGACAACCGCTTTGCACTATTTCCTGGCAAAACATCCAAACATCACCATGGGCGACCAGCAGGAGATCCATTTCTTCGATGACGACGCGACCTTCGCCGCCACAGTCGATTATGAGCGATTACACAAACATTATCCGCTGGTTGCCCCATCAACGATGGCTGGTGATTGCACGCCAAGTTACCTTTATTTCAAGCCAGCGGCGGAACGGATTTGGAAATACAACCCGAAAATCAAATTGCTCGTTCTCTTGCGCAATCCCGTCGAGCGCGCCTTTGCCCATTGGAACATGCAAAGATTCAAAGGTCGCGAGCCGTTGGATTTCTTGGATGCCGTGAGAGACGAAAAAACGCGCATCGCCGGCGCGCCGGCAATTGAAGCGCGCCGTTTTGCTTACGTCGATCGGGGATTTTACGCCCAGCAACTCGTGCGCCTGTTCAAATTTTTCCCCCGCGAGCAAGTGAAGGTCGTGAAATTTGAAGCGTTCGAGGATAAACAGCGCGAAACACTCGCTTCCATTTTTTCATTTCTCGGTGTCGAGCCGCTGCGTTCGGTGCGCAGCAAAGATAGAAATGTTGTGCCATACGAGCGGGTGATGAATTGGGAGGAGAGAATTTTCCTCTACAACCTTTTCGCGGATGACATCGCAAAGCTCGAACAAATGCTCGGGTGGGATTGTTCTAATTGGAAGCTGTAGCCGCGGTCGCTGACCGTGGCCCGAGACCATCGACCCAGCTACTAACGTTTGCCAAGCCGGACGTCGCAGCCCAGCGTGGGGCATTCAGCGGCCTGCTGGAAAAAGATGAGATAGGGTCTCGTTTTGGTTGGGTGGCAGCTCTTCCCGGCAACTGAGCAGACGCACGCATCCGGAAGTACGATGTGGCGGACCAGCGTGCAGGTTTCCTGAGGAGCTGCGGGCGGAGGCGGAGTACGCGCGACGTCGACGATAACAAGCACGACGACCACGACGATCACAACGCCTATGAGCGCAGCGACGGCGCCGATTCCGCTGATGGTGGATTTCGCTTTTCGCATGGATTTGACGGGCGCGAGAATGGGCCTGTGGTGCCTGCGTGTCAAGCAATCTCGCCTTGCTAAAGCGACCGCAACGCGACGTCCCTACCATTTAGATCTGTTTGAATCGTGGACGGCGGCTTGGATTAGCAGCGAGCAGCGTTTTTGAACGGAAGATACGGGCGCCTTGCGCTAGAAAACAGGCGCGCAATTCTCTTGTGAAAAATGAAGAGCCGTCGGAACGCGGATTGAAATCGAGGAGCAGACGACCGTCCGGCTTCATAAAACGCGCGCGGATATCGTTGATAAAGAAATTCCAATCGGCAGGCGCCCATTCGGTCCACTCTCCGTTTGCGGCGCGTGCTACTCGGTGAAAACACACCCGATGCCCGGTAATAAGATCGAATTTTTCTCCGAGATCGGGCAGCGCAACTTGCGGATGAATTCGTGAGACCACGCGGCGCACATTAAGCAATTCGGTAGTGCCGCGGAAGAGTGGCTCCTCGTCGGTATCGAGGCCGAGTCCTTCGTGGCCGAAGAGCCGGCAGATGTAGAGGAAATATCCGGCGCCGCACCCAAGATCGAGAATGTGCAGTGGCGGGCTCCGATCCAACCAGAGATCTTGGGCGTACTCGATGTTTCGGTCGATCCAATACGCGGCATTCTCGTAGGCGTTGATCTTTCGCGCGTTGGGCCGATAAGGATAATGCTCGCGCAGCCTGGCTAATTCAGCCTCGTCGAGCGTTGCCAGGATCCGCCGGGAGCTAACCGGATGAGTCCACCGGCAGACGTGTTCCCAAAGGCTTTCCGCCGTGTCGAAGGAAAACAGTTTTTGGAACTTGCGCGAAAGTTGCACTGGGGAACGATGCAGCTAACTCCGCTGCGGACAAGGTGCGCTTCCGATTATGGTTGGATATCGAGCCGGATCAGACCGGTTGAACCTTCATGAGTCATGAAGCCGCTTGCCCAGCCGTTGCCGGGATAAAAATATTGTTCGTAGCGCCAGAGCATTTCTAATTTTGCGCCGGAAGTCTTCTTCCAAAGAAGTTGGTAATAGAGGTGCCGTTTCCACGACGGCGAATGGCCCGTCATAAAATTTAAATCGAATGGAGTTGGCCAACTGAGAACGCTCCGACGTACTGTAAGGGAAGCAGCGTCGCCCGCCGGCGGCACAGCAGCAAGATTCTCCGCCTCTGATCGCGGCGGACCGAAAGCGAAAACCTTTCCGCCAGCTGCCAGAGCAAGCTGATCATCTTTTGTTGTGCCGATGTTAGGAGTCGGATGATTCGGAGCCACGTCGTTCAAACTCAGCGCCAAATCATTTAAGTGAAGAATGCCCCCAGTCCCACTGCCTTCATAAGCAATTGAATTGATCCGTTCTGAAGCTGTTTCGATAGTCCCGAACCGATCGATGAACAATGAGACCTGGCGTCCGCGGAAGATCCACAGCGCCGAAAGCGCGACGACGAAGAGAACGAGAATCGCAAGCGTGATCAGGATTCTTCGCATTGGTTTGAAAGTAGAGTACGACAGCGCGACGTCTCTAACAGCTACGTTTTCTTTTGTCGGATATATTTGTTCACTTGTTCTTCCAGAATCTCGAGCGGCAACGCGCCATTCTTGAGCACAGCGTCATGAAATTCGCGCTGATCGAATGTGAGAATGCTGCTCGGGTCAATCAAAACTTTGCCCCAGAAATATTACCGATCTAAATGCCAGGGGTCGCGCCGCGATGAATCCTGGCTATAGCCAATGTAATGAGTGACTCGACAGAGCATATCGACAGACCAGAACCGCGGTGGCAGGCGCTGGTCGCGTTACTGGCGGTGGGCGCAATTTATCTCGCGCTGCCGCGTAGTCTCATTATCGGCCCGATCTGGTTGTTGCCGACTTTGATTGTGGTTCTGCTCGTGCCAACGGTCGTGAGCCATCGTGCCGGAAAACGCTCGCTCAATCGCGCCCTCGGCATCATTATTAATGGAATCACTACGACGGCGCTGATCGGATCGGTGATTCTGCTCGTGCGCGCGCTGCCTTCACATCGGGAAGCGCCATTGCAGCTCTTGCGCTCAGGCGGGCTACTCTGGCTGACGAACGTGATCGTCTTCGCGCTCTGGTATTGGCGGCTCGATGGCCGCGGGCCCACCGTGCGCCACGAGCAAAAGAAATTCGGCAGCACCAGCTTTCTTTTCCCGCAGATGCAGATCCCACATGACGAGCGTGGCCAATTTGCATGTGCGCGCTGGCGGCCGCGCTTCATCGATTATCTCTTCGTTGCCTTCACCCAGAGTTCTACATTTGGCCCGACCGACGCGCCGCTGCTGGCGCGTTGGGCAAAAATTCTCGCGATGATACAGATCTTTATCTCGCTCAGTATCGTCGTGCTGCTGATCTCGCGCGCTGTTGGCGTCCTGTAACTAGTCCGCCACGTGGCGCTATCTCCCGATAAGTATCAAGATGCCGGCCGCGAGCGCCAAAATTCCCATTACGATCGTCGGGATGGTAATGTGAAACAGAAGAGTGATTCCGGCGAGAATCAGGTAGATTGCCAGCAAGAGCATTCCGAGATTTTTGGTGATGTTCATGGCTCTTTCCTGAGGCAAACCGTTTACATTTGCACGCTCAAAAAAATGTCTCGCTCCAATAAATTTGCCGGTATGCCAAACACAAGACAACGCCGGATGCGGAGGTTATTCTGGTCTAACAAATAAATCTGGCATATGACCGGATGGTGAAGGGAGATGTCCGGTATCGGTTTGTTATTGATCTGGCTCCATTGAAGTAAATACTAGCGGTCAGGAGGTAGCGAAGTGGAATACGAAAAAATCATTTTCTTCCGTAACTTCTTCTTTCGAGCGTTTATCATCGGCCTTGCATTCGCCTTATTCTATTTTATCGCGACGTATGTTTTTTGGGGCACGTGGGCTTCGTGGGCGACTCACTTCTTTAAAACAGACGAGAAAGAGCTTGGAAGGCTGGTTTTGATGTTTTTTGTGGAACTGCGTCTAGTGCTGGTTTTTCTGTTTCTTGTCCCAGCTCTGGCCTTGCATTGGATGGCCAGAAAGACGCAGTGACTGACCAGTTGCGAATCGCTTAGGCGCTGGCCCTTAGACTTGGCTGCTTTTTGAGCGCGAATCGGAGGTCCCGCTGAATCGGGACGGCGTCAGAATCGCATCGCGCATTCCGTGCAAAAACTTCTTGTCTGCCGGAGCAATTGTGGCCAAGGCGCCCCGTAGCTTCACGCGATCTTGCTCAACAAAGAAATAAGGGCAAAGCCGAACCCGGCCTTTCATTGTTTTTAGCTCGGCCGAATCGGCGCCCCAATATCGATGCTCGAAGAGGCGGCCCTTATGAAAACGTTGTAAGATTGTGGGTGACCCTTCAAACGTGGCTAGGGCGTTGTCGATCCTCCGCTCCCATTCTGCGTGTGGAAGATCGGCCCCGAGCGCTATTCCGCGGCTGCCCCAACCGAGTGGCGAAAAACCGCTTACCTTCAAAAGAAGATCTCGATCTCTCTGGCTGAATTTGGCCGCTTCGCGCCAATCGTGAATTCCCAGTCGTGGGATGACCGCATGCTGTGGCAATGGCGTGGGATCGAGCAGCCAGGAGTACGGAATGACTTGTTGTAATTTGATGAAATATCTTTCGCCAAGCTCGCGTCGCCAAAATTCTCGAAGCGGTTGCATCCAAAAAAGGGCAAACCACATTTTCTCCTCCAGGTATGGTTTGATTGGCGGCGTAATCGTGATGCGGCCTTCAGCGTTCGCGCGCAGCGTGTTTTCGATTTTTGGAATATTTGGTAAATCAAACAGTTCAAAGAATCGATAGACAGCGCGCCCGTTTTGCGGTTCGTAATTTTCTGCAGAGACGACGCGCCAATCGAGCTCACGATGGCGATCCTTCAACCGCGCCGCGATCCAGACCATCTCCGGCCGATAGGTTGCTGCCTCCTGCGAAATAACGATGTCACCGCCTTCGGGCAGCACACTGTGAAATCCTTCCAGCATTCCTTCTGCGCCGCCGATGACTTCATTGTCGAAGGCGAAATACGTTTGATTAAGCGAAGCGGTTAATCCGATGCCACCGGGCACGGAATCGACTTCCGCGATGATGTAGCCGTTCTCGGTGAGAATGAGATCTGGGCGAATAACCTTCGGCAGATCATCACGAATTTCTTTGCGACGCGAGAATTCGATCAGCTCTTTTGGTTTCCCCGCGTCGAGATAGCGGGCAACCCATTCCGGCTGTTTCCCCTTGATGCTTAATTGGTAGAGCTGATTACAGGCGCGCTGAAAAACAAAAAGGCGATGTCCAAGCTTTTCTAATTCGGCGACAAATTTTTTCTCGATTGGAAAAGCGTCGGGCGAAAGCAACCAATCCTTCTCCGCAAAGAACCCTTCCTTCGGGAAGGCAGTCCGAATTGTTTCCAACTTGTTTTCCGCGACGGCAACCATCTCGATCTCGCTAACGTTCAACGCTCAACGCTCAACGTCCAATGAATGGTAGGGACATCGCGCCGCGATGGCTGAGGAAGGGCGCAGCGCGGCGTCCCTGCCGGGGAGGCGATCATCGCCCTGAGGCCATGCGTTTCAATGCAAGTTTAACAAGGTCCTCCGCCGCATTCGCTTCGCCTTTTTCCTGCAATTCGCGCACTGCCTTGTGTGCGTCGATCTGTTTATAACCGAGCGCGATTAACGCGAGCACTGCTTCGTTCGCCTGTTCTTGCTCGGGTGTCGGTGCGTGCATCGTGCTCGCCGCTTCCCAGGCCGCCGCCACGCCCAGTTTGTCTTTCAATTCCAGAACAATTCGTTCAGCTGTCTTTTTCCCAAGGCCGCTGATTTTCGATAGCGACGTGATGTCGGAGTTTACAACCGCGGCTTTGAAATTTTTCACGCTTATTCCGCTGAGGACGGCGAGCGCCAGTTTCGGACCAATCCCGCTCACATTATTGACGAGCAATCGAAAAAGATCGCGCTCAGCCGGGGTCATGAAACCGTAGAGAACGTGGGCATCTTCCCGAACGTGCAGATGGGTGAGAATACGCACCGGCTGGCCAACCGCTGGAAGTTTATCGTAGCTGGCGAGCGGAATAAAAACTTCGTAGCCAACGCCACCAACATCGACAATCGCCTGCGTAGGCAGGGCGCTGACCAGTTTCCCGTCGAGAAAAGTGATCATGTTTTGCAACCCCTAACAGACGAAAGGCAAACTGCAAACCAACCTCAATTCTGTAGCGCGCTCTATGGGCGTCGCATCCATTATTTCGAGTGGACGTCGGGGCCGCCGCTATAGTTAATCCGGTTTTAGCACGAGCGTAAGATCGACCTGTCCGCCTTTTGCAACGTTAAAACCGCGGGTTGAAAACATTTTCCAGTCCCTGGGATTGTTCGGGAAGAGTGTAGCCGCCAGCGAAGTTGGTACGATCACGAAACGTGGCCCTGTTTGCGTCATGAAGTCCGCAGCGCGGCTGTTGTTCAACGGCGCGAGAAATCCGTTCACGCGGCTGCGAAAATACCAAACCAGGCTTGGCTCACTGAAGCTGACTCCGCCGAATTCCATCCCTGGTCGCAGGTAATCACGGGATTCTCGGCAAAGTTGATACGCGGGAAAGAATCGAGCAACGACCGGTGGAACGATAAGAGCGATTGCGAGATAGACTGAAGCCGATGCAAACGCGCAGCTCCGGAAAAATCGAGTCGCCGCCTTTTCCGCGGCCAATTTGCGTGCGAGCAAAAGCGCGAGCAGCGGAAAGGCTGGCAGCGTGTAATGCGGCAATTTCGTTTGGACGAGCGTGAAGATGATGAAGATGATCGCCGCCCCGGTTAGAAGATAATTATCGATTTTGTCCCGCCTTTGCCAAAGCTGTTTCGCCAACCACGGTAATTTGATCGACCAGGGAAAAAAACTGACGAAGACAGTTACGAAATAAAACGGCAGCAACAAGAGATACATTCCGAATGAATTCGCACCGTGGCCTTCCATCGTGGCAAACGAACGGCCAACGACGTGTCGACCGATTCCCACGACAAAGAATTGTCCGTGCGTTCGAATCAGCGCGGGAACTCCCCACAGCGCGACGATCGCGAGCATAAACAAAACGCCACGCGCAAATTTGAACCGCGATGCGAGTCGCCCATCGAGCGGAAAGAATTTCGTCGCTGCGACAGTCGCAAGCGGAATCCACCCGATTGGCCCTTTCGCTAGAAATCCGAACGCAAGCGAGACATAGAACATCCACCACCAATAAGACGTTTGATGTTTGATGTTTGATGTTTGATTCGCAGGCGAAAGTCGGTCTCGCAACAGTTCGTAACCGCTCCAGTGTGCAAGCGTGACAAAAAGCACCAGCCACATATCGGCGACGGCGGCTTTCGCGTGGAGAAACGTTTGCAGTGAAAATGTAAAAATGATGGCAGCCCACCAGCCCACGCGATTTCCGCCAATCCGCGTTCCCCAGGCGAAGATCGACAAGGCCACGAGGGCAGCGGCGATGGCGGATGGAAAACGCGCAGTGAAATCGTTCTCGCCAAAAATCTTGTAACTGGCAACTTGCCCCCAATAAGCAAAGGGAGGCTTGTCCAACCGCAACTGATTATTGAAATACGGCACGACGTAGTCGCGGCGCTCGATCATTTCGCGTGACGCTTCAGCGAAGCGTGGCTCATCGCGATCGATCAGTGGCAAGCCCCATGTGCCAATGACGTGAAAAAGAACACAGCCAAAAAAAAGAAGCGCGTAATTGCGGATTGCGGATTTCAAGTGCGGGCTCAAAATAGCGCCCGGCAAATCTGACAGGAACTCATTTGTGAAACAGAGCGTTGTTTTTTATTGGCT
>Ga0209155_1001604_pt1 | contig 10627 bp, 9 predicted proteins | sample GraSoiAngelo_122_FD_185879 | JGI IMG/M metagenome (GOLD analysis project Ga0209155, IMG submission 185879) | Grasslands soil microbial communities from the Angelo Coastal Reserve, California, USA - 14_0927_02_20cm (SPAdes) (version 2) | ecosystem: Environmental > Terrestrial > Soil > Grasslands ...
AACGATTCTGCGCTATTCGGACAGCGGGAAATACGATTTCGCGTCCGCTTATCACATCCCGACGTTTTTGTTCCTCAGCCTTATCGTCGCGATGTTCCTCGGGTTGACCAACAGTGCCGACGATATCATCCGCGACCGGCCGGTGCTACAACGCGAGCGCAATCTCAATGTTCGCCTCTCTTATTACGTGATCTCGAAGACGCTTACGCTCGGGATTTTTGCGCTGATCCAATGCGTGCTTTTCGTTCTGATCGGCAATTACGCCCTGCAAATCCGCGGGATGTTTTGGATTGATCTCGGAATCATGCTCATGACAGCCATGGGTGGTGTGTCGCTTGGTCTGCTGATTTCTTCGCTCGTCGCCGATCCGAAGACAGCGGCCAACATCGTCCCACTCGTCCTAATTCCGCAGATCATCATGGGCGGTGCTCTCATCAAATATGAGGACATGAACCGGAACCTCGCGCTTGTTTACGCGCTCACGCACTGGTTTTCAGAACATCCCAACATTGAACAAGAAAAGAAAATGGGCAGCAAGCTGGAGGTGCCATTTGTCTGTCAGTTCATCGCCATGCGTTGGTCGTATGAAGAAATGATTGTCGCGCAAGCCAAGCTCAATCCGCTCACGCGGCGGCAGGATCTGACGCAGCGTGAGATCGATCGGATTGTCGCGAAACATCGACAAGATCCTGGTGAAAGTAAGCGGCTGGAGGAGCTGAAGGAAACGCTCGCTCTGCTTTCTGGCCTCGAGGCAAATTCCGTCGGCGACCTCGATCATTACCTTGGCTTGATCGATCAAATTCTGGATGGAAAGCGGCCGTTCGACCGTGCCCTTTTCAAGAACGCGGCCGGCCCGATTACAGCCGAGCAAATTTATGTGAACCAAAAGGTTTCCGATCTGATTTCGAACGCCGAGATGGAACAAAGCGATTATCGCCGGGGTGACCGGCCGAACGTCTTCTTCGGCGCACAAAAACGTCATTTTGGGATCAAGATCAGTGTCTTCGTCTTCAACACGGTCGTTTTGATTGGATCGACACTTGGATTGCTCGCCCTCCTCCATTGGATTCTGCGAAGACAACTGGAAGTGCGAAAAGGCTAAGCGGCCACCGATTGACGTGCGTTCGTGTTTGTCATTCCGAGCGGAGTCGAGCAATCTCTCATGAAAGGAGAAGCGCATACTTCAAGTTGGACGTGTGATTAGCAAGAATAGACGCGAGCTAATGTCCGCGGTACCTATTGTAATCGGTGGGATAAGCACGAAGAGTGAGCGTAAATGGAGAGCGAACACTGAATGAGTAGAAGAAAGGACAAAGCCGCCCTGCTTATCGTCGCCGCCAGCGAGACCGATCCAGACATGCTTTACGCGACCAAGTTTTTCGCGCCCGATCCGTTCATTTTTCTCCAGAAGAATGGCAAGCGCACACTTGTCTTGAGCGATTTGGAAATCGATCGCGGGCGCAAGCAAGCCAAAGCGGACGAATTCGTCATGTTCAGCCAGCTGGAGCGTGAAGTGCAGGGGAAATCGAAGAAGGCGCCACCTTACGAAAAAGTTCTTGCACATTTTCTCCGAAAACGGGGCATAAGATCGGCAATCGTTCCGTCGAATTTTGCGCTCGGTTATGCGCAGGAACTCATGGCGAATAAGATCCGCGTTCGGGCGACAAATGGACTTTTCTGGCCCGAACGCGAAGCGAAATCGGAGAAGGAAATTGAAATGATCGGTCGCGCGTTGCGGATTACGGAAACAGGACTGAAACGCGCGATTGAAGTTTTGAAAGCGTCGAAACCTGGAGCCGGAAAACGATTACGCTGGAGCGGCAAAACGTTGACCTCGGAAATGCTGCGTGCAGAAATTGACTCCACCATCTTGCGCGCAGGTGGAATTCCGACCGGCACGATCGTCGCGGGCGGCGACCAGGCCTGCGATCCGCATGAGCGCGGCTTCGGTCCGCTTTACGCGAACTCGTTGATTGTCCTGGATGTTTTCCCGCGCGACGCGAAGACCGGATATTTCGGCGACATGACGCGGACCGTTCTCCGCGGGCGCGCGAGCGATGCGCAGCGAAAGCTTTGGGAAACAGTAAAAGCCGGGCAAACGCTCGCTTTGAAAAAGATCAAAGCGGGAGTGGATGGAATGGCAATTCACAAGGCAATTCAGAAGTTCTTCGCCGAGCGTGGCTTTCCAACGGAGGTTCGCAAGGGCCGGCGCGTTGGATTCTTTCACGGGACCGGTCACGGCCTAGGGCTCGACATCCACGAGCATCCGCGTTTGCAAAAAGTTACGCTGAAAGCTCGACAAGTCCTGACTGTCGAGCCGGGACTGTATTATCCCGGGCTCGGCGGAGCACGTCAGGAAGACGTCGTGATCGTGACGAAAACCGGCTGCAAAATCCTGTCGCGATTTCCGAAACGGTTGGAGATTTAGGTGGATCGAGCAGTCCCTTGCTCGATGTTAAAACCACGCGGCGAAGCCGCATTTGTTTAGCATCGCCTGCGGGGCGACCGATCCACCAAATGAACGAAGCACACGGTCGCGCGTCTAATTTTCCAGCGGCGAAGTGACAATCGGTTTTGGCGGGCTAAATTAAGATCGACATGTTTTATCCTTACGGATTCGGTTTTGGATCTCATTGGTTGCTTTACATCGGCGTCCCATTGGTCATTGGGATTTGGGCTCAGATTCGCGTGAGCAGTGCGTTCAGCCGCTGGGGCAAGGTGCGGGCCACTTCCAACATTACCGGAGCGGAATGTGCACGCGAGATCTTGGAGGCGGCACAGATCCACGATGTCGATGTTGTCGAGACAAACGATTTTCTCGGCGACCATTACGATCCGACGAGCAAGAAACTTTGTCTTTCGAGCAACGTTTTCAGTACGCCGTCGGTCGCTGCGCTCGGCATTGCCGCGCATGAGACTGGGCACGCCATTCAACACGCAAAAGCTTACGCACCGCTCAAAGCACGTATGGCGATTGTGCCCGTGACGATGGTTGCATCGCAAATGCTACCGTTTGTGATTATCGGCGGGTTGTTTTTTCATCTCACCGGTCTGATCACACTCGGTATTTATTGTTATTTGATTCTGCTTGTCTTCCAGCTAATCACCCTGCCGGTGGAATTCGACGCTTCGCGCCGCGCGAAGATCATTTTGCAACAGATGGGAATCGTGCAGCCGGGCCGCGAACTGGCGGGCGTGAACAAGGTGTTGAATGCAGCTGCCCTCACTTACATCGCAGCTTTCATCGCCGCACTCGGCAACTTACTCTGGTTAATGTCGATCCGCGATCGGCGGTAATTGACTGCACGGTTGAAGAAGATGAATCCAGCCCTCGCGCTACCCGCTCGCCGGATTTCGGATTTGTTATCGTCCGGTCTTAGTGCTCGTGCTAAATCTAAGCGCGACACGATGGAGAAACCAAAAACGGACGAAGATCAGCAGTTGGTCGCCCGCACACAATCGGGAGATGCGAGCGCGTTCGATCAACTCGTGGTCAAGTACACGCCGCGTCTTTACGGTCTGGTCTACAACATGACCTCGAACCACGAGGACACCAACGACCTGTTGCAAGACATTTTTTCCAAAGCTTACAAGGCGATTCGCGGATTCCGTGGCAAATCGTCGTTTTACACTTGGATCCACTCGATCGCAGTCAACATGACACTGAATTTTCTCAAAAAACGCGGCCGCCGTTTTCATCTCAGCTTGGACGATGTCGATGCCAGCATTCAAAACGACAAAGAGTTTCTCGAACTGACGGCGACGAGCAGTCCGGTGCGGGAAGCAGACCTTTCTGAACTGCAGCGAAGATTGAACGAGGCCATGATGAAATTGTCTGATGAACACAGAGCTGTGGTCACCATGTTCCATATCCAAGGAATGCCCCACGCGGAGATCAGTAAGATCTTGCGTGTTTCGGAGGGAACGGTACGTTCGAGGCTCTTCTACGCGAATCGGCAACTGCAAAATTATCTAGACGAATTCAGAAAAAACCCCGTTGGTTAACCCGCGCTGAAATGGACGAATTTAACGAAAACGAGATCGCCAAGCTTCTTCGACTGAAACGGCACGAGCAACCCCCGCCGGGCTATTTCGAAAATTTCCTGCACGAGTTCCATCGCCGGCAGCGTGATGAATTGCTCTGTGAACCGCTCTGGCGGATTCTTCTGGAGCGCGCTCAGGACTTCATGTTGCGGTTGAATGTTCGTTCGCTCACCTCCTACCCAGCGGCCATCACCGCGGTGTTGGTCTGCGCGGCGGTTATTTCGTTGAAGATTTATCAGGAACCGGGGACTGCCAATGTCGCCGCTCTCCAGAGCCAGCCGGCGTTATCTACAGCAGTGAATGCAGAAGGAGAATGGACGCTCGCATCCCCAGTGGCCACGCGGATCTTCAGGACGCAGCCGCTTCGTAATTTGAATGAAAGCGCCCACACTCACCGGGCCGCCACCCCGCCGCGCTACGTGCTCGATAGCGTCCCTGTGAGTTATGAGCCAACTTTCAGATTTTAGTCGCGCGCCGGAAGTTCCCTTCCGCTTTCGTTTCGTGTTGATCCGCAGACTCCCGGTCGCGCTAAGTCTTTTTGCGGCGATTTCTCTCGTTGATGCTCAAGAAGAGTCCGCCACGGCAGTCAGCCGCCAGGTGAAGGAGGTCTTTGAGCACGCCGCCAAAGCTGTGGTCAAGATTCACGGTGTTGACGAGCACTGCGAAATTTCGGGAACCGGATTTTTTATCGATCCTACGGGAACCCTTTACACCGCGTATACGGTCGGAGGTGAAGCGGGAAATTTCAGTATTGAGTTTAATGGCAAACAATATCCCGCGCGCCAGGTGTTGGCCGATATCCGCAGCGGCATGGCCATATTAAAGACAGATGTCGCAACGCCCGCGCTCCCGATTGGGAAGTCCGAGGAGCTGGGAGTGGCAACCCCCGTCGTAACGATTGGTTATCCATTGGATTTGCCGGAAACACCGAATTTTGGAATGGTCGCAGGATTTGATCGGAAATACCTCGGTCGTTATTTTTCAACCACGCACTTGCGAGTCAATCTTCCCACACAACGGGGAGAGGCTGGCGCGCCGCTCTTGAACATGAAAGGCGAGGTCGTCGGTATCCTGGTTAGCAGCCTCGAAAACAACTCTTCGTGTTATGCGGTGCCAATCGAAGCGGCCGAGAAAATCCGCGGCGACTTTGTCCGTTTCGGCGAAGCCAGGCATGGTTGGATCGGGATTAATGTTTCCGAGGCAGCCGCGCCGACGGAAGGTTCTCGTGCGCGAATGACGCAGATCATGGACGGCACGCCAGCGGCCAGTTCCGGGATCAAGGCCGGCGACATTCTCTTGCAAGTGGGGCGGAAAAAGGTCCACGAGCCGGAAGACGTGCTAGATGCGTCGTTCTTCATCACGGCTGGAGATACCGTTCCGATCACAGTGATCCGGGGCAACGAGAAGCTGACGTTTAACGTGCAAGCTGAGACTCATCCGGCCAGCCAGCATCCGCCACTAATTGCTGCGCCGACGATGAATCAGGCGATTCCACTCAAGCTCGATTCTGAGGCGCAGCGCACGCCTTGAGGTTCAGTAACGCGGTCATCGCGCCAGCATTTTCCGAAATTCTGCCTCGGTGAGAATTCGAATACCGAAGTGTTTCGCTTTCGCGAGCTTGCTGCCAGGCTCCGCGCCCGCTAGAACATAATCAGTTTTCCTGCTGACGCTGCCGCTGACATGACCGCCGAGCGCTTCGATCTTTGCCGTCGCTTCCTCACGCGTCATTGAGGGCAAAGTGCCGGTAAGCACAAAAGCTTTGTCGGCCAGCGGCAGCTTTGCCGCTTTCTTCGCCGAAATTTTTTCGATCTTGGGAGAAATCTGCAACTGTTTCATTCGGCGCAGAAGTTTGGCGCCGGCTTCCGACTCAAAAAACTCAAGAACGCTTTTCGCGACTACCGGTCCGACCTCGGTCACGATACCGGCTCCCTTTTCACTTTTGCTTTTTGACTTCTCAGCAAAACCCGCCTCGATCAAACGATTTGCGATTTGCTGGCGATTCTGATCGCTCTTTTCGTGATAGGTCAGAACGTCCCGTAACAATTGTGAGCCCGCGATATCTTCGATCGTTTCATGGAAACGCGCCAACTGCGTAGCCGTCGTTTTCCCGACATCAGGAATTGCGAGGGCGAAAAGCCAGCGCGAAAGCGGCAAAGTTTTCGCACGCTCGATCGCACGAATTGCTTTGGTTGCGTTCTTCTGGCCGAAAACTCGCGGCGCCTCCTCTGTGCCAAGGTTCAAGGTTGCAAGCTGCTCGGTTTTCAACTCAAATAAATCGATCGGCTCGCGTATCAAACCACGCTCGACTAATTTGTCGGCAAGGATTCCGCCGATGCTTTCGATATCAAGGGCGCTGCGTGCCGCAAAAAATTCCACTCGCCGGGTCGTTTGGGCTGGGCACTGAATATTTTCACAGCGCCAGGCGACGAACTGTGGATCGCGCCGCACGGGGCTGCCACAGACAGGGCATTTGCCGTGAACGTGTTTGAAGAAATCGAACGGCTTTGCGTTGCGCAGCCGCTTCGATTTCACCACCTCGATCACTGCTGGGATCACTTCACCGGCCTTCTCGATCACAACTGTGTCGCCGATGCGAATGTCTTTGCGTTTGATTTCGTCTTCATTGTGCAGGGTCGCACGCGAAACCCGACTGCCGCTCACCGTTACCGGCTCAAGCACCGCCACTGGCGTAAGCACACCGGTCCGGCCGACCTGAACCAGAATGTCGATCAAACGCGTCTCTACGCGCTCCGCTTCGTATTTGTATGCGATCGCCCAGCGCGGCGATTTGGCCGTGAACCCAAGCCGTTCCCGTTGCGCGAACGCGTCTACTTTCACGACTGCGCCATCGGTTTGATACGCAAAATCGCCTCGAATTTTGTCCAGCTCGCGGATCGCGTTCAAAATTTCCTCGAACGAATCGGCCAGCCACCAGCGCTCGCTCGTGGGCAAGCCGAATTTTTCAAGAAGCGGAAACAGTTCGGAGTGTTTCTCGAGATCGACATCTTCGACCGCACCCGTGCCGTAAAACAGGATGCCAAGCGGTCGCTTGGCAACGATTGCTGGATCGAGTTGCTTGAGGGATCCCGCCGCTGCATTCCTCGGGTTCGCGAATAGAGGCAAGCCCGCCTTGCTCCGTTCTTCGTTTAATTTCGCGAAGCCGCGCTTATCCATGAAAACTTCACCGCGCACTTCGAAAACGCTCGGTCGTGCGCTGCGCAAGCGCTCAGGAATAGAACGAATGGTCTTAATATTTTGCGTGATATCGTCGCCCACCGCGCCATCTCCGCGCGTGGCTGCATGCCGAAGCCGCCCGTTTTCATAAAGCAATGAAACGGCGACGCCGTCCACTTTCGGCTCGATCACAACCGGGATCCTCTCGTTCGGTAAAAGGCGCGTGATCCGCGCATAAAAACTCGCGACTTCTTTTTCGGAGTACGTGTTATCCAAGCTCAGCATGGGGACTCGATGCCCGATTTGGGCAAAGGCCTCCAGTGGCTTACCACCGACGCGCTGTGTCGGGGAATCGGTTGACACGAACTGCGGAAACTGCGTTTCAAGGTCGAGAAGCTCCTGGTAGAGCCGATCGTATTCGCGATCGCTGATTATGGGCGCAGCTTCCTGGTAGTAACGGCGGTCGTGCTCTTCGATTTTGCGACGCAATTGCGCGGCACGTTTTGCCGCTTGCGTTTCTTCCTCAGTCATGTGGGATGATATAAGTCGGTCGAATCCTCGGCAATGGAGCGCAAAGAGAAAATCTTGGGCGTGGAAGGCGGCGGCACTAAGACTGCCTGGGTTTTGGTCGAGCGAACTGGAGCCGGGGGCGCCGATCCCGGCTCGCAACTGCGCATTCTCGATCAAGGAAGACTGCCTCCCTCAAACGTCCGGTTGGAAACGCCAGATCGACTGAGAGCGATCTTCTGCGAACTTCCGAGGGAGATCGATCGTGCTGGAATCTTTCTTGCCGGCTGTGGGACCGCCGAAGATCGACAATCGCTTTCACGGCTTTGCGCGGAAATCTGGCCAAACGCCAGAATCGTCTCTGGCAGTGATCGCGAGTCCGGCCTCGCAGCTGGCCTTGGACATGGCGACGGAATAGTGGTCAGCGCTGGAAGTGGCTCCTCGGTTACAGGGCGGCGGGGCGACAGAATCGAGAACGCCGGCGGCTGGGGACACATCCTCGGCGACACAGGCGGCGGTTATTTTCTTTCCATTCAGGCGCTGCGCCTTCTCTTGCGTGAATACGATTTGCACCGCAGCGAGATGCAATTCACCGCGAAAGTCTTGCACGCACTTTCGTTGAATAACCTTGATGAAGTCGTTCGGTGGGTCCAGACAGCAGACAAAATGGAGATCGCGATGCTCACGCCGGTTGTTTTTGAAGCCGCAGCCAGCGGCGATGCGCGCGTGACGGAAATTGTAGAAAACGGCGCCCAGGCTCTAAGCGAATACACGGAGGCAGTCGCGTCCAGGCTTCATCTGCTCGCGCCGAAGGTCGTGCTCCTCGGCGGGCTTTTTCATCGCGATTCGATCTACACGCACGCATTTCGGCGCAGACTGAAGAAGAATCTTCCCGATGCTCGTGTGGCAATTGCGGAGCGCACGCCCGAACTTGGCGCGGCGTGGCTGGCGGCAGAGTTGAACGATCACGTCGTTTTCCAATCGAAGCTTCCCGAAAGCGAAATTGACAATCTGGCTGCCGTCCTAACCGAGCAGCGCAATCCGCGCTCGGAGAATCTGGAAGAACTGAGTCCGCGCGCCTTGGTCGAACTCTTTGTGGAGGAGGAAAAATCTGTGCAGGACGCGCTGCGAGGCGCCATTGCCGATCTTGCGCGAGCCATTGAAATCGTTACCGAATCGTTGCGAAATGGCGGCCGCCTCTTTTATGTCGGCGCTGGCAGCAGTGGGCGTATTGGGGTGCTCGATGCGAGCGAAATCCCGCCGACTTTTGGCGCCCCGCCCAATCTAGTGCAGGGAGTGATCGCGGGCGGGGTAACTGCGCTCTATCGAGCCATCGAGGGTGCGGAAGACGAGGAAAGTGGAGGCGCGTTGGCCTTGGATGAGCGCGGCATTAAGAGCAGCGATGTTGTGATTGGTATCACGGCCAGCGGCCGAACGCCTTTTGTCCTCGGCGCGCTTGCGCGGTCGAAGTCGTTAGGCGCCAAGACTATTTTGCTAACCTGCAATCCGTCAGGCTCGCAAAAGTTGACTGTCGATCTTGCAATCAATCTCATGGTTGGACCGGAAGTTCTCACCGGATCGACCAGGTTGAAGGCGGGTACAGCAACGAAGATCGCGCTCAACGTTATCAGCACGGCCGCGATGGTGGCGCTCGGCAAAGTCCGCGGCAACTTGATGATTGATCTGCACGCGTCGAACTCGAAACTGCGTGATCGTGCGATCCGCTTGGTCGCTCAATTGTCGGGATCGGATTACAATTCGGCGCGCCAACAACTTGAAGCGAACGACTGGAATCTGCGTGCCGTTGTGGACAAGATCCACCAATGAAAAATGAAGTATTTTATGCGAGTTCCTGAAGATTGCTCGGAAATCCTAAGTCACGATTTTTGATGTCGATAAGCGCAAGGCTTGCGCGCGGCGCGAAGGAGAAGTGAGATTCAACCGAAAGGAACCTTATGCTCTGGACAATCTTTGTGATCTTGCTCGTGCTTTGGCTGCTTGGATTAGTCAGCTCCTACACCTTGGGAGGATTCATTCACATCCTGCTTGTGATCGCCATTGTCGTGCTGATTATCAATCTGATTCAAGGCCGGCGTCCCTTGTAACGTTACGTCAATGAAACCGGCTGGCATCGTCGGTATCATTCTTATCATTGTCGGCATCATCGCCTTCGCTTACGGCGGGTTCACCTACACGACTCGCGAAAAAGTGATCGATGCCGGACCCCTGCAAGTGAGTGCGGACAAAGAGCACCACGTTCCGTTTTCCCCCGTGCTCGGCGGGATTTGTCTCGTTGGCGGAATCGTTCTCGTGATAGTCGGCGGCCGAAGGGCCTAATTGCCTAACCAGCACCGGCTTTTAATACGGCAAACGTTTTGTTCCCCTTGCGATCGAGATAGAGTAAGACGCCGCGTCTGGGGTCGGCTTTGTTGAGAGCTTCGCGAAATGATTGTATGTTGGTGACGGGTTTACCATCCACTTCAGTAATGATGTCCTCGCGCTGGATGTCCTGTTGGGCGGCGAGGCTGTTGTCCGCGACATCGGTGACGATGACACCCTGTTGGACACTGAGGTGAAGGCGTTCGGCAACTTCCTTGTTTAACTCTTGGACCTGCAATCCAAATTTGCCGGCATCTTCTTGTTTCGGTTGGCCAGGCTGGATTGGCTCGTTTGAAGCACGTGCGATCTCGTTAGGCAATTCACCCGTCTTTACAGGGACTTTTATCGTCTGCCCCTTGCGCCAAACCGTCAGTTCGACATTTTGGCCGATCTTCTTTTTCAAAATCTCGTGCTGGAGTTGCGAGTCGGTTTCGACCGGTGTTCCATCGACTTGCGTAATCACATCGAAAGGCCGCAAGTTGCTTTTGTAAGCGGGCGCGTCGGCTTCAACTGTGCGCACGAC
>Ga0209155_1001607_pt1 | contig 10620 bp, 10 predicted proteins | sample GraSoiAngelo_122_FD_185879 | JGI IMG/M metagenome (GOLD analysis project Ga0209155, IMG submission 185879) | Grasslands soil microbial communities from the Angelo Coastal Reserve, California, USA - 14_0927_02_20cm (SPAdes) (version 2) | ecosystem: Environmental > Terrestrial > Soil > Grasslands ...
CTCGCTTTTCCCAAATCGTTGAAACAGTTTGCCGACAAGCGGGTCGTCGGGATTGACTGGGCGCTTCTGTCCCGGTGAAGCACGGTCCCGTTTGAGATCTCCGATGTTAACCCGGAGGCCAGGCGAGGGCACGTTTGCCCAGCAGATGGACATGCAAATGCGGCACGCTCTCGCCCGCGTCAGGTCCACTGTTGATGACGACACGGTAGCCGCCTGAAACGTCCAGTTTCTTCGCGAGATCCCGCGCGACGAGAAGCAATTTTCCCAGCAACGCGCAGTCATTGTCGGTTGCGTCCGCGAGACGCGGCAGCGCCCTTTTAGGAACGATCAGTACGTGCACGGGCGCTTGCGGATTGACGTCGTTAAAAGCGATTGCGTCATCATCTTCCCAAATAATTTTCGCCGGAATTTGTCGCGCGATGATTTTTTCAAAAACAGTCATGAGATTTTAGAGCCTCAGGCAGGATCGGGTAAATCTGCGCAATCTGGCGGTAATTCAAACGCGAAACTGCAAGCTTGCGAAGTTCTTGCAGGCCGTCGGGGCACAGGAGAAGTCGGAAGCAATTAGTCAGCGGCAAATCTGGCGACTCTAGCGCAGGGAACAATCGAGCCGCTCGAGATCAGGTGTCCATGTTAGTTTTTCGCGCACGAAGCACACAATTTCCTCGCGCAACGCGTCACAGCCGCGCGTCCACGTTTTTACGCCGCGAAGATGTTTCACACAGGATTGCAATGAACAGAGTTGCAGATTGTCCACCCGGGTTTCGATCAGCATGTTAATTCGTTTCTCCAAGAGATCGAAAAACGCCAGTTCGTATCCCGTGCCTGCTTCATGCGCGATGTCGAGCAACGAAATGGAAATGGGCGGCGGCGACGGCGCAAAATGCGGGACGATTTCCTTGTAACCGATTACTTTCAGGACGTAGCGCACAGTCTGCGATAGTTGACTAAACGCGACAACGTTTTCGTCATTTCGCAGGCGCAGGTAAAACGCGATGCTCTCAGTCACGTGATCGGTCAGCCACCAACTGGGATACCCGGCTTCATCCGCTGCCCGCGTGATGGCGGCGTGCAGCCAATCGCGATTGAACTCGAAGAGTTGCCCCGAATCCGTGCGGAGATATGGAAATTCTTCTTTAAACGCGACCATGCTTTTTAATTGCGATACCAGGTGATCGATTGGTGGCGGGGCCGGTTTTTTCCGATGTTGTTTCAGGGGGAAACAGCTCCCGCTGCAGCGCATTGGGTTTCACTCGGTGGCCAAGCGTATGAACGGCATCGACAAATTGATCGACATCGTGAAATCGCTGGTGCACGGAGACGTAACGCAAATATGCCACCTCATCGATGGTGCGTAATTTCTCGAGTACTTTGGCGCCGATGACTGAAGAAAGAACTTCGCGCCCGCTCGTTTCCAAGTCCTGCACAATTTCGCTCACGATATCCTCAAGGGTGAGAAGACTGGTCGAACGTTTTTCAAAAGCTTTCGCGATGCTGGCGGCAAGTTTGCGCCGATCGAACGGCTCGTGTGTTCTATCACGTTTCACGACGCGTAGATCCGAGCGCTCGACTTCTTCATAGGTGGTAAAGCGATATTTGCATTTCAAACATTCGCGACGCCGGCGGATGCTCGAACTATCCCGCGATTGACGGGAATCGATGACTTTGTCATCACGAGACCCGCACTTGGGGCAACGCATAGTATTAAAAGGCTAATTAGCATACCATGCGTTGTGGCGTCAATGCTTCTTTGATTTTTCTCTTCGTTCCTGTTTGTAATCGCGTTTTGATCGTTTCTCGAAAAGGAATCCGCATTTCACCGGTGGATTGAGCGACGCGTTGACGTAGCGACACGCCGACGTTAGACCAATTCGCATGCAGAACCGCAGTGCAAATGGCGTGGCGTACGGCCCGTGGCTCGTCGGTCTCGGTGCAGCGCTTTGGGGTACCGAGAGCGCATGGCGCATTCCGCTCAACCAGCTGTTCGACGCCAAGGTAATTGTCTTTTGGGAGCACGTGCTGATTCTGATCATGTTCCTGCCGCTTCTCCTCACGCGCCTGGGTGAAGTTCGTAAAATCCGAGCGAGGACGTGGGGCTACCTGCTCTTCTCGGGATTCGCCGGTTCCGCTGTCGGCACGGTCTTTTTCACGCTGGCATTGAAATACGGGAACCCGACCGTGGTGAATGTCATTCTAAATATCCAGCCTGTCATTTCAACGTTGGGCGCTTTCCTGCTCTTTAATGATCGGCTTGGCCGACGCTTTTTTCTTTACGCGGGCATCGCGATCATTGCTGGCGTCTTTGTCTCTGTCGAACATCCAGGCTTGATCGGCGTCTCGTTTGAACGTGCAGGCTTGAACCTCGGCACCGGGTACGCGCTCATTTGCGCGCTTTTCTGGGGATTATCCACGGTTGCCGGTCGCGGCGTCATGATAGGCATGTCGCTTCGGCTCGCCTCCAGTCTTCGCATTGTCGTTGGGCTCATCTGCATGACGGTCATTCTTTTGGCCTACGGCAAACTGAACGGCGCAGCGCTCTGGCCGGCGGCTGCTCAGGCGCATGCCGCCGAGGCGATCGTTTGGCTAATTCTGCTCGCGTCGGTCTCAGGCGGAATTCCACTCTTGATTTACTTTCAAGGGCTGCGTCTCACCCGTGCGTCAACGGCGGGTTATTTCGAGATGATGCAGACGCTGGCGGCAGTGTGCATCACCTGGGGTTTTTTCCATGCCAGCCTTCATCTGCACCAGGTGGTTGCGGCTGTCGTCCTGATCACTGCCGTGGCCATGGTGCACCATGTGCAGCAAAGGAACGAATCTATAAAGATAGCCTAGGTTTATCGAAGAGCTGGCATTTCCGCAGCGCGAAGGAGGCGTGCAAGGAGCGGCGGGCTCCCAACCGCCGAATGACGCTTAAGAAAGCGCTTTGCTTGAGGTTTGGTTCGCCGAAACCAGCAGAGAAACTGCTTCGACAAAGCCGAATGGCCCTTTAGGGTGGGATCACCCAATAATCAGTCCGACTCTTACCACCCTTGTATTTTAGCAGATGCCGTTTTGCTGCTGGGTAATCATCGTGAATTAACCAAAACAGGTCTTCCAGAACGGGTCTTTCGAGAAAGAGACGATGTTTTCGGAGAAAGTCTTTCTTCGAAAATGAAACATCGACCAGATCAATTTTCCCGGGAAGCTGTTTCTCGTAATACAGAAACGTCTGAATTTCATCCAGATTTGTGTCCGGCGAGAACTGTTCCGGCAGACCGATTGAATCGACATTGTATAAGAGTTTGCCCAGCAGCAGGATGTTATCGTCAGAGGCGACGTAGATCGTAAGCCTGTTTACCAAAGCTTGGAACTCGGCTTTAAAGCTTTGATCAAATTCCGCTCTATCGACATTCGGAGCCAAAAATACTACATGATCCAATTTCAGGTTCCGGGTGTTTGGATCGTTATACAATTTTTGCAAAGCTAGACACACCAGGCGACAGCCAAGACTGTGTGCGATAATGATGATTTTTGGGGGCTTCGCCTCGCGGTTGATTGTCTCCAGCAGATCCACGAGATGCTTTGTCGATTGGGGAACCTGAAGGAGGTCGCGCGTATAGCCAAGGACCGATTCGTTACTGGCCCAATCGAACGTCAGAACATTCGCATCGATATTTAAGTCGCGCGCTATCTGAGCGCAGTACACTGTGCTGGCGGGGAATGAAAGCCTGTAGCCGTGGATCCAAATGACCAAAGGTTTTGGGGACTGATCTCGAAGGAACTTGAAAAACGTCGGATACGGAATCGATTCGACTTTCTTGATTGCTCCAGCGGTGACCGGGGAGCCTGCCGGCTGATCCCCGGGTAATTGGACATTCATTAGCCCGTACGAAACTTGCCCCGCGTATTCCCCAAGGTAGGTAACGTTGCCATCTGCAGGAGGGCCTGCTTTTCTATCGGTGACGTAACCGATTGTTTCGTTGAAGTTTCGTTTGACCATAAACGGCCGAACTTTCCCTTGCAGCAGCATTGTCAAAACTGCGCCGACGTCAGCAGAAACAGGGAAATAAGAAGCTGTAACCAATCCAAGGATGTAACAGAGGGCTACAAGGAGAAGGATAATGGCAGCCTTTTTCCGCATGATTTTGATCTTTTAATTTTGCGGGGCGCTCGTGTGAAGCACGAAGTCGCATGCACCTTGCCCAAGCGCGCGCCCGGGATTACGAGTAATTCTTCTGAGGAGCTTTAAAATATGCTTTGCCAAAAGCAGGCTAACTGACGCTCGCTTGCTTGGATTCTTTGGCTGGTGCGGTTCTCTCCGGGAATTCGAAACCGACCTTCCCATCTTCCAATTTCAGGTAGGCGGAAAACGGGCGTCCCCGTTTTGAGATAAAGCTATCGAGGAGATCGGTTTTTCCCGTGGTGAGCAGTTTCTGCGCCTGCTCTTTTGGGATGTCACGACCGAGAATCCTCTTGCTTAGTTTGAATTTACACGGCTTGCGGTCGGCCTGCGAACGCTCGCAGATGTAACTGTCATCGGTTTCAAAGATTTTGCCGCCGCACTTTGGACATTTGCCGAGCACCTCCTTGCCTGTGAAATCAATTTTAGGGGCCGGCTCCTTGGGCTTCCGATCTCCTTTTGGCTTCGGCTCGCGCTTTTCAAACTCGAAACCTACGTCCTTTTTGTCGGTCAACGCCAGAAATGCTTTGAATGGCCTCCCTTTGCGCGAAATGAAGCGCTCGAGCAAATCCGTTTTGCCGGTGCTGAGCAGTTTCTTCATCTGCTCGCGCTCCATCGATCGTTGCAGGATGACTTTGCCGGATCGAAAGTCGCACGTTTTGTTCGGGCCGACTGAATTCTCACAGACATAGCTCATTCCGAACTCAAACACGCGCCCGCCGCACTTTGGACATTTGCCGAGCGGCTCCTGTCCTGAAAAGTCCACGGGCTGCGTGGCGCCGTTCTCCTGACCGTTTTGGCCGAAATCAAACTCGGCCTTGAATTCGTCGTTCAGCTTCAAGATGGCATGGAAACGCTTGCCTTTTTTGCTGCGAAAGCCGCTCAAGGGACCGACTTGTTTATCGTGCACGAGAGCCTCGAATTCTTCGCGGCTGAGCAATCGGCCCGCGATGGTTTTCCAAATCGTGAAACCGCACTCCTCATTCGAGCATGTGAAACTCTTGAACCGCTCGATAATGGGCGAACCGCACTTTGGACATTCGCCGAACGGCTCGCTGTCCGGCACGTGTTCGTCGGGATGAAAATGCTTCGCTTTGCCGACGATTTCTTCGGTGAGATGCCGAATATCGCGCATGAATGCGTCGCGGGTAAGCTTGCGATGCTCGATTTCGCGTAAACGAAATTCCCATTCACCGGTTAATTCCGGGCTGGTCAACTCCGGCACAGCGCTTTTCAAAAGCATGACGGTCTGGATAGCCTTTGCCGTTGGCTGCAACTCCTTGCCGTGTCGGACGAGGTAATGCGCTGAAATCAGGGTTTCGATGATGGCCGCGCGCGTCGCTGGAGTGCCAAGCCCTTTCTCCTTCATCGCCTCGCGCAGTTCTTCGTCTTCCACCAGTTTCCCCGCACCTTCCATCGCGCTGAGGATCGTGGCTTCGCTATAGCGCGCAGGCGGGTTCGTCTGGTCGGTCTTGATTTCGACGCTCACTGTTTCGACGCGTTCGCCTTGTCTCACCGGCGGTAGATTTTCTTCCGGCTTATCGCCGGCGGCTTCGCGCCCGTAAACCTCCAGCCATCCAGGTGCGACCAGAATTTTTCCTTCCGTCTTGAACGGCTCGCCCTCCACGCGGGTAATCCTTGTCGTGTTCTCGTATTGCGCCGGTGGAAAGAAGACGGCGACGAAACGCTTGGCCAGCATGTCGAAGACCGCGCGCTCCTGATCATCGAGTGAACGGGGAACAGTTCCCGTCGGAATAATCGCAAAGTGATCGCCTACTTTTGCGTCGTTAAAAATTCGCTTGTTCGGCTTGACCCAATTGTTGTCGAGCACCCTGCGCGCGAATGGGTTGTCGATCTTACTCAATGTCGCTCTTACGGTCGGGAGGTAATCTTCGGGTAAAGCGCGCGAATCCGTGCGTGGATAGGTAATGGCCTTGTGTCTCTCGTAAAGCGCCTGCGCGATTTGCAATGTGCGTTTCGCTGAGAAGCCAAAGCGATTATTTGCTTCGCGCTGCAACGTCGTCAGATCATAAAGTTGCGGCGCGGCTTGCGTAGCTGGCTTCTTCTCTTCCAGTTCGACGACGCCATCTTTGCCGTTGCACTTGCGCTGGATGATGTCGGCAATTTCGCTGTGCCACACTCGCGGCGCGGCGCGATGCTCGTCCCATAGGGAACCATTCGCAGAGTCGAGTCGCTGCTCGGCATCTGGCAGATTGATTTGAAGACGAACCAGCAGTCTCTTTGTTCTCTCAATTTCGTGCTCATCCTTCTTGAAGGCTTCATCAAACCAGCGCCCGGCATATTGGCCCGCCGCCGCGCGGAATGTGCCTATGATCTCATGCAGTTCACGCGGCTTGAACTCCTGAATCTTTCTCTCGCGGTCCACGATGATGGCCAGCGTCGGTGTCTGCACCCGACCAAGTGAGGTGACAGTGCTGCCGCGCCCGCCACTGAGCCGCAGCGTAAACGCACGCGTCGCATTGATGCCCACCAGCCAGTCCGCCTCGTTCCGGCTCCGGGCTGCGCTGGCCAACGGCTGCATCTCGGCATCGCTGCGCAGGCGCGCGAATCCGTCGCGAATCGCTTCCGGCGTCATCGATTGCAGCCAGAGACGCTTAATCGGCTTTTTCGTGCCTGCGTATTGGACGATGTAGCGAAAGATCAATTCGCCTTCCCGGCCCGCGTCGCACGCATTGATGATGTCCGAAACATTTTTGTCTTTGATGAGCTTGCGAAGAACATTGACGCGACCGCTCATTTTTTCTGCGGGCTCAAGCTCGAATTCCTCCGGCATGATCGGCAGTTTCTTCATGTCCCACTTGTCCTGTTCTTTCATGGAAGCGGGTACCGCCAGCTCAAACAGGTGACCGATCGCCCACGAGATCAGATATTTCTCGTTCTCGTAGTAATCCTTGCCTTTTTTCAAGCCGCCGAGCGCCTTGGCAATGTCACTGGCCACGGAAGGCTTCTCGGTAATTATGAGAGACTTGGACATAAGGGGCTGGAATCGAACCCAGTTACGGGGTTTTTGCAAGTGGAGGCACCAGTTTGCGTCATCTAGCCGCGGCTGCGGCCATCGGTAAAACCCGTCCTATCCGAGCTTTACAAAATATTTTCCTGGCAACTGTTTAACCAGGCGCTTTAGTTCCAACTGCAACAACGTCGCTGAAACGATCGAACTCGGCAGCTCGCTCTTCGCGGCGATGTCGTCAATCGACGTCTCGGTCGCTTCAATCGCGTCATAGACCCGGCGTTCCTCTTGCGAAAGCGGCGGCAACGGTCGGGCCGCGGCTTCCGGCGCCGGCTTTGTTTCTGGCAAAAGGATTTGCAGATCGTCGAGAATGTCCGCGGCGTCCATGACCAGCTTTGCGCCTTGCTGGATCAGGCGGTTCGATCCCATTGCACTCGGCGCGTTGATGTGACCCGGCACCGCGTAAACCGAGCGACCCTGCTCCAGCGCCTGCGCAGCCGTGATGAGCGCACCGCTGTTCAACCCTGCTTCGACTACAAGAATGCCGTGGCTCCAACCGGAGATGATCCGGTTGCGCATCGGGAAAGTTTGCCGGTCGGGTTCAATTTCCATCGAAAATTCGGATACGATTGCGCCATTGCCTCCGCGAATTTTCTCGGCAAGCGCAGCGTTTTCGGGCGGATATAATCTGGCTAACCCGGAGCCGATTACCGCGATGGTGCGTCCTTTTGCGGCGAGTGCTCCCTGATGCGCGGCCGTGTCGATGCCGCGTGCGAGGCCGCTGATCACCGTCAGTCCAGCATAAGCAAGCTGATACGCGAGTTTTTTAGCCGACTCCGTCCCGTAATGTGTGGTACGCCGTGCGCCGATGATTCCGATGGCGTGATGATCGCGCTCGCTCAGTTCGCCCCAAACATAAAGCACAATCGGCGGCGCATGGATTTCCCGGAGCGACCGGGGATAAGACGGTGATTCCTGCGTGATGACGGTCGCGCCGAAATCGCGGACGTGCGCAAGCTCGGCGGCAATATCGACAGTCGATTCCCAGTTGGAAATTTGATCGGCGACTTCGCTGCCGATTCCTTCGACCTTTCGGAGCTCACCGCGTTTCGCGACGAGAATTTGTTGCGGCTCCTTAAAAACTTCCAGCAGTTTCCGCAACCGAACCGGCCCGACGGTCGGCAACATGTTGAGCGCGATAGAGGCTTCGGTCGCGTTCATGATGGTAGCGCAAGCGTCTCGCTTGCGGCCGAAACATACAAGCCGGAGGCTCGTGTTACCCTAAAACGGAATTTCGTCTTCGTCTGGCTGGGCTGGCGCAGCCGATTTCGATGGCGGTGCGCTGCTTTTGCCACCGCCGCTTCCACCTGAAGCGGATCGATCTTCTTCGGCGACCTCAACCGCCGCGGCGGTCCCACCGGGGCGGCCACTCAACAACTGCATGCTCTCGCCGACTACTTTGAGCTTGCTTCGTTTCTGCCCGGTTTGTTTGTCGTCCCATGTGTCCATTTGCAGACGGCCCTCGATCAAAACCGGCCGACCCTTTTTCAGATACTCGCCAGCTATTTCCGCTGTGCGGCCCCAGAGCGTCACATCCACGAATGTAACTTCTTCGCGCTTTTCCCCGGAGTCGGTCGTGTAAACGCGATTGGCTGCGATGCCGAGGTCGCACACTGCGCTGCCCTTGGGCGTATAACGCACCTCGGGGTCGCGCGTGAGATTTCCGAGCAGGATGACTTTGTTAAAGCTGGCCATGCACCGGTTATAACGAAATCATTTCGCTTTTGCCAGTTTTTTTGGCGGTTTCTCTTTCTTTGCCACCAGGCGCTGGTAATTCTGGCGATAAACTTCCGGATCGAGCTTAAATTTCGAGTGCAGTTTCGCAATCAATTGGGGATCAGCAGTGAAGATAACGTTCACATAATATCCGGCATCGAGCGGGCCGGCGACGTAGGAGAAGTGGCGTTTATCCATTTTTTGCACCTGCTCGATTTGAGCGCCTTCTTTTTGAAATTCCAATTCCAATCGATCGGTGATCTCCTTGACGGTGTCCTCTTTGCCTTGTGTGTTAAGCACAAGCAGCGCTTCGTAACGGTGGTTCATATTTCTTCGGTTTTGTTGAAAGTGTTCATCGCGGAAACGAGCCCATTGTCAATCGCGCATTTCACCGCCTCCACCGCGCGGTCGATTGTCGATCTGACGACGGGTTTCTCCTCTTCAAAAAAACGGCTCAATACGTAATCGACCGATCCTTCCCGTGGCGCTTCGCCGATACCGATGCGCATGCGCGCGATCTCCTCGGTGCCGAATTGCATGATAATCGATTCAAGGCCGTTGTGGCCGCCCGATCCGCCACGCGCGCGCAATCGAAGACGACCCAGCGGTAAGGCCAGGTCGTCGAGCACGACGAGAATTTCCTGCGGCTCGATTTTGTAGAACTGCGCGATACCGAAAAGTGGATAGCCGCTCCGATTCATGAAGCTCATTGGCTTCACCAGAAGGACGGGGCCGCATTTGGCCCAACTCGCGTCCCACTTTGTCGATCTTTCCCATGTCGATCCAAACTGCGCGGCCACCTGATCGACAACCATAAAGCCGATGTTGTGACGCGTAGTCGCGTATTCGGGGCCGGGATTTCCAAGGCCCGCAATCAGGCGAATCTGTGGTGCTTCTTCCACATCCGCTCAATCCGCAATCGGCAATCCGCGATCGGCAATCAAAGCTACTTCTTCTGCTCTTTCTCTTTTGGAGCTTTTTCCTTCGCAGCTGGGGCAGCAGTGGCAGCAGCTTCGCCCTCTGGCTTCTTCTCGGTGATCACTTCAGGTCCGGCCGCCGCCGCTTCGGCCTCAGCCACAACCGGCTCTTCTTCAACGATCGGCGCGACCACCGAAAATGCCGTGAGATCAGGCTGCACTTTTGCCGTGACACCAGAAGGAAGTTGAATGTCGCGAACATGAATGGAATCGCCAATGTTTAGCGCCGAAACGTCCATCGTGATACGGTCCGGCAAATCGCGCGGTAAACATTCAATTGCCAGCGCGCGCAAGCTTTGCTCGAGCAATCCGCCAAAGTTTTTCACGCCATTTGGGGTGCCGATTGGCTCGAGGGGAACTTCAGCTTGAATCATCTCGTCCATTGAGATGGCGTGAAAATCGACATGACGAATGTCACCGCTGACAGGCGAGTGTTGCACCTCCTGCACAAGGGCGGCTCGGCTCGATGTCTCACCCGCGATCTCGAGTTCCACCAAAACGTTTTCTCCGGAAGCGTGGCTCATCATGGTGTTGATGTCGCGCGCGGTGACTTGCAGCGGCAGCGGCTTCTCGTTGCCGCCGTAGATGATGGCAGGAATCAGCCCACGCGCCCTAAGTTTGCGCACGGCGGAACGCCCCACATTCGTCCGCGGTTCTGCTTTTAGTTTAACCTGTTTTGCCATTTGTTTCGTTCTCGATGTTGAACAGCGACGATACCGATTCGTCGTTATGTATTC
>Ga0209155_1001608_pt1 | contig 10617 bp, 7 predicted proteins | sample GraSoiAngelo_122_FD_185879 | JGI IMG/M metagenome (GOLD analysis project Ga0209155, IMG submission 185879) | Grasslands soil microbial communities from the Angelo Coastal Reserve, California, USA - 14_0927_02_20cm (SPAdes) (version 2) | ecosystem: Environmental > Terrestrial > Soil > Grasslands ...
TGGAATCCGCGGCGAAACGAAGAGCGCACGCTCGCGAACACGCGCGACGTCGCGCATCTCCGCGTATCGATCGTCGAGTCGCTGCTTTGTCATGTCGAGCGGAGTCGCCTGCCACGCCGTAACTTTACGCGAAGGTCGGGAGACATCTCTCATTGTTAACTGCAAGAGATTCCTCGACTTCGCTCGGAATGACAAGGGTCGTTAGACCGGCAGCGAAGCTTCCTCGGGTTCGCTTCTACTCAAATGTTCGCGCAAATATCCTACAATCTGCTCAACCAGGGCCGCGTCCGGTCGTGGGAAAATAAACAAATACTTCGGGCCTTTTCCGACGGCCGGGAAGATGACAAGATTTTCGGAAAGAAATCTTGGCTCATGAGCCGCCATCGACCCTTCCAGGTCGATCGTGCGTGCGAACGGGCGCCCGCTTTTTCGCGCCACGAAAATGATTTTGCGCGGCTCTTCATTTGTCGCAACCAGCGCGCCGAAAAGATTTGGCGGAATGCGCCGACCCCGTCCGCTGATACATGGGGCTGCCCAGGCTATTGTTTCGCCAAGGACATCTTCCCGGGCGAAAACAGATGCGAGCCGCGCCGGCAATGCGAGCGGTAATTTAACCGGCGTGGCGAGATCAGCCGGTCCATTCAATTTTTTCAGCGCCAGCCAGATCTTCGCTTTCATGGCGCGCAAAATTCTTGGCGCGAAGTAGAAGAAGGCAATAATGCCCAGCAGCAAAATCAGCAGAGCAAGCAGCGGATTAAAATGCATGAGAGCTAATCCGCCCAGCACGGCCGCGTCCTCGCCGAGACTCAGGCCAATGTTCGAAAACGGTTCGGGTGATGTGTTGCTGGTGAGACGCGTAGCTGCTTTTGCGGTGTGAGCAACGAGGCTCGTGCCGCCGGCGAGCAATGCCACGATTACAGTAAATGCTGGACTCGGATGACCGAGCACCTGAATCGCGAGCAGGGCGCCGCCGATCGGGCGAATAACAGTGTGAACAGCGTCCCAGGCGGAGTCGATCCATGGAATTTTATCGGCGAAGAATTCCAGGAAATAGAGAATCCCGGCGATTGTAATAATCGCGGGGTGACCCAACACTGCGAGTGACTGGTAAGCCGGCGCCAGAGTGACCCAGTGAAAATGAATGGCGAGTCCGGTGGCGAAAACCGTCAGATAAAGGTTGATTCCAGCCAGGGCGGCAAGACCGAGCGCGACAGCAAGAAGATCCAACTTTTCCACGGGGAAATTATACAACGGGGTTAAAAGGGTTAAAAGAGTTACAATGTTACAAAGGGATTCGTTTTTTTAACGATGTAACATTTGTAACGCTTTTAACTTCGCTGATAATCTGCGCCATGCTCGACATCCGTTTGATTCGTGAGAAACCGGATTTCGTTCGTGAGCGACTCGCGACACGAGGTGGCGGTGATGACGCGAAGATCGCCGAGGTACTCCGCGTCGATGCGGAAAGGCGCAAGATCGAGACTCAGTTACAACGATTGCAAGCTGATCGGAATCGTTTGAGCAAAGAGATCGGCGCAAAACGTTCGCGTAGCGAACCGAGCGAAGACCTTGAAGCGCAGGTCCGCAAGATCGGTGATGAGATTGTCGATCTTACACAACGCGCAAGCACATTCGATGAAGAGCAACGGCATTTACTTCTGGAGATTGCGAATCTGCCGCACGAGAGCGTTCCAGTCGGAAAAGACCCGAGTGCGAATCGCGTGGCGCGCAGTTGGGGCGAGAAACCTCAGTTAAGCGAACCTGCTGATCACGTCGCGCTCGGCGCAAAGTTGAAGCTTTTCGATCTCGAGCGGGCGGCGAAACTGAGCGGCAGCGATTTTATCTGTTTCACCGGTGCGGGCGCAAAGTTGGAACGCGCTCTGATCAATTTCATGATCGATCTGCACACGCGGGAGCACGGCTATACCGAGATCAGCCCGCCGTTTCTGGTCCGGCGCGATTGCATGGTTGGCACGACGCAACTGCCAAAATTCGAAGCGGACATGTACGGGCTCGAATTGAACGAACTTTTTCTCGCGCCGACGGCCGAAGTCCAACTAACAAACCTTCATCGCGAAGAAATCCTGGGTCTGAGCGACCTTCCAAAAAAGTTCGTTGCCTATACGCCGTGTTTTCGGCGCGAGGCCGGCGCAGCCGGGCGCGAAACACGCGGGATCATCCGGGTGCATCAGTTTGACAAAGTAGAGCTCGTGAAAATCACGGCACCGGCAAAATCGTACGAAGAATTGGAAACACTTGCGGCTGATGCCGAACGCGTCCTGCAATTGCTTGGCTTGCATTATCGGGTGGTCGAGCTTTGCACCGGCGATCTGGGGTTCGGTTCGGCCAAGACTTACGACATCGAAGTCTGGTCACCGGGCCAGAACGCATTTCTCGAAGTTTCTAGCTGCTCGAACTTTGAAGATTTCCAGGCGCGCCGGATGCATCTTCGATTTAAGGATCGCGATGGGAAAAACCGCTTTTGCCACACGTTGAACGGATCTGGCCTGGCGCTGCCGAGATTATTTGCCGCGCTGATCGAGAGTTATCAGCAGCCGGATGGTTCAATACGCATTCCCGAAAAACTGCAGCCTTACTTCGGCGCCAACGAAATTCGATGAATGGTAGCGGCGTTTGTGTCAAACGCCCAAGCCCCCGGTGAGTTTTGTCATCTCGGATTGGGCGAGCGCTTTGCCTTGCTCGACCGCTTGTTTCACCGCGTCCAAGACAAGGTCCTCGAGAAATTCGACGTCGTTCGGATCGACAACCTCCTTGTCGATCTTGATCGCGATGACGTCGCCCGCGCCGTTTGCCGTCACTTTCACTTTGCCGCCGCCGGCGCTGACTTCGACAGTCTTCTTCTCGAGCTCGGCCTGTGTTTTGGCCATTTGCTCCTGCATCTTCTGCGCCTGCTTCATGAGCTTGTTCAAGTTCATAGTCTTCGCGTTGCGGCGCGGCCTGCGGTCGCGCCCTACCCATTATCTTATCCTGCCTTTGAACATCTCGAGCGCTTCCTGGATGAGCGGGTCATCTTTGAAATCCTCAGATCGAGAATGCTGTGAAGTTATTGCGCGCTTGGACGGAAGCTCCTCGTTTACGATCAGCCTCACGCTCCAGTCCTTTCCGGTGATTTCGTGCAGCAGTGATTCGAGAAATTTGCGATTAGCTTGGGTCCCCAGAAATTCCATCGTTGCTTTGTCGTCAGGCGAAAACCCAAGTTGAAAATTGCGGCCTTCGATTCCAAGGACGTGAGCTGCTGCTGCCGAGCTTCGCAGAAAAGCTTTTTGCGAAGGAATCTTCGCGGTGAGCAGCTCCCACAGTCGTGCAGGATCGACATCGGCGTTCGGCTCCGTCTTATATTTTGGAGGTGACTCCGTCACACGGGCGCTGTCAGGCTTGTTGTAGCCGGCATCGCCGATGCCGACTACAGCCTTGCCGTCGCCAAGTTCGCCAAGTTTTTCGATCACTTCATCCAGAGTGGCTTGCCCGAGGCTCTGGATGGCTTTGATGATCGCGACTTCGAAATGCAGCTTTTTGTTCGGCACCCATTTCATCCGGCTTTCGGCGGCAGCGAATTGGTCGATCAACTCGAGCAAACGATCGGTCGCGATCAATTCCGCATGTGTAGCGAGGGATTTTTGTACGTCCGGATCGACATCTTCCTTCAGCGCATCAGGCTTGGCCTTGAAAACGAGCAGGTCACGCAGATACGCGATCAAGTCCGACATCAGACGCATCATGTCCTTGCCGCTTTCAGACTGTTGGTAGAGGAGGTCGAGTGCGCCGGGCGTTTCACCACGCAGAATCTGTCCGGTGAGATCGGCCACGGTTTGTTCGCTCGTGAATCCGAACACGTTGAGCACGTCATTCTCCCCGATCTTTTCTCCGCAGAAAGCGACGAGCTGATCGAGCATCGATTCCGCATCGCGCAGGCCGCCCTCGGCGCCGCGCGCGATTGCATGCGCAGCCGCAGGCTCCAACGTGATTTTTTCTTTTCCGGCAATGAATTGGAGATGCTGCGCAATCAGATTTGCCGGGATACGATGGAGATCGAACCGCTGACAGCGGCTCAGGATCGTCGGCAAAACTTTCTGCGGTTCAGTGGTCGCGAAAATAAATTTCACGTGCGGCGGTGGCTCCTCGAGTGTCTTCAAAAGCGCATTAAACGCTGCCTGAGACAGCATGTGCACTTCGTCGATCAGATAAATTTTGTACCGGCCCTTGGCCGGCGCGTAGCGAACGTTATCCCGCAATTGGCGCACATCTTCGACACTGTTGTTGCTGGCGCCGTCGATCTCGATGACGTCGAGACTGTTGCCCGCGGCGATCTCACGGCAGTTATCGCAAACGCCGCAGGGTGTAACGGTCGGTCCTTTGACACAATTGAGCGACTTCGCCAGAATACGCGCAGTCGAGGTTTTGCCGACCCCGCGCGGCCCGACAAAAAGATACGCATGAGCGAGCCGATTCTGCGCGACCGCGTTCTTCAACGTGCGCGAGACATGCGTCTGGCCCACCAGATCGTCGAAAGTCTGGGGTCGATATTTTCTGGCGAAGACTTCGTAGCTCACGCATTTAATCTAAATGCGTTGCTTCATTCCCGAAAATAGAAAAGCATTGCCTCGGCTAAATTTCGCGATGTTTACAAGGTCGACATCCACTCTCTTGCTCTTACTCTTGCTCTCGCTCGATTCTCATGCCCGCGAGCCGCAAAAATCCTCTCCGGTAGGATCGACAAAGAAAACTGCAGCTGTTCGCGCGCGTGATCTCGGCATTCCGTTTGAAGGAGCGCCCGGGAAATTCAACGCGATTACCGATGTCGCTGGCGTCGAAGTTGGTTACACCACACTGATCAGCGGCGAGGGCAAACTTGATGTCGGCAAAGGCCCGGTGCGCACGGGCGTCACCGCGATCCTGCCGCGCGGGCACGCTTCGCTCAATGACCCGGTTTACGCCGGCTTCTTTAGCTTGAATGGCAACGGCGAGATGACCGGCACGGCATGGGTAGAAGAAAGCGGGTTTCTCGAAGGACCGATCATCATCACGAATACGCACAGCGTCGGCGTCGCGCGGGATGCTGTGATTGCCTGGCGGATTCAACATGGCGCTGCCGATAAGACCGGTTACTGGTGGAGCCTGCCCGTGGTCGCCGAGACTTGGGACGGCTGGCTCAATGACATCAATGGCTTTCACGTTAAGCCAGAGGACGTCTCTCACGCGCTCGACTCCGCACATGACGGCGCAATCGAAGAGGGGAGCGTTGGCGGCGGAACCGGAATGATCTGCTACGAGTTCAAGGGAGGAAACGGAACCGCCTCACGTAAGATCGACATCCGTGCTTCGAAAGACGCGCCGCCGCGAAGTTTTGTCGTCGGTGTTTTTTTACAGGCGAATTTCGGTCGCCGTCAGCAACTCACGATAGCGGGTGTACCGGTTGGCAGGGAAATGCCGGGTGAAGTTTACAAGTCCGCCGCGGCGGATCCGTCCGGTGGCGGAGAAGAAAGCGGTTCGTGCATTGCTGTCGTCGCGACGGATGCGCCGCTGCTGCCAAATCAATTGAAACGACTCGCGCGCCGGGTCTCGCTCGGTCTGGCCCGGACAGGAACAATTTCCGGAAATGGCTCCGGTGATTTGTTCATCGCATTTTCAACTGCGAACCCGAACGTCGCGAATCCAGATCAAGTCACCCATGACGTGCAAACAATTCCCAATGATCTCATGGATCCGCTTTTTGCAGGCGTCGTGCAAGCCACGGAAGAAGCGGTCGTGAATGCATTGATCGACAACCACTCAATGACTGGCCGTGACAATCATCGTGTCGATGCTTTGCCGCACGATCGCCTGCGTGAGCTGCTCAAAAAGTATAATCGACGCCAATGATCCTTGCGAGGGCATCCAGCCGCTTCTGTGATTCCGGCGTGATATACAGCCAGGCAGGCCGCTTCTGTCACAAGAGGGCGAGAACTGCGGCGGCGGCATTGTTGCCGGACTGGATGGCGGAGTTGATGGTTCCGTAGCACTGGTTCCCCGATTAAGCCGGCCGAAGATGGAAGTTCGGTCTACCGGTCGTCAAAGAGCGACGGGAATAGTCTGGGCTCCTTTGAACACGTCGTCCGGATCGTACTTCTGCTTCACGCCGACTAGGAACGGCACGAAGTCATGGGTCGGGCTCTTCCAGTACGCCTTGACGTAGCCGAGGTTCGGCGGCGAGGCGAGCTGCGAACCGAGCTCGAGCTCAGGGCAGTTGTAGAACGCGGTCGAGGACTTTAGAGCTGCATTTAGCACGGCCCACAGACCGTTGACGAACTCCAACGCTTGCGATTCCAGCGACTCGTCGTTCCATACAGCGCCCGCATGGACCCACAGCACGGCGCCCTCGCGCGCCGGGACGACCGCGGTGTTCGGAGCGATCTGGCTCGCCCGGCCGCCCATCATCAGGGGGTTAAGGAATCCCTGGGCCTTGGTCGGATCGTCTGAGGGCGCGTGGGTTTGCATGAAATCGACCACGGGCTGCCACTCCGCCGCGGTCAGAGAGTGGAAGGTGAACCTCGACTTGAGCTTCCATTGATCGAAGAATGGCATCGGGACGGTCAGCGCGATGGCGTTCGCAGCATCAAGCGTCGATAGCTCCTGGATCACGATCGGCGTGTTCTTGAGCGAACCGGGCAGCAGATCGAGCCACCGTGTCTTGAGCACAGTCTTGAGCTGCTTCTTGGCGTCCTCCACGGTGCCGTGCTCCACTCGGAATTCGCCGTTGAAGAGTAGTGCGCCGCCGCCGCTCATCGATGCGGTACCCGCTCCGATGCTGCTCAGCACGTTCGGCGCGTTCGCAGCCAGGTTCTGCCAAGCCTCGAGCACTACGGCGCCGTCCTTCAGCTCAAAGGCGATCGCGTAGAGAAGGACTGTCACGGCTGGCACCACGCGCACGGTCAGGCGTGTCATCACGCCCAGGCCCGCGGCGCCGGCGCCCTTGCTCGCCCGGTACAGATCGGCGTACTGGTTACCGGCATTGGCGGTTACGACGCTACCGTCCGCCAGCACGTACTCGACCTCCGTAAGCTGATCACACCCATAGCCAAAATCGCGGGTCGTGAAGCCGACCCCTCCGGTGCCGACAAACCCCCCGAAGCACACGGACGGGCACTGTCCGCCCGCAAAGGCGAGGCCTTGCTTGGCGAGCTCCCTGTATAACACACCGAAACGCACGCCAGGCGAGACGTGCGCGAGTCTCGCATGCGGGTCGATGAGGAATTGCGTCTCGTGCGCGCCCTGTTTCTGGATCGCAAGGAAGGTCAAGTCGATCACCACCTCGTTGGTGCTGGACAACCCTTCGTACGAATTGTTCCCCGATCGGATGCTCACGCTGAAATCGTGATCGCGGACGAAGTTCACCCAGAACACGACATCTGAGACCGTGCGGGGAAAGGCGATGACGAGGGGCAGGCGCGTCAGCCGGGCATTGAACGGCGTCCGCGCGTTGCCGTACAGGAGCGACCACGGAAAGACGACATCGAAGTCGCGGCTCAGACGGAGCAGATCGTCGGGGAACACGTCGTGGAGGGCAAAGTCCGCCAGCGCTACGCAGATATTCGTCCCGAAGTCGATCTGATTGGCCGCGCCGCCCCCAGCCGCGCACTGATCGATAGCCAGCTGGGTGAGGCGGACGTTGATCCTGCGCAGCTGGACCTGATCGCCGAGCGGCAGGATCGAGGACAGGTAGCCGTTGGTCGCGAGCCCGGTTGTCCTGCCGGGGCGCATTGCGACCGCGGACCCAGCTGCTTCGGCCGACTGCGTGTGCGTGAAAGCCGCAAGTGGGAGCCCCAGCGCGCCTGCGCCCGTCGTCGCAGCGGCTGTTTTAATGAAATTTCTTCGAGTGATTTCTTTATCCATAATGTTTTCGGATTTTGTCTTTGGCGAGGGTGTGCAGGATTGCAGGAAAATAGACAAGATAATGTTTCAAGAATTTAGGTAAGATTGCGCCGCCCGAGCAGTGAGTCCTAGAGCGGCTCACTACTGATTCGTCGCTTTTTGGAGCGCAGTCGGATCATCGAGCAAGATCCACTCAACCACCGAGACCGGCAGGCTGCCATTCTTGATCAGATTATCGTGGAACGCTCCAAGCCGGAAATTTTCGCCTTGTCGATCTTTGTAGCGGCCGAGCAAATTCATGATCTGCCATTTGCCGATGATGTAGCTGATCTTTTGCGTCGGCTCCGATGCCGCGCCGGCCGCCTCGCCTTCGGCTGCTTCCCGATCGAGTCCGCCGGCGTCCATGAAATATTTCACCGCTTGCTCGAAGCTCCACCGGCCGGTGTGCAGATTTACATCGACTCCGATCCGCGCCGCCCGATAGCGCGATAATCGCAGGATTTGTCCCTGCGCGGGAGAGTTGTTCGGATAAAGTCCCGTCCGCATCAACATCTCTTCGCCGTAAAGTGCCCACCCTTCTACGAATACGCCGTCCTCATGCTGACGCCGAATTTCATCGCTTAAATGATTTGCAATTGAGAGCTGAAGAAAATGTCCGGGAATTCCTTCGTGACCGAGGATCGGCCTCGGATCTTCAATCGCGGCGCGAATATAAAAATTCTTCGATTGCGGATTGTAAGTCGGGATGAAATAAAAACCGGTCGGGTCCTTGTCGTAAACGCCAGGCGGATTCATGAAGCCACCGGGGCTGGTTGGCTTGAACGCGTCCGGCAACTGGCGAATCTGAAACGCGCCGAGATAATTGGGCAGCGTTACGAGGTTGTGTTCCTTCAGAAAATTAATCATTTCCGCCTCGCGGCTCTCGTAGGCCTTTAGGAACGACGCTTGATCGGGCGGAATGTTCGTGCTCCGTGCGGGATCGGGATCGGCTAATTTCGGATCGGGCAGGAGCGCCTCCGAGGCGCGGTAACGCGCCAACTCGACACGTCCGATCATTTCCACTTCGGCCGCGTTCAGGGGCAGAAGCAAAACGTTCTTGAGGTAATAATTGTAATTCGCTTCGCCCATGGGCGCGAAATCCACCATTTTTGGCAAGCGTTTCTCGAGTTCATCGGCGTAACTGTGCAAAGCAGCCAGGGCAGCGTCGCGCGCTTTGATCAACTCCTCGTGCTCGTTGGGCGCAAGGCTTGTCCTGAGCCCAGTCGACGGATCGACATCGAGCGCCATTAAACTGTCATTTAAAAGTGGATCGATTGATCGCGCCGATTGGACGGCGAGCTGCGCATAAAGTTTTACCGGATTCTGTAAATTACTCAGGCCTTGCTTCAACAATGCCGGCATTTGCTTGAGGCGCGCAGTGGCAGCGAGCGCGCGTTTCCTCGGTGTGTCGTATTCCTTTTTCAGTAAGGAAAAGATCGCATTCGTGCATTCTGCCACGTAAACCTGCGGATTTGTGCGCTCGAATTTCAGGATGCGATTCCCGAAATCGACATTCTCGAGTTGCGCTCGAAACAGGATCGAGTCGATGCGCTCGTCCTTCGGCCAGTTCTCGGTTTTTATCATACGGACCTTTTCCAGCAGCGAATGGACGTTCCGCGCGCGCTCCGCGATTTTTGGCGGTGAATAATCCGTCAGGCGATCATCCCAGGTGTGAAGGCCAGCGTCGCTGCTGCGAACAGGATAATTTTCATTCCGCCACGTGTAATAATCGCCCGCCATTTTGTGTAGCGCCGCAGTTGCCGCGCTCACGCTCGGATTCTTAAAAGCGTCTGCGCTGATGCTTGGCGTGGATTTTGTGATCAACGCCTTGTTTGAAACATCTGGGCTTCGTCTAGGAGGCGACTGTGCGCGGGTTATGCTCAAAGAGAGCATCCATGAAACGAAAGCGATGAAGAAGAATTCGGCCAGCCTCACCGCGAGAAGTGTATTGGAATGCGCCCAATGGGAAAGCGCAAAGAGGCGCACCTCAGTCGGCCTCTTCCAATTCGGCCAACAGCTGCTGTTGCAGGCGTTGGCGTGCTGCCTTTTTGATCGCGCGCCGTTCAGCCGCAACGGCCTGTTTCTCTGCCTGGCGTTCTCTTCGTGTTCGCGTTTCGACTGACTTTGGCAAATGCACGATTTTCGGTCGTCGCACACCCACTTTTCGCTCTTTTGGTTTTGCGTACGGATCCATTAAAAAATCTAGCGCTCCTTATTCGGGACAAAAAGGATGAGCAGCGCGGCAAGTTGAAGAGATTTGTAAATTCGTGTTCATTCGAGTCCAGAGGAAATGAAGATCCAATCCGCGATTCGCAATCGAAAATCGAAAATCGAAAATAAAATGTGGGCGGTGAAGGGTTCGAACCTCCGACCTACTGGGTGTAAACCAGCCGCTCTACCACTGAGCTAACCGCCCACGACTCAAGCAGGGACTGCATTTTACACCTTCCTCAATCCTGAGCAATGCCCCGGGCAAGCGCCTAACGTTTAGCGGCGACTGGCCTCGATCGCATCGAGCATTTCACGAGCTACCGGTTCGTTAGGCACGATCTGCAACGTCGTCCGCAGATGGGGTATTGCTTCATCGTATCGGCCAAGTTTGACCAGAAGCATTCCGAGATTGCGATGGATTGCCGGCTGCTGCGGTTCGAGCTCTAGCGCTTCCTCATATTCGCGGATCGCTTCGTCATAACGGCGCATCGCTTCCTC
>Ga0209155_1001609_pt1 | contig 10610 bp, 7 predicted proteins | sample GraSoiAngelo_122_FD_185879 | JGI IMG/M metagenome (GOLD analysis project Ga0209155, IMG submission 185879) | Grasslands soil microbial communities from the Angelo Coastal Reserve, California, USA - 14_0927_02_20cm (SPAdes) (version 2) | ecosystem: Environmental > Terrestrial > Soil > Grasslands ...
CTTGTGGAGATACTTCGCCTGAAGTAAGGGCGTCGGCCCAAGAACCCACCGAAGGCCTTCATGCTTAGGCATGGAGCCAGTAGGAATCCCCTTCCTTCAAGAAGGGGAGGAGGTCAAAACCGCTGGATTTTCAAAGGTGACTGTCGATTTCCGGCGCGGAGGTTTTCGAATCCGGGCGCTCCGCGCGAGAGAAATCTAAGTGCTCCCGCGCGCGGCGCGTTGACGCAGTGCGACCGCCGGCATAGCATCATTCGATGTGGCGAGCGATTGGCAACAAATTTCCCGCCGGGCCCTCCCAAGGGCTCAAACGATGGTCGCTCGGGCCGCTCAATAACAATCCGCTGGAATATTTCACCAAGGTCGCGCGCGAGTATGGCGACGTCGCGGGGCTGCGCGTACTGAATTTCAAGACGGTGTTCATCAACCATCCCAGCTTGATCGAAGAAGTGCTGGTCACCAACGCCCGCAAATATTCGAAAGGCAGAGTGCTGCGGGCCAACCGGCACGTCTTTGGCGAGGGCTTGCTGACCAGCGAAGGGGATTTTTGGCTGCGGCAGCGGCGGCTGGCGCAACCGGCGTTTCACCGCGCACGGATCGCTTCGTATGCGGCGACGATGGTGGACTACACCGAGCGAATGGTGCAAGGCTGGCGGGGTGGGGAAGAGCGCGACGCGCATCAAGAAATGATGAGGCTGACGCTCGAGATCGTGGCAAAAACGCTGTTCGATGCCGATGTCGAAGGCGACGCGCAAGAGGTTGGGAAATCACTGGAACTGTTGCTGGAAATCGGCGCCAATTTCAGGCGCACCATTTTTGTGCCGCATTGGCTGCCTACCCCCACGAATCTGCGCGTAAGGCGGGAAGTGAAGCAGATCGAGAAAATTCTGTACCGAATTATCGCCGAGCGGCGCGCTTCCGGGCGCGATGCCGGCGATCTTCTCTCGATGCTTCTTTCGGCGCAAGACGAAGACGGTTCGCGAATGACCGACCGGCAACTTCGTGATGAGACTATCACGTTGTTCCTGGCGGGCCACGAGACCACGGCCAGCACCCTTTCGTGGACGTGGTGGCTGCTGGCCCGGCATCCCGCGGTGGAAGCAAAGTTGCATGCCGAACTCGATGCCGTGCTCGGCGATCGCGCTCCGACTCTCGATGATCTGCCGAAGCTTCGTTATACGGGACACCTCATCACCGAATCTCTGCGGCTGTATCCGGCAGCGTGGGGAATGGCGCGGTTGGTCGTCGAGGATCATGAAATTGCGGGCTACGCGGTGACAAAAGGAATGGGTGTGGCCATGGCGCAGTGGGTGGTGCATCGAGACCCGCGATGGTACGACGCGCCGGAAGAATTCCGGCCGGAGCGCTGGGAAGATGATTTATTGAAACGATTGCCGCGGTTCGCTTATTTTCCGTTCGGTGGCGGGCCGCGCCAGTGCATCGGGAATGCGTTTGCGCTGATGGAAGCGGCGCTGATTCTGGCGACGATCGCGCGGAAGTTCCGATTCCTGCTGGTGGCGAATCATCCGGTAGTGCCGCTGGCCTCCATCACGCTGAGGCCGCGACATGGAGTGCGCGTCACGCTGGAGTCGAGGCAGCCAAATGAAACGGCGAACTCGTTCGGGGAACAATCGGTGGTCGCGGATTGATTCCCTTTTTGAAGAACAAATCACAACAAAGGAAAAAACGTGCATCCGACGGGAGCCAGCTACCTGCTGGTGGCAACCGGACCGAGTTCGGAACGCGTCTGCATGACCCGGAGAATGGAGTCGCGGGTGACCATTCCAACGATTTGGGGCGCATCGTCGCTGGCGCCGCTCACCACGGGCATCTGATTGACATCCGCGCTCAGGAGCCGCTCGAGCAAACCTAGGAGCGGCTCGTCCGGCGATGTCCATAGAATCTTTTGCCGGGGAATCATGGCAGCTTGGACGGAGCTGTGGACCCACTCCTCGCGGGGGATAGCGTTGAGGGTATGAACGTTCATCATGCCGACCAGGCGATCGTCGCTGACCACAAGATGGCAGCGTCGGCCGGTGCGGAGCACTTCGGCGCCGTATTCTTCGAGAGTGATGTGTCCCGGAACGGTGGGCACTTCCTTGCTCATAACGTCGGCAGCGCGGAGGCCAGCGAGGGTTTCCCGGATGGCCAATTGAGCGACGCTCTCCTGCGCGGCGTTCAAAATAAACCACCCAATCAAGACCGTCCAGAGCATCTGCACACTGCCGTGAACGACGCCCCACGCGCCAAAAAGAATCATCGCGTAGGCGATCATTTTTCCGCTGGCGCCCGCGACGCGAGTGGCCTTCTGAAAACTTTTGGTCGCTCCCCAAACGATGGCGCGGAGAATTCTTCCTCCGTCGAGAGGAAATCCGGGCAAGAGATTGAACACCGCTAGAGCGGCGTTGGTCTCACAGAGCCAGGTGGCCAGCGCTCCGACCGTCTGGCTATACGGGAAGAGAAGCGTTAAGCCAAAAAAACCGCCGGACAGGAAGCCACTGGCCAGCGGCCCAGCAATCGCGATGTTGAATTCCTGAATGGCCCTGGAAGGTTCGCGCTCGATGCGCGCCAGGCCCCCGAACAGAAAGAGGGTGATGGAAACTACGCGAATGTTGTAGTGCTGGGCCACCGCGCTGTGGGAGAGCTCGTGGAAGAGAACCGAGGCGAAGAAGAGAAGGCTGGTCAGAACTCCCACGGTCCAATGCTGTGTGTCCGTCCAAAGCGGGTGTTGTTGTTTGAACTGCGCGGCGATCATGTAGGTGATGGCCGCAAAAATGAAAACCCAAGTGGAGTGGAGGTAGATAGGGATGCCGAGAATTTTGCCTATACGTAAGCCTGATCCGCGGTTCATGGGTGTTTCCAAGGTTAGCCTAGCACAAGGGATGGACGGAAGAGGGGAAGGAGAACGGTGCTGCGAACTGGCAAGCGACTGCCTCCAGATAGGCTCCGGGATCGCCATCCTTGCTGGATGCCCGCGTTTCTCTCGTAATACCGGAACAAACCCCCCAAGTAAATCTTCCGCCTAAAGCAACCCACAGTGTGTTTGACACCACACAGTAATCCCGTCCGGCCCGATGAACTAACTGGATTATTTTCAGCTAGATAGCTGCTGGCCTATGGGGTGCAATTCCACCCAGCGCAGGTCCGGAGGCCAGTAATGATCGCCATGCTGCAATTCCTAACGCTTGTCATCGCCACAATGTTTGCCGTCGCCGCCGCAGCTGGGCTCGCTTGGTTGTTCCTGCAGGTGGCGTTTCTGATCATGCGGCCGGCGACGGCTCGAAGGATGCCTGGGCATACAGAACTGGTGCGCGGAACAGCGCAACTGGCACGGGTTTATTCGGCAACGCGCTGATTGGCTCGAGGCAGGCCCTCCCGCTGCACTGGAGCGGGAATGGAAACCTGTAGGATCGCCCGGCCCGCCGGGAGCGGCGGAGTTGGCGGTCACGTCGCTCCCGCAGCGGGGACGGCCAGAAGGGGGTAGTGCGATGTTGGCTTTGAAATGGCTGTTGATGTTGGTTGGCGCCGGACTCTTCGGAAGTGCGGGGGCTCTGGTGGCTTATGACATTTTTCTCTCCGAGCAATTGCGCCGCTTGCTTTCGCGTGCCCAGCGGGACGAATCCGGTGCGGAGGTGGGGGCGCTGGCTCGCCGCCCTTTCCGGCCGGTGCGCTGGCGGCTGGCGCTGCAACTGATAGCGGCGGCCGCCCTGGTGAGGCTGCTCACGGAAAGCTTTGTGGTGATCCCGGACGGGGCGGCGGGAGTACGGGTCAGCGAATTTTGGGGCGCGCGTCCCGGCACGTTGTATCCCGGCATGCACCTGATTACGCCGCTGGTGGATTCCATCGCGATTTACGACACGCGCGAACAGGTGTATTCGACAGTGGCGGCCGAAAATCCCAAACAAAAAGGTGACCTGCTGACGGTGCAGGCGCGCGAAGGGCTGAACATTGGGCTGGCGGTGTCCGTCCGATACCGGCTGGACCCCAAGCGGCTGGAATCGATTCATGCGAATCTGCCGCAGCCAGTGGGTGAGCAGGTGGTGGCGCCGGTAGTGTCCACGATCTACCGGCAGCTCGCGCCGAACTACGTGACCCGAGAGATTTTTGCCACCAAGCGAGAAGAATTGCGGACCAAGGCCGCCGATGCCGTCACGGCGCGGCTGGCGAGTGACGGAGTCATCGTGCGGGAAGTACTGCTGCGGGACCTGCAGCTTCCCGCGGAATATGCGAAGGGACTCGAAGGACTCCTGCTGAAGGAACAGGAGAACGAGCGACTTGGCACGGAACAGGAGATCAAGCAAAAACAGGTGAAGATCGCCGAGCTGGAAGCGGAGGCGCAAAAGGCGCGTGACGTGAAAGCGGCAGAAGCACAGGCGCAAGTGCACGTTTTGCAGGCCAAGGCAGACGCCGATGCGATGCAGTACACCCTGCCGCTGAAGCAGAAGCAGATCGAACAGACAAAGCTGGAAGCGCAAGCGCGCAAGGAATCGACGCTGCAAAACGCGGAAGCCGCGGCGCAGGCAAAAATCATCGATAGCAAGGCTGAGGTCGAGCGGCAGAAAAATCTTGCCGACGCCGAAGCCAACCGCATCCGCGTGACGGCTGCCGCCGACGCCGAACGGATGAAGTTCGAAGCGTCGGTGCTGAAGTCCAATCCCATGCTGATACAGAAAATCATCGCGGAGCGGCTATCGGACAAGCTGCAAATCATGATGGTGCCCATCGACGGGAAGAATTTCTTCGCCAATGACGTAATGCGGTCGGCGTTTTCGGGATCAATCGGCGGCAAGGACAGCGGCTCATCGGATGAGAATCCGGATGATGCGGCGCCGACACCGGCGGCCAACGCTGCCGCTCAGCGCAAGCAGCTGCGCCGGCCTTAATGCAGAAAAACGAGATGTGCATCGCTAGCCATGGCGGTGCCAACGGACTCCGCTGGCCAATACCCCTGTGGGTGGTGCGGGACGCAAAGCTGGAAGGGAGGAGAAACTCTGACCTTGGTGACCGCCAAGCGGTCAGCAAGCACGAAGGCAAGCACCGCCGCGCTTAGCCCTTGTAGCCAGAGATTACTCCTCCTCCAGCCATGCGTTTCGTGCCACCCGGCTAGCGGCCAGAAATGGCAAGAAAGGAATCGACGCCGAGCGGGGAGTCAAGAAGGCAGGAAAAACGATGCCTAGTTCCCAGCGAAGCGCTCATCGGAAGGACGGCGAGAAGCCTTTCCAAGACGGATCCGCTTTACCGGATGCTTGTCGATTCGCTCGGTGAAGCGTGCGCCGCTCGTTAAAGTGCGGATACCCCAATCGACAGGCAGGCGATCGAGCATCTGCAGCGGATGGCCGCTATTGCTTGGCCACGGGATACTTCGGCCTTGGGGGGAGGCCTTTGTAGTTTCTCAAGGCTTCCTCGGCGAGTTCGATGGCCTTTTCGAGTTGCGGGTCATGGCCGCTGATGACGAGATCCGGCCGCTGCGGAACAACGTAGTCGGGATCCACGCCGTGGTTTTCCACGATCCATTCGCCGCCGTTGTCCGTCGACCAGAATGCAAATTCCGGTGCGGTGACGTTGCCGCCGTCGTGCAAGGGAATCCCACGAGAGATGCCGACGAGCCCGCCCCAAGTGCGCGTGCCAACGATGGGGCCGATTTTCTGTCGATGGAAAAACCAGGGGAAGGCGTCGCCGCCCGAACCGGCGAGCTCGTTGACGATCATGACTTTTGGCCCGTAAATCGCCACGGGCGGCCAGGGGACATCTTTTCCTTCGCGAGGGGCGAGCGCCGAGAGCAGCTCGCGCTTGAGTTTCTCGGTGTAAAAATCCGGAATCTGGCCGCCGGAGTTGTAACGTTCGTCGACGATGATGCCGTCCTTGTCGAGCTGCGCGGTGAACTGTTTGTCAAAAGCGATGATGCCGGGGAAGGAGGTGTCCGGCACGTGCATGTAGCCGATGCGGCCGCCGGTGGCTTCCTCGACTTTGTGGCGGTTGGCGTCGGTCCAATCGAGATAACGGACGCCGTTTTCTCCGCTGGTGGGCTTCACTGTGATTTCCCAGGCTCCTTCGGGTGTGGATTTGGAATTGATTTTCAGGGTGATGAGTTTTGCGGCGAGGTCCTGGAAATAAGAATAGACGTCCTGATTCGAATGCGTTTCTTGGCCGTCAACGGCGATGAGGTAGTCCCCCGCTTTCACCTTCAGTCCCGGTTCGGTTAGCGGCGAGCGCGTGGTGTCGTTCCAGTTTTCGCCGGGATAGATTTTCGTGATGCGAAAATAGCCGCCGTCGGGTTCAAAATCGGCGCCGAGCATGCCGACGTTGACGTGAGGTTTCGCGGGCTGGTCACCGCCGCTCACGTAAGTGTGCGAAGTGCTCAGTTCGGCGATCATTTCACCTATCAGGTAATTGAGATCGCTTCGATGCGCTACCCAGGGGAGAAGCGCTTCATAGCGCTCGCCAATTGTCTTCCAATTGTGGCCGGTCATGTGCGGATCCCAATAGAAGTCGCGCTCGATGCGCCAGGCTTCGCGGAAGACCTGGCGCCACTCTTCGCGGGGATCGATCTTGACCTGTAGTTCGCTGAGATTGAGCTTGCCTTCGCCAACCTTGGCCTTCCCGGGGGCGGCTTCGACGATGCCGTAGACCGGGCCGGCTTTGTAGATCACTTTCTTGCCTTCCTTGTCGAGGTCGTAGCCGTCGATGCCTTCTAGCAGCACTTTGTCTTCGCGCTTGGACAGCTCGTAGACGTGAAGGACGCTCTTGGGAGTGCGGTCATTGGCCCCGAACTGCCGCGCTTCCTGCGGCGTGGAGACATAGAATAATTTGTCCTTGCGCGCGGCAAGGCCATTCAAGATGCCGGCGCTGATCGGCACAGTCGCTATGCGCGTGCTGATTCCGTCCAGATCGATTTGGATGGGTTTAACCGGCTCTGCTTTCTTTTCATCTTTCTGTTCGTCCGGTCTCTTGTCTCCGGGTTTCGCGTCGGCAGGCTTCTTGTCGTCTTTCTTCTCGTCCTTTTTTTCGTCTTTCTTTTGGTCGGCCGCTTTTTCCTCGTCGCTCTGAGGCTTAAAAGGGGAAGCTTCATCGGCTTTCAGTGTGACGGCGAAAACGCCGTCGGTCGAATAATAGTTGAAACGCTGGTCAAGTTGGCCGACGCTCGGATAGAAGTAGCGCGTGGAAATGAAATAAAGATACTTCCCGCTGTCGTCGAATACGGGATTGTTGTCGCTGTAGAACCCGACGGAAACTTTGGCGACCCGTTTGGTGCCCAAGGAATAGAGGAAGACGTCGTTGGAGCCGCGGCGATGGGGCTTTGAATAGGTGATCCAGAGGCTGTCAGGGGACCAACAGCCGTCGGCGATGTCGCCGTAGTCGGACTTGTCGACCAGGATGGGATTCTTGTTATCCAAGCTGATGAACCAGAGTTGGTGCACTTTGTCCCAGTAGAGAAGCTTCTTGCTGTCCGGCGACCAAACCGGGCCGTAGCGATAGACTCCGCCATCAGACGTGATGCGCGTTTCCTGGCCACCCATTTGCGGACGGGTGTAGAGCTCGTACTCGCCGGTCTGGTCCGAAAGATAGGCGATCCACTTGCCATCGGGGGACCAGGCGGGATTCAGTTCGTGAATGCCGGAATGCTCCTTGGTGAGCGTGCGAATGCTGCCGTGTTCGGCCGGAATGGTGAAAATGTTGCCGCGGGCTTCGACGAGAGCGCGAGCTGCCGAAGGAGAGAGCGAGTAGCTGCCGATGGATGGCGCGACGTTTTTGAATTCCGGGCGGGTTTCGATGTCTTCAGCGCGCACTACGACGGGGAGATTGCGCATCTTGCCGCTGGCGAGATTGAATTCGTAGAGCAGACCGCCGTTTTCATAGACGATGGCGTCGGGCCCGAGGCTCGGCCACTTGATGTCGTATTCCTTGTAGTCGGTGAGCTTTTTTGTTTGCTTTGAGCCGAGGTCGTAGCTGAACAGGTTCATCACGCCGTCGCGGTCGCTGATGAAATAGATGGTGTTCCCGTGCCACATGGGGAAAAGGTCCATGCCCGCGGTCTTTGGCAACTCTTCGTACGAATTCTTTTTCAAGTCGAAGACGGCGATCGGCAGGCTCCAGCCGCCGCGATAGCGCTTCCAGGTCCGAAATTCCTGGGAAGTTTCAAGATAGGCGATCTTGGTGCCGTCAGGGGAAAAAGTGGTCAGGCTCGCGCGAGGAACTGGAAGGAGCTTCGCCGGGCCCCCTTGCGGGGAGACCAGGAAGAGCTTCGTGTAGCGGCCCGGAGGCGCGCTGAAGCGGTCGGAGCGGAAGAGGATGTTCTTGCCGTCGGGAGTCCAGCCGAGGACGATGTCGTTCGAAGGATGAAATGTCAGGCGCTTTGGCTCGCCGCCATCCGTGGAGATGACGTATACGTCCGGATTCCCGTCGTATTCGCCGGTGAAAGCGATCCATTTCCCATCGGGCGAAAATTTCGGATAGAGCTCGTCACCCACGTGGGAGGTCAGCCGTCGTGCCGCACCGCCGTCGCGAGAGGCAATCCACAGATCGCCCGCATAAGCAAAGACCACTTTGTCTTTCGAAATGTCAGCGAAACGGAGTAGCTTCGTGGGTCCATCCGGCAGCTGGTCTGCCGCGGCCGCTTGCGCCGGAGCTTGGGCGGGAATTGTCACTAGGCAAGCCAATATTATTCCGCGCAGCCATAGCAATACATGCGGACGAAAAGGGATGGGCTTCATCACCAACGCTCCTGAAGACGGATTCTTGCCCGGGACAGCGGGCCTCCCGGTAGCAGAAATTCATTCCGTCGGTTAGGCTGCTGCGGGAAGTTCTGCGCTTCCGAGCGCGTACCCGGGACGCACCAGCCATCGAGCGCAGCCGTGATATCATCAACCCGTAACCCCGTGTCCGCCAAGCAAAAACTGTCCCCGCTGCGCTCGCGCCGGTGGATCTTCCCGCGTCTTCTCGCCGCATTTCTTTTCGCCGGGAGTCCCATCGCGGCGCACGCGGATGCCCTCGAAGATGGCGCCCGCGCGCTGGCACGTAAAGTGGCCGCAGATGGCAAAAAGGACTTTGGCCTTTCCTACACCTGGGAGAACCGCTCGAGCGTCTCCTCGTCCACGTCGGAACGGATGCGCGCGGCCTTTGAGGAAGAGTTGGAGCGCCTTCACACACATCTGGTGCTTGCCGCGGAAGGCCATCTATGGATTCTGATGACCGAGGGGCCCTCGCACATAAATCTGATTGCCCAGGTCTTAAGCGAGGACCGCGAACTGATTGGTGCGGTAGCGTTTCCCAAAGGTCAGTTTACGGCTGCCGAACGCACCGGGACGGTTCTCCGGCTGGACCGTCAACTCCTCTGGCAGCAGCCAGAGATGATGTTCGACCTTGCCCGGTCGAATGATCCGTCCGCCAAGCCAGACCTTATGCTGGTGCTGGGGAGGGAAAGTCTTTCTCTATACCGGTGGAACCAGGAGAAGTGGCTTCTGCAGGACTCTGCGCCGCTGCCCCATAGCAAACTGCCCCAGAGGGACCTTCGCGGCGAAATCCATTTGGAAGATCATTTTTTTCAGTTTCACTTGCCCGGCATCGAATGCGACGGTGATGCCCGGCAAAAGCTCTCCTTCGAATGCGAGGAACGAACTGGAATTTGGCGCGCGGATTTTGATCCCAGGTTGCCGTTCAGCTTGGATCCTGGGCGCAGCTTTTTCGCCGTCGATCCGCACTACATCGGTCCCAAGAAGTTTTCGCTGGCGGGTTTTTTTAGTGCGGCACGCTCGCCATACTCGCAGGAGGACTTTCAGTATCCTACGACCGTTGCAGGTGTTGACGGACATACCTACGTCCACTTAGACGAGAATGAAAAAGAACATGTTCCAGAATCGGTCGAACGCCTTCCCGTGGAATGGGGGAGTGATCTGGTCTCACTCTCCATCAAATGTCGCGAAGGACTGCTGGTAGTGGTCGCCAGCGGCGCGCGGGATCACACCTCACGGGATACGCTCCAGGGATTTGAAGTGCATGCCCGGACGGTCGCTCCGATGACCGCGGCTATGGAGTTTCCTGGGCCAATCCTCTCTCTCAGGAATTCGACTGAATCTGAAGCGATGGCCATCGCATTCAATCTGACCACGGGAAATTACGAGGCCTATCGTGTCACCATGGCATGTGGCGACTAAACGGCTGGCTCTGACGGTGTTGTTTTGCGCAACAATCGCCGGTGCTCGGGAGTGTGCCGAACGCCAGCGGTATGGGGGAACACTGCGGGTGGAATTGCACGCGGCGACGGTGGCGCTGGACCCCCGCGAATGGAAAGTCGGGAGCGCGGAGTTGGCCATAAATGAAAAGCTGGGAGCGCTGGTCTTCGAGCGGTTGGTGGCCCTCGACAATTACGGGAGATTTCAGCCGCAATTGGCGACGGAGTGGTCGCACGACGCGGCGTTCAAGCGCTGGCAGTTTACGCTGCGCACCAACGTTAGATTCTCGGATGGGACGGCGTTGAACAATGCAGACGTGGTGGCTGCGCTTCAGCCGTTGCTCCTCAGCGGTCAGCAAGTTGTGGCCTCTGGAAACGGCGTCGCGATTCAATCGGCAGGAGCCATGCCGGACCTGCTCGAAGAACTAGCCTCCGGCCGCTTGTT
>Ga0209155_1001623_pt1 | contig 10576 bp, 7 predicted proteins | sample GraSoiAngelo_122_FD_185879 | JGI IMG/M metagenome (GOLD analysis project Ga0209155, IMG submission 185879) | Grasslands soil microbial communities from the Angelo Coastal Reserve, California, USA - 14_0927_02_20cm (SPAdes) (version 2) | ecosystem: Environmental > Terrestrial > Soil > Grasslands ...
CGACGTTCGGCAGGAGGTCGGAGAACATAATCCGCAGCGGAGAGGCGCCCTGGCCGATTGCAGCCTCGATGAACTCCTTTTCCCGCAGGGACAGGATCTGGCCGCGAAGGGGACGGCCCACGTACGGGACGTAGACGTACGAGATCACGAGCGTCGGTATCCAGAGGCTGTGTGGGCTGATGCTGATCCCGAAGTGGTGGAAGCCGTTGATCGAGAGCGCGCTGCCGAGCGCGATCGCGAGCAGCAGCACCGGGAAGGCCCAGATCAGATCGAACGACCGCGTGATGATCCAGTCCACCCAGCCCCCGTAGAAGCCGGCAAGCAACGCGAGCAGGACCGCGACCATGACGCAGATCAGGGCCGAGCCGATTCCGATCTTCAGAGAGTTGAGACCACCGTAGAGCAGTCGTACGGCGACGTCGCGGCCGAGGCCGTCCGCGCCGAGCACGAAGCGCCCGTGCGCGTGCCACCAGGTCGGGCCGAGCACACCGCCGGCCTTCTCGACGACAACGTTGCCCTGTGCGTCGGTTCCGATCACCGGAGCGGAGAGCACCTGCTTGCCGTTGACGATGTCCTCGGTATGCGTGGCGTTCGGGGCCGTGTGCGCGATGTGGTGCGCGTAGATCGGCGCGAGCGAGCAGGCCACCGCGATCACGACGAAGACGAAGAGCGCGATGAATGCGATGTAGTTCCGCCGCAGGCGCCGCCAGGCCAGGTACCACGGGCTGCGCCCGACGATCGAGGCTCCATGCTCTTCCTCGGCGAGAACTTGCGCGGTGTCGAGCGTGAAGTCGGTAGCTGGCTCCGCCATGCCTCTCGCGAGTGTAAATCCCTGCACAAACAGAGGGCGCCCACTCGGGCGCCCTCTGGGTTACGCGTTCAGCTCGGCAACTACTTCCGGCAGACCTTCATGAAGTCGATGCCGTAGAGCCGCTGGATCGAGATGCAGCCCATGTTCTTGCTGAAGAACTCCGGGAACGTACGGTTCGACCACGGCGCCCACGGAGCCTGCTGCATGATCAGCTTCTCGACGTTCGCCCAGCGCTTGTTCACCGCCGGAGTCAGCGCCGGAGGCTTCTTGAGACCGTCGATCAGCCTGTTCGTCTTCGCGTTGGAGTAGTACGCGAAGTTGTTGTTGTTCTCGTGGACGATGTTCCTGCCGTTCAGGAGCACGTCGAACCAGTCGAGCGGGTGCGGGTAATCCTCAAGCCACCGCGCCCAGCCCGTCTGGGCCTTCGTGTCGCTGTTGCCGATCGTCGTGTAGTAGGTCGACCGCGGCAGGAACTTCAGCGTCGTCTTCAGACCGATCGCGCTCAGGTAGCTCGCGTAGAGCGTCGTCGACTGCTGGGAGTCGGACACCTGCCGGCCCCAGACGGTGACGTCGGCGCCCTTGGCCCCGGCTTGATTGATCAGCTGGCGGGCCTTGGCGACGTTGCGCTTGTACAGCGTCAGCTTGCGGTACGACGGATACGTCGGCGGCAGGATGTTCTCGGTGGTGACACCGAGCCCGCCCCACACGGCCTTTACGAGCGCCGAGCGGTCGATCGCCATGTTCACGGCCTGGCGCACCTTCAGCTTGTTGAAGGGGTACACCCGCGTGTTCATCCAGAAGTAGTACGTGTTCGCCGACTTCCGGAGGCGGAGCTGGCCGCGGTTCGAGACGGTGCCGATGCGCTCCGGCGGGATGGCCGCGTTCGTGTAGTCGGCCTGCCCGCTGATCACGCGCTGAACGGCCGCGTCCGCGTCACCGACGATCGTGACGTCGACCCGGTTCGGAGTCCCGCGCGGGATGTACTTCGTCGGTTTGAAGTACTTGTTCCGCACCAACGAGAAGCCGCGGTTCTTGTCCGGGTTCGGTCCGATCTTGTACGGGCCCGACGCCGGTGGCGGATTCGCGGACAGATCCTGGTTCGCGGTCCCGCACGGCACCAGCGACGCGAACGGCTCCGCGAGGATCGTCAGGAAGTCCCCGCGCGGTGACGTCAACGTGATCCTGATCGTGCGGCCCTTTGTCTTGATGCCCCCGATGTCGCCCTTGAGCGAGGTCTCGAACTTCTTCGCGCCGACGATCGTGTCGTAGAAGCCGACACCCGGTGAAGCCGTAAGGAAATCGCGCTTCATCGTGCACTTGAAGTCGGCCGCCCTGATCGGCTTGCCGTTCGAGTACTTGAGGCCTTTCCTCAGCGTCAGCGTGTAGACCTTGCCGCCTCGCGAGATCTTCGGTAGCGAGGCGAGTCCCGGCACCACCTGATAGCCGGCGGCTCCGGCGACGTGACGGTAGGTCACCAGTGTCTCGTAGACGGTCCACAGCGCCCAAAGGCTCTGGGCGGTGTAGGCCTGCGAGGTGTCGAGGTAGTCGATCGTGTCGATGACCGCCCGGAATGTGCCAACGGACTTCGTGTGCGCGACCGGGCTCTGCGGTCGGTTCGCGCTGACCGCGTAGGCGGCCGTCATGAGCGCCAATCCGGCCATAAGCGCGAGCACACTCAGAAGCCGAATCAGGCCTTGTCTACTTCTCATCCATACCTCCCCGTGAGTGGTCGCCGAGCGAGACTGAAATTTCTCGTGCATATCTTTGCAGAGGCACGGCCCCGTGAACGTTCTGACGACACCCGGTCGCTCTAGTTAGCGCTTCGCCCAGCGGTAGGCGCTTGTTTTACTTGCCGCGCAATGATCTCGGGCGAGGAGTGGCGGTCTGAGCTTGACAAGCGACGGGCGCAGTTCCGCCGCATCGTCGACGAGCACGGCTGCGACGCCACCATCGTCTTCGGCGCGCACGGCCACGCCGAGCAGTTCCGCTACCTGACGAACTTTGCGCCAGCCCTCGGCGACGCCTGGCTGCTGACCCATGGCGACGCGCAGCCGCTCTGCGTGCTCGACTTCGATTGGCAGGTTGAGGAAGCACGCCGGCGCTCCGGCATCGACGAGTGGCGCTCTCGCTTCGGGGCCGCGCCGCTCGTCGCCGAGCTGCTCGCGGGCGTCGCGCCCCGGCGGGTCGCGGTCGCCGGGCTCGATCGACTGCCGGTGACGGCCTGGGAGACCGTGCGGTCGCGACTCGGCGAGCTGGAGGTGGTGGACGTCGGCCCCGAGCTGGCGAGGCTGCGTCGGCGGAAGAGCGCGCTCGAAGTCAGCCTGCTTCGAGAGGCTGGACGGCTGACGGACGAGGCGCTCGAGGTGGCCCGTGCGGACGCTCGCCTCGGGATCTCCGAGCGCGAGCTGGCCGCGCGGATCGGCCAAGCGCTGGGGCCAGAGTGGTCGTTCACGCCGACGGTTGTCTCGGGCAACGACGATCCGATCCCTATCCGCGATCCGACCGAGCGGCGGCTCTCGGAAGGCGACTCGGTGATGGTCGACATCGGCGCCGCCTTCAACGGCTACCAGGCCGACGCGAGCCGGACGTTCGTGCTCGGGAACACGAACGAGACGCAAAGCCGAGTCTGGGATGCCGTCCAGGCTGCCTACGACGCAGCCCTCGCGGAAGTCCGACCAGGTGCGGCCTGTGTCGCAGTGCAGGAAGCGGCGTCTGCCGCCACCGAACAGGCGGGCTTTCGGCTCGCCCACCGGATCGGACACGGGATCGGGCTCGGGACGTCGTTCGAGTGGCCCGACCTCGCGGGCGACGAGGAGCCGCTCGAGCTCGGTACGACGATCTGCATCGAACCCGCAATCGCGGCCGAAGGCGCCGGCGTGATGAAGCTCGAGGACGACCTCGTCGTCACCGAGGACGGCTACGAGCTGCTGACCCACAGCGACCGCTCGCTCTAGGGACGATGCGGCGCGGGCGCCTCCTGTTGGTCGGCGTCACGGGGGACCACCCCGCCGAGCCGCCGGTACACGATGTGGACGAAACCCGAGCAAGCGATCCCGCGCTCGGTCAGGCCGCCCACTCGTAGGGAGCACCGAGGTTGATAGGCGCCGACGTTTAGCTCTCGCAGGTGGCGGCAACCCCCTCATTGATGCGTATGCGGCTGGGCAGCTTCTTCGCCCTGGCCGCGGTCCTCGCAGGGGTCGCCGCCGGCAGCGCCGCGACCGTCTCGGCGAGGGAAACCGCGGCGACGGGCGCAGTGGCGACCGGTTATGGCGGCGCCGCCGCCACCGTCGATCCGGCTGCGACCGAGACGGCGATCGAGATCCTCCGCAACGGCGGGAACGCGATCGATGCAGCCGTCGCCGCGAATGCGACGCTGGGCGTCACCGAGCCGTACGTGGCGGGGATCGGTGGCGGCGGTTTCATGGTCATCTATCTCGCGCGCTCGCACAAAGTCGTGACGATCGATGGACGCGAGACAGCTCCGGAGACGTTTCCGCAGGACGCCTTCATCGACCCGGCGACCGGCAAGCCGATTCCGTTCAACCCGCAACGGATCACCAGCGGCATGGCGATTGGCGTCCCGGGCACGCTCGCAACCTGGGCGACGGCTGAGAAACGCTACGGCTCGATGCCGCTAAGCCGCCTCCTGCAGCCTGCGATCGCAGTCGCCCGGCAAGGCTTCGTCGTGGACAAGACCTACCACGACCAAACCGACCAGAACGTCGCGCGGCTGCGGATCTTCACGTCGAGTCGCGCGCTCTATCTGGATGAAGACCAGGCGCCGGCGATCGGCACGACTGTTCGCAACCCGCAGCTCGCCGACACCTATGAGCTGATCGCAAAGAAGGGCCCGGGCGCCTTGTACCGGGGCCCGATCGGCGCCGCCCTCGTCCAGACCGTCCAGCATCCGCCGGTCGCCCCGGATGCAAATCCGGGCTTCACGGTTCGGCCGGGCCTGATGACGACGCGGGACCTCTCGCACTACAAGGCGCCCCGGCGCGCGCCCACGCACGTCACGTACCGCGGTCTCGACGTCTACGGAATGGGCCCGCCGTCGAGCGGCGGCTCTACCGTCGGCGAGTCCTTGAACATCCTCGCCGGCTTCGACCTGTCGACGCCCGACCGCGCACTCGCCTTGCACCGTTACCTCGAGGCGACGCGGCTCGCCTACGCGGACCGCAACCGCTACATCGGCGACCCGAAGTTCGTCCAGGTGCCGTTGAAGGGATTGCTCTCGACGGGGTTTGCTGCCGAGCGCCGCTGCCTGATCGGGCCGACGGCGGCAACGAGCCCGGTGCGCGCGGGCGATCCAACGCCCCCGTATGGCGGGTGCTCGGCGGGCTCAGCCGCTGTCGCCCGGCGCGAGGGCACCTCCACGAACCACCTGACGGTCGTCGATCGGAAGGGCAACGTCGTCAGCTACACGAGCACGATCGAGCAAATCGCGGGCAGCGCGATCGCAGTCCCCGGCTACGGCTTTCTCTTGAACAACGAGCTGACGGACTTCGATCCGGCGCCCCCCGCCGACGGAACGCCCGATCCGAACCTTCCGGCCGGCGGCAAGCGGCCGCGCTCGAGCATGTCACCGACGATCGTCCTCCGCCACGACAAACCACTTCTCGCCGTCGGCAGCCCTGGCGGCGCGACGATTATCACCACTGTCCTGCAGATCCTGCTGAACCGGTTCGACTTCGCGATGTCGCTGCCCGATGCGATGGCCGCGCCGCGTGCCTCGCAGCGAAACGCACCGAAGACGGACGCCGAGCCGGGCTTCATCGCCCACTACGGCACCGAACTGCAGAGCCGGTTCGGGCAGAGCTTCAATTCCACGGCCGAAATCGGCGCGGCCACGGGCATCGAGCTGCTCGGCGAGGGAAGGCTCGAGGCTGTCGCCGAGCCCGTGCGCCGTGGCGGCGGCACAGCGGCGGTCGTCTGCGCGCTGCGCTGCTAAGAAGCTTCGCGTAACCGCACGAAGCGGAGCGGCCGCGCGTCAACGTTCTCGAGCGGCTCTTCGACGACGGCGTTGACGCCCTCGCGGGCAGTTGCGTGCAGGATGCGGCGGCCGCCGAGCCAGAAGGCGATGTGGTGGGCTCGCCCGGGCTCGCCGAAGCAAACGAGGTCGCCGGGGCGGGCTTCTGCCTCGTCGATTTGGGTGGCCGCCGCCTCCTGCTGGTCGGCGTCGCGGGGGATCAGCCTGCCGAGCCGCCGGTAGGCCATGTGCACCAGTCCTGAGCAGTCGATCCCGCGCTCAGTCAGGCCGCCCCACTCGTACGGAGCGCCGAGGTAGGCGCGCGCCTCCGCGACCGGGTCGCCGTCGCGTGACTCGGTGGTGTCGTAGGGACTGGCACCGGCTTCGGTGCCAGTCCCTGAGGCGAGAGCGTCCTCGCGAATCCAGCCGGGATAGTCGTAGGCGGTCCGGATCCGCGCCCAGCCGTCTCGTCGTTCTTCGACCGTGAGCGGCTCCCCGGCGAGCGCCTGGGTGACCTGCTCCGAAGAGTCGTCGGGGCCCGCGCGCACGGGCGCAACCCCCGAGCGACAGATCAGGGTTTGGTTCGTCTTAGGCCGCGGCCGTCTGCAGGTCGCGCAGCGCGGCGAGGCGCGCCAGCGCCTGGCTTTCGAGCTGCCGGACCCGCTCGCGGGTCAGATCGAGCTCGTGGCCGATCGCCTCCAGCGTCCACGGCTCGCCGTCGAAGCCGAAGCGGAGCTCGAGGATCCGGCGCTCCCGCTCGGGCAGCGCGTCGAGCGCGCGGCGGACTCCCTGCTTGCGCAGCGACTCCTCGGCCTCGTCGAACGGATCGGGCGCTTCACGGTCCGCGAAGAGATCGCCGAGCTCGCCCTCGTCGTCCGCGCCGACCGTCTGGTTCAGCGAGACCGACGCCTGGGCGGCGCCCAGCGCCTCGTCGACGTGCTGGAGCGGCAGGCCCGTCGCGTCCGCTAGCTCCTGCTTAGTCGCCTCGCGGCCGAGCTCGACCTCGAGCCGGCGCGCGGCGCGGCCCAGCTTCTGCTGGCGCTCGACGACGTGCACGGGCACGCGAATCGTCCGCGCGTGGTTGGCGACGGCACGCTGGACGGACTGGCGGATCCACCAGGTCGCGTACGTCGAGAACTTGTAGCCGCGCCGCCAGTCGAACTTCTCGACCGCGCGGTTGAGACCGAGCGTTCCCTCCTGAATCAGGTCCAGGAACGGCACGCCCAGGCCGCGGTAGCCCTTCGCGATCGAGACGACCAGCCGGAGGTTCGACTCGATCATGCGGCGCTTCGCTGTCACGTCGCCGCGCTCGATCGCCTTCGCGAGCGTGACCTCCTCGGCGGCGGTCAGGAGCTTGTGGCGCCCGATATCCGCGAGGAAGAGCTGCAGGCTGTCGGCCGAACCGACGAGCACGTGCGGCTGCGGCTCGGCAGCCTTCTCGTCGGCCTTGTCGGCCTTAGCGCCGTTCTCCTCGGCCGGCTGGCGAATCTCGAGGCCGATCGCCTCGAGCTCGCGCTGAAACTGCTCGGCGTCTTCCTCGCCGAGGTCGTGCTCCAGCGCGAACGCCTCGATCTCCGCCGGCTCGACGAAGCCGCGCTCTTCGGCGCCCTCCACGAATGTGCGGGCATGCTCGGATTCGAGCAACTCGTGCATCTGGTTCTGCGTCAATTTCTCCTCTACTTCTTTAGACGTCGCGGCTCTCTCGATCTTTCGCACTGTAAGCGGTATTTCCTCGGCCGCCTAGGGTGAAGCGGTGAGTTTTAACCGCCTTGTAACATCCAACAAGGTCGGGCTCTTTCTTATTCCGCAACCGCGGGCTCTTTGGTTTGCGCGCGAGCCGGAAAGTCGAACTCAACCTTCCCGTCCTCGTTCAAGACGAGGCGCGCGCGGAAAGGTTTGCCCGCCTTCGACCGGAAGCCTGAGAGGACCTCGGTCGTGCGGCCGTTCTCGATCAACTGGCGTGCGATCTCGGGTGTGATCGTCCGTCCGGCGACGCGCTTCCAGATCACGTAGCCGCAGCCCGGCTCCTCCCGGCTCTTCCAGCTCGTGCAGCCGTAGGCGCGGGAGTTCTCCTTGATGATCTCGCCGGTCTCGGCGCCGCAGCGCGGGCAGGGGCCGAGCTCGACGCGCTCGGGGCGCAGCTTCTCCTTGTCGAGTGCGGCGATCTGCTCGACGGTCTGCGTCGTCAGGTCGACGATGCCCTTGATGAAATCGTCGCGGTCGCCGCTGCCGTGCTCGATGTCCGAGAGACGCTTCTCCCAGTCGCCGGTCAGCTCGGGCGAGGTGAGCGGATGCTCCTCGAGCATCGTGATCACCTGCAAGCCCTTCGGGGTCGGCTGAAGCTCCTTGCCGGCGCGCTCGATGTACTCCCTGCGAATCAGCACTTCGATCGTCTCGGCGCGGGTCGCCGGCGTGCCGAGACCGGAGTCCTTCATGGCTTCGCGGAGCTCCTCGTCGTCGATCCGCTTGCCGGCGGTCTCCATCGCCGAGAGCAGCGTCGCCTCGGTGTAGCGGGGCGGCGGCTTCGTCTGCTTGTCCTCGAACTCGGCCTCGACGCACTTGACGGCCTGACCCTGCTCGAGCTTCGGCAGCTCGGCGCTCTCGTCCGCGGTTTCCTCGTCCTGGGCCGCACGGGCCTGCTTGTCGAGATCGGACTCGAGGCCGTAGACGCCGCGCCAGCCCGGCTCGAGGGTGATCTTGCCGCGGGTGCGAAAGCGCTCGTCCTCGACGAACGTCACCACCTCGGTGCGCTGGTAGCGCGCCGCCGGATGGAAGACGGCGAGGAAGCGACGGGCAACCAGGTCGAAGATCCGCCGCTCGTCCGGGGAGAAGCGGTCGACGGGATGCTCGACGTCGGTAGGGATGATCGCGTGGTGGTCGTCGACCCGCGCGTCGTTGACCACGCGCTGCAGCGGCAGCCGGTCGAGCCCGAGCACGTACCGCGCGGCCGCGGCGTAGTCGCCGATTGGAACCAGCGTCTCGGCGGTCGGCTTCAGGAACGGCACCATGTCACCCGACAGGTAGCGCGAGCTCGTTCGCGGATACGTAATCGCCTTCTTGTCCTCGTAGAGCGACTGCGCGGCCTGGAGAGTGCGCCGCGCGGAGAAACCGAAGCGGCGGTTCGCGTCGCGCTGGAGCGATGTCAGGTCGTAGAGCAGCGGCGGGCGCTCGGACTGCTCCTTCTGCTCCATCTTCTCGACGGTGCCGTCCTTGCCGGTCACCTTCTCGGCGATCTGCTCCGCCCGCGAGAGATCGCCGAAGATCCGCGTCTCGTCGCCCTCGAACCACATGCCCTCGTAACGAGGATCAAACCGGGCGCGGACGAGACGGTACGGCTCCGGCGTGAACGCTTGGATCTCGCGCTCGCGCTTGACCATCATCGCCAGCGTCGGGGTCTGTACCCGGCCGAGCGAGACGACTCCACCCACCCAGGCGCGGCCGCGGATGGTCGCGGCGCGGGTCGCGTTCATCCCGATCAGCCAGTCAGCCTCCGAGCGCGAGCGGGCGGCCGCCTCGAGCGGCTGCAGCTCCTCGCCGGGGCGCAGCTTCTCGAAGCCCTCGCGAATCGCCTGCTTCGTCATCGAGCTGACCCAGAGCCGCTGGACCGGCTTCTCGATGTCGGCGGTCTCGTAGATGTAGGCGAAGATCAACTCGCCTTCGCGGCCGGCGTCGCAGGCGTTGATGATCCGGTCGACGTCGTCCCGCTTCATCAGCTTGTGGATGGCCTTGAGCTGTTTCTTGGCCTTCGCGTCGCGCGGCGCCAGCTTGAACTCTTCGGGGACGATCGGTAGGTCGGCCATGCGCCATTTCTTCAGCTTCTCGTCGTAGACCTCCGGGTCGACGAGCTGGACGAGATGGCCGACGGCGAAGGTGATGACGTACTCGTCCCCCTCGTAATGGGTGTCCTCGTTCTGGAAGGTGCCCGGGAGCGCGTCCGAGAGATCGCGGGCGACGGAGGGCTTTTCAGCGACGACTAATGTCTTCACGCGAGACACAGTAGCGAAGGCTTCGAACGACGCAGGGGTACGAAAACGAGCCGAAAATGGGACGATCCTTTCGTCTCGTGTCCCCTGTTTACCTGCTTGCGGGTGCGATTAGCTGGCCGTTCGTCAAGGTCGGCTTCCGGCTGCGCGCACACGGCCGCGAGCACCTGCCGCAGGGCGGCTTCGTGCTCGCTGCCAACCACACGTCGAACTTCGACCCCTGGCCGCTCGGCCTGCCACTCCTGCCGCGGCGGCAGCTCCGGTTCATGGCGAAGGTCGAGCTCTTCAATCCCGTGCTCGCGCCCATTCTGAGAGCGGGCGGCGTCTTTCCGGTCCGCCGCGGCGAGGGCGATCTCGAGGCGATCGAGAGGGCGGTCGAGCTCGTCCGCGACGGCGAGATCGTCGTCATGTTCCCGGAGGGGACGCGGCGGAAGAAGGGCCTTCGGAAGAAGCACCAAGCGCGGCCCCACACCGGTGCCGCGCGGATCGCGCTCGCGGCCGAGGCGCCGCTCGTCCCGGCGGCGGTCAAGGGCACCGAGCGGATCACACGGCTGGAGCCGCTGCGCGTCGCCTACGGCGAGCCGATCGCCCTCGGCGACTTGCGCGGCGTCGAGATCGGGCAGGCGGCGCGCGAAGCGACCCGGCGACTGATGGCGGCGATCGCAGAGCTCGAGGCGTCGCTGTGAAGCGTCCGCTGCTCGTGATCGACGGCGATTCCCTCGCGCACCGCGCCTACCACGCGCTACCGAAGACGATCCGGCGCGCCGACAGAAGACCGTCGAACGCGATCGTCGGCTTCACGAACTTCCTGCT
>Ga0209155_1001627_pt1 | contig 10548 bp, 10 predicted proteins | sample GraSoiAngelo_122_FD_185879 | JGI IMG/M metagenome (GOLD analysis project Ga0209155, IMG submission 185879) | Grasslands soil microbial communities from the Angelo Coastal Reserve, California, USA - 14_0927_02_20cm (SPAdes) (version 2) | ecosystem: Environmental > Terrestrial > Soil > Grasslands ...
CCGATCGCGTTCAAGGACCTGATCTCCACGCGCGGGATCGAGACGACGGCCGCGTCGAAGATCCTCGCAGGCTATAAGCCGGTCTTCGACGCCACCGTCGCGACGCGTTGCAAGCAGGCGGGCCTGCCGCTGCTCGGCAAGACGAACCTGGACGAGTTCGCCATGGGCTCTTCGACCGAGAACTCCGGCTTCGGCCCGACGCGGAACCCCTGGGACCCCGAGCGCGTCCCCGGCGGCTCGTCGGGTGGGTCGACCGCCGCGGTCGCCGCCGGCCTCGCGCCGTGGGCGCTCGGGTCCGACACCGGCGGCTCGATCAAGCAGCCCGCGGCGCTCTGCGGGGTCGTCGGCCTGCGACCGACCTACGGGACGGTGAGCCGTTACGGCATCGTCGCCTTCGCGTCGAGCCTCGACCAGGTCGGGCCGATCGCGAAGACGGTCCGCGACTGCGCGCTGCTCTACCGGATCATCTCCGGGCGGGATCCCTGCGACTCGACGACGGTCGAGCTTCCTCAGCGGGTCGAGCTGCCCGAAGCGGAGGACCTCCGGGGCCTCAGGATCGGCGTCCCGAAGGAGCTGAACGAGGCCGAGGGAATCGAGCGCGGCGTGAGCGAGCAGGTCGACCGCGCGCTGGAGCTCGCGCGAGAGCTCGGTGCCGAGATCGAGGCCTGCAGCCTGCCGCGCTCGGTCGACTTCGGCCTGCCCTGCTACTACCTGATCGCGCCCTCGGAAGCGTCCTCGAACCTGGCCCGCTACGACGGCGTCCGTTACGGCCATCGTGCCGAGGGCGACGGGGACATCCGTCAGCTCTACGCGCGCACCCGTGACGAAGGGTTCGGCGACGAGCCGAAGCGCCGGATCATGCTCGGAACCTACGCGCTCTCGGCCGGCTACTACGAGGCCTTCTACGGCCAGGCCCAGAAGGTGCGAACGCTGATCAAGCAGGAGCACGAAGCCCTCTTCGAGCGGTTCGACCTGCTCGCCTCGCCAACCTCGCCGACGGTCGCCTTCCGCCTCGGTGAGCGAACCCAGAATCCGCTCGCGATGTACCTCTCCGACGTGCTCACGATCCCGTCGAACATGGCCGGCATGCCAGGGCTCTCGATCCCCTGCGGGCTCTCGGAAGGACTGCCCGTCGGGCTGCAGCTGATCGGGCCGCAGTTCTCCGAAAACGCGCTCTTTCGCGCCGGCCACGCGCTCGAGCGGGCGCTCGGCTTCGACTTCGTCCCGGAGCGCCTCAGATGAGTTGGGAAGCCGTGATCGGCCTCGAGATCCACGTCCAGCTGAAGACGCGGACGAAGATGTTCTGCCGCTGCGCGGTCGGGGCGCTCGACGATCCGAACACGCGCACCTGCCCGATCTGCCTCGCGCATCCGGGGACGTTGCCCGTGCCGAACAAGGAGGCGATCGAATGGACGATCCGGCTCGGGCTCGCGCTTGGCTGCGAGATCGCCGAACGCGCGGTCTTCCACCGCAAGAACTACTTCTACCCTGACAATCCGAAGGGCTACCAGATCTCCCAGTACGACGAGCCGCTCTGCGTCAACGGCGGCGTCGGGTTGCCCGGACCGGACGGCGTCGCGGAGATCGGGATCACCCGCGCGCACCTCGAAGAGGACGCCGCCAAGACGCTGCACGTCGGCGGCGCGGAGGGGCGGATCCACGGTGCGACCGCCTCGCTCGTCGACTTCAACCGCGGCGGCACCCCGCTGGTCGAGATCGTCACCGATCCCGATATCCGCACGGCCGAGCAGGCGCGGCGCTTCCTGCAGCTGCTCCGGCAGACGGTGGTCGAGCTCGGGATCTCGGACGCCGAGATGGAGAAGGGATCGCTGCGCTTCGACGTCAACGTCAGCGTCCGGCCGGAGGGCTCCGACGAGCTGCGGACGCGTACGGAGCTCAAGAACATGAACTCGTTCGCATTCGCGGCACGCGGGATCGAGCGCGAGATCGAGCGCCAGATCGCCATCTACGAGTCCGGCGGACAGGTCGACCAGGAGACGCTGCACTTCGACCCCAACCGCGAGGACGCGCCGCCGCTGCGCTCGAAGGAAGAGGCGCAGGACTACCGCTACTTCCCGGAACCGGACCTCGTGCCGATCGAGCCGCGGCGGGAGTGGTCGCTCGACGAACTCCGTGGCGAGCTCGTCGAATCGCCGTCTGCGCGGCTCGAGCGCGTTCTCGCCGCGGGACTCGAGCTGCGCGACGCCGAGGCCTTGAACGCGGAGCCGGCGCGAGTGAGCCTGTTCGAAACGATTCGCGACGCCGGTATCGAGGCGAGGCCGGCGGCGACGTTCGTGCTCAACGACGTCGCCCGCCACGAGGTCGATCCGGCCCGGGTCGACGGCGCCGAGCTCGCGAAGGTGCTGCGTGAGCGCGACCAGATCCCGCGGGAGGCCTTCGACGCCGCCGTCGCGGCCAGCGCGAGCGAGGGCTTCTCCGCAGAGGCGTACCTGCGCGAGCGCACCGTTGCCGACACCTCGGAGCTCGACCCGGTGATCGACCGGATCCTGAGCGAGAACGAGGGGCAGGTCGAGGCCTACCGCGCTGGGAAGGAGGGGCTGCTCGGCTTCTTCGTCGGCCAGGTGATGCGGGAGACGCAGGGCAAGGCGAATCCAAAGGTCGTCAACGAGCGCCTGCGCGAAAAGCTCCGAACGTAGTGTCGAAAAGATTCACCGCCGTACGTCTCAAGCAGAGACGAGGAAACCGCGGGGTCGCAAGGAGGGAAAAGATGGCGAATCGAGTCGGCTGGTTCGAGGTCGTCGGGCAGGACGGCGAGAAGCTGCGCAGCTTCTACAGCGACGTCTTCGGCTGGCAGTTCAACGTGCCGTCGCCCGAGATGAACTACGGCATGACCGAAGCGTCCGAGACCGGCATCGGCGGCGGTATCGGCCAGGCGCAGGGCGGGCCCGGCCACGCGACCTTCTACGTCGGCGTGCCGGATCCGCAAGCCGCCCTCGACAAGATTGAGGGCGCCGGAGGCAAGACCGTCGTGCCCGTGACCGAGCTGGAGATGGTCACGTTCGCGATGTTCACCGACCCGGAAGGCCACCTGGTCGGGCTCTACAAGTCCGACGAGTAGCGACTAGCGCCTGATGCGCGAGACGGTGCCGGAGCCCTGGTTCGAAACCCAGAGCGCTCCGGCGCCGAGCTCGATCTCGCGAGGTTGGACTCCGACCCTGACGCGCCCCACGACGCGCCTGCGGCTGAGGTCGAGCTTCAGCACCCGGCCCGTGTTGTAGTTCGCCACCCACAGCACCCGCGCACACGCCAGGCCGACGGTGCCGGTTCCGACTCTGACGCGCGCGGCGACCGCATTCCTCGCCGGATCGATTGCGTAGAGGCGCGGCCCGAGCAGGCTCGAGACCCAGAGTCGGCCTCGGCAGAAAACGGCGTTGTCGGGATCGGCGCCGACGCGAATCGTGGCCGTGACCGCGTTCGTCGCGGGGTCGATCCGCGAGACGGTGCCGTTCTCGTTCGGGACCCAGGCCGCGCCCGCCGCGAGGACGACGTCCTCCGGGTTACCGCCCACCGCGATCCTGGCCTCGACGGAGTTTGTGCCGGGGTCGATGCGCACGACCTGACCGCGGCCGTAGACGGCGACCCAGACGTCGGTCGCCGTCGCCGCCAGCCCCGCCTGCTCGAGCCCGACGTCGATCCGCGCCACGATCCGATTCGTCGCGGGATCCACGCGCGTCACATTTGCCGAGTCGAACGAGCTGACCCAGACCGAGCCGGCGCCGAAGGCGCTGCCGTACGGCGAGTTGCCGAGCTGGATCCTGGCTGCGACCCGGTTCCGGGTCATGGCGATCCGCTGGAGGCTCTCGCCGGTGTAGTTGGCGACCCAGAGCGAGCCGGCGCCGACGGCGAGGCCGATCGGACCGCCGCCGGTGCGGACCGTCGCGACGACCCCGGGCGGCCGGCTCGAGGCAGCGGCTGCCGTCGAGGCGAGCAGCGCGGCGGCTAGCGCGAGCGTCGCGAGACTACGCGCGCGCATGGGCCTGCTTGCGCTCGAGCAGCTTCAGAACGTGGTCTGCCCAAGTGATCGTCGCCCGCGTGTTCTCGAGCCCGTGCAGCAGCGTCAGGTAGGGGAAGAAGTCTGCGTCGCGGTCGATCGTGCGCTCGATCTCCTCGAGCTCGGCGAGCTTCACGGTCGCGAGCCGCTTCCTCTCGACGACATGCTTGCTCAGCGAGTCGAGGCCGGCGTGGCCGCCGAAGAACAGCTTGAGTAGCAGTCCGTCCCGCGCGACGCGGGCGACCGGTTTTGGCGAGTCGAGCCAGGCGCGGAGCGCGCGCTCGCCCTCGCGCGTGATTCTGTAGAGCTGCTTGTCGGGCCGCTTCTCCTGCGCGACGATCATCGACTCAGCGAGTCCCCGTTCGACGAGCCGCGGCAGGATCGCGTAGATCTTGCTCTTGGCGGGGCGCCAAAAGTAGCCGATGCTGCGCTGCGTCAGCTTGTCGAGCTCGTAACCGGACCGCTCGCCGAAAGTGAGCAGGCCGAGGACGGCGAACTCGGTGTCGGAGAGGCCGCCGCTCATTAGTCCCCAGGGTACTAGTCCCGCGGGATACAGACAAGCTACAAGGCGCTCGCTTGCGACGCCGTTAAGAGTTGGGGCGGCTTTGCCGTCGCAACCGCTTAGCTTCGCAGCTTCGGGATCACCTGCTCGCCGTAGATGCGAATCGCTTCGAGCGCGTTCGGCCCCGACTGGTTCGAAAGCTTGACGACCACGTCTCCGCCGTCGACGACCTGCTGGAACTGCTCGATCCGCTCGACGTGCTCGTCGGGATCGGACGAGATGATCGATCGCTGCTTGAACTCCTCGTCGGAGATCTCTTCTTCGCCCCGCTCGTACATCGTCTTCGGATCGAACCAGTCATCCGTGTAGAAGTCGTCGGGGGCCGCGCCCTTCCAGACACGTGCGGCCTCGAGGGCTTCGTCGTCGTGCGGGGCCCAAGAGAAGCCGGTCTCGAGCACGATCGTTCCGGGCCTGCGGCCCGCTTCCGCGGCGGCTTTGCGGTACGTCTCGATCAGCTTCGGCGCCTGCTCTGGGTCGGGAAACGTCCAGAGCCCGTCGCCGTAACGGCCGGCGACCTTGGCCGCGCCCGGATGGAAGGCCGAGATGTAGAGCGGCGGCGGTTTCTCGGGCCGGGTGTGCAGGTAGGCGCCCTTCGTCTTGAAGAACTTGCCGTCGTGGTCGACGCGCTCACCGTCCCAGAGCCGGCGGATCAGTCCGCAGGCTTCGTCGAGGGCGGCGAGCTGATCGCGAGGCAGTGGCCAGTCGAGGCCGAGCGGCGATTCGTTCAGCGACTCGCCGGAACCGAGACCGACGAAGACGCGGCCGGGATACATCGCCTCGAGGGTCGCGAAGCCCTGCGCGATCAGAGCGGGGTGGTACCGCTTCAACGCGACCGTGACGGCCGGCCCGATCGGCACCCGCTCCGTCGCCTGGGCGGCGGCGCCTAGCCAGATCCAGGCCTGGCCGGAATGACCGGGCTCCCACCAGGGCTGGAAGTGGTCCGAGCAGGCGACCCCGTCGAAGCGCGCCTGCTCGCCTGCAACCGCCTGCTCGAGCAGCTCCCGCGGGTGGTACTGCTCGTGCATGCAGCCGAGGAAGTAGCGGGCCACGTGTCGGCGGCTACCCCGCGTACTGAGCAGCCAAACGGGAATATCCTGCGAGCATGAATCTGCGCGCCTTCATCGCCCGGCTCACGCGCGACCCGCTGCTCGAGGCCGATTACGTCGAGGAGTTCCAGCCGGGGCCGAAGACCGGCCGCCGCTTCTCGTCCGGACGTTACGTCCGAATCGCGGGTGTGGAGCGAGACGCCGTCCCCTGGCCCCCGAAGGGCGGCGCCACGCGTGGCGCCTCGACCTCGGTAACGGGCACGCGCTGGCGCGGCTGACGGCCAGGCGGGCGAGCCGCTAAAGATTTCGCCATGCCGGCCGATCCCTCGTACGAGGGATGACACGCTTCCATCACAACTTGCTTCCGTTCGCGCTCGTGGTCGCGCTCGTCGGGGCGCCGCGCGCCCACGCCGCCGGTCGCCCGGCCGTCGCCGCGCTGCAGGTCACGCTGCGCCACCACCACGTCTACCGGGGACCGGTCGACGGTATCGCCGGAGCGATGACGACTGCCGCCGTAATCCGCTTTCAGCGTCTTCACCGTCTGACCCCCGACGGCGTCGTGGGCCCGAAGACGCGCCGCGCCCTGGGACGCTTCGCGAGGCACGTCCTCGGCTCTCGCCCCCTCGCGCCAGGAATGTCCGGCTGGGACGTGGCCGAGCTGCAGTTCGCGCTCGCGTGGCACGGCTTTCCGAATGCGACGATCGACGGAGGCTTCGGCGGCCACACCGAGCGTGCCCTGATCAAGTTCCAGCGCTGGGCGCACCTCGCGCCCGACGGCGTCGCCGGCCGCGGTACGTTCCGTGCCCTGAGGGCGGCTCTGCCCCGCTGCCCGATCGCGCTCGCCTGGCCGCTGCAGGCGCCGATCGCCAGCCCGTTCGGTCCCCGTGGCAACGGCTTCCACCCGGGAATCGACCTGGCGGCGCCGACTGGAACGCGGGTCGGGGCGGCGGCCGCCGGGCGCGTCGTCTTCGCGGCGTACGACCCGAGCGGCTACGGGAGTCTCGTCGAGGTCGCCCACGGCGGCGGAGTGCTGTCGATGTACGCGCATCTGTCGACGATCTCCGTTCGCGTCGGCCAGTCGGTTGCGACCGGGACACGCGTCGGGCGAGTGGGCTCGACCGGGGAGGCGACGGGACCGCATCTGCACTTCGAGGTCCGGGTCCGCGGCGCCGCGGTCGACCCCGTGCCCTCTTTGTCCTGAGCAGGCCGAGCGGAGCAGGAGCCGAAAGCACCCGATCGCTGAGCTAGGCTCAGCGCAGATGAGCGAAAAGCGCTACCTGCTGACCCCGGGCCCGACGCCGGTGCCGCCGGAGGTCCTGGCCGCGATCTCACAGCCGGTCGTGCATCACCGGAGCCCCGACTTCCGGCCGGTCTACGAGCGAACGCTCGCACGCCTGGGCGAGGTCTTCCGCACCCGGAGCGATGTGCTGCTTTTCGGCTCGGCGGGGAGCGGCGCGATGGAGGCCGCAGTGGCGAACCTGTGCTCGGCGGGCGAGCGCGTGCTCGTCGTCTCCGCCGGGCAGTTCGGCGAGCGCTGGCGCGCGATCGCCTCCGCGTACCGCGCCGAGGTGGAGACGCTCGAGTACGCCTGGGGCGAGATTCCTGCCGCCGACGACGTCGCCGGCCGCTTGCAGGAGCTCGGCGGCGCGAAGGCAGTTCTTCTCACCCACTCGGAGACCTCGACCGGCGTCGTCTGCGACCTGCAGGCGATCGCGGCAGCGGCCGGCGAGCAAGGTGCCCTCACCGTCGTCGACGCGGTCTCGAGCCTCGGGGCCGTCCCGCTCGAGACGGACGCCTGGGGTCTCGACGTGGTCGTCTCCGGCTCGCAGAAGGCGCTGATGACGCCGCCCGGCCTGGCGATGCTCTCCGCCTCCGAGCGCGCGTGGGCCGCGCGCGGGGAATCGCCGCGCTTCTATTTCGACTGGGAGCGAACCCGGAAGGCGCAGGCCACGCTCGACGCGCCGTTCACGCCGCCGGTCTCGCTCGTCGCCGGCCTCGACGTCGCCCTTGGCATGCTGCTCGATGCCGGCCTCGAGGCCGTGTTCGACCGACACGTCCGTCTCGGGCGCGCGTGCCGCGAGGGCGCAAAGGCGATGGGGCTCGAGCTCTTCTCGCCCGACGACGACCGCTCTGCGGTCGTCACCGCGATCCGGGCGCCGGACGGGATCGACGCGACCGAGCTCGTCGCTCGCCTCCGCGACCGTTTCGGGATCACGATCGCGAACGGCCACGCCGCTCTGAAGGGAAGGATCTTTCGAATCGGGCACATCGGCTACTTCGACGTCTTCGACATCACGACGGCGCTGGCGGCGGTCGAGATCGTGCTCGCCGACCTCGGCGCCGAGATCGAGCGCGGCGTCGCCGTCACCAGGGCGCTCGAGGCCTTCGAGGAGCGCGCCCGCGTGTGACCCAACGCGTCCTGATCCGCGAGCCGATCGCCGACGCGGGTGTCGAGCTGCTGCGGGAGCGGTTCGACGTCGACGTCGAGCCGAACGGCGACCTCGCCGAGAAGATCGGCGCCTACGACGCGATCGTGATCCGCTCGGGGACGAAGCTGACCGCCGAGGTGCTGGAACGCGCCGACCGCCTCAAGGTGATCGGTAGGGCCGGAGTCGGGGTCGACAACGTCGACGTCGAGACGGCCACGCGGCGCGGGATCGTAGTCGCGAACGCACCGGAGTCGACAGTCGTCTCCGCCGCCGAGCACACGATCGGCCTGTTGGTCGCGCTCTCGCGCAACATTCCACAGGCGCACGCAGCGCTGAAGGAGGGACGCTGGGAACGTGGGCGCTACGGCGGGATCGAGCTGGATGGCAAGACGCTCGGCGTGCTCGGCTTCGGGCGGATCGGCCAGCAAGTGGCGAGGCGGGCCCTCGGGCTCGGAATGCGCGTCGTCGCGTACGACCCGTTCGTCGCGAAGGAGCGCTTCCGCGAGCTCGGCGTCGAGCGGGTCGAGGCGCCCGAGGACGTTTACGGCGCGGCCGACTTCCTGACCCTCCACCTGCCGCTGACCGACGAGACTCGCGGCTCGCTCGGCAAGGCCGCGTTCGAGCGGATGCGCGACGGCGTCCGCGTCATCAACGCCGCCCGCGGCGAGCTGCTCGACGAGGCCGCGCTGCTGGAGGCGCTTCGCTCCGGCAAGGTTGCCGCGGCCGCGCTCGACGTCTTCTCCGCCGAGCCCTACGAGGGCCCGCTGCTCGAGCTCGACAACGTCGTCGTCACTCCGCACCTCGCCGCTTCGACGGAGGAGGCGCAGGACCGTGCCGGCGTGATCGTCGCCGAGCAGGTCGCCGCGGCGCTAGAGGGCGCGCTCGTCACGAACGCCGTCAACATCCCGGCGATCCGCGCCGAGGACATGGAAGCCCTTGGCCCCTTCGTTCCGCTGTCCGCGAAGCTCGGGCGGCTCGCGATGGATCTCGCGGGCGGCCGCGCCGAGCGGCTGACGCTCGGCTACTACGGCGGCCTCTCCGGCTACGACACTCGGCTCCTGACGGTCGCTGCGCTGAACGGGGCCTTCCAGGGCCGCGCCGACACGCCCGTCAACTACGTGAACGCGCCGCTGATCGCCGCCGAGCGGGGCATCGACGTGCTCGAGGAGCGCCGCCGCGCCTGCCGTGACTTCACCAACCTCGTGCGCGTGATCGTCCGCTCGGACGGCGACGAGGTGCGCGTCGCGGGGACGACGATCGGCAACGACCATCGCCACTGGCTGGTCAGCGCGCTCGGCTTCGAGCTCGAGATGGAGCTCGCGCCGCTGCTTGTCTTCTTCCGCTACGACGACGTCCCCGGCGTGATCGGGCGGATCGGATCGCTCTTCGGCGAGGCCGGCGTCAACATCGCCAACATGGCCGTCTCGCGGACGCGCCGCGGCGGCAAGGCGCTGATGGCGTTCTCGATCGACTCCGAGGCGGCGCCGGAGCTCGTCGACGGGATGCACGGCGCCGGCTTCGAGATCGCCGTCGAGAGCAACGGCACGATCGCGGCGCCGGCCGGCATCGACTGGCTGTGCATCAGCCCCAAGGCCGGCGCACCGCTGAAGCAGACCCGCGGCAACGAGCTGAAGGTGGTGGTGCCGCAGCCGGACCTGTCGCTGGACGAGCTGGCCGGGCTCGACTTCGAGCGCTTCTACCTGCAGCCGATGGACGGTCCCGACGTCGCGGCCAACACGCAATGGGCCATCGCGCAGTGCCTGCGCGACCCGCGCTGGCGGCTGTCGGTGCAGACGCACAAGGTGATCGGGATCCGCTGATGGTCTACGAGCTGTCGCAGCGCTTCGACTTCGAAGCCGCCCACACGCTGGAGCGGCGCGTCGACGCGGCGCCCAGCAAGCGCATCCACGGCCACACCTACCACGCCGAGGTCACGCTGCGCGGCCAGCCCGATCCCCACACCGGCATGCTGATGGACCTGGGTTACTTCCGCCGCATGCTGGCCGACGTGCGCGAGCTGCTCGACCACCACCTGCTCAACGAAGTCGCGGGGCTGGAGAAGCCGACGCTCGAAGGCCTGTGCGCCTTCATCGCAGGCCAGCTGCGCGAGCCCTTGCCCAGCCTGGTGACGGTGAAGGTGTGGCGTGCGTCAGGCGATGCCTGCACGCTGCACGTCGGCCCGCGCTGACCCCCGCTCAACGCTTGCGCAGCAGCGTCAGGCCGTCGCCGATCGGCAGCAGCGAGAGGTCGACCCGCTCGTCACGGTGCAGCTTGTCGTTGAGCGCCTGCAGGGCTGCGGTGTCGTCGCTGTTGGCCGGGCGCGCGACGCTGCCGCCCCACAGCGTGTTGTCGATCGCGATCAGGCCGCCGGGTCGCAACAGCGCCAGGCAGCGCTCGACGTAACCGTCGTAACCACGCTTGTCGGCATCGATGAAGGCGAAGTCGTAGCGGCCTTGCGCGCCGGCCGCGATCTCGGCGTCGAGCGTGGCCAGCGCCGGC
>Ga0209155_1001629_pt1 | contig 10542 bp, 8 predicted proteins | sample GraSoiAngelo_122_FD_185879 | JGI IMG/M metagenome (GOLD analysis project Ga0209155, IMG submission 185879) | Grasslands soil microbial communities from the Angelo Coastal Reserve, California, USA - 14_0927_02_20cm (SPAdes) (version 2) | ecosystem: Environmental > Terrestrial > Soil > Grasslands ...
GAAATCCGCGCAGATTCCCCTGTACGTTTGGCTGCCGGACGCTATGGAAGGCCCGACGCCGGTGAGCGCTCTGATCCACGCGGCCACCATGGTGACCGCGGGCGTATACATGGTCGCTCGCATGAATGCTATCTACCAACTGGCGCCCTTCGCGATGAATGTGGTGGCCGTCGTCGGCGTGGTCACGGCGATATTTGCGGCCTCCATGGCCTTGGTGCAGAACGACATCAAGAAGGTGCTCGCCTATTCCACGATCAGCCAGCTCGGATACATGTTTCTGGCTCTGGGCGTGGGCGCTTTTGCGGCGGGAGTCTTTCACCTGATGACCCACGCCTTCTTTAAGGCACTATTGTTCCTCGGCGCGGGCAGTGTGATTCACGCCATGTCCGGGGAGCAAGATTTGCAAAAGATGGGCGGCTTGTGGAGCAAGATTCCCATCACCGCAAAGACCTTTGCGATCGCGACGCTGGCGATTGCCGGAATCTTTCCGCTTGCCGGCTTCTTTAGCAAAGACGAGATTCTTGGGCGGGCGTTTGAAAAGAACCCCGCGTTGTGGCTCGTTGGTTTTGTCACCGCGGGGATGACCGCGTTCTACATGTTCCGGCTGCTGTTCCTCGCCTTCTTCGGTTATTCGCGTGCGGACGAGCAGGTTGAAAAACACATCCACGAATCACCGCCGACGATGACGATTCCGCTCATCATGCTCGCCGGACTATCTCTCATCGGCGGCTGGATTGGCTGGCCCCTGTCGCTGGGGGGAGACGCCCGATTCGAGAAGTTTCTCGAGCCCGTATTGTCGGGCGTTGTGGCCGAGACGGGAGCGGAGAAGATCGGCCAGCATGGGCTGGCCATCGAATACATCCTGATGCTGGCGTCCCTCTCAATTGCCGGCGTGGGAATCTGGTTGGCGTACCACTTGTACCGGACCAAGAGAATCGCTCCGGAATTGGTCGCCGGAAAATGGCCGAAACTCTACCAATTGCTTCTTCATAAGTATTATGTGGATGAAATTTATGATGCGGCGATCGTGGAGCGCACGAAAGACCTCGGTAATCTCCTCGGGCGCTTCGATACGAACGTCATCGACGGTGTGGGGGTAAACGGCGCGGGCTGGCTGGCGCGCTTCGGCTCAACTCTGTCGATGTGGTGGGACAAGTGGATCATCGACGGGATGCTGAATTTCAGTGCAAAGCTGATGCAGCTTCTGAGTTACCCGGTGCGCCTCCTGCAAACCGGAATGTTTTCCAGTTACGCAATGCTGATTTTGGTGGGACTGGTCGTTCTTCTGGCGTATTACGGGCACCATGTGCAGGTATTGCTGCGCAGCGTGCGCTGAGAGGCAATGAGAATGGACTTTCTTGCACATCACATCTTGAGCGTGGTTTTATTTACGCCGCTCGTGGGCGCCTTGCTTGTGCTGTTCATTCCTCGCCAGAGGGAGAACGCGCACAAGATCGCCGGAAACGTATTTGGCATGCTCGGCTTCCTGGTTTCGCTTCCGCTGCTTCGCTGGTTTAAGCCGGAAGGGGGCGGCTTCACCTTTGAGGAAGCCGCCGATTGGATCCCCTCGATTGGCGCGAAATACCATCTCGGCATAGACGGCATCAGCCTGCTGCTCGTCATGCTCACAACGTTTCTCGGGATGATCGCTATTCTCTCTTCTTGGAGCGCGATTCACCTGCGTACCAAGGAATATTACATTCTGCTTCTGCTGCTGCAGACCGGGATGATTGGAGTTTTCGTTTCTCTCGATTTCTTCCTGTTCTACGTGTTCTGGGAAGTGATGCTCGTCCCCATGTACTTCCTGATCGGCGTTTGGGGTAGCGACCGGCGCCTCTACGCGGCCATCAAGTTCTTCCTGTACACCTTGGCCGGATCAGTGGTCATGCTGCTGGCCATCCTGGCGCTGTACTTCTATGCGCCGGTGTCCGCGAACGGTGCACGCACCTTCGATGTCCCGACGTTGCTCGCCGCCACGCAGCACTTCTCCGACCCACTGAAGGCGTGGCTGTTCTGGGGTTTCTTCTTCGCGTTTGCCATCAAAGTGCCCATGTTCCCGTTCCACACTTGGCTCCCCGATGCGCACACGGAAGCGCCCACGGCCGGCTCCGTCATCCTCGCCGGCGTTCTCCTGAAGATGGGTACATACGGTTTCATCCGTTTCTCCCTCCCGTTGCTGCCTGCGGATGCCGCCATGCGCGCGCGAATCATTCACATCGTCATCGTACTCTCCTTGATAGGCATCATTTATGGCGCGCTCGTTTGCCTCATGCAAAAGGATATGAAGCGCCTGATTGCTTACAGCTCGGTCAGCCATCTTGGCTTCTGCACGCTGGGGATATTCGCGCTCACGCCAAACGGCCTGGCGGGCAGCGTGCTCCAGCAGATCAACCATGGCATCTCCACCGGGGCACTTTTTTTGATTGTGGGCGTGCTCTATGAACGTCGCCACACGCGCATGATTTCGGAGTTCGGCGGCCTGGCGACGCCCATGCCGAATTTCGCCGCGATCTATCTGATCGTCAGCCTGAGTTCGCTGGGCATGCCCTTGTTGAATGGCTTCATCGGAGAGTTCACCATCTTGCAGGGCGCTTTTCAGGTGAGCAAGGCCTGGGCCGCCTGGGGCTCGCTGGGCGTCGTACTGGGCGCGGCGTACCTGCTGTGGCTCTACCAGCGAGTGATGTTCGGCCCGGTTACGCAGCTTGCCAACGAAGACTTGCCGGACTTGAACTTGCGCGAACACGCCACGCTCCTGCCGCTCGTGATTCTGGCGTTCTGGATCGGCATCTATCCGAAGCCGTTCTTCGCCTGCATTGAAAAGCCGGTGCACAAAATTGTCGAGCAGGTGAACCCCAACTTCTATCAAGAGCAACGCGCAAAATTGCCTTCGGCGGAATTCCACGCCGCTGCGGCGGAGACGAAATAACCCGCGCGAATGAACATCCCATTTATCAACGGGATTCTTAGCTATCTCCAGGGTGACGGCGCCGCCATCCTTCCAGAGATGGAACTTGTCCTCTTCGGACTGGGAATCCTGCTGGTCGATTTCTGGATTGAACAGAAGGATAAGTACTGGAATGCCGGACTCGCCCTGGCCGGAACCATTTTCAGTGGTTTCACGATCTTCAGGCTCCGCGGAGCGATCGTGGCAAAGGGCGACCTTTTCGGATTCCATGACTCTGTAGTGGTCGATCCGTTCTTTATTTTTTTTGCCGCGCTTTTTCTGGCCGCTACCGCGCTCGTGATTCTGCTGTCCGTGAAATACCTGCAGATCGAAGAGGAACAAGAGGGCGAATACTATGCACTTCTGCTGTTTGCCTGCGTGGGAATGATGTTCATGGCCTCCGGCATTGACCTGATTGTCATGTTCCTCGGCCTTGAAACCATGGCGCTCAGCTTTTACGTGCTGACCGGTTTCTTGCGTCGCGAAAAGCGTTCGAATGAAGCCGCGCTAAAGTATGTCCTGCTCGGCGCGTTCAGCTCTGGAATACTGGCCTACGGCTTTTCCTTGATTTACGGTTTGAGTGGATCGACGGATGTCCGAAATATTAGAGCTGCATTTGATCCGCGTTTTGGGCTGGCCAGGGCCATTGAGTTGAGCCGTCAATCCGGTGCAATTGGCGGTCAGATGCGCCAACTTCTGACGACCCGGTACCCGGCTGCTTTGCATCTGGAGCCGTCTTTGGTGAATCAGTTGACCGTTCTTGCCGCTGCCGCATTCGTTTTGGTCGCAGTCGGATTGTTTTTCAAAGTTGCGGCTGTGCCCTTTCACCAGTGGGCGCCGGACGTCTACGAGGGAGCCCCGACGCCCATCACCGCCTATGTTAGCGTGGCGTCCAAGACGGCCAGCTTCGCGCTGCTGCTGCGGCTGTTCGTCACCGTGTTCGCGGCATCGCAGGAGACTTGGATGCCTCTCGTCGCGGGCATCGCGGTGGCGTCGCTCACATGGGGAAACCTGGCCGCGTTGACACAGACCAACCTGAAACGCCTGCTGGCCTACTCCTCGATTTCGCACGTGGGCTACATCCTGCTTGGTCTCGTTGCCGGAAACGGCACCGCTTTGACCGGAATCTCATACTACCTGTTTGCGTACGTGTTCATGACCGCCGGAGCATTTGCGGTCATCATCGTTCTTCGCCAGAAAGGGCTCATCGGCGATGAACTTGACGACCTGAACGGCTTGTACCAGCGAAGCCCCGCCGCTGCATTGCTGCTCCTGATCTTCATGCTTTCGCTTGCCGGCATCCCGCCCACGTCCGGCTTCATGGGCAAGTATTTCATTTTCCTTTCGCTGATCGAGACGCACCATCCCGTGCTCGCCGTCTTTGCCGTGCTTTATATCGTCCCCGCGCTCTACTATTACTTCCGTATCGTCGTACACGCTTGGCTCAAGCAGCCCGGCGACGCGCCGCGTCCATCGATGACCAGCGCGCAGGCCGTGGCCCTCGGCGTCACCGTGTTTGTCACGCTCGCCGCGGGGTTGTATCCTGAGCCGTTCACGCGGCTCGCGCAATATGCCTTCGGACAATAAGCCCGAAAATTCCGATTCACCTTCGCCGGTGGTGGAGAAAGCAAAAGACGTCTCCAACCAGGCTGCCATGGCCATGGAATTGCCCTTCGTGCTCGTCGCCGCCGTTGTCGTGGGCGGGCTTTTCGGTTATTTTCTCGACCACTGGCTGCATACCAAGCCGGTCTTCCTGCTCGTGCTTGGCGGCCTTGGTTTTTATGCCGGTGTGCGCGACGTTCTCCGGCGGCTTGCGGGAAGCAGCGATGGCGTCAAGCGCAGCTGATTCTCCGCCCGCTGCGGTGACCGAAAGGCGGATTTCTTGGCTGACCCTCCTGATTGGCTTGGTCGCAGGTGTAGTGGTGGCGCTGCTCGGCGACCGTTTGTGGGGTGCGGGCCTGGGGATCGGTGCTGCGCTGGGCTGGCTGAATTTTCGCTGGCTCAGGCGGGGCTTGGACGCTTTGGTGCTGGCCTCCACCGCACAAGCCGGAAAAGAGAAACCCATGGTTCCGATAGCCAGCTACTTTGGCATGCTCTTTCGCTACGGGTTGATAGCCCTCGCCGTGTATGTTATTTTTGAATACCTCAGAGTTCCCCTTGTGAGCATGGTCGTAGGTTTGTGTGCTCTAGGAGCCGCAACCGTGGTGGCGAGTGTGTACGAAATCCTCGATCCGGCGGACTGACGAATGGTTGAACACGTTACCGGACTCACGGAGTTGGTGAATCACTACTTCGGGCGATTTGCCTTGGCGCTGCTCTCGGCGCTCCACATCAGCCCGGAAAATCCAGACATGCCCATCCCGGAGCACGTGGTGATGAGCTTCCTGGTATTGATCATTGGCACGCTACTAGCGCTTCTCGTTCGCTCGCGGCTTTCCGTGGAGCACCCTGGCGGCTTTCAACAGATCGCGGAATTGTTGCTTACCAACCCTCTTGGATTCGGAATCAAAGATTTGCTGGAAGAAAACGTAGGGCACCAGGGATTGAGACACGTGCCCTGGGTTGGCTCGATTTCCGTATTCATTCTGTTGGCCAATCTTTTTAGCGTTTTCCCGCCTTTTGCGGCGCCGACCGCCAAGGTTAGTGTCCCTCTGGCTTGCGCGATGCTTACCTTTGTCTATTTCAACTGGCAGGGAATCCGACATCACGGCAATATCGCCTACCTTAAGCATTTCGCCGGGCCCGTCCCGCTGCTTTCCCCGCTGATTTTTCCCGTCGAGATCATCAGTACCTGCGCCCGCGTGCTCTCACTGACGGTACGTCTATGGGCCAATATTTTTGCGAGCGATCTGCTGTACTCGATCTTTTTGAGCTTGCTGCTCGCCCCCGTGCTTTGGGGATGGAACAAGACACCGGTTCTCGGAATAATGCTGGCAGTTTTTCCTGCCCTTATCCCCCTCCTGTTTATCGGTCTGCATATTTTTGTCGCTATCATTCAGACCTATATATTTACGGTGCTCCCGTCAGTGTACCTGGGCATCGCGACGGGGGAGGAACACTAGACGTTTTGCTTACCCTTTTCCTGGGCCAAGTCTGTTGAGCCGTTCCAGTGTGAGCCCGGCTGCACGGTGTCCGGGAACCACCTCCTGGCGGCGATTCATAAGGAGGAAGTGATGAAGAAGGCCACGATGGTGTTGGTAGCGCTGGCGGCGGTGATGTGGATCGCTCCGTCCGCGTTCGCGCAGGACTCCGCGGGTGCGGCAGCCGGAGGCAAAGGCCTGATGGCCATTGCAGCGGGCTTCGGTATGGCTCTGGCGGCCTTTGGCGGCGCGTTGGGGCAGGGCCGGATCGCTTCAGCGGCTTGCGAAGGCATGGCCCGCAACCCCGGAGCAGCAGCGGCCATCCGCGCGGCCATGATTCTCGGTCTGGTATTCGTCGAGACGCTAGCGCTCTTCACGCTGGTGATCATCTTCGTGAAGATCTAAGGCCAGCGAAAAGGTTTTCGGAAACGGCCCGATGCGCAAGCCTCCGGGCCGTTTTCTTGTGCAGTCCGATTCACACGGGTAGCATCCAATCGGTAGGCCGACTTTGATACCGAGCAGAGTCGAAGGATCGGTTTACCCTTCGCTTTGGAAACGCGATATCAGCGCCCGAAAAGCGCTGGCTGCAGAATGAAGTTCAGCACCCGGTTGGGAAATAGTCCGAAGTACAGGGTGCCCACCACCGTGAAGGCCAGAACAAAATTCACGGTAAGCGGGAATCCTACCGGAGCTGCCGCCTTCACCTCGGCACTTGACTCGCGCATGTACATCACTACGATGACGCGCAAGTAGTAGTAGGCCCCGATGATGCTGTTAACCGCCATCAACACCGCGAGCCACAGCAGGTGCGACTTCACCGCCGCCTTGAATATGTAGAACTTCCCGAAGAAACCCGCGGTAACCGGCAGACCAAGCAGCGAAAGCAGGTAGACGCTCAGCGCCGCCGCCACGAAAGGCTGCCGCTGGGAGAGCCCCGCGTAGTCGTCCAGCGACAGATTCTTTTCACCGGTTCCACCCAGTTGCGAAACGATGGTGAACGCTCCAAGCTTCACGAGCGCGTAGCTGAGCAGATAAAAAAGTACCGCAGCATATGCGGGCGCTGCTTCCGCGGATCCATCGCGTGCCATGGATGTAACGGCCGCAAAAGCCACCAGAATGTAGCCGGCGTGCGCAATGGAACTGTACGCCAGGAGCCGCTTGACGTTCGTCTGCACCAGCGCCCCCAGATTCCCGGCGAACATGGTAAGCGCCGCGAGCCCCCAGAAAGCCCAGAACCAGAAGTGCGTGGCGGCAGGAACGGTCGCAAAGATGCGCAGCAACAAGGCAAACGCAGCGGCTTTCGGTCCCGCAGAAAAAAGCGCCGTAACTGGCGTTGGCGCGCCTTCGTAAACGTCCGGGGTCCACACCTGGAACGGTGCCGCAGCCACCTTGAAGCCCAGCCCGACCAGGATCATGGCGAGCCCAAGCTCGAAAAGCTTGCTGTGGAAAAGTTCCTCGGAACCCATCTTGGTCAGCATCGTCGTACCGCTCGAGCCATACACCAGGGCAATCCCGTAAAGGAAGAAGGCCGTCGCGAACGAGCCCAGCAGGAAATACTTCATCGCCGATTCAGTGGACTTCAGCGAATCGCGGCGGTATCCCGCCAGGATGTAGCTGGAGATCGAACTCATCTCCAGGCCAATGAACCCCGTGAGCAGCTCTTGCGCCGAAGCAAGCACACCCATGCCCGCCGTGGCAAACAGCAGCAGCGCGTAAAACTCTGCAAAGGGAAGGCGTTCTCGCTCCAGATAAGGCCCCGCCGCCAGCACCACCAGAAACGCCACTGTGCCCACCAGCAGCCGGAAGAAGAAACTGAACGAATCGGACTGCACCAGCCCGTCGAAGCCCGGCCCTGCACGCATTGCCGCGGAGATGGATGCGGCTGTTCCCGCCAGCGTCCCGATTAACGCGAGAAACGTAAAAAAATTGCGGCTGCGCACGAACGGCTGCATCAGCACTGCTAGCACGCCGAAGCCGCACCACACCAATTCCGGAAGCACGCGATAAATGTCAATCGTGCGGGGAAGCATTTAGCGGATTCCCAGCCTTTCACTTGAGATGGCCTTTGCCGCGCCCGGGGAATCCAGCTTCGCCAGCGGCGCGGCGCTCGCCGGTGTTGCCGCCTCGTACGGCCGCTGTGGTTCGACCTCCTCAATCACGGATTGCGCGGCTGCGGCCGTCCGGGCGGTGATAAACGTTGAGCCCATGCCCATCCACAGTGTGACGATCGCCATGGTCGCCAGAATCCACTTCTCGCGCGCGGAGACGTCGGGGAGGGTGCGGTTTTTCTCCCGCGTGATTTCTCCGAAAAACACCCGCTGATACGACCACAGCAGGTAGCAGGCGGAGAGGATCACGCCGAGCGCGGCCCACGAAGCCCAGCCCCAGTGCCGCTGATACGTGCCCAGCAGGACCAGGTATTCACCGACGAAACCATTGAGCATCGGCAAGCCCAGCGACGACAGGGCGACAAACAGAAAGAATGCCGCCAGCTTGGGCATCGGCGTGGCCAGACCGCCGTACTCGTTGATTTCAAAGGTGTGCCGCCGGTCGTGTAGCATGCCCACAAGCAAGAAAAGAGTGCCCGTCGAAATCCCGTGCGCTAGCATCTGGTAAACCGCGCCCTGCATGGAAATGTTATGAAACGCAAAAATTCCCAGCACCACGAAGCCCAGGTGGCTGACCGACGAGTAGGCAACCAGCTTCTTCAGGTTCGGCTGCACCATTGCCACCAGCGCGCCGTAAATGATCCCGATGATGGCCAGCGCGGCCACCCAGCGCGCGGCCCGGCGTGAAGCCTCCGGGAAGAGCGGCAGAGAGAAGCGCATCATTCCGTACGTGCCCATTTTCAGCAGCACGCCCGCCAGCATCACTGAACCAGCCGTGGGCGCTTCCACGTGCGCATCCGGCAGCCAGGTGTGCAGCGGGAAGAGCGGCACCTTGATCGCAAATGCCAGAAAGAACGCCAGGAAGAGGAGCATCTCCGTTCTGGGCGCAAGCTCAAGGCCGCCTTGGGACAGAGGAGTGTGCAACAGCGCCTCAACCGTCGGCAGATCAAACGTGCCCGTGGCGTTATACAGCCAAATAATTCCGACCAGCATCAGAATCGAGCCCGCCATCGTGTACAGCACGAACTTCACCGCCGCGTACACGCGGCGCTCGTGGCCCCAAATACCGATCAGGAAGGCCATGGGAATCAGCATCACTTCCCAGAAAAAGAAGAAGAGGAAAAGGTCCAGCGAGAGGAACACGCCCACGACGCCAAGCTCCAGCACCAGCAGCATCACGAAAAATTCTTTGACGCGGTGCTCGATGCTCTTCCACGAGGCCAGGATGGAAATCGGCGTGAGAAACGTCGTCAGGATCACCAGGAACAAACTGATTCCGTCAACGCCTAGGTGGTAATGGATCGGCGGCTGGTCGATCCATCTGGCGTATTCCTCAAGGTGATACCCGGTTCGGCCGACGGGCACCGCTCGGATCATCAGTAGCGAGAACAGAAATTCCGCCAGGGAAACGATCAGCGCGATGATACGAATGTATTTATGATCGTCACCGCGCAGCAGCAAGAGCGCCAGCGCCCCCACGGCAGGGAAGAAGATCAGCACGGAAAGCAAATGTCCGCCGGGCAACATCAACGCACCATTCCGATAACGGTTTTTCCGCCAAACGGCCAGAAGAAGATGACGGCGATGATCGCGATTGCGCCTACGACCACCCATACCGCGTAGCTGCGGGTATTTCCGGACTGCGTATGCCGCACTCCGTCGCCGATAGCAGTCGCGCCTTCGGCAATCCCGTTCACTGTTCCATCGATGCCGGCGACATCGGCCGCTTTCCAGAGCACCTTGGTCGAAATCCAAAGCAGTGGCTTGACCACTACCGCAGCGTACAGTTCATCCACGTAGTACTTGTTCAGCAAGGTTGTGTAAGCGGGGTTCAGGGACTTGACAAGCCTGTCTGCTTCTTCAGGTCGCTTGAGATACAGCCAGTAGGCAACCATGGCCCCTGCAAAAGCGGTCACCACGGCCACCCCGGCCAGCCATAGTTCCAGCGAACGCGCACCGGCCTCCGCGCCAGCCACTTCCACGCCGGCGAAAACAGGCTGCAGGAATTTTGCGAAATAGTCCGTTCCTCCCGGCAGGAATGCAGGCGCGGCGAGCCAGCCGCCCACGATCGAGAGCAGGGCCAATATCATCAGCGGCACCACCATGTTGCCCGGCGACTCATGCACGTGAACGTGATGCTCGTCGTAGCGCTGCTTGCCGTGAAACGTCAGGAAGATCAGCCGGAACATGTAGAACGCCGTCAGCAGCGCCGTGGTCAGGCCGAACCCATACAGTGCGTACCCCACGCTGCGGCCGCCATATTCATTCGCAAAAGCGCTCAAAAGGATGGAGTCTTTGCTGAAGAACCCCGCGAACGGCGGAAACCCGGCAATCGCCAGTGTGGCGATCAGCATAGTCACGTAGGTCCGGCGAATCTTTTTGCTGAGCCCACCCATGTGGTTCATGTCCT
>Ga0209155_1001630_pt1 | contig 10541 bp, 10 predicted proteins | sample GraSoiAngelo_122_FD_185879 | JGI IMG/M metagenome (GOLD analysis project Ga0209155, IMG submission 185879) | Grasslands soil microbial communities from the Angelo Coastal Reserve, California, USA - 14_0927_02_20cm (SPAdes) (version 2) | ecosystem: Environmental > Terrestrial > Soil > Grasslands ...
AGCCCGGCCATCCACGAAAACAAACTCGTGGATCCCCGGGTCAAGCCCGGGGATGACGCATTATAAGCGTCCAATTCTCGCGAGACGTCGGGATTTCCAGTGAAGCGCACGCGTTCTCACTGCCTCGCTGTCTCATTGTGAATTCCCCCTCAGCGGATCGGGGCGGTGCCGCAGCGGTTGTCGAGACGGCCGCCATCGGCGATCGCCATGACGACGACGATCTCCTCGGGCCGCGGCGCGTCGGCGATCGATACCGTCACCGTGTCGAAATGTTCGAACGACCAGGGCTCGTCCTTGTGGCCGAGCGGCACATCGAGCAAGGTCCCAGGCGCCGCGACCTTGACGTTGGAGCCGATGACCGCCTGACCGCCGCCGATCGCGGCGCGCATCGGCCGGCCGAGCATCGGATGCACGCAGGCGCCGCCATGCTCCATCTCACCGGCAACGCCGACGAGCGCCCCCTTGCCATACGACACCGCCGGCCCATCGAGCATCTCGACAAGATGCGGCATCAAGCGCTCGCCGAGCGCCGCGCCGGCCTCGAACAATTCGCGCAGATCCTCTACGTGGCGCCCGGCGAACGGGTTGCGGATGATGCCGATGCCGACCGCGCGCACGATCGGCCGGGCCGCCTTATGCCCGAGCTCCGAATACACGACCTCGCGCAACGTCACGATCTTGCGGATGTCAGTCATGCGTTCCTCCCTCCAAGATTTCTACAACGAGGCAGCGAGAAAAGACTTGCCATCGCGAGGAGCACAGCCACGAAGCAATCCCTGTCAGTTTAGCGTCATCGGAAGGATGATTGCTTCGCTTCGCTCGCAACGACAGCTTGATTTCTCGCCGTCTCACTGTCTCATTGTGAACCTAATTTGAGCGGCGCTCTGCCGGCAAAGCGAGCCCGCGAACCGAGCGCCCCCTCGATGCGCAAGCATTCGTTCCATTTCGCCATGCGCTCCGAGCGCGCGAACGAGCCGACCTTCAATTGCCCGACGCCCCAACCGGTCGCGAGATGCACGATCGTCACATCCTCGGTCTCGCCGGAGCGCGCCGAGACGATGGCGCCCCATCCGGCCGCGCGCGCCGCATCGAGCGCCGCCTTGGCCTCGGTCACCGTTCCGGCTTGGTTGGGCTTCACCAATACCGCGTTGCAGATGCCGAGCGCCGCCGCTTGTTTCACCCGTTCCGCATTCGTCACGAGGAAATCGTCACCGACGATCTGCACCCGGCCGCCGACCGCCGCCGTAAAACGCCGCAGCCCGTCGGCGTCATTTTCGCCGAGCGGGTCCTCGATCGACACGATCGGATATTTGTCGAGCCAGCCGATCAGCAATTCGGTCATCCCGTCGCTGTCGAGCGTGCGCCCGTCGCGCGCCAGCCGGTACAAGCCGCCCTGGTGAAATTCCGAGGCGGCGATGTCGAGCGATATCGCGATCTCCTGGCCCGGCGTAAAGCCGGCGCGCTCCACCGCTCGCATCAGCGCGTCGAGCGCCGCCTCGTTCGACTCGAAGGCCGGCCAGAACCCGCCCTCATCGGCGACGCCTTGCAACAGGCCGCGCTCTTCCATCAGCGCGCCAGCGGCGCGATACACCTCGGCGGTCCATTCCAGCGCCTGGTCGAAACTCCGCGCTTGCGGCGCGACGATCATAAAATCCTGGATGTCGACGCGCCGCCCGGCATGCGCGCCGCCGCCAAAGATCTGGATCTCGGGCAATGGCATAACCGCCTCGGTCTGCTCGCCGAGCAGATACGCATAAAGCGGCCGGCCTACCGCGTTGGCGGCAGCATGCAATGCCGCCATCGACACGGCGACAAGCGCATTGCCGCCGAGCCGTTTTTTCTGGGGCGTGCCGTCGAGTTCGATCAGCAAGCGGTCGATCGCCGCCTGGTCGGCCGCGTCCTGCCCCTGCAAAGCGGCGGCGATCTCGCCATTGACCGCGGCGACGGCGTGCTGCACATCGCGCCCGCTGAGCCGCGTCCCGCCGTCGCGCAACTCGATCGCCTCGCCCGAGCCGGTGGAGGCGCCCGCCGGCGCGATCGCCCTACCGACGGCGCCGCCGATCAGTCGCACTTCCGCTTCGACGGTCGGCCGTCCACGCGAATCCCACACCCGGCGGCCCTGCAGGCCGGCGATGCGGGTATCGCTCATCGTTCAGAGTTCCGCCGCCCAGGCATCGCGCACCGTCTCGAGCCGCTCGATGCGCTCGGTCAGCAAAAACCGCGCGACCTTGCGCACCCGCTCCTTGTCGGCTTCCTCGGTGATGTATTCGACCGGCGACTTGCCATCGACGCGCCCCAACAGCAACGCAGGCAAGAGGCACGCCGCGCGCGGCTCGAGCTCGTCGCGCAATTCCCAATTGACCGCCCGCAGATAGGTTTCGGCAAAACGGTCATAGCAGGTGAGGAAGCGGGTGATCGCCCGCCGGTTCAGCATGCATTTCAACAGGAGGTGATTGAGGCAGAAGGCGAGGTCGAAGGCCGGGTCGCCGTACCAGGCGCATTCGGCATCGAGAAACACCGGGCCGCGTCGCCCGATCAAAATGTTCTTCGGGCTGACATCGCCATGCACCAGCGCGAGCTTCATGCCGAGCGTTTCCTGCACGAGGAATTTGAGCGGCGCGGCGAGATCGGGATGAGCCTCCGCCGCCGTCAGCAGATAGGGTTCGAGGCGGATCGCGGTGAAATCGTCGTCGCTGCCGAACATCCGGGCGATCTGAGGATCGCCGGCGGTCGCGTTGTGGATCATGACGAGACGCTCGGCAACCGCTTCCGCCGTCGCGGGATCGGAATTCCCGTCGCGCAGTTGCTCCTTCCACACCGGAAACAGCGACGGGTCGAGGTACTCCATCGCGAAAAGGCCGGCCGACGCATCCTGTGCGACCATCGGCGGCACGGCGTCGGGGCAGACCCGCCCGGCGACGCGGAACCAGTTCCATTCATAAAAATTGCGCCGCACCGGCGCTTCCCAGACCTGCTCGACCTTGAGCCGCGGCAACGCGCGCTTCAGACAGAGCCGCCGCCCCGGGACATCGACGAGCCAGATATCCGAGGAGACGCCGCCCGCGAGGGGCTGGCAGCGCGCTTTCTGTCCCGGTGGGAGCAGCTTCATGCGCGCCAGGGCCGCGGCGATCGCCTCTTCGTCGAGGTCTTGGGTCTCGTCTTGGGTCTGTGCGGCGGTTTGGGTCATGCTTTGGATCTCGACAGGAAATCGTGGCGCGAGCGGGGCATGAAAGCCCCCGGCCATTATGATGCAGGGCCGCCCGTTAAGACCCGCTTTACGACGTTCGCCGCAGAAGGCTTCGAGATCGACGCCTGCCTCGAGGCGGAGGACCGGCGACTCGTCCGAGGCCGAGGTTTGGCTTCACCTCATCAAGCCGATTACTGCGGGACTGATCGACGCACCGCGCCTAAAGCTTATGCGCCGGCTGCGCGACGGCGCCGCGCTTCCGCCTGGTTTGAGGACGCGATACAGGCATTGAAATCGGCATCATTTGATGCGATATTTGAATGCCGACGTACAGGAAATTAAAGAATGCGGACCACCGTAACGCTCGATGATGATCTGCTTAGAGATGCGGAATTTTATACCGGTATACGCGAGAAGTCGGCGCTAATCCGTGAAGCGTTGCGGGCGTTGGTGCAACGCGAAGCGGCGCGCAGGCTGGCGCGGCTCGGCGGGACTGAGCCTCGTCTGAGACCCGTCCCCCGTCGGCGAGCAAAAGCTAGGTGATCCTGATCGACGCATCGGTCTGGATCAATCATCTGCGAGCGGCCGATGAGAGGCTAAGCGCCCTGCTCGCCGAGGATCAGGTCCTCGGGCATCCGTTTATTCTGGGCGAACTGGCGCTCGGCTATCTGCGCCAACGGGATTTGATCCTCCGCTCGTTGCAGAGACTGCCTCAGGCTGCGGTTGCCTCCGATCGCGAGGTACTCCGGCTCATCGAAAACGAACGCCTGTATGGGCGGGGTATCGGCTACATCGACGCGCATCTGCTGGCAGCCGTCCGGCTGACGCCCGAGGCGAGATTATGGACCCGCGACGGGCCTCTACAACGAGCCGCAGCGGAACTCAGCTTGGCAGCGATGCTGCCGCATTGAATAGCGCGGGAGATGCGCCATGGCGACTGAACCGTTGAATTCCACAGCGCGCGCTGCGATGGAGAAGCTGAACGCCGAGGCTGAGAGATCGGGACTTCACATCTGGCTGCGCACCCAGGCGAACGCGCCCGCACAGCGCCCGTGGTTCCGCGACGGCGGGTTGGAGCCGGGGGGCGAGCTGGCAAAAGGCCGGGTCGGCGCCAACCAGATGAAGGCCGCGCCCTATCATTGGTGCTGGCAGGAGATCGGCCCTTATCTCGACCGCATCGGCGAGATCGCCCGCGCTGCCGTAAAACGGGGGGACGTGTCGCCGATCGAGTTCGCCGACCGGCAGCAATTTCTGCTGGTCAATCCCGGGCTCGGCGGGCGCTTGCAGGTCGCCAGCACGATCCGCTGCGCGGTGTCGATCTACAATCCGGGCGATGTCGCGCCGGTGCATATGCACACGCCGAACGCGAGCCGCACGATCCTCTCCGAGAATGGCGGCTACACGACGATCGAAGGCGAGCGGTGCGTCGCGGGCCGCGGCGATCTGATCCTGACCCCCAACGGCACCTGGCACGACCACGGCAATGACGGCGCGACGCCGGTCGTGTGGGCCGACATCCTCGACTTCCCGCTGTTGGAGTTTCTCGATTGCAGCTGGATCGACGAGGAATTTCCGGGCGAGCGCGAGGGCAATGCCCGCGCTCAGAAGCCGCTGCATGCCGATGCCTATTCCGAGCGGGTCTACGGGAGAGGCGGCATGCTGCCCGGCTTTGTGTCGCACCGGCGCGGCATCGGGCACGAGACGAGCCCTGTCTTCCATTACCGCGGCAGCGACATCCGCGCCGCGCTTGATGGGCTCCGCGGCGAAGCCGGCGATCCCTATGAAGGCATTACGCTGCGCTTCGTAAACCCGGCGACCGGCGCCTCGGTGTTCCCGACCTTGGATTACGGCGCGCAGCTGCTACGACCGGGCGAGGCGACCGGCTGGAAGCGCGAAACCGCGAACGCCTTCTACATTGTACTCGATGGCGAAGGCACGACCGAGCTCGCCGGCGGGCAGTTCGAGTGGCAGACCAATGATTTTTTCGTGGTCCCCAATTTCCTCTGGCGGCGGCATATCAACCGCGGTCCGCGAGACGCCGTCCTCTATCTCTGCTCCGACCGCCCGCTCTTTGAAAAGATCGGCCAGTACCGGGCGCAGGGCCGCACCCCGGAGGGCGGGATCGTGCAGCTCGTCGCGTAAGTGCCAGGCGCTGCTAGGCGAGGCGGATGGCGGCGGCTTCCGGACCTTTAGAGCCCTCGGCGATATCGACGATGACGCGCTGTCCCTCATTGAGCGAGGTCAGCCCCGCCCGCTGCAGCGCGGAGGCGTGCACGAACACGTCCTTGCCGCCGCCGTCGCGCACGATAAAGCCGAAGCCCTTGGTCGCATTGTACCACTTGACCGTGCCGTTCTCCGACGAGGTCGGCTCGAGCGCCGGCCGCTCGCTCGGGCGGAAACCCCCGGTCCGCGGCCTCGCCGGCGTGGCGGTGCTGCTGTCGACGTTGAGCACCTCGGTCACCTGCGGCCCGCGCTGGCCTTGCGAGATGCGCACTTCGAGCGTCTCGCCCGGCTGCACCTCCATGACGCCGAGGCGGCCCAGAACCGAGGCGTGCAGAAATGCATCGCCCGAGCCGTCCGACAGCTCGACAAAGCCGAAGCCCTTTTCGGATTTGAACCACTTGACGACCGCCTGAACCGGCGGCCCCGAGGGGGGTTCGTCGAAACGCGGTCTGCTGCTGCTGAAGCGCGGCGGAGAGCCAAAATCGCGCGGCGGTTCATAGTCGTGATCGTCGAAGGCGCGCCGGCGCCTCGGGCGAAAATTACGATCCTTTTCCAAGACGGTTTCCTGATGCTCGCAACCCGGTTGCCATCATATTGGCACATTTTCGCCAGCGGCGCGAAGGCTGTTCGCGCAAAGTCGAGGCATGCTTAATTCGAATACCTGTCGCGAGCCCCGCCGCGCGCCGCCGGGCGGCCTCTAAGGGCTTGTGTTTGCGGCCGCGCCGCGCGACTCTACGAGCCAGCCCGACAGTTCTGGACGAATGAAGGAGTACGCCGTGAACGATATCGTGACGGGGTTCAAATGGGTTGGCACGCGGCCGATACGCCCGGATGGCGTGCCGAAGGTGACCGGCCGGGCGATGTATGCCGCCGACTACACGATGGCCGGAGCGATCATCGGCAAGATCCTGCGCTCGCCGCATGCCCATGCCCGGATCCGATCGATCAACACCTCGAAGGCCGAGAAGCTTCCCGGCGTCAAGGCGGTCATCACGGCGAAAGACTTCCCCGAACAGAAATTCGAGTACATCGGCCCCGAGCGCGTCGCGGTCAATTTCTGGCATGTGACCCGCAATATCATGGCTCGCGAGAAGACGCTCTATGAGGGGCATGCCGTCGCGGCCGTAGCGGCAATCGACGCCGCCACCGCCGATGAGGCGCTCTCGCTGATCGAGGTCGATTACGAGGTCCTGCCGCACGTCATCGATGTCGACGAGGCGATGCAGGAGGACGCGCCGCTCCTCTTCGAGGACATGATCACGCGCGGCGTCGAACCTACCCCGACCAAGCCCTCCAACATCTCAAAGCGGCTCGAATTCAAGATCGGCGATCTCGATGCCGGCTGGGCCCGGGCAGACGTCATTGTCGAAGAGGAGTTCAAGACCGCGGCGGTGCACCAGGGCTACATCGAGCCGCATGCCTGCTGCGTCCGGGTCGACCCAGACGGGCAGACCGAGGTCTGGTCGTCGAGCCAGGGGCATTTCGTCGTACGCGCCCTGACCGCGAAATTGCTGAACAAGCCAGTCGGCGATGTGCGCTGCTCGCCGGCCGAGATCGGCGGCGGGTTTGGCGGCAAGACCGTCGTCTATCTGGAGCCGGTCGCGGCATTGCTGTCGCAGAAAACCGGGCGCCCGATCAAGATGACGATGACCCGCGACGAAGTCTTCAAGGCGACCGGCCCGACCTCGGGCGGCTCGATGTGGGTCAAGATGGGCGTCACAAAGGACGGCAAGATCACCGCCGCCGACGGCATCTTCAAGTTCCAGGCGGGCGCCTTCCCGGGCTCGCCGGTCATGAATGCCTGCCTCTGCGCCTTCGCGCCTTATGCGATCGAGAATGCCCGTTCCGTGGGGTACGACGTCGTGTGCAACCGGCCGAAATCGGCCGCCTATCGCGCGCCCGGCTCGCCCATCTCGGCGTTCGCGGTCGAGAGCGTCGTCGACATGCTGGCGAAGAAGATCGGCATGGATCCGGCCGAATTGCGGCGCAAGAACGCCGCCGGCATCGGCACGCCGATGATCTACGGGCCGAAGCTCGCGCATGGCGGCTATATCGAGACCCTCGAAGCCGTCATGAACCATCCCGCCTACAAGATGCCGCTCGGTCCCAATCAGGGGCGTGGCGTCGCGTCAGGCTATTGGTTCAATGGCGGCGGCGAGTCGAGCGCAACCGTGCAGATCAACGCCGACGGCACGATCCTCGTCGCGACCGGCAGCCCCGATATCGGCGGCTCGCGCGCGTCGATGGCGCTGATGGCGGCCGAGACGTTCGGCGTCGATTACAGCCAGGTGCGGGCGATCGTCGCCGACACCGCCTCGGTCGGCTACACGCATGTGACCGGCGGCTCGCGCGTCACCTTCGCGACCGGCATGGCGGTCGTCGATGCCTGCAAGAAACTGGTCGACGATTTGCGTGCCCGCGCCGCGATGATCTGGGACGTCGATGCCGATGGCGTCATCTGGGAAGAAGGCAATGCCAAGCCGGCCTCGAGCAATGTCGGCGATTTCAAGCCGATGTCGCTGAAGGAGATCGCCGCCAAGGCGGCGCAGACCGGCGGTCCGCTGACCGCGGCGGCCTCGGTCAATGCCGGCGGCCAGGCGCCCGGCTTCACGACGCAGTTCTGCGACGTCGAGGTCGACCCGGAGACCGGTAAGGTCACGATCCTGCGCTTTGTCGCGGCGCAGGATGTCGGCCGCGCGATCCATCCCTCCTATGTCGAGGGGCAGATCCAGGGCGGCGTCGTGCAGGGCATCGGCTGGGCGCTGAACGAGGAGTACATCTACGACACGAAGGGCCGCCTCGATAACGCCGGCTTCCTCGATTACCGCTGCCCGGTCGCATCGGACCTGCCGATGATCGAAGCGGTCCTCGTCGAGGTGCCGAACCCGACCCATCCGTACGGAGTAAAGGGCGTGGGCGAGGTCAACATCTGCCCGCCGATGGCGGCGATCGCCAACGCGATCGAGAACGCCGTCGGGGTGCGGATGACCGAGCTGCCGATGTCGCCGCCAAAGCTGACCGCCGCGATCGAAGCGGGCCAGCCAAAGCTCGCGGCAGACTAGCTGCAGATCGTCATTGCGAGCGGAGCGAAGCAATCCCGACCCGTAGAAGACTACGTCGGATCGAGATTGCTTCGTCGGCTCCGGCTCCTCGCACTGACGCAGGAGCGCAAGGAGAAGCGGCAGTGGGGGTCGCGAAGGTCGTCCTGTCGAGCGGGTTCAGCCGGCGCTACACCGCCGGCAAGCGCGAATTCGACATCGAGGCGAAGAGCCTTCGCGACATCATCAAGGCGCTCGACGAGCTCTACCCCGGGCTCGGCGAGCACCTCGAGGAGGAGACCACCGTCGCGATCGACGGCGAGATCCACGACGCCCCGGGCTATTTCCAAAGGATCCGCCCGGGCTGCGAAGTCTTCTTTATCCCAAAGCTCGAAGGCGGCTAACCGGCCGCCTCGGGCTGCCGGCGATAGTGGTAGCGGTAGAGCTCGGTCTTGAGGCCGAAGCGATCGTAAAGCGCGCGCGCCGGGGTGTTGCTTGCCTCGACCTGCAAGCAGAGGCCGCGCGCCCCCTCCTCCCGCCCCCAGGCCGCGAGGCTGGCGATAACCCGCCAGCCGAGACCCTGGCGCCGCCGCACCGTATCGGTGATGACCGACTCGTAGCAGAGGAGCCCATCACTGATCGCGCCATAGGCAAGCGCCGCGAGACGGCCGTCAATGCGCAGCCCGGCGAAGGCGGCGGGGACCGCGACAGCCTCAACGATGCGGCGGTAAACCGCACGGTGCGCCTCGGTGTGGCCCTGGAATTCCGCCATTGCCGCGAGCCATTCCGGACTGGGCTCTGCCGATAGCTCAATGGTGGGGTCCGGAGCCGCCGTCACCGCATCCATCGCGCCATAGAGGACACAGGTTTCGCCTTCCCGGCCATACCCGCGCTCGGTCAACGGCTCGTCGAGCGCCACTGCCAAAAAGGACGGCACGCGAAAGATCGTCGGCTGCCCGTGCCGGCGATAAATCGCTTCAATCGGCTCGATGACCGCATGCGCCGGGGTAAAGCTGGGGTGCAACGGGTTGGCCGAATTGGCGCGGCGGCTGACCCCCTTGCTGAAGCGCAATAGCCAACCATCGAGGATCGCTTGTTTCAGCGACGGAAACGCATTGAAGCAGACCGCCTCGACCCGCCACGCGAGTTCGGCGTCCGTCAATGTCCGGCTTCCGGCGCAAGCCGCCGCCCAGCCTCTTCGGCGATGCTGTTGTCGGAATATTTCTTGACCTCGAGCGAGGAGCGCAGAAAGCCGAGCTGATGCTGCAGGTCGATATTGGCCTGGAGCGCGCCGAGATCGGCGAGCGCCTTCGGATCGCGGAAATAATCCTTGTTGGTGAAGGCCCAGGAATCGAACAGCTCGGGCTTCTGCTTTGTCACCTGCGCCAACAGCGCGACCGCCTCGGTATGGTGCGCCGGATCGAGCAGGTATTGCACCGTGTGCAGATAGTCCTCCATGAAATCGACCATCGCATCGCGATGTGCCTTGAGGAACGGCTCGCGGGCGACGCGCACAATCATCTGGCTGCGCCCGATCGCGTCCAATTGCGTGAACAGCGGATGCGCGAAGGCGAGCAATTCGGGATCGGTGCCGAACGGCAAGGGCGAGGTGATCAGGTCGACCTTGCCCTCCTTCAGCATGGCTTTCTGGTCGGGAAAGCGCACTTCGATCATCGTGACGTCGCGCTTATCCTGCAGATTGTGTTTCGCCAATATCGCGCGCACCGCCATGTCGACCGCGCTGCCGCGCTGGTTGGTCGCGATGACCTTGCCCTTGAGATCCTCGACCGCATGGATCGGGCTGTCCTTGCGCACGAAATAGCCGTTCGTGTGATAGCCAGGGACACCGTCCTGAAACCCGTCGCCAATGACGCGCAAATCCTGCATCCCGGCATTGACCACCCCGAGCGCGAAGGTCGAATAGGCCAATGCCGCGGTATCGAGCTCGCCGGTCGCGAGCGCCTGCATCGCGGTCGAGGTGCCCTCGAAATGGGTCAGCTCCGGGATGTAGGTCTTGCCGGCATGGGGCGCGAGCTCAGGTCTGGCGAACATCAGCGTCGTGAAATCCGCCCCCGCCACGACCCAGCCGATGC
>Ga0209155_1001631_pt1 | contig 10533 bp, 8 predicted proteins | sample GraSoiAngelo_122_FD_185879 | JGI IMG/M metagenome (GOLD analysis project Ga0209155, IMG submission 185879) | Grasslands soil microbial communities from the Angelo Coastal Reserve, California, USA - 14_0927_02_20cm (SPAdes) (version 2) | ecosystem: Environmental > Terrestrial > Soil > Grasslands ...
GCGCCACGGCGGCGGCTCACCATTCACCGTCAGGACCTGAAAGAAAAAGCCGTGCAGATGGAAGGGATGGTCCATCAGGGTCGTATTGACGATGTCCCAGACCTGCAGCTCGCCGGCCTTCACCGGCTTGTCCCGATGGTGGGCTTCCTTGTTGATCACGAAATCCACGACGTGCCGCAAGCTCGGCTTGATACCGAGCTTGACCGTGCGCGTGGGAGGCATCGACGGTGCAGCGAGCGGGGCGATCGCGCGGAGGCGCTCCGGAATCACGGCCGTTGACGGCTTTGCTGGGCCGACCTTCACCGTCGCAAAGCGCTCGGTCTTCCGCTTGCGAATGGTGCGGCGCATGTAAGGCAGCGCTTCCACCGCGAGCGCTTGTCCCTGGCTGAACGGTCCGACGGCAAGGTCCAACCGGTCGGCCGTCGCGAGCAGCGCCTCCGTGACCGTTACCGGTGCCTCGATCAGGCCGCCGTCGGTGCCAAGGATACGGAACGGCGCGCCGCCGATCGAGAGACGGATGTAGCGAGCGCTGGACGCGTTGATGACCCGCCACCGCTCGATCTGGCCGGCAGCGATCGTCAGCTCAGGTTCTGCCTTCCCGTTCACCAGGCGCACGTCACCCTCGCGCCCGTCATGTCGTTCGATCACGCCGCCGAACTTGGCAATCTGTCCCTTCTTGTCGAGCCGGACATCGTCCAGCACGAGAATCCGCTCGGCGTCGAGCTGCGGTTCATCCGCGCCCCGCACGATGAGCGCACCGTACAGTCCCATCTCGAGCTGCACGGTCTCGTTGACGTGGGGGTGATACCAAAACGTCCCCGCGTCGGGAACTCGGAAGCGATAGGTGAACGTCTCGCCGGGCGCCACGGGCCACTGGACCATCTCGGTGCCGTCCATGGCGGCGGGCACCCGCAGCCCGTGCCAATGAATGTTCGTCGGCTGCTCGAGCCGGTTCGTGAAGCGGATCTCGAGAACGTCCCCTACCCGCGCTTCGAGCGTGGGACCGGGGATTTGCCCGTTGTATCCCCAGGCGCGCACGGAAGAGCCGGGCGTGAATGTCCAGTCGATTTCGCGGGCTTCGAGATCGACGGAGACGACGCTCCGGCCGGGGTCGGGTTGCGCCGCTTCGTAGGCCGTGCGATAGGCCACCCGCGCATCCGCCGAGGGTTCATGAGCGACGCCGCCGTGATGGTGGTCGTGCGTTGCGTGATCGTGATGTGAAGACATTTTGGATCTCTCAGATCAAGTCCGCGCCTCGAAATATACCCGGCCGCTGGTGCTTCGCCCCTTCCCGGCTTAGCGTCTCGTATGCCGCAGAGGTTCGCCGCCCTGGCGCTGCTCATTGGGCTCCCGTTCCCAGTGGAGCTCGTTGCCGGCCAGATCCCCGCTCCTGGTGCGGCGGCTTCCCTCACTGCCACCGCACGCGCCGTCGTGACGCCGCCCGTCATCGACGGTCGCCTGACCGACTCCGCATGGCTGGAGGCCACGCCCGTCACCGGGTTCGTGCAACGGGAACTGCACGAGGGCGCGCCGGTCACCGAGCGCACCGAAGTCCGCATCGTCACCGACGGACAGGCGCTGTACGTCGGCGCCTGGCTCTATGACGGCGACCCCGCCGGGATCGTGGCCGGCGAGCAGGTGCGCGACGGCGACATCGCGAAAAGCGACTACTTCGGCATCCTGCTCGATACCTTCCACGATCGGCAGAACGGCTTCGTCTTCACGACCACACCGGCCGGCATCGAGTACGACGCGCTCGTCGTCAACGAAGGCGAAGGCGGGGGCATCCAGCTGCCGGGCCAGGCGCGGGCGATGGCCGGGTCGCTGGGAGGGTTCAACCTCAACTGGGACGGCACCTGGACCGTCGCCACCTCCGTGGACTCGAGGGGCTGGTACGCCGAGTTCCGCATCCCGTTCACGACGTTGCGCCATGGTGCCGGTGAGCGGCAGACGTGGGGACTCAACCTCGTGCGCTCGATCCGCCGCAAGAACGAAGAGGCGTTTTGGTCCTTCATTCCGCGCCAGTTCAGCCTGATGAAGGTCTCGCGTGCCGGGACGCTGGAGGGTGTCCAGGTGCCGTCCCGACGGGTATGGACCGTCACGCCCTACGGGCTCACGGGCGTGGAACGCAACTACGCGATCGCTGCCGAAGCCCGCCGGCGCGGGGAGATCGGCGGCGAGGTCAAGTATGGCGTGACCCCCGGTCTCACCCTCGACCTCACGTACAACACCGACTTCGCGCAGGTCGAGGTCGATGAGCAGCGCACCAACCTCACCCGCTTTCCGCTGTTCTTCCCGGAGAAGCGGCCCTTCTTTCTCGAGAACGCCGGCATCTTCTCTGCCGGCACGCCGCAGGCCGTGGACTTGTTTTTCACTCGTCGCATCGGCATCGACACCCTCGGCCAGCCGGTGCCGATCCTGGGTGGCGGACGCCTCACGGGACGGGTCGGCGACCTGACGGTCGGCGCTCTGCAGATCTTCACGGAGCGTAGCTCCGGCGTCCAAGCGGCGATGGCGTATTCCGTGGTGCGCCTCGGGCGCCAGCTCGCCGCGCGCTCGCGCATTGGCGTCATCGCCGTGCAGCGCATGGCGACCGCGCAAACCGGAGACTGGAACCGCGTGTACGGCCTGGACGGACGCATCGGCATTCGGGACGCGTGGACGATCGACTGGTGGGGCGCGGCCTCGACAAGGCCGGGGCCCGACGGCAACGCCCGAGCCTACAGCGCGCGCCTGGGATACGAGACCGGCGCCTGGAGCAACGTCGCGCGCATCATCCAGGTGGGGAGCGACTTCAATCCCGAGGTCGGCTTCCTCAATCGCGGGGGCGGATATCGCTATTACGAAGCGGGCCTCATGTGGAAGCAACGCTTCCCGGGCATCCCGTTGCTCAAGCAGTGGATCCCGCACGTGAACTACCGCGGCTATTACGGGCTGGACGGCTACTGGCAGGAGGGCCGCATCCATCTCGACCTGACCGAGGTGGAGCTCGCCAACGGCGGCCGCTTCGGCCCCGAGGTCAACGTCGAGCACCAGGGGCTGCAGCAGCCGTTCGCGATTGCCAGCACCGTCACGCTGCCCGTGGGCTCGTACGACTACACGTCGCTCGGCTGGGACTTGACGACCAACCCGAGCGCGCCGCTCTCGCTGGACCTGCGCGCCGACGTGGGCGGGTTCTACAACGGGAGGCGCCGTGGCGGCAGCGTGACGCTTGCCGCCCGGCACGCGAGCTCCCTCACGACTTCCCTGCGCGTCGAGTACAACGACGTGCGCTTGGACCAGGGCAACTTTGTCCGCTCCTTGATTGCGACGCGGATCGCGTACTTCTTCACGCCCCGCGTGCTGTGCCAGGCGCTGGTGCAATACAGCAATCAGGCGCAAACCTGGACGGCGAACGCGCGGTTCGGCTGGCTGAGCACGGCCGGCAACGGTTTGTTTATTGTCTTCAATGAAGGGCGCGAAGCCGACGGCTTCTTCCAGTGGAATCGGCCCCAGGCGCGATCGCTGATCGTGAAGTACACCCGCCAGTTTGGACGGAGCGGCTAAGCGTTCAAGGGCTTACAGCGCGATTGTGCCTTGCAGGTACAGGCGTGCCTTGCCCACAATCTTTACGCGATCGCCGGCGCTCGTGCAGTGCATCGATCCACCGCGAGCACTCAGTTGTTGCGCGCGCAACGTTTGCTTACGGAGTCGCCCGGCCCAATACGGGGCGAGTGTACAGTGGATCGAGCCGGTCGCAGGATCCTCAGCGATGCCGACCGCTGGGGCAAAAAATCTGCATACGTAATCCACGCCGCCCTCGCCGGGAGCGGTCACAATCGCACCGCCGATCCCGGTGTCGAGTTTAGCGAGAGCGGCGATGTCGGGCGAAAGCGCTCGCACTTGCGCAGCGTCATCCACCACCACCAGGTAGTCGCGCGACCTCATCACCTGCGCCGTGTCGAGGCCGAGGGCCTGCAAGAGTCCGACCGGCGTGTCACACGGTTGGGGCGGCCGGGCGGGGAAGTCCAGTTCGAAGCCGTCGTGTTCACGGGTCACGGTCAACACGCCACTGCGCGTGTAGAAGCGAACCGGCCACGCGGTGTGGTTCCGCAGCGTGAGCACATAGGCCGATGCCAAGGTCGCGTGTCCGCAGAGATCGTCTTCCACTGCAGGGGTAAACCAGCGCAGGTCGAAATCCCCATCACCGCGAGGCACGACGAAGGCGGTATCGCTATGCCGGTTCTCCGCCGCAATCTGCCGCATGGTGCTGTCCGCGGGAAAGGCGGAAAGCATGCAGACACCGGCCGGATTGCCTGCAAACAGCTCACCCGTGAAGGCATCCACGTGGTAGTACGGAATTGGCATGTTGGGATCGGGGCTCGATCAGGCTCGAATGGAGTTGGTCGGGCGGGGGTGAGGACCGATGAACTTGCGCGTCTACAGGATGGATGCGAGCGAGCGGCTGAACCCCGTTTCGGCCGCGTATACCGCGCCTAACTGGTGTGCGTCGACATGGTTCGCCAGGTGGCGAGTCAACTCCGTGGTGACCCTGCCGTGCCGCCCCCCGGCGGGTTCCCGGACGGCGAGTACACCCTTCACGAGCTCGATACGCTTCTCGGGGATGCGGACGTGTAGCAAGTCGTCCGCGGTCATGAGGGCGGGCTGCGACATGTTCGGAACGTACGCGCGCTCGGCGGACATGGCAATCCGAATCGTGCGCTGACCGAGTCAACGCGCGATCAACGGTCGTTCCAGCCGTCGGAAGTCTGGGGAGAAAGACCGAGCGCCGACGGATCGCTCCATCGGCGCTCGTACTGCGACGGGAAACGCCGCAGAAGTCTCGCAAGCCTCGCACTCAACCTAGGAACTGAGACTCGCCGAGTCAAGCCCGAACGCGGCCGTGCCGGCGGCGGGATTTGAACCCGCACGGGCTTGCGCCCCGAGGCTTGCGAAACCTCTGCGTCTGCCAGTTCCGCCACGCCGGCACCGAACGGTTGCGGACCGTGCCAGGACCCGAAGGCCTGAACGTAGGATTTCGCAAGTGCGACCGAGCCGCGGGCACAACCTACGACACGCCCGCTAGCCGAGGGGATCAAACGAGTGCGAGGGAAAGCAAAAAACCGCATGAGGGCGTATCATCCCTCTCCCGAGCCGCGCAAGGCATGAAAGTCGCCACCTGGAATGTGAACGGTATCCGGGCCCGCGCGTCCCAGGTGCGGGAGTGGCTGGGGCGCGAGCGGCCGGACGTAGTGTGCCTGCAGGAATTGAAAGCCGAGCCGGCGCAGATCCCGGAGGAGTGCCGGCTTGCGGAGTATCACGCGTACTGGCATGGCCGCAAGGGCTATTCGGGTGTGTCGTTGCTGATTCGCAGGGACTTGTTCGCCGGCGATCTCGTATACAGTCATCCCCCGTTCGACTTCGAGTCACGCATCGTGCAAGTAGAGCTCGGGCGGCTGGTGGTCGCGTCCGTCTATGTGCCGAACGGTGGGAAGGACTATCCGGCGAAGTTGAACTTCCTGACGCGGCTCACGGACTGGGCGCGACAGCTGCAGGCCGATGGGCGCGAGCTGTTGCTGTGCGGCGATATCAACATCGCGCGGACGGAGATGGACGTGCATCCGAAAGAGCGCAAGCCCGACGCGATCGGCCAGCGGCCCGAGGAGCGCGCCATGTTCGAAGACCTGCTCGGCACGGGCCTATCGGACCTGGGGCGAGCGTTCGATCCCGACAATGCGGGTCTGTTCACCTGGTGGGCGCCGTGGCGCAACCTGCGCGCGCGCAACATCGGCTGGCGGTTGGACTACGTGCTGGCATCACGCACCGTGGCGGACCGCGCCAGGGCTTGCGTAGTAGAGGCGGACGTCGGCACGAGCGACCATGCACCGGTGGTGATGACGACTGTGTGAGACCGGCCGCGGCCGCATGCGACGGCTACTTGAGCGCCTCGTTGAGTAAGGCCGCCAGGCGGTAGCCCGCCAGCGCGATCCGCCGTTCCGAGACGTTCAGGGCTTCGGCCTCGTAGGCGGCCGAGGGTGCTTCGCCGCGAGTGACACCCGCGTACACGACCGTCTGGGCGACGCGCAGCCCTTCCTGGGTCCAGCCCAGGACATCGGTCGCCGCCGCCGGCGCCGCCAGCGACGCCGGCGGGTGCGCTCGCTCGATGCGATGAGCGATCCGGTCGGCGTACGCGATGGAGTCCTCACCGGGGTCGGGCGCGATCGCTTCGCCGAGTATGCGGTCCCAGTAGCCGTGCAGGTTGCGGTTGTCGTCGAGACGGAACCTGTTGCCGCCCTCGTCGCCGTGCGGGAGGGGCGGGTCGTCCGGGGTAACGCGCGAGCTGCAGTGGAGCGGCTGGTGGATGTCGCCCACCAGGTGCAGCAGCCAGGCGAGGGCCACGGCTTTGGTGGTATCGGCGGCCTTCGCATCGGCCAGCGTCGCGCGGAGCGCGACGATGCGTTCGGCGGCGTTGAGCGAATCGGGGCCGGTGCCCGGAATGTCGTGCGGCTGTCCGTGCTCGACGTCCCAGTAGAAGTCGGCGTAGTGCCAGGTGGGACGGTGGTAGGCGTGCCAGGGCTGGTCGCGACTGCGCACGAGGTCGGCCCAGGTTGCGGCGTTCAGGAACAGGGCGCGATCGCGCTCGGCTTCGCTACCCTGGGCCGGGGGGGCCGGGCGGAGCGCCGCGAAGTTCGCGAGCGCCGGTCCGTGCAGGAGAAGCTCGACGGCACGGGCGCGGGCGCGCGGGGTCATGTGCTCCCAGGCGATCGCGGCGACCGTGCGGTGGCCGGCGGCGTCCCACAGGGCGGAGGCCGGCAAGGCGAGCACGGCGGCGGTGACGATGGCGAGCGTCCTCACCTGCTGACCTCCGGCGTCCGCATGACTCCTCGTCTTCGTTGATCGTGCCATGAGGAGAATGAACACGTGTCGTCAAACCGCAGTCAACCAGGAACGCGCGGGGATTTGATGCTGGCTCCAGGGCCGGTGGCAGTACGATCGCCGCATGGCTTGCCCTCATCGGCCCAGGAGTCCGAAATTATGGTCATGCCCATTACCGCGCGCCTGCACCTGCCGGCCTTGTTCGCTCGCGTGCTCGGCGCGCCGGCGTGAGTCGGGCGGCACCAGGGTAACCTCCTGGCCCACTGTCACACCCCGTCGCTACGCTTCACGCCATGACGACGAAGCCCGCCCGCCTCTCCAAATCCCGCTTTGTCACCGGCTGCCAGTGCCACAAGCTGCTCTGGTGGACGGTGCACGAGCCGGATGCCATCGAGCTCCAGCCCGACAAGGTGCTGCAAGACCTGTTCGACCAGGGTCGGCAGGTGGGCGAAGCGGCCCGCGCGCGCTACCCCGACGGCGTGCTGATCGACCTGCCGCACCACGCCGGCGCCGAGCGCGTCGCCGCGACGCAGAAGGCGCTCGACGCGGGCGCCCCGGCGATCTTCGAGGCGACGTTCATCGCCGACGGCACTTTCGTCGCGATCGACGTGCTCGAGAAACAGGGTGACGGGTACCGCCTCACCGAGGTCAAGTCGTCCACGTCGCAGAAGGACGAGCACATCCCGGACGTCGCGGTGCAGGCCCGCGTCGCCGCGGCGTGCGGCGTGCAGATCACGGCCGCCGACGTGTTGCACTTGAACAAGGAGTTCCGGCACCCCGACTCGAACGACCTCTTCGCCCGCACCGACGTCACCGGCCCCGTCGCGGCGTTCCTCCCTCAGGTCGCGGACGAGATCGCGCGGCAGCGGGAGATGCTCGCGGGGCCGCTCCCCGACGTGCCGATCGGGGCACAATGCTTCGAGCCGCGCGAGTGCCCGTTCATCGGCCGCTGCTGGCCCCACGGGCCGGAGCACATCGGAAATCTTGCCGGCGTGGGGCCGAAAAAGACCGTCGCCTACCTGCAGCGCGGCATCACGGCCATCAGTGATCTACCGCCGACCGAGAAGCTCAACTTCACCCAGAAGCGCCAGCTCAAGGCGATGGCTCAGGGGTGCATTGTCGTGGAGCCAACGCTGGCGCGCGTGTTGGAGCCCCTTACTGGTCAGGGCCGCCTCGGCTTTCTCGACTTCGAGACGATCATCCGCGCGATCCCCGTCTGGCCGGGCATGGCCCCGTGGCAACAGGCCGCCGCGCAGTTCAGCTACCACGAGCGGCAGCCGGACGGCAGCTACACGCACGCGGCGTTTCTTGCGGAAGGACCGGAAGACGCGCGCCCTCCGCTGGCCGCCGCGATGATCCGCGCCACTGCCCGCGCCGATCGCGTGGTGATGTACACGTCGTTCGAGAAGACCCGCATCCGCGAGCTGCAACAGGCGGTGCCCGACCTCGCCGGCGAGCTCGCGGCGCTCGAGGCCAAGCTCATCGATCTGCACCCGGTGGTGAAGAACTGCGTGTACCACCCTGATTTCCTGGGGAGCTTCAGCCTCAAGGACATCCTCACCCCGCTCGTGCCCGAGCTGACCTACGACGATCTGGTCATCGTGGACGGCCGGGTCGCGAGCGTGGAAATCGCCCGGCTGCTGTTCGTGGCCGACAAGATCCCCCGGCACGAGCGCGATCGCGTGCGCCGGGATCTGCTCAACTATTGCGAGCGGGATACGTGGGCGATGGTGAAGCTGGTGGAGCGGCTGCAGGAGCTGGCGGCTGCACAAGCGAAAAGCCGGAGAGCGTGACGCTCACCGAGTGCGGGACGCCCCACACCGCCGAGCAGACGGCGAAGAGCAGCCAGGCACGGGGAGTCACTGAGGACTACGCAGCACCAGCCGTAATCACGGGACCCGCCGAGACCAGCGCCTTCCTTACCGGATCGATCTTGACGTTCAAGCCTTCGAGGGCGTGGGCACCGAGCAGAGACATATCGCCCGGCTCGGCGAATACGACGAGCTCCGGCGCCTCGGAGCCGCCGGCTCGTATGAGCGCGTAGCCGATATCCCGGTCGATGCGGCGTCCGTCTGCCACGATGAAACCCTGCTTCCGTTCGACGATGATCCCAAGCCCTTCCAGCATATCGCGCGGAATCCAGGTGTACTCGCTCCCGGTGTCTACCAGCGTGTCGGGCAGCGACCGCGCAGGCCCGCGCCGGTCCAGATTCTGGACCTCTATCGTGGTGCGAAGTAGTCCCATGTCGTCCAGGGTAGCACCCTCCTTACGGAGTGCTGAGACCATTCGATTGCTCTTGGCGTCAAATCTATGCGACGAGCAGCCAGGCACGCGGGGGCCGTTCAGTGGATCAACTATTGGGCTGAGGTGCTCGCCTGGGTGAAGGATCAGCCCGGCGGGCAGGTCATCCTCGTGGGCCGGCGAGCGTAGCTCGAGCGTCGGAGGGGCAGCAGGGAAATGGATTCCTGAAACGCGAAAGCCGGAGGGCATCGCGCTCCCCGGCTCTCTTGGCGCAGCGAAATCGGCTACGCAGTAGCTTCGCACGCATGTCCAACTTCGCGAATCCTGACTGCCGAGTCAATCGCGACCAGGAGCGGCTGGCCCTCGCCTTGTTTCTCTGGCGGTTCTGATTGCTGCGTGCGGGGCCCCGCTCCGGGTTGGTCCTCACCCCCTGGCCCCCTCTCCGCAGATGCGGAGAGGGGGAACGAGAAGCGCGGGTCGGTGACCAAGGACTCGGAGGTCCTTCGTAGTTCCCCCTCTCCCGAAGGGAGAGGGGGACAGGGGGTGAGGACTCCGAAGGGGAGAGGGGACCCTAAAGGACTCCCTTACGGTCGCAGGGGGTGAGGACTCCCGGGAGAGAGGGTCAGGTGAGGCCCCGGGGGGAAGACAGGGACCGGGGCGTCAGCGCGACCACCAGCGCGCAGCTCGATGAAACGACGCCGCTGACGACCAGTGGCAGCACCAGAGAGTACCTTACCAGCAGCGCACCCAGCGCCGCCCCCACGAACATGCTCAGCACCGATGCCCCACGCCGCCCGGCGCGCGGGTTCGTGCCGCCCGCGAGCGCCGAATCCGCCGCCAGCCCGGTCAGGGTCAACGTGAGCACAGTGGTCGTGAGATCGGGCAGCGCAATGGTCCGCACGGTGGCGTTTCTCACGCCCATGGCGACCGCCGTCAGCACGATCACGCCGTATGCCGTGAAGAGCACCGCGCGCGCGCCGGCCGCTGCGGCCAGCGCGGCTACGAGCAGCAGCACAGCCTCAACGGCGAAGGCTGTGGCGATCCAGCGGTGTTGCGGGCCGGTCGCACGCCGGGCCGCCAGCCTGCCACCGGCCATAGCGCCCGCGAGAAATGCCCCGAGGGAAACCGCCGAGCGCGGGATCGAAAGCCCGGGCGCGCCCGCGATGGCGAAGGCGAGGAACACGACGTTCCCGGTCATGTTCGCAGTGAAAACGTGGCCGAGGGCGAGGTAGCTGACGGCATCGATCAACCCGGTGGCCACGGTCTGGGCGAGCAGTGCTCCGGCCAGACGCGACTCGTGCGGTTGGGTCATGGTCCCTCTGGGCGGGAGGAGTCGTGATGATTACACAAGGAACGGGACGCGGTCCAGCCCAGTGGAATGCCGGCGTGACACTGCCGGGCCTGCCCGCGCGTCGTCATATACGATCCCGTGTCGAC
>Ga0209155_1001635_pt1 | contig 10516 bp, 8 predicted proteins | sample GraSoiAngelo_122_FD_185879 | JGI IMG/M metagenome (GOLD analysis project Ga0209155, IMG submission 185879) | Grasslands soil microbial communities from the Angelo Coastal Reserve, California, USA - 14_0927_02_20cm (SPAdes) (version 2) | ecosystem: Environmental > Terrestrial > Soil > Grasslands ...
CGGCGCGGCCACCACGACCCACGTGATCGGCGTGGGGTCGCTCGGGCTCGCGCCCGCCGACCTGGTGTGGGCCTCCGCCGGACCGGACGGCGCGCCGACCGAGATCGTGCAGCGGGTCCTGGCGGCGGTACCGCCGACGGGCGCACGGCTGCGGGTCGACCTGGCACGTACCGGTACCGGGCGCAGCCTCGGCGACCTCATCGAGGTAACGCTCCCAGGGGATCTGCTTGGGATCGCCGGGGAACCAGACGCCCCAGGAGTCCGGCGCACTCCCGATTCTGATATTCATGTTCATCGATTCCTGGTCGTGGGAGGGCGAGTCACCGCTGTGACCGACGGCGGTCGGGCTCCCTCCAAGCCTCGCCCTCCCCGAATCAGTAATAGAGCCGTTGCAGTCGGCTGCGATCGCGCTCGTACTCCGCGCGCGCGTCCGCGGACGATGAAGCTCGGACTCGCGCACGAATACTTCGTCGCCCATGGCGGGGCGGAGCGCGTCGTCGAGACGTTGCACGAGATGTGGCCCGACGCGCCGGTCTATACGTTCTTCCACGATCGGGCGCGCTACGGGCCGCTTCCGGGATGGAACCTCCGGGTCAGCTACCTGCAGCGTCTCCTGCTCGGCGAGAGCCATCGTCTTCTTCTTCCTCTCTATCCCAACGCGGCGCGCGCTCTCCGGGTCCCCCCCGACACGGACGTGCTCCTCGCTTCGACGAGCGCGTTCATCAAGGGGATCGGCGTTGCCGAGCACACCGCGCTGGTCGCGTACTGCCACTCGCCGACGCGCTATCTCTGGGACTGGAGCGATCGCTACCTGCAGGAGGAGGTCCCCGCGCCGCTCCATGGGGTGGTCCGCGACCTGATGGGTCGCCTCCGTGAGACCGATCGCGTATTCGCCGCGCGGGTGGACCGCTGGATCGCGAACTCGCTCGTGGTCGCGGAGCGCATCCAGCGCTATTACGGGCGCGAAAGCGAGGTCGTCTATCCGCCGGTCGACGTCGACTCGTTCCGCGTGGAAAAGGACCGCGGCGACTTCTGGCTCTTCGTGGGCCGGCTCTCCTCCTACAAACGCGCCGATGTGGCGGTGCGCGCGTTCAACGACCTCGGGATGCGCCTCATCGTCGTGGGCGAAGGCCGCGAGCGTGCCGCGCTCGAACGGGTCGCCTCCGAGAACGTCGTGTTCACCGGCCGCGCCGACGACGCGACGGTCCGCGACCTGCTTGGCTCGGCGCGCGGTCTCGTGTTCCCCGCCGAGGACGACTTCGGGATGGTCTGCGCCGAGGCGCTCGCGTCAGGCGCCCCGGTCGTGGCGCTCGCCGCGGGCGGCGCGCCGGAGATCGTGCGTCCCGGTGAGGACGGTGTCCTGGTCAGTGCGCCCGAAGCGCGCGCCTTCGCCGAGGGTGTCCTCGAGGCCGAACGGATGGCCTTCGACCCGACAGCGCTTCGCAACGGGGCGCGACGGTTCGATGTGTCACGATTTCGGGAGCGCGTGCGCGCGATCGTCGACGAAGCGAACGCGTCTCCTCGGCGAAGCCGAGAGATGGACCAGGATCAGGACCAGGAGGAAGAGTGAGGGAGGAGCGGTTCATCCGCGACGATCCACTCAGGCCGGCCGAGTCCTCTCGGGTTCGGATCGACATGCATACGCACTCGGAGTACTCCCCCGACAGCCGCACGCCGCTCGCCGAGCAGGTGCGCGCGATCCGCTCGGCCCGCCTCGACGTCGTGTGTGCGACCGACCACAACACGATCGAGGGCGCGCTCCGCCTTCGCGAGCTCGCCGACGGGTTTCGCGTGATCGTCGGCGAAGAGATCAGCTCCCGCGACGGCGAGATCATCGGCCTCTTCCTTGAACACCCGGTCCCGCGTGACCTCTCCGGGGAGGAGACGGTCGCTCGGATCCGGGACCAGGGCGGGCTCGTTACCGTGCCGCACCCGTTCAGCGTGAACCGCCGCTATCACCTGCGACGCCCCGTGCTCGACCGTTTACGGGACCGCATCGACGCGATCGAGGTGTTCAACGCACGCGAGGCCTTCGGTCACGAGAACCGCAGCGCGGCGGCCTACGCCCGCGAGCACGCGATCCTCGGTGCGGCGGGCAGCGACGCGCATCGCGCTGCGGAGATCGGGAACGCGTTCGTGGAGCTGCCCGACTTCGCGGGGCGCGACGATTTTCTGAGCGCGCTCGCGCAGGGGGTCGTGCACGGGCGGCTCTCGGGCACCGCCGTCCACTTCTTTACGCGTTACGACCGCTTTCGGAAGTGGCTGGGACGAAAGAGCTCGACCGCAAGCCGCTGACGGAGCGGAACCGCCCGCACGTCGAAGATCCGAGCATCGAGCGACTCGCCGAAGTCGCCGGGCACACCGATGAGCTCGCCGTACGGCGGCAACTCTTCGGCTGGCGGGAGCTCGTGTCCACGATCATCCCGGTCGCGCTCATCGCCTTCTTCGCGCGGAACGTCAACTGGGGCGAGGCGATCGCGGCGCTCCGCGGGTCGGATCCGCTGTACGTGCTCGCCGCGCTCGGTGTGTACTACCTGTCGTTCCCTGTCAGGGCCGTTCGCTGGGCACGGCTCCTCCGGGAGGGCGGCCACCACATCGAGGGTCGCGATCTCCTCCGCATCCTGATGCTCGGCTGGTTCGTCAACTGCCTGGTCCCCGCCAAGCTCGGCGACCTCTATCGCAGCTACCTGGTGAAGCGCCGTTTCGGGATCTCGCTCTCGCGGACGGTCGGGGTCGTCGTCGCGGAGCGCCTCCTGGACCTCTTCGTCGTCTTTGGGCTCCTGGTGGTGGACGGCTACGTCGCTTTCGGCCGCACCGTGCTCCCCGACCTGAACATCCTCTACGTCACGGGCGCCGGCCTCGGCGTCGTCATCCTCCTGGGACTCGCTGCGCTCTACGCCCTCGGCCCGCGGATCGCGCGCTTCTTTCCCGGCGAGGTGCGCCGGATCAGTCGGCTCTTCCGTGAAGGCGTGCTCCACAGCTTTCGCGCATTGCCGGTCGCGGGTCCCTTGACGCTGCTCGTGTGGTTCTTCGAGGTGGCGCGGCTGCTCTTCGTGTTGAGCGCGCTCGGCCTCCACCTTCCGCCGTCGCAGGTCATCTTCGTCGCGGTCGCCTCATCGCTACTCACGACCGTCCCGCTCACGCCGGCAGGATTCGGATTCGTCGAGATCGCGATGGTCTACGTGCTCACGACCGGTTTCGGCCTCGCGCAGAACGACGCGATCGCGGTCGCGGTCCTCGATCGCGCGGTGAGCGTGTTCTCCGTGATCGTCGTCGGCGGCGTGCTCTACGTGCGGTCGCAGCGCTCCGACCGCATCGGCGGAGGCCCGTGACGCGGAGCCTCCTCTGGCTCTCGCTCGCGCTCCTCGTGTTTCGCGTCGTCTCGGCTGTGCTCGTCGTCGTCCAGCCTGGGTTCACCGACGCCTACTACTACGTGGACGTCGCTCGGCGCGTCGCGCACGGTCAAGGTCTGACCGCCGACTTCGTGTGGAACTTCCTCGAGGCGCCAGGCTTCGCGCCGCTCCCCGTGCCGAGCCACCGCTTCTGGATGCCGCTCGCGTCGGTGCTGCAGGCGGCCGGGATCGTGACGCTCGAGCCCCTGCTCGGTCCATTCCGATCGGCGCAGGCCGCCGTGGTCGCGGCCGCGGCGCTCGTTCCGGCGGCGACGTACGTCGCGGCGCGATCGATCGGGGCCACGACGCGGGCCAGCCTCACTGCCGCGGCGCTCGCGGGGATCGGCGGCGGTGCGTTCGCGCCCGCGTGGGTGACGCTCGACTCGTTCGCGATCGCCGCACTCGTCGGGACCTGCTTCTTCATCGCGTTCGCCCGGGCGGCGAGCGGCGACGTGCGTGCGGGGGCGATCGCCGGCGGGCTCGTCGGCATCCTCTTCCTCGCGCGCGCCGAAGGCGCGCTCTTTGGCGTCGCGCTGCTCGCGCTCTCGGTGCGACCGGTCTCGCGCCGCGCCGGGATCGTCGGGGCCCTGGTGGCGCTCGTGATCGGCTCGGCGTGGCTCGCGCGCGGGCTGTCGCTCGGGGAATCGCCCGATCTGCTCTCGCGCACGGTGCTCCTCGCCCGGTACGAGGACTTCTTCGCGGTCTTTCCATCGAGCACCCTTGACCTCGGGACCGCCGTCGGACAACGCCTCAGCGCGCTCGGGACCGACCTGCTCATCGCGCTGGTGAGCCTGCTCTTCTTCCTCGCGGCGCCTCTGGCCATGGGCATCCGCGCCGGCTGGCGGCTGCCGGCGGTCCGAGCCTTCGCCGCCCTCGCCCTCGGGCTGTACGTCGTCGAAGCGATGGTCTGGCCGCTGCACGCGACCCGCGGTTCGTACTTCCACTCGCTCGCGGCCTTCTATCCGTTCGCGATGGCGCTCGTCGCCCTTGGTGGGGACGCCTGGCTCGCGCGGCGCGGCGAGCGCACCGCCCTCGTGGCGGTGAGCGGAACGATCCTCGCCGCGTCGGTGCTCGCCGCGGTCGGTCTGGTGGGCTGGGACAGCGCTTACAACACCGGGTACCGGGCGCGGCTCGCCGCGCTGGAGGCGATCCCGCCGGGGCCCTTCTTCGCGATCGACGCCGCGGCATGGCGCTGGATCGCGGACCGGACGGTGTACGTGACCCCCGCGGACGGACCCGAGCTCGGCACCTGCCTCGCGAGCCGCTATGGCGCGACGAGCATCGTGCTCGAGCCCGCGCATTTCTCGACGTATGAGTCGCTGTACCAGGGGGCGACGAACCCGCTCCTCGGGTCACCGGTCGACCGGAGCGGCATCCGCGTGTATCCGGTCGCGCGCGGCGTCGAATGCGCCATCTCGATCCGCGACCGATGAGCGGTCGCGCCGCCGCGGATACCGTCGCGCTGTCGGCGTGCCCTAATTTGAGCGCATCGAGCTCTCGGTCGTGATTCCCGCCCACAACGAGGAGGTCACGGTGGCCGGCGTGATCAACGGCCACCGGGATGTCGCTCGTTCGCTTGCGAAGAGCTTCGAGCTCATCGTGTGCGACGACGGCAGCACCGACGGCACGGCCGCCGCCCTCGCCGAGGTCCGCACGAAGATCCCGGAGCTGCGCGTCATCCGCAACGAGGTCCGTTCCGGGATTCCCTACACGATGAAGCGTCTCTACGCCGAGGCGCGCGGCGAATGGATCTATTTCGCGCCTGCCGACGGTCAGGTGCCCGCGGCAGCGCTGCCACCCATGTGGTCCATTCGCGACGGCGCCGCGCTCGTGGTCGGACGCCGCGTGCCGAGGCGCGATCCCGCGAGCCGCGTCCTCATCGCGCAGGTCTACTCGGCGCTCCTGCGCCGCATCTTTCGCTTGCCGGTGCACGACATCGACAGCGTGAAGCTCTATCGCGCGGAGGAGCTTCGCGCTGTCCCGCCCAGGAGCACCTCGAACTTCTTCGAGGCGGAGATCCTCATCTCGCTCTGCTCGCGACGGCGGACCGTCCGCGAGACCGAGGTTCCGCACCGCCCGCGCATCGCCGGCGCGGCCAAGGGCGTGACGCCGGGGGCGGCGTTCCTCGCCATGAAGGACACGGTCCTCTTCACCATCGGATGGCTCCTGCGCCGAACCCGTTGAGTCGGGCGCTCGCGCGAAACGCGTATCCGCTCGCCGTCGCGAGCGCGGTCTTCATGTTCGCGGTCGGCCTCCCCTCGACCGATTCGGACACCTACTGGCAGCTCGCGACGGGTCGCTGGATCCTGGATCACGGCGCGTTCCTTCGTCAGGACATCTTTTCGTCGACGGTGAGCGGTACGCGCTACGGGATCGGCGAATGGCTCGGGCAGGTCGCCTTCGCCGGAGCGTTCGACGTCGCCGGTTGGGCCGGCATCGTGATCCTGCGGGCGCTCCTCGTGGCCACGGCGGCGTTCTTCGTGATTCGGCTCGCGCGCCGCGGTGGAGCGGCCTGGTGGGTCACGCTCCCGCTCGCGGTGGCCGCGCTTCTCGTCTCGAAGATCACCTGGACGGACCGGCCGCACCTCTTCACGCTCGCGCTCTTCCCGGTCCTCCTCGAGCTGCTCCTCTCGCTCCCGGCGGGGGCCTCGCGCCGCCTCTTCGTCTTCCCGCCGCTTCTGCTCGTTTGGTCCTACCTCCATGGCGGCTACCTCATCGGTCTCGCCGTCCTCGCGATCTTCGCCGCGCACGCGATCCTGGTGAGCGGGCGCGCCGGGCTTCCGCTCGCGGCCACGACGATCGTGAGCGCCGCGCTGACCTTGCTGAATCCCGCACCGCTCGAGCTCGCGGGCGCGGCGCGCGAGGACTTCCTGAGCCCCCCGCGCTTTCTCTCGGAGTTCCTGCCGCCCGACGTGTTGACGCCGGCGGGCTTCCTCTTCGCGGCGCTCGTGCTCCTCGTGCTCGGCACCGCCATGCTGCGCGGCGGCTCGCTCCTCGAAGCGCTGCTGCTCGGCCCGCTCCTCTATCTCGCCTTCGTCGCGCAGCGGCACATGATCTTCTTTTCCTTCGCGGCGCCGGTCTTCCTCGCGCCCCGGCTCGCGTCGCTGTTGGATGGCCGTCGGTTCGAGCTCGCCCCGCAGATCCGCGTCCCGACCGCGGTCGCGCTATTCGTCGTCGCGCTCGTCATGATCGCGACCGCGCCGACCGCGCCGGACCAACGCGTCTATCCGACCGGCGCGCTCGCGACGCTCCGCGCCGACAGCGGCGTCCTGCTCAACGAGTACGACTGGGGCGGCTATCTCATCTTCACTCTGCCCGAGCGGCCGGTGTTCATCGATGGCCGGTACGTGCCGTACCTCGGCGGAGTGCTCGACGACTACCGAACGATGGTGGGACTCCGTCCGGGGTGGCGCGCGCTCGTCGACAAATACCGCGTGAGCGAGCTGCTCCTCGAGCCCGAGCGGCCGCTCGCGGTCGCCCTTCGCGAGGACGGCTGGCGCGTGCGCGCGTCCGATGCGAGCGGACGGTGGATCGTGCTGGCGCGGCCGTGAGTGGCCGCACCTCGTGGTCGATCCCGTTTCTCTGCGGCGGGATCTTCGGCGCGCTCTCGACCGTCGCGACCGTCGGCGATTCGGACCTCTTCTGGCATCTCGCGCAGGGACGGCAGACGCTGTCGGAAGGCCTCGCGCGCGTCGATCAGTTTTCGTGGACCGTGCCGGGCATGCCGGTGCTGACCGATCAGTGGCTCGGACAGGTCGCGTGGTACGGGGCGTACGCGGGGCTTGGCTGGACCGGGATCATCCTGCTGCGGTCTTTGCTCGTCGCGGGGATCGCGACGCTCATCGTCGCCGCGGCGCTCCGCGCGCAGCCGCGCCCGATCGTCGCGGTGCTCGCCGCGCTGCCCGCGATCACCCTGACGCGCTTCGCCTGGACCGAACGGCCGCAGCTCATGGGCCTCTTCTGCTTCACGCTCCTGCTCTTCCTCCTGCGCGTCGCCTGGGAACGGCCGCGCGTGCTCATCGCGGTGCCACCGCTCATCCTTCTCTGGGCGAACCTCCACGCGTCGTTCGTCCTCGGGCTGGCGCTCGCGCTCATCGCGATGGTCATCCTCGGCCTCCGCCGCGCCGAGCTTCGCACGATGCTCGCGGTCATCGCCGGCGCATCGCTCGCCGCGACACTGCTCACGCCCTCGGGCGCCGCGATCTGGACCTCTGCGAGCGGGCACTTCCTCTCGCCTCCGCGGATGGTCCTCGAGGAGGGCGTTCCCGACGTGGCCCAACCCTACGGCGTCGTCTTCGTCCTCATCATCCTCGCGAGCCTGGTGACCGCCGCGCTCGGGCGGCCGGTGCCGCTTTTCGAAGTCGCGCTCATGGTCCCGGTGCTCTTCGTATCGATGACCGCGGCCCGGCACACGCCGTTCTTCGCGGTCGCGTCGGCCCCGTATCTCGCGGCGCGCAGCCCTGAGGCCGTCGCCGCGATCGCCGCAGGGCTCCGCATCAGGCTGCGCCTGCCGGCGCTTCGACCGAGCGTTCCACCGGTCGCGGTCGATGTCGTGACCGCGCTCCTCGCCATCGTCGCCGTCTTTGGCGGCGCCGCGACGGCCCGAGCGGCGCCGAATCTCGACCCCTATCCACTCGGCGCGCTGTCATCGTTGCCCTCGGGTCCGGGCCTTCTGAACGACTACGACTGGGGCGGGTTCCTAATTTGGTACGCGCCTGCAACGCCGGTCTTCATCGACGGCCGGCTGTTCCCATACACCGGCGATGCGCTCCGCGACTACGACACGGTGGTCGCGGTCGGACCGACGTGGCGCGAAGTGCTCGCCCGCCGGGGCATTCGCACGTTGCTCGTCAAGCCAGGCTCCCCACTCGCGGTGCGAGCGCGTGATCTGGGGTGGTCGATCGTCTCAGAAGCGACGCGATACGTCGTCTTCATGGTCCCGAATTCGCTGAGTGCGCGACTAGACTGACCCGCGGATGAGTGAGACCGCGCGCGTCGCGCGCGATGCAGAAGATCTCGAGGCGCAGTTCGACGCGATCGTCGAAGCGCTGCGGCGCGACGTCCGCCGGCTTCGTCAGCAGGTCGATCGATACAGCCGCGCCTACCAGAAGCAGGCCGAGGATCGGACCCGCCGCTCGTCGGGCGACCCGGACGAGCAGACGCAGCGCGGTTATCGCCGTCTGAAGCAGTTGCAAGTCGTCGTGCAGCACATCGAGTCGAGCACCGCGTATCTGCTCGGGTCGGGCATCGATCCGTCCGCGGACGAGCCCGAGGAGGAGACCATCGCGGTCGCGCAGCGCGTCCTCGAGAGCCTCGAGGCCGAACAGCAGCGGCTCTACCGCGACGTCCATGACGGCCCCGCGCAGGTCCTGGCGAACGCGATCTTCGAGGTCGAGTACCTCGAGCGCATCGCCGAGCGCGCGCCGGCCGAGGTGCGCCAGACGCTCCGTACCGAGCTCGCGAACCTCAAAGGCCAGTTCCGAAGCTCGCTCGACTCGGTGCGCGCGATGATCTACGACCTCCGTCCTCCCGAGCTCAGCGAGCTTGGCCTCGCGGAGGCGATGGGCAACTACGCCGGGGAGTGGGAGGCACGCTGTGGCATCCGTGTCGCCAACCGGCTCGACACCATGGACACCGGGCTGTCGCCGATGCAAGAGCTCGCCGTGTATCGGGTCATGCAGGAGGCGCTCCAGAACGTGCACAAGCACGCGCAGGCGAATGCCGTCGGGATGGCTTGGCAGCGCTCGAGCGAGAACTGGGTGCTGCACGTCACCGATGACGGAGTCGGCTTCGACATCGTGAAGGCGGCGCGCCACAAGAAGTCCGTCGGTCTCCTGTCCATGCGCGAGCGGGCCGAGCTCATCGGCGGCTCGCTGCAGATCCAGTCGACCCCGGGGAAGGGCACCGCCGTCACGCTGCTGCTTCCCGCAGCCAAGAAGATGGAACCGCCTCGCTCGCATCGCGAAGAGCGGATCCGTGAGGAGCATTCATGAGCGAACGTCCCGAGCGACCCATCCGCGTCCTGCTCGCCGACGCGAGCCGAATCACGACCATGGGCATCCGGCAGGTCATCGACAAGGAGCCGGACATGGAGATCGTCGGCGTGGCTTCGGACGGCGAGGAGGCCGTCGCGAAAACGAACGAGCTCGAGCCAGACGTCCTCATCATCGAGGTCGATCTGCCACGGCTCACCGGCATCAAGGCGACACAACGCGTCCGCCGCGAGCTGCCCGCCGTCGGCGTCGTGATCCTGACCGCTCAGGACCAGGAGCAGATCCTGTTCGAGGCGATCCGCGCCGGCGCCGCCGCCTACCTGCATAAGGACTGCGAGCCTGCTGAGCTCATCGACGCGATCCGCAAGGTCCGGAACGGCCAGTTCATCATCAACGAGAAGATCTTCAGCCGGCCCGCGGTGGCCTCGAAGGTGCTCGCCGAGTTCCGCGAGCTCTCCGTGTACGGGCCAGGGTCGACACACGTCTTCGCGCCGCTCTCGCCGCGCGAGGTCCAGATCCTCGACAACATCGCGCAGGGCATGACGAACAAGGAAGTTGCCTACGCGCTGGCGATCTCGGAGCAAACGGTGAAGAATCACATGTCGAGCATCCTGCGGAAGCTCTCGGTGAACGACCGGACGCAGGCGGTCGTGTACGCGATCCGGCAGGGCTGGATCAAGGGACCGGAGATGGGGAATTGAGCGCAGTCGCACCCGGCATCCTCGCGGAGGTCGCGACCGAGCAGCAGAAGGTCACGGCCGAGATCCGCGAGCTCGACCTACTGATCGAGTCGACCCAGGTCGAGGTCAACCGACTGAAGGCCCGTGAAGACCAGCTGAAGGCGAAGGTCGAGCAGGTCCGGGCGAATCCCGGCAATCACCAGCGCGAGGAGATCTTCGGCGCGACCGACGAGTTCAGCGTCGCGATGGGCCGGCGAATGACCATGGAAGGCCAGCTGGGCGCGCTCGTCGCGAAGCGCAAGCTCATCGACCGGAGCGCGCACATCCTGAACGCGACGCAGCACTATCTCACCACGTTGGGGCTCACGCCGCGCACGCTCGATCGTTGGACGCCGCGAGTGGTCCCGGGCGTGTTGCGCGACGGGAAGGAGAATTCGACCACCCCGACGCC
>Ga0209155_1001636_pt1 | contig 10512 bp, 7 predicted proteins | sample GraSoiAngelo_122_FD_185879 | JGI IMG/M metagenome (GOLD analysis project Ga0209155, IMG submission 185879) | Grasslands soil microbial communities from the Angelo Coastal Reserve, California, USA - 14_0927_02_20cm (SPAdes) (version 2) | ecosystem: Environmental > Terrestrial > Soil > Grasslands ...
ACGCGAAACTCCACGTCACCGCTGGTCAACGCGATTTCGTGAACCGGTTCGCCATTGCGCTCGCGGAGGTCGACATCGATGTGCTGCCTTGACGCCCGGGTAAACCGCAACTCACCTGAGGATTTCACCTCGTCAATGTGCCAATTCAATTGCGCCCCCAGCCAACCCACAAACAAAACAGCGGTCGATCGAAAGCCGGGTGCAAAATAGATCCGCACCTTGCTGATCTTAGCGAGGCGATGATGCGAAGCGGGGTGATCGAAGAATTGCGCGAGCGCGAAGCGAAGGTTGTCCAGTCGCGTCCAATTCAAATCGCAAAGCACGATTCGCTGGTTGCCCTCCTCCTGCATCACCTCGAGTAAACGTGTTTGTGAGCGAAAATCGCTCCATCCGTGGCTGTCATAGATCACCCGATCGACCCACGTCCAAAGTTGCGAGTCAATTGGTTCGCGAAATTCTTCCTGCCACCAAAGATAAAGCGGCAGGTCCGAATCCAGATTGGAAAGGATGATGCTCGGTAGTTGTGTGGTGCATCCGCCTTTGAGCAGAAACGAAATCTGTTCGGAGCAAACTTGCTTGCCGCCAACGCTGCTCACGTGGCAGTGCGCACTGATCCAGGCGCTGACCAGGTCGTCGTCTGCACCGCAATCAGCTTCGATGACGATCGCGCGACAGGCGTGGTTTTCGGTGATTCGTGCCATCAACTGCGTGTTGCTTGGCAATGAGCCCGGATCTTCGCTGTAAACGGCAAGATTCATCAGCGATGCTCGGGTCATTGCGCCTTCGCCCTCCCGCCAGAGTTTTTTCAGCTCCTGCTCAATTTTTCCGATCTCGACCGGAGCGCCTAACGAGTATGTTTCAGCAGCCGCAGGCATAACGGGTTTATAATCTTCTCCACGCCCGGCCCTCGCGAGCGAGCAAATCATCGGCAGCTTCCGGTCCCCAGGATCCCGCGGGATAAAAATATAACTCGGGCGCATTCTTCTTTGCGTGCCACGCTTCCTCGATTGGATCGATGAACGCCCAGGCTTGCTCCACCTCGTCCGCGCGTGCAAAGAGCGTGGCATCGCCGCTCATCGCGTCGAGCAGCAGACGTTCGTATGCTTCCGGGCTGGGTTTGCCGAAGGATGTTCCGTAATGAAAATCCATTTTAACCGGCTCGATGCGAAAACTTGTGCCGGGTACCTTGGCATGAATCCGCAACGAGATTCCTTCATCGGGCTGAATCCGAATCACGAGCACGTTGAGGTCCCGGAGATCCTTATTGAACAACACCGCCGGCGCTTTTTTGAAGTGAATGGAAATTTCAGTTGCCGATTTCGGAAGCCGCTTGCCCACTCGCATGTACACCGGTACATCGGCCCAGCGCCAGTTGTCGATGAACAAACGCAAGGCGACAAACGTTTCGGTCTGCGAATCGGGATTTACGTTTTGTTCCTGCCGGTAACCGAGGATCGGCTCGCCGTGAATAGCGCCTTTCGTGTATTGGCCACGTACAACGTTGGCCGCGATTTCGCTGCGCGACCAGCGATGCAGTGAGCGCACGACTTTGACCTTCTCGTCGCGGATACTGTCAGCGCTCAGGTCAGTAGGCGGTTCCATCGCGACGAGACATAGGAGCTGAATCAGATGATTTTGTACCATGTCGCGCAATGCGCCTGCGTCTTCGTAATAGCCGGCCCGAGTCCCGACCCCGAGTGTTTCCGCCGCTGTGATCTGCACATTATCGATGTAGTGCGTGTTCCACAGCGGTGAGAAAATCGCATTGGCAAATCGGAGGACCAGAATGTTCTGCGCCGTTTCCTTACCGAGGAAATGGTCAATGCGGTAGGTCTGATCTTCTCTGAAGGAATTGCGCACGACGCGATTGAGCTCGCGCGCTGAGGCGAGATCAGTGCCGAATGGTTTTTCGATTATGACGCGTGCCCAGCTTCCTTTGCAGGTCTGGTTCAGCCCTGCGGCTTTCAGATTTTTGAGAATCGATTCGAACTGGTCAGGACCGGCTGCCAGATAAAACAGACGGTTGCCGCGCGTGCCATGGCTTTTGTCGAGCTCCTCGAGACGTTTGGTCAGCCGCTCGTAACCAGCTTCATCACCAAACTCGCTGCGGTGATAAAAAATAGTTTGCGCAAACGCGTTCCAGATTTCGTCGCGCACCGGCTGACGCGAAAACTTGCGCATGGATTCTTCGAGGTCGCGCCGAAAATCGTCGTCACTTTTGTCGCGCCGAGCGAATCCAACGATGACGACGCCGGGCGGCAGTTCGCCGTCGGCCGCCAGGTTATATAACGCCGGGACAAGTTTGCGATGAGTGAGATCACCCGTAGCACCGAAGATCACGATGCTACATGGCTGTGGCACGGGCCGCGCCGACAATCCTTCGCGCAGCGGGTTTGGTTCGGGTTGATCCGCCGTGCGATTCATTCCATCCGCAGATTACGAGATTTTCGCCGATTGAATAATACGAATTGATGCAGGCGGGGTTTGTAATTGAGAAAAATTGATTGCAGCGTTCGCCGCGCTGCGCACCTAGACGGGCAATGGAAATCTGCTCGTCAGATCGATGACTTTTTTGCGCACGTTCTCGAGTGCGCCTCCGTCGCTACGATTCTCGAGCGCTTCGGCAACAAGCTCGGCGATCTCGAGCATATCTTCTTCTTTCATGCCGCGCGTGGTGACTGCGGGCGTGCCGACGCGGATGCCGGCCGGCTTGAAAGGCGAGCTCGTGTCGAACGGGATGGCGTTTTTGTTTACGGTAATGCTGGAGCGGTCGAGAACTTCCTGCGCTTCCTTGCCATTGAGATCCTTCGGGCGAAGATCGACAAGCATCAGATGATTGTCGGTTCCACCGGAGACGATGCGATAACCGTGTTTGGCTAAACCGGCGGCCAGGGCTTTCGCGTTAATCACTACCTGTCGCTGGTATTCGCGAAATTGCGGTTGCAGTGCTTCATGAAAACAGACCGCTTTCGCGGCGATGACGTGCATAAGCGGGCCGCCTTGCACGCCAGGAAAAACCGTGGCGTCGATTTGCTTCGCGAATTTTTCTTCGCACATCACGATGCCGCCACGTGGACCGCGCAAACTTTTGTGAGTCGTGGTGGTTACGAACTGTGCGTGCGGAATCGGGCTCGGATGTTGCCCTCCTGCGACCAGACCGGCTATATGCGCCATGTCGACAAAGAGAATCGCGCCGACTGAATCGGCGATTTGTCGTAGCCGCGGGAAATCAATGATGCGCGGGTAAGCGGATGCACCGGCCGTGATCATCACTGGCCGGACTTCCTCGGCTTGTTTCTGCAATGCGTCGTAATCGATTTGCTCGGTCTTTTCGCTCACGCCGTACTGCGACACGAGGTAGAATTTTCCGGAGAAATTTGCCGGATGTCCGTGCGTGAGATGGCCGCCGTGCGCCAGATTCATCGCCAGAATCTTGTCGCCGGGTTTGAGCATGGAGAAGTAAACGGCCATGTTTGCCTGCGCACCGCTGTGCGGCTGCACGTTGACGTGTTCGCAGCCGAAAAGCCGCTTGGCGCGATCGATTGCCAACTGCTCGGCGGTATCGACGTTCTCGCAGCCGCCATACCAACGTTTCCGCGGATAACCTTCCGCGTATTTATTGGTCATCACGCTACCCTGAGCTTCCATCACCGCGCGGCTGGTGAAATTTTCAGAGGCGATCAATTCGATGTTCTCACGCTGGCGTTTTTCTTCCGCAGCAATCGCATCAAAGATTTCGGGATCCACTTTCCGTAATGCCTCGCCGTAACATGGCGCCGATGTGGAAGCGATGGATCCGGGTTCAAATTGCTGAGAAAGATGGTCCATGGAATAAGATATGTCGGACGAGCGCACCGCACCAGGGCGGACGAGTTCGCCCTGTTCTACAAATGCGAGGACGCTCGGCAGAGCGTTTTTGATAATGCGTGCGCAACCCTCGTACACTTCGCGGCCCAAACCGATGGGGTCCGGTACATCGCGCCACACCGTCGTGCCAGGCTGTTCAAATTCACGGATTAAGAACGTTTTTTCCGCACTTTGTGGAAACAATGTTTGTATCGTTTCGAGGTGCGCTCCGGTCATGGCGAAAATGTGCGTAGCTCGATCAACCAGCGCTCCGGTCAGCGGCTGGCTGCGCAGGTCGCTTATGTCTGTGCCTTCCTCTGCACAGACTTCCACCGCATACACGCTTGGCGGCTGACCACGAACCGCGTGCACGCCGGCCGATGCGACTTCAATGTCCTTCCGGTTGCCAGTCAGTCGGCGAAAAAACCCTTCTGCGATCGGGCTCCGACAAATGTTACCTGTGCAGACGAAGAGGACGTTTTTCACGGGTCGCAACGCGCAGCAAGCGCGTTTCTCAACCTAAAAGCGAACCTCTCCAAGTCAATTTCCGATGGTCCAAGAGCGTCGTTTCGTGAGTGATTTGTCGCTTCTCGCAGCCGCGCATTGCGGTTATGGTGACCACCGTTCCATCGCTCTCCAGCAAATGAACGTCGAGACGCTGCGCCTTGTGCCATTGTTTGAGTCGCTCGATACCGAGGCGGCCCATGAATTGTGCGAGTTGCTCGAGAGCCTCGATTCAAAAGCAGGTGCGGTTCTCTTTCGCGCCGGTGATGAAGGAAACGCGATGTATTTAATCGAGCAGGGGAAGGTCCGCATCTGCGTACGAGCGAAGGACGGACACGACGTTACGCTTACCGAATTACACCGCGGCGATTTCTTTGGGGAAATGGCGTTGCTCGGTGGTAAGCCGCGCTCGGCCGATGCGCGGGTTGCGGAGGACGCACGGTTGGCTGTGCTTTCGCGCGACCATTTTCTTTCCTTTGTTAGCAGCAACCCAAACGTTGCGCTGGAGATGCTTACAGCGCTTGCCAACAGGTTACGCCATACAGATGAACTTTTGCGTCACACTGCGACCCGCAACGTCAATGTCGAGCAAGCAGCGCAGCTTACCCTTTCCGATCGCGCAGCGGATCTCATCGCTGAATTCGGCGGCAGTTGGAAATTTATTATTGCCGCCGTGTTCCTGTTCAATGTTTGGGTATGGATAAACATCTGGTTGGCGCGGATGGGGAAAATAGGCTTCGATCCATATCCGTTCTTACTGCTGAGTACTGGGATTAATATGCTTTCGGTGCTGCAGGCGCCGATCATTTTAATGTCGCAAAACCGGCAGTCCCACAAAGACCGATTGCGCGCCGAAATCGATTATCAAGTGAATTTGAAGAACGAGCTTGCGTTGAATGAGATCCTTGAGCGCTTAAGAGCGCTCGAGCCCAAGTACCGCGAGCAGACAGCAGAAGAATACGACGTCACAAAAGTTCAATAATCCGGCTTGGCCGACCGTTGGAACATCTGACGGCAGGTTGCCGCGTTGATCGCCCTGATTATCGTCCTGTTGCCGTCTCCGTATGGAAAAACTGCTTACCAAATCATTTCTGATTTTGACTCTCCTTATAGCGTTGCTCGGCTGTGCCGGTTCGGGTCCCAGTCCTGAACAGCAAGCGCGCGAGGCGGACCAGCAGAAAGAAGCGGAGCGTCAGCAGGCGGAGTTTCGAAAAAGTTTGCCTCCGGTAAGTAACCCAGGGCAGGGGTGGTAGACGAACCGCGTGATTCATCATCACGGGGGAAGGCGTTAGACATTCGAATTTCGTCGTTGAAACTCCAGCATGCGGTCGCGCTGGAAGCGAATCCGATATCGGCTGGAGTGGCTGGGACTTGTTCTTGCCACAAAAGTAATCCCTCTGTGTTCGCGAACGGCGTGCTATCACATCGCTCGAGCGGCAGGGGCTCTGCTGAGCTTTGTTGATCGGCAGCGCTATAAGGTGGCACTGAGCAATCTCGAGGTCGCATTCGGAAATCGATTCTCGCCTCAAGAGCGACGAGAAATTGTGCGTGCCTCATTCCAGCATTTCGCCCGGACCATGGTCGATCTGCTATGGAGCCCGCGTCTAACACAAGAAAACTTTTCTCACTACGTTGAGTTAGAAAATTTCGAGGAAACAGCGCGCGACACAGGCCCGGAGCGCAGCTTGATGATCGCCTGTTATCACTACAGCAATTTTGAATGGCTCAGTCTCGCCTGTGGTTTTCTCGATCTGAAAGGCACAATTATCTCGCAAGAATTTAAGAATTCATCCCTGGATCCAATTTTCAAAAGTTTGCGGGAGCAATCCGGTCACGAGCTCGTCCCGCGCGAGCGCGGCATCATGCGACTTTACAAGGTGCTTCGCCGAAAGGGCCGCACGGCGCTGCTGGTCGATCTCACAGTGCCGGCGAGTCAAGGTGCCGTGGCAATCGATTGCTTTGGACTGGAGACAAGCGTTACGTCGGCGCATGCGTGGCTCCACGAGCGAACCGGTGTTCCCATCGTCCCCGCCCACACCGAACCGCTGCCGAACGGACGTTACAGGCTGGTATTTCATCCAAAGATTGAAGACACGAGTGGAATGACGCATCAGCAAATCGCGCAGGCATGCTGGAATTCATTTGAGCCTTACGTGCGCAAAAACCCGGCGCCCTGGCTTTGGATGTACAAACACTGGCGGTATTGTCCGGCACATCCCGATCGGCCCTACCCGTTCTACGCCAACTTCTATCGGCTGTTCGAAGACATGCTGGAAGGCAAAAAGGCTGGCGCGAGGGACGAAGCGAAGTTGTAGAAAGGCTGCCGCGGCGACGCCTGCGATTTCGGGTCACGCTGCCGTCAATTTCGCACACTATCGTCGTTTGTTGCGTTTCAAGCTTGCGACACAACCAGGCGAATAGTTGAAGCACGCTGTGGAAGCGATCCGGCTTTTTAAACTCCTCAACCGTGATCAACGCAACACGTTTGTCGCTTGTTTTCTCGGCTGGGCGTTGGACGCGTTCGATTTTTTTCTGCTGACGTTTGTGATCGTGCCGATGGCGCGCGACTTCAGTACGAGCGTCGCTGATCTCAGTTACGCGATTACGATCACGCTGGCGATGCGCCCGGTGGGCGCGTTCATCTTCGGTCTGCTCGGCGACCGCTTCGGCCGGCGGATTCCGCTGATGACCGACATCATTTTTTATTCGCTCATGGAATTGCTCACCGCGTTTTCGCCGAATTACACTGCGCTACTGATTTTTCGCGCTCTTTACGGGATCGGCATGGGCGGCGAATGGGGATTGGGCGCGTCGCTGGCAATGGAAACATTGCCAACTCAAGCGCGCGGACTGTTCTCGGGCGTTTTGCAGCAAGGGTACGCTTTCGGTTATCTCTTGGCAGCGGTTGTTTATTGGCTCGTGTTTCCGCTCTTCGGCTGGCGCGGTCTCTTCGTCGCAGGCGCGCTTCCGGCGTTACTTGTGCTTTACATTCGTGCGCGTGTCCCTGAATCGCCTGTCTGGTTGCGCCAGCAGCACGCGATGGGCGATTTTTGGAAGCAAGTCCTTTTTGTGCTCAAACGCCACTGGGCGCTTTTTCTTTACGTGATTTTATTGATGACCGCGTTTAACGCAATGTCGCACGGCACGCAGGACATGTATCAAACATTTCTCGGCGAACAGCGTCACTATGGTGTGACACAAAAGGCGACGACCGGAATCATTTACGCTTTCGGGGCAATCTGCGGTGGAACGATAGTCGGCCATCTCTCGCAAAAATGGGGGCGACGTCGGTCCATTGTCCTTTGCTGTGTACTTGGAATCGTACTGATTCCCCTGTGGGTGTTTTCGCCCGGATACACGCTCCTGGTGATCGGCGGATTCGCGATGCAATTCATGGTACAAGGCGCATGGGGAATTGTGCCGGTGCATCTGAATGAGTTGTCGCCCGACGCTGTGCGCGGAACGTTTCCGGGATTCGCCTATCAACTGGGAAATCTGTTCGCGGCGAACACAGCCGTTGTGGAGGCCCAGTTAGCTTATCATTTCCGCGATACCAGCGGGCATCCCGATTACGCGAAGGCGCTCAGCCTTTTCACGCTGGTGATTTTCATCCTTTTAATTTTCCTCGCCGCCGTTGGTCCCGAAAAACGCGGAAAGGAATTTTAGTATTCGCTGCCGAAGGCCCTACCGCGAGCCAGCAGGCGCGAGACTGGCAGGTTCCGCCGGCGGCCGTAATTGAGCGGCGATTTGAGGAGACGACCGATAAACTCCTGAGCCATACCGCTGTTCGACGATCGCTTCGGCAATTCTGTCCGCGAGTAATTCGCGATATTCCGAGTCACGCGCCTGATTGCCCTCAGAGCGGTTGCTCAGGTACCCGCATTCCACGAGAACCGCGGGACAGCTCGCAAGCCGCAGCACGCGAAAGTTCGCCGTGTGAACTCCGCCGTTTGCGGAATTCGGGATGCTCATGAGTTTCTGCTGGATTCCATTCGCAAGATCGAACGACGCACCGGAATGATAATAGGTCTCGAATCCGTGGACTCGTCGCTTACGTGAGTCGTTAAAATGGATGCTGACAAAGACTGCGCTTTTCTGCTTATTCTCTATCGCAACGCGATCATTGAGGGGGATAAACACGTCTGAATCTCGAGTCATGACGGTTTTTATCTGTGACTCGCGCAATTTCTTCCCGAGACGTTGCGCTACATCGAGAGCGACCAGCTTTTCCGGTGGTCCGTAGCGGCGATACGCACCGCTATCTTTCCCGCCGTGTCCGGCATCCACGACTACAGTGGTAAACGTTTTGCTCGTGTTTTTGACGCCGTGATTTCCGACCGTGCTGCATGCCGCTAATAACGCGACAAACGCGAGTGTGATGATGCGAGTGACCCGACGCGGCATTCTCATCTAATAGCAAAAACCGGCGCTCCATCAAAATGTTTTGCTGAAGCTTGAACGAGTGGACCTGGATCCTGTCAACGATTCGCATGTTTCCAATATCGCGTATAAAATACACTTGTGTTTTGCGCCACTACGCTCAATCCCTTAACACTCCTATGACGATCCGATTCGCATTCCTTCCATTACTGCTGGCACTGAATTTTTCGATGTGCAAAAAGCAACAAGCTGTTACGGAAAAATCGCAGCCTTCAGGCAGCGCTGCCCCTGCGACGGCGGCTCCGGCGGTGGCTGCAACTCCCAAGGTCAAGAAGCCAGTCGTCGATCAAACCGCTCAAGTCCTTATCTTTTGTTACCATCGGCTTGTCGACAAGATCCGCTACCCGGGTACGGAGATTACGCCTGCTGTCTTTGAAGCGCAGATGAAAGAATTGAAAGATAAGGGTATCACCGTGATTTCGATGCAGGATTTGCTTGCGTGGAAGCGGGGCGAAAAAAACATACCGCCGCGTTGCGCCGTAATTACTTTTGATGATGGTTGGAAATCGCAATACGAAGTGGCGTGGCCGATGATGAAAAAATTCGGCTATCCATTCACATTGTTCATCTATACCGAAGGCGTGCGCGGAGGCGCACTCGGGGGAGGAGAAGCGATCACTTGGGAACAGCTCGCCGACCTGCGCGACAACGGTGTCGATATTCAGGCCCATACGGCAACGCACCAAGACCTGCGCGAAGGGCACACCGTGCTGGTGATTGAGCCCGGCGGCAAACGCTCCAAAAAGAAGCTGACCGGGGCCGATTACGAAAAATGGGTCCAAAACGAAGTCGTAAGTTCCAAGGAACTGCTGGAACAGCGGCTCGGGATTAAGGTGAACTGCTTTGCTGTGCCGTTCGGAAATTACAACGAGCATGTGAAGGAGCTCGCGCGAAACGCCGGTTATGAAGCCATGTTTACCGTTTATGGGCAGCCGATCACGTTTACTTCTCCGCTGGATTCCATCGGACGTTACGCGATTGAAGCGAACAAGCCGAAAGTCTTTGCAGATGCCGTCAACATGATCGGCGCCTCCAGCGGAGGCGGCACGGCTGTAGCCGAAGTCGGTGCGAAAGATCTAACGACACAACCGGCAGACGGCGACACTGTGCGCACTGCAACGCCGCTTATCAAAGCGAACCTTAGCAGCATCGGGCCGATCGAGCCTGGCAGTGTGCAAATGCGGGTGAGCGGACTTGGCCTTGTTCCGGCGAACTTTGATCCCAAAACCGGCATGGTGTCGTATCAGGTCCCACAAAAACTACGCGACAAATCGTGCACCGTAATCGTGAGCGCTAAATCCGCGGGTAAAAAAGTGGAAACACATTGGACCTTCGGAATCGAAGAAGGGCCAGCTACGGCCGCAAGCTCACCCGCGGCAGCGGCTAAAAAGTAATCGCAAGCCCAACGAGCGACGGCTCCGATCGCCACGGCGCTATTGGGGGGCACCCGTATTCATGTTTCCGCAACTTAGCGATAAACTTCAGGAGATTTTCAAAGACCTCCGTGGACACGGCATTATCAGCGAATCGAATGTCGACGCTGCATTGCGCCAGGTTCGGATGGCGCTGCTCGAAGCGGATGTTGATTTTCAGGTCGCCAGAAAATTCATTGCTCGCGTAAAAGAGAAAGCGCTCGGCGAAAGTGTGCTTCGCAGCATTACGCCGGGTCAGCAGATCGTAAAAATTTTTCACGATGAACTGACGGTGCTCCTTGGCGGCGAC
>Ga0209155_1001637_pt1 | contig 10510 bp, 8 predicted proteins | sample GraSoiAngelo_122_FD_185879 | JGI IMG/M metagenome (GOLD analysis project Ga0209155, IMG submission 185879) | Grasslands soil microbial communities from the Angelo Coastal Reserve, California, USA - 14_0927_02_20cm (SPAdes) (version 2) | ecosystem: Environmental > Terrestrial > Soil > Grasslands ...
GCGAGACCCTCGTCGAACCAGGCCGGCAGCGTGGAATCGACGCCGATCGTCTCGTGCACCAGGGCATGGGTGAGCTCGTGCCGCACGATCGCGAAGTCCTTGTCGTTCGGAACGTTCTGAAGGTTGAGGACGATCGCACCCTGACGCGGCAGCGTGATCCCGCCGTTCGCCACCGCCAGCAGGCCGGCGTCCGGGCCACGCACCCCGAAGATCTCCTGCAGCCCGAAGGCGAAGCCGGTGCGCGTGGCGAACGCGTAGACCGCTGGTCGGCCGGCGAAGCTTCGCCCGAACTCCTGCTGCAGCGTCGCGACGTCGCGCTCGACGGCCTTCACGAGCGCGTCACGGACGGCGGGAGTGACGGACTCGTCGGTGTAGATGTCGGCGACGTCGGTCCGATCGCAGCGGAGCTCGATCCCCGTTCTCGCGGCCACGGTCGGTAGGTCGAGCGAGCACGCCGTCGGAAGAACGCCCTTCCCGAGCGTCGGAGTTTGCTGGCCGCCTCCGCTCGCGGCGGCCTTTCCGATCCCCGCGAACGTCGTGAGGGTCAGCGAACCCGTGAGCGCCACACCGGCCACCCATCGCCGCCACGGCCCAAGCCGGTCCGGGACAAGCGGACGGCTGACGAAATATCCCTGGCCGAGCTCGCATCCGAGCGTCCGCGCGAGGTCGCGCATGGCCCCGTCTTCGATGCCCACCGCGACCGAGATGAGGCGGTAATCCCGTGCGAGCTCGACGAGCGAGCGCATGTCCGCGAGAGCGCGCGGATCGTCGGTCGCCCGCCGCAGCAGCGCGCGCGAGATCTTGAGCTCGTCGAGGTGCGACGCGAGGGTCCTTCCGGGCGCATCCGCCGCACCGACCCCATCGACCGCGATGCGCGCTCCCGCCGCGGCGAGCCGCGTGACTGCCGGCCGCTCTTCCGCACCCGCGAGCGTCTCCGGGCTGAGCTCGAACGTGATCGCTCCGGATCCGACCGGGGCGATCGCCTCGAGGAACGCGTCGACCTGCGCCAGCTCCGGCGCGGACACGTTGACCCCGACGCCCAGCGCGGGGCCGAGCCCGCGCCACTCCGTCCACTGAGCGGTTGCCGCACGGACGACCCACACGCCGATCTGCTCGATGAGCTCCGACGCGAACGGCAGGAAGTCGCCAGGCTCGAGCAGTCCGAACCGAGGGTGCCGCCAGCGGAGGAGCGCCTCGACACGGCGGCACTCGCCGCTGCGCAGGTCGACGATCGGCTGGTACCGAAGCTCGAGCTCCCCGCGCCGCAGCGCAGCCAGGAGCTCTCCTTCGCGGAGTGACACATCCCTGGATTTTTTTTGTCGCCGACCGCCTCGCACATCCGAGCGAGCGAGCTGCTCGACAACGGCGCGCGACACCGGTCGCTTCACGCGATCGCCGCGAGCTGCGAACGGGTGACGCGCGCGGTCAGGCCCCCGTCGAGGAGGTCGATGAATGTGTGGACAAGCCCGGCATCCCACTGCGTCCCAGCACCCTGACGGAGGCGGCGGAGAGCCTCATCCTCGCCGAGGCCCGCGCGATATGGCCGATCGCTCACCATCGCGTCCCAGGCATCGGAGATCGCGGCGATACGCGCACCCAGCGGTATGTCCTTTCCCGCGAGATGATCGGGGTACCCCGCACCGTCGATCCGCTCGTGGTGGTGCCGGATCATCGGCAGGTAATGCGCGACGCTGCGAAGCGAGAGACAGATTCGTTCGCCCTCGATCGAATGCGTTTTCATCACGCTGAATTCCTCGGTGCTGAGCGGCCCCGGCTTCAGGAGGATCGCGTCGGGGATGGCGATCTTCCCCAGATCGTGCAGGACACCGCCCTGGTACAGAAGGTCACAGTCCTCCGGTCCGAGGCCCTCGGCTCCGCCGATCGCTTCGGCGTACCGGCCAACGCGCTCGGCGTGGTGGATCGTGTGCCGGTCGCGTGCCTCGACCGCGCGGGCGAGTGCGAAGAGCACCCCTTCGGTCGCATCGAGCCGCTGGTTCAGCGCGCGCTGCCGGAGGAGCACCTTCGTGCGAATGAGCAGCTCCTTCGAGTCGAAGGGCTTGCTCAGGTAATCGTCGGCACCGGCCGCGAGCCCGCGAAGCTTCGTGTCTCGATCGCTCGATGCCGTGAGAATCACGATCGGGATGAGGCGGTGAACCGGATGCGCCTTGAGCTGCTCGCACACGGCGATGCCGTCGAGCCGCGGCATGTCGATGTCGAGCAGGATGAGGTCGGGTTCCTCCGCCGCGACCGCGTCGAGCGCCTCGATCCCGTCCTTCGCCTCGCGCACGTCGTAGCCGAGGTCCGCGAGTCGTCCCTCGAGGAGCTCGCGGTTCGAGCGCAAGTCATCGACCACGAGGACGTTCGGCCGATGCGTGGGGACGAGGTGCTCGGTCATGACTTCTGTCTACGCGGCAAACCTGCGGACCGCGGCCCGCAGGTCCCGGGGCGAGATCGGCTTCGCCAAAAACTCGTCAAAGCCGGCTGACTTGGTGCGCGCGATCTCCTCGGGTAGGACGGATGCACTGAGGGCGACGATCGGCATACGCAGCCCGCGAGCGCGAAGGCTTCGGCAGACGTCGAGCCCGTTCATCTTCGGCAGTTGGATGTCGAGGAGGACCAGATCGAACCGGTCGGATGCACGCATTTCGCCGGCCGCCCCGTCCCGCTCGATCACGATCTCGTGGCCGTCGGTCTGGAGCGCCGTCTCGAACAACTCGACGTTCATGGGATCGTCCTCAACGAGGAGAATGCGCAAGCTCTCTCCTTCCGTTGGTGCGTGCACGGTCGATCCCTCGCTGCCTGAGTCGGCGGAGCCAGTTTTCAAGACGGACGCGATCGATCGGTTTCGTGAGGTAGTCGTCGGCGCCGAGGGCGAGAGTGGTCGCCGGATCAGCTTCGACGGTCACGACGATGACGGGCACGTCGGCGAGCGCGGGATCGGTTCGAAGCCGTCCCAGGAATTGCTCGCCGCGCCCGTCGGTGAGCCGCAGGTCGAGGACGACTCCCAGCGGACGTCCTCGGGCGAGCGCGTCTTCGGTGCCGGCGAGGCTGCGGACGACCTCGGCTCGCAAATCCATCGAGGCCGCGACCGCGACGATCAGATCGGCATCGTGGCGCTCGTCCTCGACCACGAGGATCCGCTCGCCGACGATCTGTTCGGTCACCGCGCCAGCCAGCTCCACGCGGAAGGTGGTGCCGGTCCCCTCTTCGCTGTCGAAGCTGATCGTGCCGCTCATCTGCTCGACGAGGCGCTTCGACAGCGCGAGACCGAGTCCGGTCCCAGATGCGTCGGTGCGGCCCTCATGAAATCGCTCGAACACGCCGAACATCCGGCCTGTCGCGGACTTCGGGATGCCGATGCCCGTGTCGGCCACCTCGAAGCGCAGATCGCGATCCTGCACGAGCGTGCGCAGCGTGACGTGGCCGCCGCCCGAGGTGAATTTCACGGCATTCGAAACGAGGTTGAAGAGCACCTGGCGAACGCGAGTCGGATCGACGAAAAGTGACGGCGCCTCGCACGTCTCGATCGTGAACAGGACGCCCTTCGCTTGCGCCGCCGTGCGGGCGGCGGCGGAGACCGGTTCGAGGAGAGCGTCGAGCGTGACGATCTCCGGCCGCAGGTCGAGCCTGCCGGCCTCGACCTTCGACAGATCGAGCACGTCGTTGATGAGATCGAGCAGATGGTCGCCGGCCTCCTGGATGTTGCGGAGGAAACGTTTCTGCTTCTCGTTCATCGAGTCGGCGAGCTGCTCCGAGAGGAGTCCGGAGAACCCGAGGATCGCGTTGAGCGGGGTCCGAAGCTCGTGGCTCATGTTGGCGAGGAACTCCGACTTCACCTTGGTCGCCTCGCTCAGATCGCGGTTCACCGATGCGAGATCGCCGTACAGCCGCGCGCCGTCGAGGACGATCGCGGCCTGCTCGGCGAGAAGCTGCACCAGATCGAGATCGTCGGAAGCGAACAGAGGCGCGCGCCGGCCCATCACCGCGAGCACGCCGATCCGTCGACCTCTTCCGGTGATCGGTGCCGCGAGGATCGCTCCGGCCGCGGTGCGCACGAAGCGCGGCGTCTGCGTCTCGACGACGCCGGCCATGACCTCGGCCGACGAGAGGAGCTCTTTGTCGTCTCCGATCGCGAGGGCTTCGGTGGTCTCGTCGACGACGGCGATTCGCGCCGCGTGCCCCGGCGCGGCCCGCGCGATCGCGACCTCGAGACCGTGGAGGATCGTTTCCGGCGGATCGTGGGGGGAGATCGCGGCGGCGCGTATCAGAAACGAGCGCAGAGCCGGCTCGCGCCACGCGCGCTTGAGCAGGACCGGCGGCGCGAACGCGACGACATATCCGACCGCCGACGCCAGCGCGAGGACCATCGACGCGACGCTGCTTGCGGTCGGACCGACGATGGTCGACGTCAGCGCGACGATGAGGGTGAGGCTCAGCGCGAGCGCGCCACAGGCTGCGGCGACCATTCGATTCCGAGCGACGCCCTTCGCTTCGCGGGCCTCGCGAATGAGGACGACGCCGGCATAGGTGCAGAAGCCCACGAAGTACAGAACCGCGAGAACGACAATGACTGGAAGCGCGGCGGGGAGCACGACCAGCTTCAGGAGACCGATGGCAATTGCCGCGATCCCCGCAATGAACCCGGCAAGGCAAGCGCGAAGGACAAGCGGGCGAACACCGGCGAAGTCATCGACGAGGCGAAGTTGCAGGTACGGAAGCGCCAGCAACAGGGCCGCCGAGACGAGGCCGAAGGCGGCGGGCAGCTGCGCTCCGAGCAAAGCTGCGATCTGGCTCTGCGCGATGACGACAGCGAGCGCGCCGAAAAGGATGGTCGCGTCGACGCTCGTCCGCGAGCGCTCGCGTAGCGCCGTTCGCAGCGCGCCGACGAAGACCAGAAGGAAAAGCACGTTCGTGACAAGTCGGACCAGCTCGGCCCCGTTCATCCGTCCCTCCGCGTGGTTTCGCTGGGCACAAATCTCTCGGGTGACGCGATGAAACGAGGAGCAGCGCTGTATCAGTTAAAACTGAATACCTCTTCGGTAAAGTACTTGTACTGCGAGGGGACAGTCACGCCCGGAATTGACCCAATAGTCGTTTTCCGGCCGTTGACCTACTGCGCTCCGATCTGCTTTTGGAGATCCAAAGCGGCGGCGTTTGTCGGCTCTACCACGAGCACGTCGCTCAAAACCTGCCGGGCCTCAGGGAGTCGGTTCGCCTCGATGAGGCGGCGCGCCAGGGTGATGCGGAGGTCGTTCGAGTTGAGGGCGGCGACGCCTTGGCGGAGAAAGGCGATGGCGGTAGCGCTGTCGCCGAGTTGGTGCGCCGCCTCGGAGGCGAACGTGTAGTAGCCGGGAACCGTCGGGAAGAGGGCGATGGCTCGCCGCTCGCTCTCGATGGCGCCCGAATAGTCGGCGAGCGCGAGCTGGATGTGGGCGAAGCGATCGAAGCTGTCCGGGTTCTGTGGATCCGCCGCGAGGGCTCGGCGCATAGCCTCGTAGGCCGCCTCGCGTGCACCGGGCTCGTTCTGTTTCGCGAGCTCGAGCTCCACGCCCCCGAGGTTCCACCAGAAAGCCGGGGTGTACGGGGACCGCGTCGTAGCCTGCCGGTATGCGGCGCGCGCGCCGCTCAGATCGGGCACGAGCTCGAGGGCCCGGCCGAGGTCGTTCCAGTACGCGGCGCGGCCCGGATCGACCGTCGTCGCGGTCCGCGCCATGTCGACCGCCCGCGCGGAATTCGCCCCTCCGAGCGCAGCTTCGGCCGCTTTCGCGGCGCGATTCGCCTCAAGGCTACCGACCTGGCCGAACGCTACGCTCGCGAGCCCGATGACGATCAAGAGCTGCAGGATCGCGGGCAGTCGGAGCGGCGGGATCGCCATCACGACGCGAGCGGACCGCAGCTCGCTCGCGAGCGCGACCCCGACGCACACCCAGGGAATCCACTGGATGCTCTGCGCACCCGGAAGGACCAGGCCGCTTCCGTAAAAGGCCGCGACCGCCGCGAGCGCGACGATGACCCCGGCGGCGTCGGGATCTCGCGCGCGTCGCCACGCGTGGAACGCGAACGCGCCCAGCAGCGCGACATTCGCGAGAAGCCCGACCGCTCCGGTGGTCGCCGCGACGTGAAGGATCCAGTCGTGAGCCGACGTGTTCGTCGTGTTCATGCCGGCGACCGCGAACCACTCGGCTTGCTGGTAGCGCGGATACGCCACCGCGAAGTTCTCGAAACCGACGCCGAGGAAGGGATGGTCGAGGAACATCTGGAACGCCGATTGGTAAAGGAGGACGCGGTCGCGCAGACCGATGCCTCGCCCGATGTCGAGGAGGCGGCCGCCGAGCGGGGTCGCGACGAGGGTAACGACGAGCGCGAGGGCCGCCACGGCGGAGGCGAGCGCGAAGCGAGTCAGGGCGCGCCGCGAGAGGCCGGCCCGCCGCAGCCAGAGCACCGCGATGACGAGAGCGCCCGCCGCGATCCCGAGGAACGAGCCGCGCGTCTGGACGACCAGCATCAAGGCCACGTTCAGGACCGCGAGCAGCACGACGATCCCCACGACCCACACGCGCTGGCGCGCGAACACCAGCACCGCGGCGCACGCCGTCGCCACGACGGCGAGGAACTGTCCATAGAAGTCAGGGTTGCCGAACGTCGCGAAAGGACGGAAACGCGGATCGAGGTCGACCCACCGGACCGGGTCGTGGCCGGTGGCCTGCTGGATCGCGTAGAGGCCCGCGAGAGTGGCTCCCGCTCCGATCGTCCACGCCAGCCACGAGGTGCGGCGCGGATAGTCGATCGAAACGGCGATGGCCACTGCGATGAGCGCGAGGACAGCATGCGTGGTGAGCCCGAGGTAACGACCGACCTCGCCATAGAGCGCGACGTACTGGTTCTCCGCGGTGATGGTGGTGACGATCTCGGTCGCGACGAGGGCGAAGAACGCGACGAACAGGGGCGACGCGGGGATACGGACACCATCGCCGAGCGCGATGACGATGAGCGCGCCCAGGAGGGCCCATGCAACCCCGTGCGTGAAGCTCGCCTTGGTCAGATCGAAGACGTTGAGGACGGTCGGGTCGAACGACAGGATGAAGATCAGCGCCTCCACGCAGACGATGACGAGCGCGAGCTCGCGCCAGAACACTCCGCGCACAACGGGACGTTCGCGTCGCGCGGCGCGCCTCCGGGCCACTACAACGCGCTCTCGAAGTCATCCTTGGCGCGGTCGAAATACCAGAAGCCGACGACGAAAAGGACGAGGGCGATGGCCGCCGAGTACGCGAGCGCGTCCCACTGCGGCGCGAGTCCGTCCAGCAGCGCCCGCTGATACGCGACGATGATCGCGGTCATCGGGTTCAGGTACAGCAGGCGCAGCTGCTCGGGCCGGTCGCTCAACACGGCGACCGGGAAGAGCACCGGCGTGAGGAAGTACCAAGCGAGAAGGAGGATCCCAAGAATGTGCTGGACGTCGCGGAAGAACACAGCGAGCGCGCTCAGGAGATACGCGAATCCAAGATTCATCACGATCTGAAGCGCAACGAGGACCGGTATCCACACGAGGCCTTCCGGGTGCCGCGGGCCGAAGATAACGAGGATCGCGAGAAGCACCACGACGCTGAGGAGGAAGTTGGCGAGCGCTGAGAGCACGCTCGCAGCCGGCAGGAGCTGCAGCGGCATCCGGACCTTTTTGACAAGCGGAGCGTTCGCGAGGATCGCCGACGCGCCGGATTGCAGCGATGTCGCGAAGAATGTCCAGGGGAGGAGGCCGACGAAGAGGAAAATCGCGTAGGGCTGCTCGCCCGACGCGGTGATCGGCCGGGTGCGCAGCACGACGCCGAAGAGGATCCAGAACACGACGAGCTGGAGCAGTGGGTTGACGAAGTTCCACAAAAAGCCGAGCGCCGAGCCCTTGTATCGGGCGCGGAGCTCGCGCCACGCGAAGTCGACGAGCAGCTCGCGCCGATCGATGAGCGTCCGGAGGTCGGCGATCACGGGGAAAGAGTATTTCGGCCGCGAGTCAGGGGAGGAGCACGCTCAACAGCGCTTCGGCTCCGAATCAAGCTCTAACTAAATCTGTCGAAAGAGAGAATCTCGGCTTATGCCTGTACGGTCCACGGTCACGCGCGAAGGCGTCGAACTCGTGTACTGGACCTGGCCGGGCGCGGCGCCGCCGACGCTGCTCCTGCACGGCATCGGGAACTACGGACGCTACTGGGATCTCTTCGCGGATGCGATCACGGGGCGACTCCAGCTCGTCGCGCCGGACGCGCGCGGGCACGGCGAGAGTGGGCGCCCCGCGGAGGGCTACGCGCCCGCCGACTTCGCGGTCGACGCGCTCGCCGTCCTCGACCGGATCGGCATCAAGCGCGCGGTGATCGTCGGTCATTCGATGGGCGGGCTGCATTCGATCAACCTCGCGGCGCGCCACCCCGAGCGCGTCCTCGCACTCGTCATCGTCGACGCAAGTCCCGACCCGCTACCACAGGGGGCGGAGCGCGCACAGCGGCTCCTCACCGGTCGACCAGAACGGTTCGCGGATCGGGCGGCGGCGCGCGCGTATCTCGAGCGGACCTCGCCGGGCTACGCCGCCGCGGTCTACGAGAACCGGCTCGCGTTCGCGTTCCGCGAGGAGGACGGCGGCCTCGTCTGGCGCTCCGACGCTGGCGCGCTCCGGCGGATCATGAGCGGCCGAATGCCCGCGGAGGATCGTTGGGACGCGCTCGCGTCCATCACCTGCCCCACCCTCGTGGTGCGCGGCACGCGCTCGAACGTCCTGTCAGAGGACGTTGCGCGGCGAATGGTCCAAACGCTCGCCGACGGCCGGCTCATGGAGCTCGACGCCGGCCACAACGTGCCACTCGAAAGGCCACGGGAACTCGCTGATGCGGCCGTCGTTCTAGCCACATGAAGGCTCGCGCGGTCGCTGTCGCGTTCGCGGCCATTGTCGGCGCGTGCGGCAGCGTGGCCGGAGCCGGCGGGATACCGTCCCCGACCCCGCCCGCGGGCACAGTGATGATCACCATGGCGTCGAACCAGCAGACCGTGACGGCCCACGTCGGCGATCACATCCAGATCGCGCTCGGCGAGGACATCAACTGGCAGCTCGAGCCTCCCGATGGGATCGTCCTGGTACATCCGGTACAGAACTACATGCTCGTGCGGGGCACGCAGGCGATCTGGTTCGCCGCCTCCGCCGGACGCTCGCCGATCAAGGCGAGCGGGGGCATGAACTGCCCGAGCGGTTCGCTGTGCCCGATGCTGCTCGCGGTTTTCAGCGCGACAGTCGAGGTACTGCCCTAACTCAGCTCCCCAGGAGCTTCAGGATCTTGTCGGCGATCGGCGCGGCGACGTCGCCGACGTTCGCGAGAACGATGACCGTGTAGCCGGTCGCCGTCATGGCGAACACTGCGCTCGCCCCGTTGTCGTTGCCGGCGAACACGCCCGAGGCGAGGCCTGGCGAGGTCTGCCCCGACGGAGGCGGAAGCAGCACGAGACGTTTCAGGGTCTCCGGCTTCACGAGCGCGCCGGTCGCAAGCGCCTTGTGGAATGAGAGGAGATCGGGAGCGGTCGCGTAGGCGCCGCTGGCCGGGGTTCCCCGAACGGGCAGGCTGCTCCAGTTCTTGCTGCCATCTGCGGTGTAACCGAGCGCGAAGCCGCGATCGCTCAGCTCGTCGTCGGTGTTGCGCAGAAAGCCCGCGGCGACACCGGCCTTGGCGAACACCTCGTTGTCCATGTAGTCGTAGTAATCCTGGCCCGACGCCCTTTCGATCACCGCCCCAAGGAGCAGGTAACCGGTGTCGCTGAAGCTGAACGTCTTTCCGGGGACCGCGCCGGGTGTGACCGCCGTGTTCACCGCACCCAAGAGAGCGGAGATCGACTCGAAGCTGTCGCGCACACGGAGGTATCCGGGATCGTCCCGGTAGTTCCCGGTCCCGGCGGTCTGACTGATGAGCATCGCGATCGTGATCTGATCACCCGGCGTGCGCGGATAGGTCGGCAGGTATTTCGTGAGCGGATCCTCGAGCGACACCTTGCCTTGATCGACGAGCTGGCCGATCGCGACGGCGGTGAAGATCTTCGTGATCGACGCGATGTTGAAGGGCGTGATCGTCGCGTTCGGTGCTCCGCGTGCTCGGTCGGCATAACCGGTCGCCTTTGTCGCGAAGGGCACGAAGTCCTTCGCGACCATGACCACGCCGGAGAAGCTGTCGTCGTTTTCGAGCTGGGCCAGATACGCCTCGATCGACGTCGTCGGCGATACCGACGACTCGCTCGGGGAGGTGACGCAGCTCGCGACGAGCATGACAGCGGCGGCCAGCGGAGCGAGTTGCTTCAACGGAACTCCCAGCGGTGCGCCAGGCGTGCCACGCCAACCTCACGCGACGTGCCGATGACGCGGAACTGCACACCCTTCTGGTGATAGTCGTACGCGCGGTCCTGCGGGTCGGTGATGCCGATGTCGACATCGAACCCGCCCGGGAGGAGCTCGATGCCCTGGATCGCGAAGCGGACGATGCCC
>Ga0209155_1001638_pt1 | contig 10495 bp, 7 predicted proteins | sample GraSoiAngelo_122_FD_185879 | JGI IMG/M metagenome (GOLD analysis project Ga0209155, IMG submission 185879) | Grasslands soil microbial communities from the Angelo Coastal Reserve, California, USA - 14_0927_02_20cm (SPAdes) (version 2) | ecosystem: Environmental > Terrestrial > Soil > Grasslands ...
ATGCCTTTGTAAACATTGTATTGCGGCATCGCCGCCGCTTTTTCCCAGGGCACACCAGCGGCGGCGCTGAGCTTTTGCGCTGCATAATCGGGTAGGCGTTTCGGAAGCGACCTCGCAACCACATGCAGATCGTGAAGCTCCTCTTCGCTGTCCGAGTGCGGATCTGTCACGTCCGTGGGAAAATCCGGCAATGGCACGTTACCCTTGCTAATCCGCTGACTGAGAAAGTGCGCGAGCAATTCGCCCATCCACTTGAGCCGCGGTTTCATCCAGCGCGCTTGCCGAAGCGAACCGAGATCGCCAAACTCGATCAGAAACTCGGCATCCGTGGTGACGGTAAACTTGAAGCCATAATAGCCAGCCTCATCGGGGGTGAAATTATCGCGCATGAAGGGGAAGGGAAAAAATTTGCTATAAAGTTTCTTCCAAGCTGTAGCGGCAGGTTCATCACTAGACCCTTTGAAACCAACTGAGGCGCCCGTCTCACCGCCGTCTGGATCGTCGAAGTGCAGAAATACCGCGATTCGGACACGAAATCGCTCGTTCTGCCGCTCCGGCCGTTTCAAACTCGCGTCTTCGCGAATCGTACTAACTCCAGCCTGACGAAGAATTCTTGTTGCTTCGTCTGCCACGATAGGCGTCCAATCAATTTCGTTCCCGAGCGGTCCTTCACCTCCAGTTTTGTTATCGGGCGTATTCTCGTGGCCGGCCTGAATGAAAACATCGGCATCAAGACCGGCGGGCGGTCTTGGATTTTTCGGCAATGTCGCAGTTGCCTTCCTCCGTCGGTTCCTTTGTTTAGCCATTTGGAAATCAATTATAGGAATCTCGCTTTGACAGCACTAGTCAGACCTTTGCGGTGTTATCTCCTTACGTTTACCGAAGGTTCGGCGAGGTTTGATACGATTCGATCCTGTAGCTGCCATCGAAGTGGACAGTCTTTCCGCTGTCAGCATCTTTGAAAGTGATGCCCACCGGCGGCGCAAAATGTTGTCGGATGGTATCGGCCTGCGCGTTCCATGACTTGATTGGGTGATTAGTTTTGAGATCAAGCTGGATAATCTTTTTGAGTTCCGTTCCTGGGATGGTGTGATTCGGCTGCGTTTGCGCGCATCCGCTAATCAGCAACGCAACGATCGAAAAAATGAGGACCAATTTTCGGTGCATAAAAAATTTCAAAACAAATTCACCCGCTCTCGACGGCCGAACACGCCACCATTTGCTGCCGCCAAAAGAGCGTACGCACATCATCGAAGCGAAACAGAAAGATACCGCCGTCGCCCCAAGTCTTCCCCCAGCTGTTTGCACAAAGAAAGGCGCGGTCGCTTGCACTCACTCCATAACAGAGATAGCAATGCCCGCCAACGCGAGCACCCGATAGAGCTACAAACCCGTTATTGTCCACGCGATTCATCCCTTCGAACCAATCCGAACCCAGTACAACCGGTCCTCGCGTGAGGACATATTTCCAGAGCACACGTGCATCTTCCGCCCAGACATAGTCGCCCGTGATCCAACCGTCTTGCAGCATTGCCTTGGCGCCAGCGCGAACAGTCGTTCCAAAGTAGACCGGTTCTTCACCGGCGATGTCGTCGAGCTGCTGCGCTTCGTGATAGATCCGATACGGATCCGGTCCGGGAGAAGTAAGTTGCGGTGCACTTGTGACGAACAGTGTCCAACCGTGACCGACGCACGACTGCGTTTTCTGCTGATTCAGAATTGGACCAAGCGCATGGACCTGGGTCTGCGTCATTGGATCGCCGTCGATTTCGCCGACATGTGGCGACATGGGATGCTCGAAATCGCCTGCGTCATACGTATAAACATGACCAAGGCCATGTTCATCCCCTGACGCATCGGTGATGACCGCAGCGTTATTCGGTGAAACGGTGCCAGTGGGAACCGGTGCTGCAGGAGTTGGAGCAACTGCGGCGCTGACGGACGCGGATTTCTTCGCGCCTTTTCTTGGCGCTGATTTACGGATTCCCCGCTTTTTTGCCTTTGGCATCTTTCGATTTCTTTTCCGGCATTGAGGGGTTACGTCTTACTTGCGGTAATACGCCATCCTAAGTTCTTGCCGTGTGGCATTTTTACTCGATCTACGGAGTCAAGGTCAATATTTTTGATCAATACGTTCCGGAATTGAATTCATTTTGGTGTCTTTGCAGAAGACCTGTAAGATGCCACGGCAATCCCGCCGATGTGGCGAAATGGCAGACGCAACGGACTTAAAATCCGTTGGGCTTTAAAAGGCCCGTGCCGGTTCGAGTCCGGCCATCGGCACAAAATCAGTCACGTCTCCGCGCGATCCAATTATCGATGCAAGGCAAAACCGAACGGCTACTTTTCATTCCAGTAATTCTTGGGACTGCGCGTCAGGGGCGCGAGAGTGAGCACGTTGCGCGATTTGTTTTCGAGCAAACAAAAACACGCGCCGGTGTCGAGACGGAACTGATTGACGTGCGCAGTCTTCCGATGCGGCTGGATGACGCGGGCGAACAAATGAAAGACCTTGCATTTTCAGCAACCGTCGAGCGTTGCGACGGCCTCATCCTCGTGACGCCGGAATACAATCATGGCTACCCCGGATTGTTGAAGCATGCGCTCGACATGAATTTGAAGGAGTACATCCACAAGGTGGTCGGAATTTGCGGCGTCTCCGCGGGAGCTTTTGGCGGTGCGCGTGTGATCGAACAGCTTCTTCCGGTCATGCGGGAGCTCGGACTCGTTGCGATTTTCGAGGACGTTAATTTTGGCAAGGTCGGAACACTTTTTGATGAGCGCGGAAATTTGCTCGACGAAAGTTATGTTCGGCGCGTGGCCAAATTCTTAAATGAGTTAATTTGGATGGCACGGGTACTCCGGCACGGTCGCGAGAATATCGCGCCGGTTTGAGCGGGCCTCTTATTGTCGATGGAAAGATCGATCGAAACTCGAATAGCTCAGATCGGGCTTCGCGAAAGCGACCTGGAAGAAACTTTCGCGAGATCGTCCGGACCGGGTGGACAGAACGTGAATAAGGTTTCGACCGCAGTGACGTTGCGACATCGGCCGAGCGGAATCAGCGTCACGGTCCAGGACTCGCGCTCACAAGCCCAAAATCGCAGACTGGCGCGTGAGCGGTTACTCGATGCGGTCGAACAGGCTGAAGCGACGCGCCGCGCGCATGAAATCGCGGCAAGGGAAAAAGCGCGTCGGCGAAAATCCCCGCGACCCCGAGCCCTCAAGAGAAGGATTCTGGAATCGAAACGCAAACGCGCAGAGCTGAAGAAACAGCGCGCCAAGATCGACATGTAGCGGACAAAAGGGCACGTCCTGTAGAACGCTCTTATTTCGACTACGAGATAAGCGGTTCCGTCCTGGAATTCTTCTCTTTTAATACATCTGCCGAAGCAACTTGTGACGAATTGTGTGTGAAGAACAATTCACACTATGAAAAAATCGATCATTCTTACTTCTGTCCTTTCGATCCTTGCTATGATGCTGGTCTCCTGCGCGAGCGAACCCGAGACAACCACAACGACGACGCGTGAGACTACGGTAGCGGCACCGCCGCCACAGACGACTACCACAACAACGCATCGGACCAGCAGCGGCTACTGAGCCGAGAACGAGCGCAAACTACATTCGAAAAGGAACATGCTCCGAGCATGTTCCTTTTCTTTTCAACGCAGAGCCAATCGGCTTTAGAATACGCCGCAACAGTGAGGAGTACGGCTACGACTTCTCAACTGCCAGCTCTGTGGTTTGCGCTTCTTCTTCCGCTTGGCTGACAACGGGGGCGATCGCCTGAAGCTTTTCGCCACCGCGCAAGTCCATCAGCTTCACGCCCATGGTATTTCGGCCAACAACGCGGATTTCGTTTACGCGCGTCCGCACCATCTGGCCTTTCGTCGTGATGAGCATGAGCTCATCTTTATCCGTGACAGTCAACGCTCCGACAACGTCGCCGGTTTTTTCGCCGGTCTTCATCGTGATGACGCCTTTGCCTCCGCGAGACTGGCGGCGATAATCATCGAAGGGCGTCCGTTTCCCGATGCCATTCTCGCCGGCGACGAGCAGCATGGCGTTCAGATCGACAATCGCTATTGCGACGACGTGGTCCTTTTTGTCCGGCCGGATTCCCCAGACGCCGACCGTATTCCGGCCTTGATCGCGTAACTGCTCTTCGTGAAAGCGGAGACTCATACCTTCTTTGGTGATGAGCACGATCTCGTTGTTCCCATTGGTTAGCTTGGCGTCGATCAAGCGATCGCCCTTCTCGATCTGAATGGCGATGATGCCGCCTTTGCGAACATTTCGGTAATTCGAAAGATTGGACTTCTTGACGATACCGGACTGCGTTGCGAAAACGATGTGCAGGTTTTCGTCCCACGTCTGATCAACAACGTTCGGCCCGGTTCCGGATTTCTTGGATTGAACACGGATGGTCGCGGCAATTTTCTCATCGGGGCGCAGCTCGAGAAGGTTCGCGATTGAGCGACCCTTGGCCGCACGGCCCATCTCTGGAATCTCGTAAACTTTTTCGACGTAGGCGCGTCCCGATTCCGTAAAGAACATCAGGTAATCGTGCGTCGTCGCGGTAAAAAGATGCTGGACGAAATCGCCTTCCTCCTCTTCGGTTGCGCCTTCGCGGGTGGACATGCCGATGACGCCTTTTCCTCCGCGGCGTTGCGCGCGGAATGCACTGACCGCTGTGCGTTTAATAAATCCGCCGTGGGTGATGCTGATAATGCACCCTTCGTTCGCGATGAGATCCTCCATGTTGATTTCACCTTCGTCAGCGATGAATTCAGTTAGGCGCGCCGAGCCGTGTTTGTCGCGAACTTCGCGCAGCTCCCTTTTAATGATGGTGAAAACGCGCGACTCCTTCGCGAGGATGTCGCGCAGGTCCTTGATCGCATTAATCAGCTCTTTGTATTCGCTCTCGATCTTTTCGCGTTCCAGACCGGTTAACTGATAAAGGCGAAGATCGAGTATCTGGTTCGCCTGGTGCTCGCTGAAGGCGTAGCGGCCTTCCAACAAGCGCGTCTCGTGGCGAATCCGGACGCCGATTTGCTCGATCTGCTTTCTCGTAAATTCGAAAGCGAGCAATTTCACACGCGCTTCCTCACGGTTGGTTGAGCTGCGAATGATTCGAATGAATTCATCGAGATTAGCCAGCGCGATCAGATACCCTTCGAGGGTTTCGGCGCGCTCTTCCGCTTTGCGTAATTCAAACCTGGTCCGGCGCAGCACAACTTCGCGGCGGTGCTCGATGTAGCAGGCGTTTGCTTCCTTAAGCGAAAGCAGTTTTGGCCGTCCGTGATCGATCGCGAGCATGATCACCGCGAAGGAGCTTTCCATCGCCGTGTGTTTGTAAAGATTGTTGATGACGATCTTTGGATTCGCGTCGCGCTTCAGCTCGACAACCACACGTGTATTTTCATCGGATTCATCGCGAATGGCGCTAATGTCCGTGAGCACTTTTCCATTTACCAACTCGGCAATGCGCCCAACCAGTGTTGCGCGATTAACGTTGTAGGGAATTTCGGTGATCACGATTTGTTCTCGGCCACCCTTTAGTTCCTCTACGCCGGCTTTGCCGCGCACTTTCATATTACCGCGGCCGGTCTCAAGGTATTGTCGAATTCCCGAGACACCGCAGATCGCGCAGCCGGTCGGAAAATCCGGGCCCTTCACGTATTTCACCAGCTCGTCCAGGGTGATGTCTGGGTTCTCGATTTGCGCGCAGATTCCATCGACAACTTCAGCAAGATTGTGTGGCGGAATATTGGTGGCCATGCCAACCGCGATGCCGGTTCCACCATTGACAAGAAGGTTCGGAAACGCGGATGGAAAAACTGTCGGTTCGGTGCGCGTCTCATCGTAATTGGAGACGAAGTCGACCGTGTCCTTGTCCATGTCGGTCATGAGTGCGGCGCCCAAATGCGTCATCCGCGCTTCGGTGTAACGCATGGCCGCCGGCGGATCGCCTTCGACTGAGCCGAAGTTGCCCTGCCCGTTGACCAGCGTTTCACGCATCGCCCACGGTTGCGCCATGTGGACGAGGGTGGGGTAGATCACCGCCTCGCCGTGCGGATGATAATTACCGCTCGTGTCGCCGCAGATCTTCGCGCATTTGCGATGCTGCCTATTTGGAAACAACGATAAGTCGTGCATCGCATAGAGAATCCTTCTCTGCGATGGCTTTAGCCCGTCACGCGCATCCGGTAACGCGCGCGAAATAATGACCGACATCGAGTAATCGAGGAATGACCTCGATACTTCCTCGGCCACGTTGATTGGCTCTACCGTTTCGTTTTGGTTATACACGACTTAAATTCAGACCATGGCTGCGAATTCCAATTCGGATTGGGGCGGGAAGAACTGCATCGGTCTGCCAGCCCGGCGCGTGGCATGCAAACCATTGGTTAACAAATTGCTGCCTGAGCGCAGAATTGCCCAGAGCACGTAACAACGACGCGGATGGCGCAATTTGTGGAACAGCCCTCCCATCGTGAATCTTAGACATCGAGGTTGCGCACATTCAGTGCGTTATCCTCGATAAATTGCCGGCGCGGTTCGACGACATCCCCCATCAGAATCGTGAACATTTTATCGGCGTCGACGGCGTTATCATCGTTCAAATCCACCTTCAGGAGCTTGCGTTTCTCCGGGTTCATTGTGGTCTCGAACAATTCCTTGGCGTTCATTTCGCCAAGGCCTTTGAAGCGCTTGATCTGAACTCCTCGGCGGCCGATCTCTAAAATCTTCTGAAGAATTTCGGGAATCGAAAACAGAGGATGAGAAACAGCCTTCTCGCCGTCGCCCTCAATCAACTCGAATATTGGCCGGTCGCTGACCGCATAATGGCCTACCTTCAAACCTTTGCGCGCCAGCTCGACAATGAGCTTCTGGATCGCAGCGGACTCGTGCAGCTCAACAAGCTTTCCGCGCCTGCGGCTGCCGTTCCCGCGAGCCGGCGCTTCCCCAAGCGGCAGCAATTCCTGGCCAAGCTCCGCATCGAACAAATTTAAATCGAGATTATCCTGATGAAATTGGCGGACCTCCTTTTCGTCGTGAAAATAATGTACAGCCTCCTCATTTCCGTCTCGGACTTTGACGAGGTAGGTCGGGAGCTTGCCCGACCTCGAATTCCGTTCCGCGAGATAAGTTTCGAAATCGCCGCCGTGACGACGGACTGCTTCACTTAGTTTGGCCAGTTTCTCGAGCGATTCGAGAATGTCCTTCAGCTGAGCGGTTGTGACTTCTTTGTCATCCGCCAGATTTATTAACCGCACATCCTCCGCGCCGAGCGAAATCAGGATTTTGTTTAACTGGACGTCATCATCGACGTATTCCTCGCGTTTTTTGCGCTTAATTTGATAGAGCGGCGGTTGCGCGATGTAGATCTTGCCAGCGCGCACCAGTTCAGTCATCTGCCGAAAGAAGAAGGTGAGCAACAAGGTGCGAATATGCGAACCGTCCACGTCTGCATCCGTCATGATGATGATCCGGCCGTAACGCAGCTTGGTGATATCAAAGCGCCCTTCGTCTTTACCATTGCCATCCTCCTTCGGTTTGCCGATGCCAGCCCCGATTGCGGTGATCATCGACTGAATCTCGTTGTTTTTGAGAAACTGGTCCTCTCGCGCTTTCTCGACATTGATAAGTTTGCCGCGAATTGGCAGAATCGCCTGATAACGCCGATCGCGCCCCTGCTTAGCGGAGCCGCCCGCCGAATCACCTTCGACAATATAAAGTTCGGTCAATTCCGGATCGCGTTCGGAACAATCCGCCAATTTTCCCGGCAATCCGCCGCCCGTGAGAGCGCCTTTGCGAATCGTTTCCCGCGCTTTTCGAGCCGCTTCACGCGCGCGCGCCGCGGTGAGTACTTTGTCGAAGACACGACGCGCGATGGGTGGATTTTTGTCGAAATAGGTCATTAAGCCTTCGTAAACGACCGAGTTCACGATTCCGTCGATCTCCGTATTGACCAGCTTCACCTTGGTCTGCGATTCGAAGCGCGGATTTGGCAGTTTGATGCTAAGCACGCAAATCAATCCTTCCCGGACATCGTCGCCGGAAATCGAAGGATCCTTCTCCTTAAGAAAATTACTCGATTTCGCGTACTGATTGACCGCTTTAGTAAGTGCCGTGCGGAAGCCGGTCAGATGAGTGCCGCCGTCCGGATTGGGGATTGAGTTCGCAAAGGGCAAAATCTGATCGTTGTAGCTGTCATTGTATTGCAGCACAACATCGACAAAAACTTCATCGCGTTGTCGCGAGATCACGATTGGCTTGGGATGCAGAACCTGTTTGTTCTCGCCGAGCTGCTTTACGAACTCTTCGATCCCATGCTTATAGAGAAATGTTTCCTTTTTCGTCGCATCGCTGCGTTCGTCCGTGAGAGTGATCTCGAGACCGGGGTTAAGAAACGCCAACTCGCGCAACCGTGTCGCGAGCCGCTCAAACTTAAATTCGGTCGTGATCGTAAAGATCGTCGGATCGGGCAAAAACGTGATGAGTGTTCCGGTTGTCTTTTTATTTTTGACTTCACCGATGACAGTGAGTTTGTCGGTCGTTTTGCCCTTGGCAAAGGCCATGTGATAAACACTGCCATCGCGGGACACCTCCACTTTGAACCATTCAGAAAGCGCGTTGGTGCATTTCGCACCCACGCCGTGTAAGCCGCCCGAATATTTGTAAGCGCCTTGTCCGAATTTCCCGCCTGCGTGCAAATTTGTCAGAACCAGTTCAACCGCCGGCATCTTCCATTTTGGATGAATGTCCACCGGAATGCCGCGGCCATTGTCCCGCACCGATACAGATCCATCGACATGAACAGCGACTTCAATCTTGGTGCAGAATCCAGCGAGATGCTCGTCGATTGAGTTATCGAGCACTTCGAAAACCAAATGGTGCAGACCCCGCTCATCAGGGTCTCCGATAAACATGCCGGGCCGTTTGCGAACCGCCTCGAGGCCCTCCAATTTATCGATTTGCGCAGCGTCGTATTTTTGCGCTGCCCGGATTCCGGTCGCACGATTTAGAGGCAATTTGTCGACCGGAATTTCGTCTTGCGCTTGCGGCATATGCAGGCCTCGAACGGCCCAATGAAGAGAATACCTAAAAACGGCTCAGAAACAACTAATAATCTCGTGATCGGAGCAACTATAATTCCCCTACCGGTTGGAGACGAAGGGAGGCTGAAACCCATGATATTGTGGTTCTCTTCGGCCAGCCGAGAGCTCCGATTTTCATTGCCTTGACCGGCTCGTTTTGGAATTGGAAAATGGATAGCCAAATGCGCCTTCAAACCCTGCTGGAAGCACGCTGGATTCTTGCGATTCTCGCGGTTTGCGCGATCGTTAGTTCGGTTCTGACACTTTGGTTATCGCTGCTTTTTCTCCTGCTGTTTTTTTGCACGCTCGCATTTTTTCGCGATCCGAATCGCGTCGCACCGTCAGATCCGAATCTCGTCGTAGCGGCGGCCGATGGAACTGTCACGGACATCGTTGAGCTGGATGAAAGCGAAGTTCTGAAAGCAAAAACGCGCCGTGTCGGAATCTTCTTGTCGATCTTCGATGTCCATACCAATCGCGCGCCGATCGATGGCCGCATTATTTACCAGAAGCATCGAGAGGGGCTCTGTGTCGATGCACGCCGTCCCGATTGCTCGGAGAAGAACGAATCAATGACGTGGGCTTTTCAGAACCGGCGCACCACAATTGTGGTCCGCCAACTCACCGGCGCGATTGCGAGACGCATCGTAGCCTGGGCGAAAATCGGCGACGAATTAAAAAAAGGCGAGCGCTTTGGAATGATTCGCTTCGGTTCGCGAACAGAAATATACTTGCCTCTTAATGCTGAACTACTCGTGAAAGTAGGCAATCACGTCTCTGCTGGATCAACAATCGTTGCGCAGCTGTCTGATCAATGAGCGAACAGAATCATTCCAAGATTTATCTGCTGCCGAATCTAATGACGGCAGGGAATTTGTTTTGCGGCTTTACCGCTACGCTCAAAATTCTTGAGGGCGCCTTACTTCAAAGTTCTAATTCGGACGCCGCGGGCGATCTTTTTCATACCGCCATCTGGTTCATTCTCGCCGCCTGTTTTTTTGATCTGCTCGACGGACGGATCGCACGCCTCGGTGGACATGAGAGCATGTTTGGTCGCGAATTTGATTCTCTCGCCGATATCGTCTCATTCGGCGTCGCACCAGCTCTGATGGTTTACCGCATCGTTCTCCAGGAATTTCCGCGCGCCTGCTGGATTATCGCATTTATCTATCTCGCGTGCGGTGCGCTGCGTCTGGCGCGCTTCAACACCGCGTCTGCCAACGACGAAGCGGCCGACACTGATAACAAGAAAAATTTCACCGGCTTTCCCATTCCCGCCGCTGCTGGTCTAATCGCATCCATCACCCTTTTTCTTCTCTGGCTGGCCGAGGGCGAACATCACCTCGGCAACTGGAAGTTCGTGCTGCCACCGCTTATGCTTTTTCTTT
>Ga0209155_1001644_pt1 | contig 10477 bp, 9 predicted proteins | sample GraSoiAngelo_122_FD_185879 | JGI IMG/M metagenome (GOLD analysis project Ga0209155, IMG submission 185879) | Grasslands soil microbial communities from the Angelo Coastal Reserve, California, USA - 14_0927_02_20cm (SPAdes) (version 2) | ecosystem: Environmental > Terrestrial > Soil > Grasslands ...
CGCCCGCGAGCTCCTCGTCTCTGGCCTCCGCGTCGCCGCGCTTGGAGCGACTCGATCGCGTGGTGGACCCTGCTCGTCGCGCTCGTACTGACCTGGATCTCCGGGCTCGATTACGCCCGCGTGGCACCCGGCCTGCTCCGCGGGCGCGCAGTTGCCTAGTGGTCTAGTCAGGCCACTAGGTCTGGCCGGTGACGTTGCCCGCTTCCTGGGTCGCGAGCGTGGTCAGGCCACTACTCTCGTCAGAGTCGAGATTCTCGGCAACGCCCGCCGCGCGCCAGCGGCTTCTGTAGGCGAGCGGTAGCTTGTCCGCCGCAAACAGGCGCTCGAGCGCGAGCGCTACAGCGTCCCGCTCTTCCGGGTTCGGCTCCGGTCGGATGCTGAATTCCACCGTCAGAGCCTAGAGGCGCTGCTCGCGACGCCGACCCGGAGAACGTCCGGCTTTGCCCGGCGGCCGGCTATCCCGGCGGCAAAGCCGATGCCGGTTCGGTCGTTCCGCAGAGACCTAAAGGCCACGGCTCGACTTGACGATACGAACGGCGGATGAGCCGCATCCTTGCGACCGCTGCCGTCTTTGCCGTGCTCGCGGCACCTGCGGCTGCCCGGAGTCACCGCGGAGCCTCGACTCCCTGGGCCCAGGCCGAAATCAAGGTCGTCGTCGCCCACGGCCTCATGGCGAAGAGCGTCCAGACGTTCCATCCGAACGACCCGCTTACGCGCGGCGCGCTGACGGCCCTCGTCTCCGGCCTCACCGCCGAACCGGCCACCGCCTCGACGCATTCCCAAGCTCCGGTCACCATCGCCCAGCTCGACGCGACCCTTGTCCGAGGCCTCGGTCTCAACGTGGTCGCCGGCGAGTTCGCTGCCGCGGCCCGCGACGCCGGGCTGGCCCCGCCGAGCCGTTTCGGCACGGAGGTCGTGGCGCGTTTGCTCGGGCTTCGGACGAATCATCCGACCCAGCTCGATTCGCTCGAGCTGCTCCCGAGCCAGCCGGCGACGCGCGCCGAAGCCGCCTACTCGGCGGCGCAGATCCTGCGCTTCGGCGGTTGGGAGACCCAGCGAATCGAGCAGCTCGCGGAAGCGCTGGAACTGCCTGCTCTGTCGCAATGGCAAATGACCGTCCTCAAGACGGCCGTTCACTTCATCGGCTATCCCTACGTCTGGGGCGGCACAAGCGAGAAGGCCGAGGCGCCGGTCGGCGTCCAGGCTCCCGGGGGCTTCGACTGCTCCGGATTCGTGTGGCGCGTCTACAAGCTTCAGGCCTACCCCGGCGGCTCTGCGCTCGCGGGCACGCTCAAGGGCCGAACCACCTTCGCGATGAGCGGCGAGGTGTCGCCGGCAAAGCGCATCCCGTTCGCGAAGCTGAAGCCGGCCGACGTCCTGTTCTGGGGAGCTGCCGGCCCGCGGTCGAAACCGGCGCAGATCGACCACACGGGCATCTACCTCGGCGGGGGCTGGTTCATCCACTCTTCGGGCAACGGCGTCGCCCTCGCTCCTCTGTCGGGCTGGTACAAGCAGCGTTTTGCCTGGGCGCGCCGGCCGCTCGCCGAAGCCAAGCTCGGCGCTTAGAGCCCCTTTCATGATGGGCCTCGTCGTCGGGGTGCGATGGTCGGTTCCTGGCAAGGACGCAGGGAGTGCCCGTATTGGTAATACGGGCGCGACTGCGATACCAGGGCGGAGCCGGGGCCGTCCAGCGCGGCCCGACGGCTCAGTGCTTCATTGTGAAAGGGGCTCTTACACCACCACAGGCGACGCGATCCCCCGTCCGGGTGATGGCTTGGGCCTCGGCGCAAGAGACAATCGCCTCGTCCGCCATTTAGGAGAGAGGGAGGTTCTGAATGTTGCAGTGGAGGCCGAGTCTTCGCCTTCTGCTGATCGTGGCCACGCTGCTCGCCGTTGCGGCGGCGCTCGGCTCGCTCGATCTCGCCAACTTCCTCGAGTGGTAGCGGCCGCGCGATGAGTGAGTCGGCAGCCGCCCGCCGAAGTCTCTTTCCGGTCGTCATCCCGGTCTGCGTCGCAGGACTGGCAACCGTCGTCGCCGCGGCCCTCTCCTTTGGGATGGCTACGCACAGCGTCACGGTCCTGGCGGGCCTTGCGGCATTCCTCGGCGCCTCGCTCCTCGCAGACCGCTTCCCCGTCCCGGTCGACGATCTCGACGCAAACGGGGTCTCGCTCGCCTTCGTCTTCGGGCTCTCAGCGATCGTGCTGTTCGGTTGGGCTGCAGGCGTTCTCGTCGTCTCCGCGACGCCGGCCGTGATGCAGCTGCTCGAACGTAGGCCCGCGGTTCGAATCGCGTACAACTCCTTCGCCTTCGCGCTGACCGCCGCGAGCGCTGGACTTGTGATCTCGGCGATCGGCGGGGTGAGCCCGGCCGAGACGGCCGCGCGCGTCGTTGTCGCCACCTACGTGTGCTACGTGGTCAACGTCCTCCTGATTACGGCCGTGGTCGCCCGCGCGACGCGGAGTTCCTGGGCCGGCGTGATCGCCTCGAGTGTCCGGAAAACGATCCTGCCGTTCACGCTGATGGGCTCGGCGGTCTTGACCCTCGTCGTCCTCTGGCAGCGAGCACCACTGCTCTCCGTCGCGCTGGTAGGCCCGCTGCTCGCGATCCAGCTCTACCAGCGAGCGCTGCTGCGAGCGCTGCGGGCCGTCCGTCTTGCGCTGACCGACCCGCTGACAGGGCTCGGCAACCACCGCCACTTCCACGAGCGCCTGGCGCGGGAGCTCGAGCACGCGCTTCGCTACGACCGGCCGCTCGCGCTGTGCCTCGTCGACGTCGACGACTTCAAGCGGGTCAACGACCGCTTCGGTCATCCGGCCGGGGATTCGGTGCTTTCGCAGGTGTCGGCTCGTCTGCGCCAGACGGGCGAAGCTTTCCGGCTCGGCGGAGACGAGTTCGCAGTCCTCCTGCCGGGCTTCGAGGCACCGGACGCCTTGACGGCCGCAGAGTCGATCATCGACCGGATCGCGACGATCGATTTCGGCCACATGGGCGCGGTCACCGTCAGTGCCGGGATCGCGATCGCGCCGGAGCACGCCCGCGAGCGCGACGAGCTGCTGAGGCTCGTGGACAGCGCGCTCTACTGGGCCAAGGAATACGGGAAGAATCGGGCGCGCGTCTACCGGCCCGACGTCGTCGAGCTCGCCGACCTGAGACGCCTTGCCTCCGCGGGCGACCGCGCCGGACGCCTACGAGCCGCGGCAAGCCTCGCGAGAGCGGTCGATGCGCGAGACGTCTACACCGGTAACCATTCGCAGCGCGTCGCGCAGCTTGCTGTTCGACTGGCCGCGCGCCTCGGCCTGTCGCGCGAAGAGCTCGAGCTCACACAGCTCGCCGCGAGCCTCCACGACGTCGGCAAGCTCGCTCTCCCCGAAGATCTCCTCTGCAAGCCGGAGCCGCTGACCGAGCCTGAGTGGGCAACCCTCCGGCAGCACGCTCAGATTGGATTTCGAATGCTCGAGAGTCTCGGCGTCGATCCCGTCGCGAAGTGGGTGCTGCATCACCACGAACGATGGGACGGAAGCGGATATCCCGACAGCCTCGCCGGGACCGAGATCCCCGTCGGCGCTCGGATCATCTTCGTCGCGGACGCCTTCGACGCGATGACGTCCGACCGCATCTACCGCCGCCGCCGCTCCCGCGACGAGGCCGTTGCGGAGATCCTCCGCTGCGCCGGGACGCAATTCGACCCATCGGTCGTCGAAGCCTTCTCGGTGGAGCTCGGTCCTGACGGTACCGCGGCGGCGCCGGAGCTTCAATACGCAGCCGCTGTTTAGGTTGCCGCGTGTTTGCGCAGGACCCTCGGAGCCGAAGAGGAGGTCCCTTGAACCGCGAGCAGCGCAGACATCCGGAGAAGGTCTCTCGGCCTCAGGAGCCCGAACACCCCGGTCCGGCGAAGGACCCGGCGGAAGAGCCTGCCGCTCCTGAGCGGAGGCAGGACGACTTGAGCGTCCGGGCAAAGAGCACCGGCCACAAGAAGAAGACCGCCGACAAGTGGAACCAGTAGCGCCCTGACCGCCGCACCCTGTGCGGCCTCGTACGGGCAAAGAGTTTCTCTTTTGTTCCAGCGCCGTCACCCACGCACGCGCGTTTTCGAAATAGGATGAAATTGGGTGCGGAGCGGTGGGGCCCAGTTTGTCGCGTGCGCGCGCGTGAACCTCTACGGACCGGCCGGGCGGCGACAGCTAGAGCGGGATGTTGCCGTGCTTCCTCGGCGGGCGCCGTTCCCGCTTCGTCAGCGCGGTCTCGAGGGCGTCGATCAACACGGGTCGCGTGCGACGAGGCTCGATCACCTCATCCACGTAACCGCGCTCCGCGGCCGTGTACGGGTTGGCGAACTGGCTTCGGTACTCCTCGATCAGCTCCGCGCGCCGCGCTTCGGGGTCCTCGGCCTCCTCGAGTTGCTTGCGGAAGACGATGTTGACGGCCCCTTCCGGTCCCATCACGGCGACCTCAGCCGTCGGCCAGGCGAAGTTGAAGTCGGAACGAATGTGCTTCGAGCTCATGACGTCGTAAGCGCCCCCGTAGGCCTTGCGGGTGATCACGGCGAGCTTCGGAACCGTCGCCTCGCAATAGGCGTAGAGCAGCTTTGCGCCGTGGCGGATGATGCCGCCCCACTCCTGAGCGGTCCCCGGGAGAAATCCGGGCACGTCGACGAAGGTGACGAGCGGCAGGTTGAACGCATCGCACGTCCGAACGAAGCGCGCCGCCTTCGTCGACGAGTCGATGTCGAGCACCCCGGCGAGCGTCCGCGGTTGGTTGCCGACGACGCCGACCGGGTGCCCGTTCAAGCGCGCGAAGCAGCAGACGATGTTCTCGGCCCAGCGCTCGTGCACCTCGAGGAAGTCGCCGTCGTCGACGACGCGGGAGATGACCTGCTTCATGTCGTATGGCTTCGCGGGATCGTCCGGGATCAGCGAATCGAGCTCTGAGTCCTCGCGCCCGGCGGGATCCGCAGGCTCCGCATAGGGCGGCGGATCGACATTGTTCTGCGGCAGGAACGAGAGCAGGTAGCGGGCGTCTTCGAGACAGGCCGCCTCGTCGGGCGCGATCAAGTGGGCGACACCGGATTTCGCTGCGTGCGTCGCCGCCCCGCCGAGCTCCTCGAACGTCACCTCCTCGCCAGTCACCGTCTTCACGACGTCGGGCCCGGTGATGAACATGTACGAGGAGCCCTCGACCATGAGCACGAAATCGGTCATCGCGGGCGAGTAGACGGCTCCGCCTGCGCAGGGGCCCATCACCAAGCTGAGCTGCGGGATCACGCCTGAGGACTGAACGTTTCGCCAGAAGATCTCGGCGTAGCCGGCGAGCGAGACGACGCCTTCTTGAATCCGGGCGCCGCCCGAGTCGTTGATCCCGATCAGGGGGCAGCCGAACTTCGCCGCCAGATCCATGACCTTGCAGATTTTCTCCGCAAAGACCTCGCTCAGCGAACCGCCGAAGACGGTGAAATCCTGGGAAAAGACGAAGACCCTGCGACCGAAGATCGTGCCGTAGCCGGTGACGACCGCGTCGCCGTAGGGTCGCCGCTCGAGCATGCCGAAGCTCGATTCGCGATGCCGGACGTAGCGGTCGAGCTCGAAGAACGAGCCGGGATCGAGCAGTTTTTCCACTCGCTCGCGGGCGAGCAGCTTCCCTTGCTCGCGCTGTCGCGCGACCGCGCGCTCGCTGCCCGCATGCCGCGCCTGCTCGCGCAGCTCGGCGAGCTCGCGCAGCTTGGCGCCGGTGGAATCGGCTTCGGTCGCCACGACGCGAGCGTATCCCGACCGCAGCGCACGTGCCGCGCCTCCCTCGTTCGAGTGAGGGAAGCGCGCTTCCGACTCACCCTCTTGGGGGAATCGGGCTCGTAGCTGGCCGCCTAGCCTCTGAGCGAGGCCTGCGGCGGCCGAGAACCATGCGGCACTCACACATCGACAGACCACGGCGCATTCGTGCGCCACGAGTGACTCCCCGCTCCCGCGCCCGGTTCCTGCCGGCGGTGGCGGCGCTTCCTGCCGTCGCCGTCCTGTGGCTGACCATTGGCCTGCCCATGCTGTCCCAGCTCACGAGCGCGGGCGGCAGCAACCGGCTCGGGCGAAGCGTCGTCTTCGGGGCACAGGGGAGCGACCCCGGCGGGGGACCCGCGTCTGGGGCATCCGCTCCGGAGACCGTGGCCACGGCGATCGTCTCCAACGAAGTTCTCGCGGCCTACCACGCCGAAGTCGCCAGGCGCGCGCAAGCTCGTGCGCGCACCGCGACGAGGCCAAAGAGACTGCGCCCGATCCTGCCGCAGCCGGCACTGACTTCCGCAGCGCCCGACACGGCAACGCTCGCGACGGCCGATGCGCCGCAGGATCCGAGCCAACGGGCAGACGCGACTCCACCGGCAAACGACAAGGGCCCGGGCGCCGGCAACTCCGGCGGCTCGGGCGACGACCGAACGAGCGATCCCCGCACGGCCGGCAGCGGCGGCACCTCCCCAGCGCCCGACCCCGACGCCGGCGGCGGAACCGGCGACAGCAGCGGCACCGGTGACGGCAATGGCTCGGGCGACGGCAATGGCTCGGACGGCAATGGCTCGGACGGCAATGGCTCGGGCGACATCAGCGAGCCCCACACGGGCGGCACAGGGGACCCGGGCGAAACCGGAGACACGGGCGGCACCGGGGACACAGGCGGCCCGAGCGAAAGCGTTCCGCCCCCGCCTCCTCCGCCCCCGCCTCCTCCGCCCCCGCCTCCGCCTCCGCCGCCCTCTGGGCTTCCGACCGGACCAGCGCCGGCGGACATCCAGACGACGAGCGGCGGCGGCCCCCACGGAAAGCCTGCGGCGGGCGACGCGATCGTGTACACGTTCGCCAGCGCGCCGGATCCCTCACTGATCCTCGCGGGCTGGAACGGAGCGGCCACGACCGTGACACTGCGAATCAACGAGAGCGCAACGAACGATTTCGTCACGATCCTCAACTCGACGACCGGAGAGCAGCTTGCGGCACTCGGTTCCGTCCGGCTCGGCGGTGATTACGCCGCGCAAAACGTCACCGCGCCCGGCTCGACGATGACGCTCACCGGCAGCGTCGTCAAAGTGATCCTCGGCACGCCGACCGGCAAGGCCTTGCACCAGAAGAACGTCGGAACGATGGTCTGGACGACGCCAAGCGGCACGGCCATCGAGTCCGGTCTCCCGGACAACGAGTTCTAGAGGACGTCCGGGCTTTCCCCGGGGCGGCCGGTGCGAGATCCTCGGGTGAGGCTCAAGGCCCGAGCCCTGCGGGTCGATAACGCAGCAGATGGCGCCTGCGGCCCCTGCGACGAGTCCTGGCCACGATCCGCGCTCCGACGACCGGCGCCGGCCTGCCCAGCGGACGGTCTCGCGCCGCGCCCTGCTGCAATTGCTCGTCGGCGTCCTCGTCGTCGGCGTAATCCCGATTGTGGCGACGGTCCACATCCTCGACGCGAACGCGCTTCAGAACGAGCGCGCGCGTACAGACGGCGCGCTTCGTGCCCAGCTCCAGGGAGCGAGCCAAGAGCTAGGGCAGCTCGGAGACGATGCTTCGAATCGGGCAGACGACCTCGCCCGCTCGCCTGTCCTTCAGCGCGCAATCATCGCCAGTGACCGCAGTGCGATCAAGAAGATCGCCGCCGGCGCGCCCGGCGTCCTCTTCTATCTCCGGCGAGAACGCGTCGCCGGGCACCGGCCACCGGTCGCGCTTGCCCGCTCGATCTCGCTGACCGTCAACGGCAAGAGAATCGGGACCGTCGTCGCGACGATCGCGCTGAACCGGCGACTCGCCGCTCGCCTCGCCCGCACCGCCGCCCATGGTCGGAGCGACCGGCTCTTAATCGTGCGTGACGGCACCGTGGTCGGAACCGGGCAGCACATACAGATGCACGGACGCACTGTTCAGGTGGGCGGCCATTCCTATCGCGGTCTGCTCTCGCGCGTACCCAATGCGGTCGGCATCAGCCTCTTCGCGCTCCGCCCGGAGAAGACGATCTCCGCGAACGTGCGGCCCTACCAGCACCGCATCTTGTACGCCGCCCTCGGTTCCTTCGCGCTGCTCATCCTCGTCGCGCTCGGGTTCGCACGGCCGATCCTGAACGCGCTTGGAGACTTTCGCCGCGTGGCCTCCCAGGCCGCAACCGACGGACTTACCGGCCTCGCGAACCGGCGCTCGTTCGACGACGAGTTGGCGCTCGAATGGCGGCGCGCCGAGCGAGTCGGCGACTCGCTGGCGCTGGTGCTCGTCGATCTCGACAACTTCAAGAGCATCAACGACGAGCTCGGCCATCAGGCCGGCGACGCCGTCCTCCGCCGCGTGGCCACCATCCTCGACTCCAGCGCGCGGCAGGTCGATTTCGCAGCCCGCTACGGGGGTGAAGAGTTCGCCGTGCTCGCGCCCGAGACCGACCTCCGCGGCGCGACGACGCTCGCCGAGCGCCTGTGCGCCGACGTCGCGGCTGCGACGATCGAGCTTCCCGACGGACGCGAGCTCTCGGTGACGGCGAGCGTGGGCGTCGCGGTCAAGGGAGATCTCGACCGGGCAGAAAAGCTCGTCGCCGCGGCGGACGAAGCGCTCTACGAGGCAAAGCGGGGCGGCAAGAACCGGGTCATGGTGGCCGACCCGCAGCGCGAAACCGCCACAACCGTCTCCGCCTAAGCAACCGAGCGGGCCACGCCCGCCGAGGCACAATCAGGCCATGCGAGTCTCGGCCAAGGTCGACTACGCGTTACGGGCGTGTGCCGAGCTCGCCGCCGCGGGCGAAGGCCCGGTCAAGGGCGACCGCCTGGCGCAGGCTCAAGAGATCCCGCTCAAGTTCCTCGAGAACATCCTGCTCGACCTCAAGCACGCCGGCCTCGTCCAAAGCCAGCGCGGAGCAGAGGGCGGCTACTGGCTCTCCCTGCCGCCCGACCAAATCTCGCTCGCCGAGGTGATTCGCGCGGTCGAGGGGCCGATCGCGAACGTTCGCGGGCGCCGACCGGAGCTGGTCGAGTACGTCGGGCCCGCAGGGCCTCTGCAGCAGGTCTGGGTCGCGGTGCGGGCGAACTTGCGCGCCGTCCTCGAGGCCGTCACCCTCGCCGACTTAGCGGCGGGGCGGCTGCCCGACGAGGTCGCGGCCATCGCCGCCGACCCCGACGCCTGGCTGCCGCACTGACTCGAGCTCCGCGGGCAGCCAGCGCGGAAGGTCGAGCGCGAGGAAGCGAGCAAGCGCCTCGGCATTCGGCTCGTATTGCTCGCGAAGCTCTGCAAGCCGACGGTGGGCGGTCTCCCGGCCAACGGAGTCGTCCGTGGCCGCCTCGACGATCGAATAGAGCTGGTCGAACTCGTCCGCCGTCAGCCGCTCCTGGACGGCGCCTCGCTCGAGCCGGAATTGCAGCGCGAGATCCGCGAACGCGTGCCGGCCGATGCCGAAAGTGACGTCGGCGGCACGAACCTTCCCTTCGGGCGCCGTCGCTTTGACGAAGGCGGCGACGTCGACCATTGCGGTCAGCGCCGCGAGCCAGTTCTGGCTCACGTGCTGGGAGCGGTAGAACCCGAGCAGCGGGTACGAGAGGTGAGTCTCCATCAACTCCGCCGCCCACTCCTCCCAGGCCTGGAGCTCGCCTTTGAGCTCTTGCCAGTGCTGCCGGCCGATCGCCTGGTGAAGGAGGAGGCCGGCCGCGGGCGGGGAGCCTCCTCGCGTAGCGAGCTGCGAGACAGCCGTCTCGCGCCGTGAAAAGGCGGCGTAGACGGCCGGCAGGTAGCCGATCACGATGAAGACGACGGCGACGCCGCTCGCCGCCTCGAAGAGGCCGATCAGATGGCCCGCGGTCGAGCCGGACGGACTCTCCGCGCTGAGGAATACGCCGGAGCTCGAAAGCAAGCGGTCGCCGAACGTCCCACCAACGGCTCCCCACTCGAGCAGTGCGTAGCCGGTCATCAGCCCGAGCGTCCACACGACCAGCTGGAAGAGGAGCGCGAAGGGACCAAAGAAGCCGAGCCATGTGTCTGCCGTCGCCGGCGAGACGCGTCGCGCGAGCGCCCGCCACGGAAGCCAGAGTAGGCGGGTGAGTCCGCGCGCGATCCGCGGGTCGCGCCGCACGCGCCGTGGCAGCAAGAAGGTCACGAAGAACTCGAACAGCATCAGCAGGATCAGGACGACCCCGAAGATGCCCGCCACGACGCGCATTGGCTGCAGCCTAGTGGCCTGGCCGGTGAGGACGGAGCCGGCGAACGTCGCCGGTCAGGCCACTCAGGGGGTGAAGACGGTCTGGCGGCTCGGCCGGATGTAGACGATGACGCCGCGCTCGAGCTCGAGCGCCTCCGCTTCCTCTTGAGTGAGCTGCGCGAGCAGGTGCTGGCCGTCGTCGCGCACGAGCTCCGCCCTTACCTCGAAGCCGAGGTGGACGACCCGCTCGACCATCGCCTCGGTCGTGTCGCCGCCGTCCTCGAGGCTAAGGCTGATGTCTCGCGGCCGTACGAACGTGTCGCCGATCCGGTTGACCGGTCCGATGAAGCT
>Ga0209155_1001645_pt1 | contig 10477 bp, 9 predicted proteins | sample GraSoiAngelo_122_FD_185879 | JGI IMG/M metagenome (GOLD analysis project Ga0209155, IMG submission 185879) | Grasslands soil microbial communities from the Angelo Coastal Reserve, California, USA - 14_0927_02_20cm (SPAdes) (version 2) | ecosystem: Environmental > Terrestrial > Soil > Grasslands ...
TACGGATTGCGGCTTCCGCGCATGAGCAGCCGCGGGCGTGCGCCTGCGTCGCGCATAAACGCGATAGCGTCGATCGCCCAGAGCCAGCGCTTGTCGGGGTCGAATCGCGCGACCTTTACGAAGGTCGGCCGGTCGCCGAACGCCTCGCGCAGCGGCCGCGCCTCCGCCGGCGGCAGCGGCTTCAAGAAACGCTCGGCGATGCCGTTCGGGAGGACGGCCGCATCGACACCGACCGCGGACATCTCCGCGCGCATGAAACGCGAGACCGTCGTGATCGACGCGGCGAGCCGCAGCAGCGAGAAGTCGATGCTCCCGAAGCCGTAGGTGTTGTTCGCGTTCCAGAGGATGGCCGCGGCGCCGGGCATGCGGACGTTCAGGATCGCGGAGGTCGCGATCGCCGCGTCGGCCGTTTGCCAATCCTCGAAGAGCAGGACGGACTTCCGCCCTTCCGCCGCCGACGCGATCACGAGATCGGCAAGGTGCGCGGGGACGGTGCGCGAGAAGTCGCGCCACTTCCCGTCCTCGCCGTCGTACACGTCGCGCGGGTGATAGGCACTGATCCACTGCGACCACCGCTCCAGGATGAGGCGTCCTTCGGCGCGCTCCTCGCGCGGCGGGAGCTTCGGATCGCCGACGAAGAGGTGGTGGACGAAGTAGCCACGATCGACGAGCGCGTCGGCCAAGTCGATCATGCGCGTGGCGAGACCGCCGACGAACGAATAGCGGTCGGGGCCTTCGAAGGCGACGAGGACCACGTCGTACATGGAAGAGCACGGATAATGGCACGCGCTCGATGACCCCTCTCCAGCGCATCCGTGAAGACCCCCAGAAGGTGCGCGACATGCTCGCTGCACGCGGCTTCGACGCGCCGCTCGACCGGATCCTGGAGCTCGACCGAAAGGCACGCGATCTTCGCGCTCAGGTCGAGTCGCTGAATGCCGAACGCAACAAGGCCAGCCGTGGCGGGCCGCCAAGCGAGGAAGTGAAGGCGCGCATGCGGGAGGTGGGGGAACGAATCAAGGCCGATCAGGCGGAGCTCACCGCCCTCGAGGCGGAGCGCGACGAGAAGCTTCTCTGGATACCGAACGAGATCGCCCCCGGCGTCCCGCAGGGCAAGGACGAGCACGACAACAAGGTCCTGCGCCAGGACAAGCCGAGGCAGCTCGATCTGGTCCCGCAGCCGCACTGGGACTTCGGCGAGGCGCTCGGGATCCTCGACATACCGCGCGGCACGAAGCTTTCAGGCTCGCGGTTCTACGTGCTACGCGGGGCGGGCGCGGCTCTGCAGCGTGCGCTCATCGCTTGGATGATCGACCTCAAGATCGCCGCCGGCTTCACCGAGATCTACCCGCCGTTCGTCACACGACGCGAGACGCTCGTCGGAAGTGCGCACCTTCCGCACTTCGATGAGAACCTGTACCGCGACGAAGACGATGACGTGTGGCTCCTCCCCACCGCGGAGCCACAGCTCGTTGGGCTGCACCGGGACGAGATCTTGGACGCCGCGGCTCTGCCGCGACGCTACGTCGCATACACGGCGTGCTTCCGGCGCGAGCACATGAGTGCAGGCCGCGATGTGCGCGGGATAAAGCGCGGTCACGAGTTCGACAAGGTCGAGATGGTGGTGCACTGCGCCCCTGAGGAGTCGCCGGCGTGGCTCGACAAGATGACTGCGCTCGCGGTCGAGGTGCTCGAGAAGCTCGAGCTCCCCGTGCGCGTGTCGGAACGCTGCACGGGCGACCTCGGCTTTACCGCGATGCGCGGTTTCGACGTGGATGTGTGGAGCCCGGCCGCGAACGAGTGGCTCGAGGTGTCGTCAGCGTCGAACTGCGGCTCGTTCCAGGCCGAACGCTCGAGCATCCGCTTTCGGCGCGAAGCCGGTGGAAAGCCCGAGCACGTGCATATCCTCAACGCCTCGGGCCTGGCGCTTGCGCGCCTGATGATCGCGATCATGGAGAACTACCAGCACAAAGACGGATCGCTCGAGATACCTAAAGCGGTGCGCTCGTACATGGGTGGCCGCGAGAAGATCGCGCCGGGGGAATTCTCTCTCTAGTTAGGCGCTCTGCGCCTTCCCGTTGACGTCGATCTCGGCGATGCGGCGCCGCGTTCGCTCGGCGAGGTACGTCGGCCCACGCTGCTCGAACACCGCGAGCGCCTCAATGCATTCGTTGCGCGCGCCGACGATGTCGCCGTGCGCCGCGAGAAGATTCGCGGACGCCGCGCGTATCTCCGCGCTCGCGACCGGGAGCCCGAGCCGGAACGCGTGCTCGAGGCCCTCCGTCCGGCGGGCATCGGCCAAGGCTAGGTCGCCGCTCGCGCACGCCACTTCGACGAGGGTCGCCGCGATCCCCGCACCGCAGCGGCGGCACTCGTGTTCGACCGCGGCCGCGTGCGCGGCGGCCGCGTGCTGACCCGCATCGTCGAGCGAACCCTGATAGAGCGCGAGTCGCGCCATCTCGGCCGCGATCCGCGGCGCGAGGTGTTCGCGCGAGGGAGACCGCTCGGCGACGGCGCGAGCCTCGGAAAGGGTCGTCGCCGCCGACGCGAAGTCGCCGCGCTCGATCGCCAGCGAGCCGAGCACGAGCAGTGTGGATGCGGGATCCGCGGGCTGTTGCCCCTGCGCAAGCGGGTCGGCGAGTGCGAGCGCCCGCTCGAGCGTCGCATGCGCCTCCGCGAAGCGGCCGAGCCCGAAGAACGAGCGGCCGAGCGCCCGTAGTGCGCCCGCTTCACCGGAGACGTTGCCCAGACGCGATTCGGCGCCCAGAAGCTCGTGGGCGAGGTCCTCGGCCTTCGCGAGCTCACCACGGTCGAGCGCCGCGTAGGTAAGGAGCGCCAGCGCGCGCGCCAGGCCTGAGAGATCGCCGATCGCCGTCGCGTGCTCGACGCATCTCTCGGTCGCGCGGAGCGACTCGTCCTGTGAGCCGGCGTCGGCCGCGAACACCGCGACCGCCTCCTCCGCGGCGAGAGCCAGACCGCGATCGTTCGCGGCGAGCGCCTCTTTCACGGCGGTCCGGCCGACGGCGAGCGCCTCGGCCGGTCGCTCGTCGGAACGAGCTAGGTAGGCCTTGGCGAGAGTGAGCTCCGCGCGCTCGCGCCCCTCGGCGGGAGTCAGACGATCCGCCTCGGCAAGATGCTCGGCCGAGCGTTGCGTCTCGTGCGCGCGCGCCGCCAGCTCCCCGGCCCGGCGGCGGAGGGCGGCCCGGACGACGTCGTCGGACATCGGTCCGGCGAGCGCGTCCTCCGCGATCGCGAGCGCATCCTCGTGTCCGAGCGCGCGTGCCGCGTCGCACGCCTCCACCAGAGCGCGGGCGCGCTCCGATTCGCCGCCACCGGCGAGGCGCTCGGCGAGCTTCGCGGCAGCGCGGTAGTGATGGAGCGCGTCGGCGAGCGCGTACAACGCGACCGCCCTCTCACCTGAGCGCATCGAGTAGTCGATCGCGCGGCCGACGTGCGTCGATTCGGCGAAGTGGTTCGCGAGAAGCTCGGGCTGCTGGACGGCCACCTCCGGCATCACGCTCTCGATGACCTGACCGATGCGCCCATGCAGATCCTCGCGATTGCGCGGCGAGATGGAGTCATAGACGAGCTCGCGCAACAGCGATTGCCGGAAGCGGTAGTCGCCGTGGCTCGTGAGCTCGATAAGCCCGCGCGCGCAGAGGCTCGCGAGAGCCGAATCGACATCCACATCCTGGCCGAACAACGCACGCAGAAGCCCGGGCTCGCAGGCGCGCGCCGCGACCGCGGTCGCATGGAGAACCCGCTTTTCCGGACCGACAGCGAGCTCGGCGCGGCGCAGCAGGAGCATCGGCAGAGCGTCCGGGAGCTCACGGATCCGACTGACGTCGGCCAGCGGCGAGGCGCCCTCGCGCTCGACGACGACTCCCATCGCCACGAGCCACCGGGCGGCCTCCTCTATGTATGTCGGGCTTCCGGAGCTGCGAGCGACGATGTCGTCGATCGCCTCTTGCGGGAGGGCGCTCGCCGGGAGGAGCGCCTGCAGCAGTGCGGCGCTCGGGCCGGTCGCGAGCGGAGTGAGCCGGATCTGCAAGTGACCGCGACTCGTCGACCACGGTGGATTCAAATCCGGGCGATAGGTTGTGACAAACAGTGCCGCCGTGCCCGCGAGCGCCGGGGCCAGAGCGGCGAGGAGCTCCTGCGAAGCCGCGTCGGCCCACTGCACGTCGGTCAATGCGAGGATCACGGGCTGCGTCCGAGCGACGCGCAGGATGAGGTCGCGGATCGCGCGGTCGAGCAGCTTTCGTCGCGTCTCGCCCGAGAGCGCCGGGAGCGTGAGGCTATACCCAAGGGCGGCGAGGACCATCTTTGCGGCCTCGGGCTCCATCCCGGGGACCGTTTCGGTGAGCATGCGGTGTGCGATCTCGGTCGGCGCGTTCGTCCCGATCGCGAGCGCTCGACGCAAGAGGTCGGAGATCGCGCCGTACGCGCGATGCGCGTCGTACGGCGAGCAGCGCGCCCGCGCGACGCGTGCGCCGAGCGCTCGCGGATCCGCGAGCAGCTCGTCCACGAGCCGCGTCTTGCCGAGGCCGGCCTCGCCCACGATCGACACGATGTGACCCTTGCCCGCGAGAGCGTCCTCGAGCGCACCCACGAGCAGCGCGACCTCGCTGTCTCGTCCGACGAGCGGTGCGCGGCCGCGGTCGGTCGCCGCTGTTTCGATGCGCAGAAGCCGCCATGCGACGAGAGGGGCGGTCTTTCCTTTTGCCGCGACGGGTGGGTGTGGCTCGTACGCGAAGAGGCCCGGCGCGAGGCGATACGTCGCATCGCCCACGAGGACCTCGCCTGGCTCGGCCGCCTGCTCGAGCCGCGCGGCTACGTTCACCGCGTCGCCGAGCACGCCGAACTCGCTCTCTCTATCGCCGACGGCGCCTGCGACGGCCAGCCCACTGTTTATCCCGATGCGCAGCGCGAGATTGCGGCCGGTGCGCTCTGCGATGCGTTCGTTCTCACGGTCGAGCGCGCCGAGGATTGCGAGGGCCGCCCGCTGGGCGCGCGCGGGATGGTCGATCTCGTTGTCGACCGCGCCGAACACCGCGACGACGGCGTCGCCGATGTACTTCTCGATGAGCCCGTTGAACGCCCGAATCTCCACCGCGATCGCGTCCCACGCGGCGCGCATGTTCTCGTGAAGCTCTTCGGGATCGAGCCGCTCCGCGAGCGCAGTGAACCCCGAGATGTCCGCGAAGAGCACGGTGACCTGTTTCGTCTCGCCCTCGATGGGCTGGACCGCGACAAGCCGCGCGCCGCATTTTCCACAGAAGCTGAACGCGACGGGCATCTCGGTCGCGCACTTCGGACAGGTGACTGTCGCTCCCCGCATCGGCCTCGCGAGGTTACGTCCGCGGCCCTGTCATCCGGGTGTCTGCGCGGTGTGTTAGCACGTCCCCCGTCAAGGTGACTTTCGGACTATTGGACGAGCGGTGGCGCGGCCTCACCGCGGGTCTCGTTCTCAACGTGACGTTCGTGGCGTTCGAAGCCCTCGCGATCGCGACGATCATGCCGCTCGTCGTCGCGGATCTCGGCGGCGTCGCCCTCTACGGATGGGTCTTCAGCGCGTTCCTTCTGGCGGACCTCGTCGGGATCGTCGTCGCCGGTGAGCTCGCCGATCGCTTCGGCCCCGCGGTCCCCTTCGGCGCCGGTCTCGGGCTGTTCGCGATCGGCCTGCTGATCGGAGGGCTCGCACCGTCGATGCCGGTCCTCGTCGGGGCACGTGCCATCCAGGGGTTTGGGGCCGGCGCCATACCCGCCGTCGCGTACGTCGTCATCGGCCGTACGTATCCGGACGCTCTCCGGCCGCGCATGTTCGCGGTCCTCTCGACGGCCTGGGTCGTGCCCGGCATCGCGGGTCCGGCGCTTGCCGCATTTGTCGCCGATCACGTCGGGTGGCGGTCGGTCTTCCTGGGTCTCCTGCCCCTCGTGCTCGTCGCCGGGTCGCTCGCGTTGCGCGAGCTGCGCAGCGTTCCGGGGAATCCTCATCGTGTCGCTCGCCGCGTGCTTCTTGACGCCGTGCGGGTCGCGTCGGGAACGGGCCTCGCGCTGGCGGGGCTGCAGGCGCGCGACGTCGTTCTGTCGCCGGCGCTGCTCGCGATCGGCCTGGGGCTAGGGATCCCCGCGCTGCGCAAGCTCTTGCCGGCGGGCACATTCAGGGCGAATGGCGCCCTCCCGGCTGCGGTGCTATCGCGAGGGATCCTCACATTCGCGTTCTTCGCCGCCGACGTCTTCGTGCCTCTGACCGTGACGACGATCCGCGGAGAGAGCGTCGTCCTATCCGGGATTGCACTCACCGCCGGCACGATCGCGTGGACGACGGGCGCCTGGGTTCAGGAACGGACCGTGTTCCGCGTCGGCCCGGCTCCGCTCGTGCGCAACGGTTTCCTTCTCATCGCGATCGGGATCGCGGCCATGGTCGTCGTGCTGAGCGGCGCGGTCCCGGCGTGGCTCTGCGTTCCCGCGTGGGGCATCGCCGGCCTCGGTATCGGCATGGCGTACAGCTCGATCTCGCTCACGGTTTTGCGCCATGCACCCACCGGCAGCGAGGGCGCGACAGCTTCGTCGATGCAGCTTGCCGACATCCTCGGGAACGCCCTCGGGACGGGCCTCGGCGCGGTCGCGGTCGCAGCGGCGGTCGCGGGTTCCGGCAACGCCGTCATCGGCGTCGCGGTCACCGACGGTCTCGCGGCGGGCCTCGCGATCGCCGGCATCTTTGTCGCATCGCGGCTCCGGACGCCTAACGCCGCAGTCCTCGGCTGAGCGCCCACCGCGTCGCAGACAAGAGCAATGCGCTGTACGCGATGGTGGCGAGGAGCAAGACCGCCTTCAGCTCTGACACCGCGGTTCCTGTTTGGTCCCGGATGAACCACACGACGGCCTGGTAGTCGGTGTACGTGCGTTCGGGGCCGCGAGGCAGATCCTGCGGCACGTTGGCGACAAGGCCCTGCACGAGCTGGACGACCACGTCGCCCAACCAGGTGATGCCAATGGCCGAGAGGAGCATCCACCGCTTGATCAGACCCCGCTCACCACCTGCGAGCAGAAAGATCGCGATCCAGCACAACAGCTGGGTGAAGATCACTCCGCCTAGGTTGACCAAAACGTTCGCGACGTCTCCCAGTCGGGACGAGTCGTAGAGATTGCAGCCCAGGCAGCTGCTCCGTCCTTGGACCTGGTAGAGGACGTAATGCGCCGAATCATCGCCGAGGAGCCTTGCGACGGTGGTGTGTCCGATCTCGTGAACGTTGACCATCACAAAGATGAACACGAGCCCGAAGAGGACCCTCTGAAACGTCGCGATCACGACGAGAACCCTACTGTGTGGTCATGGTCGACATTCCCATCGTGCGTGCCGCGCGCAAAGATCTCGACGACCTCGTGCCACTCTTCGATAGGTACCGTCAGTTCTATGGGCAGCGCTCGGATCTGGCCGCTGCGCGGGCGTTCCTCCGCGAGCGCATCGAGCGCGACGAGTCCGTGATCTATCTGGCCTATACGGAGCCAGGCGAGGCGGCGGGCTTCACGCAGCTCTACCCCTCATTCTCGTCGGTCTCGCTCAAGCCGCTCTGGATCCTGAACGATCTCTACGTGCGCTCCGATGTTCGGCGCGGCGGCGTCGGCCGGGCGCTCCTCGAACGAGCGAGGCAGCACGCGATCGAAACCGCCGCGAAGGGTCTCGTCCTCAGCACCGAGGTGACAAACAAGGCCGCTCAGACCTTGTACGAATCTTGCGGCTGGCAGCGCGAGGACGAATTCTTCCAATACCACCTCTTCCTTTGAGCACGTAGCATTTCGCGTAGCAAAGTAGGGAGCTGCACATGGCCACCACCAAGGCGACTGCCAAGAAGACCGCGGCGAAGAAGACCGTGCCACAGAAAGCAGGCAAGCCCGATGGCGCTGGCGCGTCCGTCGAGAGCTACTTCGCGCAACAGCCGCCCGACAAGCGCGCTCTGCTGATCAAGATCCGCGGCTTGGTCGAGCAAGGCGCGCCGGACGCGGTGCCGGTGATCAAGTGGGGCGTTCCGATCTATGCGCAGAACGGCCGGAATATCTGCGCGCTCGCGACATTCAAGGACCACGTCGGCCTCAACTTCTTCGCCCCGCCGAGTGCGCTGGCCGACCCAATGAAGAAGCTCGAAGGCGAGGGGAAAACGAGCCGCATGCTCAAGGTTCGCACCGCCGCGGACATCGACGCGCCGAGCATCACCCGTTGGCTGAGGGCGGCCGTCGCGGCGAATAGCTGAGCTAGTCGTCGAACAGGTGATGCAAGAACTCGCGGCGATCGCCTAGGAAGGCACGCGTCAGCTCGACGACGTCGGTCTCCTCGTATGGCGTTTCCACGAGCCCGTCCTCGGAGAGAACGAAGATCTTCGCGTCCGGGTAGCCGAGCAGGATCGGCGAGTGCGTCGAGATGATGAACTGCGAGCCTTGAGCGACCAGATCGTGCATCCGGCGCATCAGGGCGAGGTTCCCGCGCAGAGAAAGCGCCGCCTCTGGCTCGTCGAGCACGTAGAGGCCATTCGGCCCGAACCGATGTGTCACCAACGAGATGAACGATTCTCCGTGCGACTTTTCGTGCAGGGCGCCACCGTATGCATGGGTGATCGCCGGATCGTGCAGGTCCTCGATATAGGTAGCGACGTTGAAGAAGCTCTCGGCCCGCAGGAAGTACCCGGTGCGCGGGCGGCGCACGCTACGCACGAGACGCAGGTAGTTGTGCAGCACCGAATGAGAGGCGCGCGTCGAGACCGTGACGCTTCGGCTACCGCCCTCTGGGTTGAAACCCGCCGCCACCGCGATCGCCTCGACGAGCGTCGACTTGCCGCTCCCGTTCTCGCCCGCGAAGAGCGTCACGCGTGAGTCGAGCTTCAGCTCATCGAGCTGTCGGATCGCCGGGATGGAGAACGGGTACACATCGAAGCTCTCGACCTCGTCTCGCTTCAGGACGAGCGAGCGGACGAATAGTTCGTCGGCCCGTCGGGATTCCTTGGTCACTCAGCCCCAAGACTGGCAGCGGTGCTCAATTCGCGCCATGGGATAGCGTTGTACGACCGAAGTCAGAAGGGGGAGACACAGATGAACCTGAACGGACTCTTGATCGGGAGCGAGAACCCGCAGCGACTCGTCGAGTACTACACGAAGCTTTTCGGCAAACCGAACTGGGACGAGGGTGGTTATGTCGGTTGGCAGATCGGAAGCGGCTCGGTGACCATCGGACCGCACGATCAGGTCAAGGGAAAGAACGCGACACCGGGTCGATTGATCTGGAACATCGAAACGGCTGACGTGAAGGGCCAGTTCGAGAAGTTCAAGGCGGCCGGAGCGACCGTCGAGGACGCTCCGCGGGCCGTGGCGTCCTAGGTGGCAGAACGAAACACACTTCCGTGGGGGGAGCGGGGATGAGCAGGGACATCGTGCTTGTGGCAGGAGGTGGCGGCTTCATCGGCGGCCACCTGGTGGCAGACCTCGAACGGCAGGGCATGCGCGTCCGGGCGGTCGACGTGAAGCCGCTCGCCGAGTGGTATCAGAAGCATCCCGGCGTCGAGAACCAGGTGGGCGACCTTGCCCTGCTCGAGCCCTGCCGCGCCGCCGCCAAGGGCGCGAAGATGATCTACAACCTCGCCGCCGACATGGGCGGCATGGGCTTCATCGAGACCCACAAGGCCGAGTGCATGCTGTCGGTGCTGGTCAGCACCCACATGCTGGTCGCCGCCAAGGAGGCCGGCACCGAGCGCTTTTTCTATTCGTCGTCGGCCTGCGTCTACAACGGCGACAAGCAGACCCGCACCGACGTCACCGCGCTCAAGGAAGAGGACGCCTACCCGGCCATGCCGGAGGACGGCTATGGCTGGGAAAAGCTCTTTAGCGAGCGGATGGCCCGGCATTATCGCGAGGACTACGGCATCGCCACCCGCGTGGCGCGCTATCACAACGTCTACGGTCCCGAAGGCACCTACGACGGCGGCCGCGAGAAGGCGCCGGCTGCGATCTGCCGCAAGGTGATCGCGGCCAAGCTCTCGGGCAAGCACGAGATCGAGATCTGGGGCGACGGGGAGCAGACGCGCTCGTTCATGTACATCGACGACTGCACGGAGGGCACGCTCAAGCTCGCCCATTCCGACATCGTCGAGCCGCTGAACATCGGCAGCGACGAGCTGGTGAGCATCAATCGCCTGGTCGATATCGTCGAGAAGATCGCCGGGCTCAAGCTCAAGCGCTCCTACAAGCTCGACGCGCCCAAGGGCGTGCGCGGGCGCAACAGCGACAACACGCTGATCAAGCAGCTGATGAACTGGGCGCCGTCCATCCGCCTCGAGGACGGCGTGGAGAAGACCTACAAGTGGATCCACGACGAGATGGCCTCGGGCAAGGACTCGGTCGTCAACGCCCTGCCGCGCGCGGTCGCGGCGCAGTAAAGCGTACCTCCCCTTCGCGGAAGCCGCGAAGGGGAGGTGTCGCCGTCATA
>Ga0209155_1001647_pt1 | contig 10473 bp, 7 predicted proteins | sample GraSoiAngelo_122_FD_185879 | JGI IMG/M metagenome (GOLD analysis project Ga0209155, IMG submission 185879) | Grasslands soil microbial communities from the Angelo Coastal Reserve, California, USA - 14_0927_02_20cm (SPAdes) (version 2) | ecosystem: Environmental > Terrestrial > Soil > Grasslands ...
GTCGTGCTCGGGGTCGACCTCTGGAGTGCCGCGCGAGCGCGTGATCACCTGATGAGCGCTGTCACGTAACCCCGCCCGCGCAATCACTGCCGCCACCAACATCTGATTCTCGAGATGCTGCAGGGCCCGCTGCGGCGGCGGCGAGAGCGAATCGATACTGGCTAGGGCGCTCCACGCGCGTGGCACATCCGGCACCTCGAGCCGCGTCATCATGTAGAGTTGGCACTGCGAGAATCGATAGTCGCGAGGAAACCGGCGCAGCCCTTCCTGACACCAGCGCTGGGCCTGCCGCTGTTGATCGAGATCGTACGACGTGAAAAAGAGCCGCGAGAGAATGTCCGCGGCGTTGCTGAGATAGGCGTCTTCTTCATACGCGCGCCGTGCCGCGAGTGCCGCCGCCTGCAGATCTTTTGTCTGATAGTAGAGGTGGCTCAACGTGGCAAAGGCGCTTGCCAGGCTCGGATCGATGCTCGTCGCGCGCTCCAGGTCCTTGCGGGCATCATCGAGCAACGCCGCCGCCTCGCGCGGATCGGCGGGACGGAACAGGAACCACTTGCGATAGCGCAGCGTGCCACGCAGTTCGATGGCGCGGGGGTCATCCGGCGCGAGCGCGATCGCGCGGTTCGCGTGTCCTATGCCCTGCTCGAGCGCCGGGAGCGAACGTGTGAGTCGCGCCCGACGGTCGAGCAGCTGGCCGCGCAGGATGATCGGGTCGATCCACCGGGGATCGGCGCGCTCCGCGTCGGCCAGCATCGAATCGGCGCGCGCAGACAGCACCAGCGCCTCGTTCGGGCGGGCGTCGGCGTCTTTGCGGAGCCGCTCGGCGCGCTGCACGAGCGACCACGCGGCGACGTTCTTCGTACTGGCATGCTGTTCGCGCAGCTGGACTTCATCCCCCAGGCGCTCGCGGAGCAGGATCGCGGCCTGGTTGACGAGCGAATCGCGAATCGCGAGCGGCGCGTCGACCGGTAACTCGAAGCTCTGTCGGCGCCCGACGTCGGCGCCACTCGCGCCGTCCACGAGCCGGATGGTCACGCGCGCCCGCGTGCCGACCGGCTCCACTTCGCCTTCGACCAGCGTCCCCGCGTCGAGCGCGCGCGCAATCGAGTCGCGTGGGATGTCGCGTCCGCGGAACGGCGCCACGCCGTTGCGCGATATGACATCCAGGGCGCGAATCGCGCTCAATTGGTCGATCAGCGATTCGGTGACGCCGTCCGCCAAATACCGGAGTGAACTGTCGCGACTCGCGTCGTTGAAGTAGAGAACCGCAACACGATTCGGCGCGAGGCTTCCCCCGGCGCTCGCACCGCCATCGCGGTGGCGGCCGAACAGCAGCCACGCGCCGGCGATCAGCGCCAGCGCGCCGAGGCCGATTCCCGCCGTGACCGGACGCCGCCACACCAGCTGCCTGCGCGTGTGCCGGCGCGCGGCGGTCACGCGCGAGACCGTGCCGGTACTCGCTGCGGTCAACGCCTTCGCGAATTCGCCCGATGTCTGATACCGGTCGGCTGGCACTTTCTCGAGCGCGCGCTCAATGACGAGCTCGAGCTCGTCGGGAATTGCATCGCGCACGATTTTCAATCGCGGCACCGAATCGAGCGAATGGCGCGCCATGATGGCCTGCGCCGTCGGTCCTGTGAACGGCGGCTGCCCAGCGAGTGTCTCGTACAGCACGCACGCGAGACTGTAGATGTCGCTGCGGCGGTCGACCTGGCCCGATCCCGACGCCTGCTCCGGCGGCATGTAGGCCGGCGTGCCGATAGCGAGGCCTGTCTGCGTCAGCTTGTCGCCCCCGGCGGCACTGACCGCGCGCGCAATACCAAAATCGGTGACGATGGCGTGTCCGCCCGAAAGCATGATGTTCTCGGGCTTGATGTCGCGATGCACGACGTCGTGATCGTGCGCGTATGCGAGCGCTTCGGCGACCTCGCGGGCGATGTGCAGTGCGTCGTCCACGGGCAATTGCGGCTCGTGATCCAGCCGGTCGCGCAGGGACTCCCCTTCGACAAACGGCATGACGTAATACAGGGTGCCACCCGCGTCGCCCGAGTCGTAGACCGGCAAGATATTGGGATGCTGTAGGCGCGCCGCGAGTTTGATCTCGCGCAGGAACCGCTCCCGGCCCAGCGCCACCGCGATTTCGGGCCGCAACGTCTTCAGCGCGACGAAACGCTCATGGCGCGTGTCGCGGGCGAGGTATACGAGGGCCATGCCGCCGCGGCCCAGCTCGCGATCGATGATATAGTGTGGCGGTAGTGCGGCGTTCAGCTCTGCAAAGGGCTCGGTCACGTGCTTAACGATAGTTCTCACGCACCTGCTGGGCGAGCGCCGTGGCGAGGGCCGGAAGCCGAGCACGGGGCCAGGGGACGTTCGTGACGGTCCGCACACGCCCGGTGCCCGCATCGATCAGGATCACCCTCACGAGCACCGAATCGCGACCCGCAAATGGATCCAGGCGCCCATAGATCCCGACGCCCGCGCTGGTGCGACGCGCCAGGTCGAGGGCCGCGAGCTCCGGCCGCGCTTGCCCGCGCCAGCGCTCGCGCACCACGTCCTGCGACACCGCGGTGAGCGGCGGCGTGCTGTCGAGCCGCGCGGTCAATTCCTGCGCGAGACGCACCCGCCACGGCTCCAGGCCGGCGACGAGGATGTCGAACGGGGCGACTGCCACCAGCGTCGGCTGGAGGGCATGCAGACGGGCGTAGCGCACGAAGCTCACGGCGCCGGCGATCATCAACATCACCACCAGCGACGCCAACCCGATCAGCCATCGTCTCGACGTCATGTGTATCCTCTCATCCGCGCGCCTAGCTTCGCACTCAGCCTAGCCGTTCACAAGGCTCCCGCTGCGGCAATTCGGTGAACTGGGAGTTTTTCGGATGGTGCCTCCGCCGCCCGCAGGGCACTGATGATGAATGGCGGTTGAAACGCTCCGGTTACCATGAGGCCGCATGGTGACCGTATGCACCGTTCTTCCGCCCCCCGAGCGCCCGCGCATCGATGCGGCGGGAGACGGCTGCTTCGATACCTTGCACGCCGACTCGCTGCGCGAAGCGCTCTACGTCGCGCGGCGCCGGCGCGTCGATGCGATGGTCATCTCCGTCCATCGCTGCCACGGGGAGGCGCTGCCCGGCATTGCGCGGTTCGTGCGCGAGTTCCCCGCTATCCCGGCGGTCGCGCTTGTGTCACGCCACGACCGCGAGGCGACCGAAACGCTGCTGCGGCTCGGCGCGACCGGGGTGCGCAGCGCCGTGGATTGCACCGAGCCCGACGGCTGGCGCCGCCTACGCGACCTCGTGGGCCATCCGGCGTCGCCGGTCGCGGCGCGGATACTCGCGCGACTCATTCCAGCGCTCGGCGAGCCCTTCGAGCCAAGCCCGCCGGAGGAGACGCGGCTGTTCTTTGAGGCGGTCGCGGGACTTGCGCCGGCGCTCAGCACGGTGCGCGGCCTCGCCCGGCATTTGCGCGTCCGGCCCAGCACGTTGATGTCCCGCTTTCATCGCGCCGGCTTGCCATCACCCAAGAGCTATCTCGCCGGTATGCGGCTGCTCCATGCGGCGTTCCTGTTTCAAAACCCCGGCTTGTCCGTGTCGGATGTGGCCTACCGCATGGACTATTCGTCGCCGCAAAGCTTCGGCCGCCACCTGCGGGCAGTCCTCGGCGTGACGGCCGGCGAGTTTCGGCGTCGCTTTCCCTTTGAGGTCGCATTGGCGCGGTATGTCGATCTCTTGATCATCCCCTACCGGGAGGCCCTGCGTGCGTTTCACCCCTTTCACGCGGGGTCGTGGGACCAAGGCCCGAGCGCCGCAGCGGTCTCCCGGCGGGATCACACACGCTTTCGCGTGTGAACTAGTCGGCGGCGGGTCTGATGATCTGGTGTTCTGCGGTGGCCGGATCGCGTCGCAGCACCGAGAACCGCGCCATCCCCGCGCGCAGGCGCTCGGCGAGTTGAGCGAGCTGTTGCGACGTGGCCGTCAGTTCGCCCATGGCAGTGATCTGCGTTTCGGTGGCGGCCGCGGTGCTGTTGGCGCTTTCCGACGAAGCTGTCGAGATGCTGGCGACTTGCTGTAACGACTGTGCCAGCTCGGCGAGACGCTGCGCCTGGCTGCGGGATACCTCTGCGGTCGCATTCACCAGATCGCCCATCAGCTGCACGCCCTGATGCAGCTCCTGGAGCGCGCCGTCGGCCTCCGCCGCGACCGCGCCGATGTCCCGCACCTTGGCTTCGCCCGACTGCATGGCGCGCGCTGCGGCCTCGATGCCCGTCCGTAGCTCGCTCACGAGCTCGGCGACCTCGCGCGCCGACTTCCCTGCCTCCGCCGCGAGGCTGCGGACCTCGTCCGCGACGACGGCGAACCCTTCACCATGCTCCTCCGCGCGCGCCGCCTCGATCGCCGCGTTGAGGGCGAGGAGGTGCGTCTGTCGCGCGATGCGCGCGATGGTTTGGGCGAACACCCCGATGCGTTCCGACATCCCCGACAGTCCCGCCACCGTCGACGCCGTCGCGCGCACTTCCTCGCCGACCGCTCGCAGCGTCGCGCTCGCGCGGGCGACCCGCTCGCGCCCCCGCTCCGCCGTCCCGACGAGTCGCGACGCGTCGACCTGCATCAACTCTGCGCGCACGCGGAGTGATTCCGCCTGATCGGCCGCCTTGGCGCTTTCGCCCCGCGCCCCGTCCGCGAGGCCGCGCTGAGCCCCGAGATCGGTGGCGAGACGCTGCGACGTCTGCGTGAGCGACTCGGTGGTGGCATGCAGTTGCTCTGCCGCCGCGGCCAGTTCTTCGGCGAATGCCGCGACTTCGTCGGCCTCGCGCTGCACCGAGGAGATCGTGGTGCCGATCTCTTCGAGCATGCGGTTGAAGCTCTTCTCGAGGAACCCGAGCTCGTCGGCTTCGGCGGCGGCCGCCCGAACGGCGAGATACCCCTGCTCTGCTTCGCCCATCACGCTGCGCGCGCGACGAATGCGCTGGATGAGCGTCGCGGGGATCCGCTTGAGCGCCATCGCCACGATGATGAAGACACCCGTCTCGAGGTACGCGAGCGTATCGAGGCCGGTCCCGCCGGGATACAGGCGACCGTGTGCCCAGCTCGCGAGCAGATAGGCGATCGACCCAACCAGCACGAGGAAATCGCCGACGGCCTGTCCCTGATCGAAGGCGTAGGGCAGCACCGCGATGAACAGCGCCGCGACCACGCCGCCGTGCCCGAACCAGACGACGAGCACATTGACGAGCACGACGTCGAGCAGCGGGAGCATATAGATGAACCACCAGCGGTACCAGCCGCGCTCGTTGATCAACCCGACGATCGCGTTGATCACCGCGCCGCCCCCGGCGAGCAACACGATCGTGCCGAGGCGCGCGTCGGTGACGCCGCCGAGTTTCCCGAGGACGCCGAGGACGAACAGGGCCGCCGCGATGGCCCAGCGCCGGCGATGGCTGCGCTCAAAGGTCTCGAGGTCCTTGAAGCGCTGCTCGAGCGCCGTTGCATCGTCGTGCCAGCCGCGCGCGCGCGCGGCGAACGACAGGCGAGGAATCGGCTCGCTCACGTGCCTATCCTGAGGCCGAGATCGGACGCCGTCACGAACGCTTCGACGAGATACCCCGCCCGCTCGATCGCCTCGCGTCCGCCTTCTTCGCGATCCATCACGGCCAGCACACCGAGCACATGGCCGCCCTCGCCTTCGACGGCGCTGATCGCCTCGCGGGTGGACCGTCCCGTTGTCAGCACATCTTCGACGATGACGACGGGGTAGCCGGACGCGAAGCAGCCTTCGATGCGCTGGCCGGTGCCATGGTCTTTCGGCTGCTTGCGCACCGTAAAGGCGTCGAGCAGCTGCCCACGCCGCCGGGCGGTCAGTGCGAGCGCGTAGGCAATGGGATCGGCGCCCAGGGTCAAGCCGCCGATGGCACGCGGGCTCCAGCCGCGTGCGGCCAGGCGGTCGAGACCGAGCCCACCGACGACGGCCAGTCCTTCGCCGGACATCGTGGTGAGCCGCGCATCGATATAGAAGGAGGAGCGGCGGCCGGAGGCGAGGACGAAATCGCCGCGTTGCACGGAGCGCGCGAGGAGCAGATCCTTGAGCGTGTTTTTGAGGTAGTAGTAGTCGCTACTACTATTCACTGTTCCGCTTGCCAACAATGTTTTTCAGTGCCCCCAGGAGCCCCCGCGACTTGGGACCGTGCTTTGCACCCGCCAGTGCCGCCTCCAGATCCTCGGCGAACGCCAACACCGTGCCCTGGCGATCGCCGGGCTGCCGCGCGAGGCCTTTCATCACGGCCGCCTCGAGCGCCGGCGGGAATTTGCGGTCGCTCGCCTCCGAGAGCGGCTTCGGCTTGCCGCTCAAGAGCTGCTGGAAGAGTTCGCGCGGGCTGCGCCCATCGTGCGGATGTCGTCCGGTCAGCATGTAGTACGCGATTTTCGCGAGACTGTAGATGTCGGCACGCCCATCGACGAGCTCGCCCGACAGCGCCTCGGGCGCGACGTACTGCAGCGTGCCGACGAAGAAGCCGGTGCGCGTCAGTCGCTCCTCCGGTGGCAGCTCAGCGTCCCGCGCGATACCAAAATCCAGCAGCTTCACGCTGTGCGTGCTTGCGTCGTACATGATATTCTCGGGCTTCAGATCGCGATGGATGATGCCGGCCGCGTGTGCCGCTGTGAGCGCGTCGGCCAGCTGGCGTACGAGCGGGATGGCCTCCGCCGCGGTGAGCGGGCCCTCGCGGTGTAAGAAGTCCGCGAGTGGCTCGCCGCTGGCCCACTCCAGCGCGAGATAGTAGAGACCGTCGGATTCACCGAACTCGTACGTGCGGACCACCCCGGGATGCACGACGCGCGACCCGTATCCCGCTTCCCGTAGGAAGCGTTTGACGACGACGGGGTCGCCCCTCAGACGCTCGCGCAATACCTTGAACGCACAGGCGCCGCGCTCGCGATGCTCGGCGCGGTACACCTCCGCCGTCCCTCCTTCGCCGACGCGCTCGAGGAGGCGGTAGCCGGCGATTGACCTGCCGGCCAGGTTTTCGAGAGCCATGGGGGTTGTGCGCGAAACTAACGTCCGGATTTGAGGCTCGGCAAGTGATACGACGTGTGGGCACGCGGGTGACGGGTACACTGCTGGCGATCGCCGTTCTGTCCGGCGGTTGCCGGCTGCAGCCCCCCACCTCCGGCACGCCGGGCGCAGCGCCGCAACGGGGACCGTCCTTGCCGCGCTTGTTCGACGCGTCATCCGTCTACCGCTCGATGGGCGCGCTCGTGGGCGGCGGCGGTTTGCCGTTCATCGCCTCGGTGCGCTATCTCGCCGGTCCGTCGCCCGACTCCACGCTCGCGCTGTTCTCGGTGTCGCTCACCAATCAGACGTTGACGTTTCAGCGCCGCGGTGTCGAGTTCATCGCGGAGTACCACGTCGAGGCATCGTTCCGGGCCGACAGCACCAGTCGCGTGCCGGTGCGGCAGATCGGCAGCGACGAGCAGGTGCGCGTCCGCAACTTCCAGGAGACGCTCCGCAGCGACGAGAGCGTGATCTTCCAGCAGTTCCTGACCCTGCCGCCGGGCCCCTATTACGTGATGGCGATGGTGCGGGACCGCAATGGTCCCGCCTACGCCCGCGCCGAGCGAGCCGATACGGCGCCGCGCTTTGCGTCGCCTGCCACGGCGAAACCGATCGCCGTCTATACGGCGGCCGGCCGGTCCCGACGTGGCGACGTTCCGAAATTGGTCGCCAACCCGCGCGCCACCTTGCCGTACGGTCCCGATTCGATGCGCTTCTATGTCGAGCGCTACGGCGCGCCTCCCGCGACCATGCTGGCACGGGTCGTGGATGCAGCCAATCACGAGTTGTGGCGCGACTCCATTCGCCTGCACGGGGATACCGGCCTCGCGTCGGCCACCGTAGTCATCGTCCCCGCCAAGCTTCCGGTGGGGCAAGCGGAGCTGCAGGTCGTGCCCCGCGCAAACGTGACCGGGGATACGGCACGCACCCGTTTCTTGGTAAGCTTCTCCAGTCAATGGGTCATCACCAACTTCGAAGAGATGATGAGCTTGCTCCGCTATTTCGACCGCCAGGATTGGGTCGACTCGCTGCGCCGCTCGCCGGCAGACCGTCGTCCCGACGTCTGGCGGCAGTTCTGGAAGGCCACCGATCCGATCCCCCTGACGCCGGAAAACGAGGCGATCGACGATTATTTCCGGCGCGTGCAGCAGGCGAACATTCGATTTCCCGACGAGGGCGAGCCTGGATGGCTGACCGAGCGCGGCGAAGTGTTTATCACGCTCGGCGAACCCGATGAGATGACCGATCTCGCGAGCGGCATGGACCGGAACGGTATGCGGCTGCTGCGTTGGACGTACGCAGCGCATCGCCTCGTACTGTATTTCCAGGATCAGACCGGCTTCAGCCGGTATCGGCTGACGCCCGGATCCCGCGCGGAATATCAGCGAGTCCTGGCGCGCTTGAGGCAAGCGGGCAGGTGAAACGACGCGCCCTTTGGCTCGCGGCGCTGGCGGGGGACCTGGTGCTGGCGCCGGCGGGGAGGTGCTGGGGCCAGGATGTCGCCCCGCCGGAACACACCGCGACGTTTCGCGCTGATTCGCTGCGCTTGTCGGGCCGTCCCTGGCATGCGGCCGAGACGCTGCTCGCCGCGGCGCGTCGCGATCCCAATCCCAACGCATTCTTGATCGTCGAAGGCGCCAAGGCGGAAGTCCACGCCCGCCGCTACGAGCACGCCCGGCAGTTGTTGGCGGGGCAGCCGTGGCTGCTCGACTATCTCGACGGGGAGGCGCTCGCCGTGCTGGCGCAGGCCGAGTACGGCACCGGGCGATACCCCGACGCCGCGACGCACTTTCAAATGGCCCGGGCGCGTGCGCCCAGCGCGCGTGTGCCGGTGCTCGCGGTGCGCGCGGCCCTCGCCTTCGACGCTGCCGGTCAGGCCGACAGCGCCGCGGCCGCCGGGACAGAGCTGGATGCCTACATGCGCGCGTATTACGGCGTGCCGCCCCAGGTCATGGCCGCGTCGATGGCCTTGCACGCCGGGACGCCGGAATCGGCCGCGGAATGGTTCGCGGCTTACCGAGCCGCGGGCGCGCAACACCTGGTGGTGCGACTGGCGCGGCCGAATTTGAGCGCTTACCACGAAACGGCGCGCGAGCTGCTAAGAGCGGCGCGACCGACCTGATCCACCAAGAGTCCGCTGGTGGGTCGGGAGGGATTTGAACCCCCACAGCTTTCGCGGGTGGTTTACAGCCACTTGAGCTCGCCAATGCCCAGCCGACCCAGGAGCGGTGAGGGCTTAGTTTAGGCCAACCCCATAATTCCACCCGTGACCCGGGGCTACGCGCGCTACGTCCTCGTGGTCATGGTCGGCATCAACTTCCTCAACTACATGGACCGCTACGTCGCAGCGGCAGTCGGGCACTCCGTCCAGACCGAGCTCCACATCACCGACAGCCAGCTTGGCCTCCTCGGCACCGCCTTCCTCCTCGTCTACGCGCTCGCCGCCGTGCCCTTCGGGTACTGGGGCGACCGCGGCACACGCAAGACGGTGATCGGAGTCGGAGTTGCGATCTGGAGCGTGGCCACCCTCTTCACAGGCTTTGCCCGCTCCTTCGTCCAGCTCTTCGCCAGCCGCGCGGTGGTCGGCGTCGGCGAGGCGAGCTACTACCCAGCCGGGACGAGCCTCATCAGCGACTACTTCCCCAAAGAGCAACGGTCGCGGGTGATGGCGATCTGGGGTGCCGGGTCGGCTGTTGGCATTGCCGTCGGCTATGCCGGCGGCGGCATCATCGCCGACAGGCTCGGCTGGCGCGCCGCCTTCTTCTTCGCGGCCGTGCCGGGCCTCATCTTCGCCATCCTTGCCTTCACGCTGCGCGAGCCGCTACGCGGTGCGATGGAAACGACCGGCAAGGCTGTCGCCAGAACCGCGGAGGCGGGGCTCAAGCAATTTCTCGAGCTCCTCAAGATCCCCACCCTCCGGGCCACGATCATCGCCCAGACCCTCCTCTTCTTCGTGCTCGCCTCCAATGCGTTCTGGCTCCCAAACTATCTCCAGCGGAAGTTCGAGATGTCGGCAAGCAGCGCTGGATTGCTCAGCGGCGGCGTCATCGTGGCCGGCGGCCTGATCGGCATCCTCGCGGGAGGCTGGATCGCAGACCGTCGTGCGCTCAAGACACCCAGGGCCCACCTCGAGGTCGGCATCGTCGGCTTCCTCGCCGGCGCCGTGCTCATCGCGGTCGCGATCCTCAGCCCCGTCCTCACCATCTTCGTGCCGTTCTTCCTGTTGACCGTGATCTGCCTGTATCTCTACCAGGGCCCCTTCACTGCGGTCGCCCAGAACGTCGTGTCGCCGGGGCTGAGAGCGAGCTCGGTCACGCTTCTCCTGTTCATCTCACACGTCGCCGGCGACTCGCACTCCCCGTACGACGTGGGCGTGATCTCCGATCGCCTGCACGGCAATCTCCAGGTGGCTCTGCCGATCACATC
>Ga0209155_1001649_pt1 | contig 10468 bp, 10 predicted proteins | sample GraSoiAngelo_122_FD_185879 | JGI IMG/M metagenome (GOLD analysis project Ga0209155, IMG submission 185879) | Grasslands soil microbial communities from the Angelo Coastal Reserve, California, USA - 14_0927_02_20cm (SPAdes) (version 2) | ecosystem: Environmental > Terrestrial > Soil > Grasslands ...
TCACCGTCGGGCGCAGGTACTGTCCGAGGGTCACGATGTCGACTCCGGCGGTGCGCCGATCAGCGAGTGTCTCGTCGATCTCGGCATCGCTCTCACCGAGCCCCAACATCAGGCTGCTCTTGGTGAGAACCTCGGGACGGCGTCGCTTGGCGATCTCGAGGACTTCGAGAGTCTGCTCGTAGCCCGCGCGCGGATCGCGCACCGGATGAGTGAGGCGCCGCACGGTCTCGACGTTCTGCGCAAACACCTCGATCCCGGAGTCGACCACCGTCTCGACGTCCGCGCGCACGCCCTGGAAGTCCGGCGTCAGCGCCTCGACGGCGGTATGGGGGCTGCGGCGCTTGATGGCGCGCACGCACGCGGCATAGTGCGCCGCGCCGCCGTCGGCGAGGTCGTCGCGGTCGACGGAGGTGAGCACGACATAGCGGAGCTTCATGAGCTCCACGGTGCGCGCGGCGTTCTCGGGCTCCTCCGGATCGAGCCAGCCGTGCGGGTTACCGGTGTCGACGGAGCAGAAGCGGCAGGCGCGCGTGCACACCGATCCCATCAGCATCAGGGTCGCCGTCCCCGCGTTCCAGCACTCCCCGATGTTGGGGCACTTGGCTTCCTCGCAGACCGTGGCGAGCCGATGCTCCCGCACCAGGCCCCTGACGCGGGCGAAGCCGGCCCCGGTCGGCGCCCGGGCCTTCAGCCACGGCGGCAGCCGCCCGGCGACGACCGCGGCGGCGGCGCCGCCGGCGGCACGCTTGATGCCATCACGTATGGCGGTAAAGCCTTGAGGCGTCAGGTATTTCTCGCCGCTCCCCGGGCGGGCCGGCGCGGCGACGACTAGGGGCTTGCCCTTGAGATCCGACACCCCGTCATTGTACCGCACGCACCCGCGCGTCCAGGCACGCGAGGCGCTCCGCGGTGCCGACATCGCACCACTCGCCGCGATGCACCTGACCGCGCACCTGACGCGCGGCGATGGCGCGATTCAGGAGCGGCAGCAGCGGAAACTTGCCGGCGGTGCAGCCGTCGAAGAATTCCGGGCGGTACACGCCGACGCCGGAGTATGTGTAGCGATCGGTCTCGCGGCCGACGACCAGATCGCCCTCGAGGCCGAAGTCACCGCGTGGATGATGCGCCGGGTTGGGGATCAGCACGAGACGCGCGTGCGCGCCCTGCTCCAGCGCGAGCGTGGTGAAGTCAATGTCGGTCCAGATGTCCGCATTCACCACGAGGAATGGCCCGGGGCCGAGCCGCGGCACGGCCTTGAAGATCCCGCCGCCGGTCTCGAGCGGCACCGGCCCTTCGTCGCTGTAGTGGATCGACACGCCGTAGGCGCGGCCGTCGCCGAGCGCCGCGGGTACCTGATCGCCGAGCCACGAGAGATTGATGACCACTTCGCGGATGCCGGCGCGCGCAAGCGCGAGCAGATGCCAGACGATCAGCGGCTTGCCGCCCACGCGGACGAGGGGCTTCGGTAACGCATCGGTGATCGGGCGCATGCGCTCGCCGCGTCCGGCCGCCAGCAGCATCGCCTTCATGCGTAGGTCCCCGCGCCGCGCTCGACGCCCGCCGCCTCGCGCGCGTTGGCGCGCGCGAGCTGCGCGACCGCGCGCTGCTCGATGAAACGCCCGAGCGCGGCGAGCTCCGCGTAGCGCGCGCAGGTGTCGCGCACATAACCCAGGGTGCGCGGCAGGTCCGGCAGGTAGCCAGGCTTGCCGTCGCGGTACCACAGGCGGCAGAAGATGCCGAGCACCTTGATGTGCCGCTGCACCCCGATCAGATCGAACCAGCGCAGGAACTGCCCCTCGCTCGCGCCGGTGTCGCCGCCCTGCGAGCCGAGCTCCCGGCGATAGCCGCTCACCCAGCTCACCACCCGCTCGCGCGGCCAGGCGATGTAGCAGTCCTTGAGGAGCGAGACCAGGTCGTAGCCCACGGGCCCGCGCAGCGCGTCCTGGAAGTCGATGATGCCGGGATTGCGCTCGCTCACCACCATGAGATTGCGGGCGTGATAGTCGCGGTGCACGAACACCTCGGGCTGCGTGAGCGCCTCGACGAAACACGGCAGCTGCCCGTAAAAGACGCGCTCCGCATCGCTCAGGAGGTCGGCGCCGGTCTCGATTTCGCGCACCGCAAGGGATTCGTGCATCGCGATGTGAAACCGGAGAACATCCTGTTCGCCGATGGCCACGCGGTGCTCGCTGATTTTGGCGTCGCACGGGCATGCTGTGACGCCGAAGCCGACGCGGACGCCCGCCGGGAGCTGGTGACGGAAGTCGGCTTCGCCGTCGGCACGCCGGAGTATATGAGCCCCGAGCAGGCAAGCGGGGAGATCGAGCTCACCGCCGCGAGCGACGTCTACAGCCTCGCCTGCGTCGTGTACGAGATGCTCGCGGGCGAGTCGCCCTTCCATGGTGCGGGCCACCGCGCCGTCATGGCGAAGCAGGTGACGGAGGCGCCGCGGCCGTTGCGCAGTCTGCGACCGGAGGTCCCCCCGTCGCTCGAGCGGGCCATTGCGCGCGCGCTGGAGAAAGATCCCGATCAGCGGACCGCCACCGCCGCCGATTTCGTCGCCGAGCTCCTGGCGCCGCCCGCGCTGCTGCGCAGTCCCGCCGTCACGCGGTCGATCGCTGTGCTGCCCTTCATCAATGCCAGCCCTGACCCCGAAAACGAGTACTTGAGCGACGGCATCACCGACGAGCTGATCGACGCGCTCGCCAAAATCTCCGGGCTGAGGGTTGCCTCGCGCACGTCCGCGTTTGCGCTGAAGGGAAAGCCGCTCGACGTCCGCGCCGTGGGCGCGCTGCTGGGCACCTCGGTGGTGCTGGAGGGAACGGTGCGCCGTGCGGGCGATCGGCTGCGCATCACCGCCCAGCTCACATCGACTGAAGACGGCCGCCTCCTCTGGTCGCAGCGCTACGATCGCCAGCTCGTGGACGTGTTCGCGATTCAGGACGAGATCGCTGCGACTATCGTCAACACTCTGCGCGCCACGATGTTCGCCGACTTGTCCGAGCACGTCCCGAAGCGCTACACCGAAAACATCCACGCGTATGGGCTCTATCTGAAGGGGCGTTTCGCCTGGAACAAACGGACCCAGGAAGGTGTCGCCGAGGCGATCGAGTACTTCCAACAGGCGATCGCGGAGGACCCGGGCTACGCGCCGGCCTACGCCGGACTGGCCGATTCGTATTCGCTCGACGTCGATTATCGGTCCATTCCGGTCGCCGACGCGTACGCGCGCGCCAAGGACTACGCGCGCCAGGCGCTGGCGCTCGACGAGTCTGTGCCGAGCGCGCATGCGTCACTCGCGTGGAGCTTGTTCATCTACGATTGGCAGTGGGATGAGGCGGAACGCGAATTCCACCGGGCTATCGAGCTGAATCCCCGTTACGCCAGCGCGCATCAGTGGTTCGCGTTCCTGCTCGCGGCCCGCGGTCGGTTCGACGCGGCGCTCCTGGAGGCACACACCGCACTGGAGCTGGACCCCGCGTCCGTCTCCGTCCGGCGGGCAGTCGGTTGGGTCTACTACTACGCCCGCCGCTACGAGCAGGCGCGCGAGCATTTGGCACGCGCGATCGAGATGAACCCCATGGCGGTCGAGAGCTATCGGATGTTCGGCAGCACGCTGGCCCTCCAAGGTGAGCTCGCCGAGGCGGAGCGGGTCTTTCGAGAAGCGCTCGCGCTGCCGGGAGCTGGGGCGTACTCGAAAGCGACACTCGGGTGGCTCCTGGCACGCGCGGGCAAGCGCCCCGGGGCCGAGCAGCTGCTGCACGCGCTCGAGCAGGCGCGAGCGCAGGGCTATGTGTCCCCCGTGGCGTTCGCGATCCTGCACATTGGCTTGGGCAACCATGGTGAGGCACTCGACTGGTGTGAGCGGTCGTTCGAAGAGCGGCGGGGCTGGCTCGCCTACGTGAATGTGAATCCGATTTTTGATCCGCTACGAAACGAGCCGCGATTCGCCGCGCTCGTGAGAAAAATGCGATTGTAGGTCTACGGGCCTACTCCGTCGGAGCTAGTCCTGAATAGCGGGGCTACGACAGTCGACTGGCGGCGGGATGACCAACGGGGTAAGAAGTGGAATACCCTCGAGGGGTTTCGGCTGTGGCGGCACGACCAGCAGCTTCCGCTATTCTATGAACCCCGCGCGCTCGCGGGGACCAGAGCCGCTGTGGCAGGAGGTCCTGCGACGGGCCGCGGTCACCCTCGGGGGGCGAGCGGTGGGTGTGTGGGAAGCCGACCCGCGCGGTCGACTGCATCTCCTTGCTTCGAGCTCCGAGGACCTCGCCCCTCTCGCCGGCGAGCTGGAGGCGGCGCTGCGCACGCTGGGCGAGTTGCCCGGAGCGCGCTCGCCGCCGTGTCGCTGGGTCGCGAGCCGCTTAGAGGAACAGCGCTGGTGCATCGCGCGGGTCCGCCGCGAGTTGCCCCGACCGCCTCCCCCCGGTGTCGAGCGGCGCGGGCGCGAACGGATGGCACTCGAGCTGGCGGGCGTGTGTATCGGGTTGCTCGGCGACGCCGACCGCCAAGCGGCGGGCGCGCGTGACGTAGAAAGCCTGGCGCGTCTTGCCCTCACCGTCGAACAGGTCCCTGCGATTCTCTGGACCACCAACGCCGAGTTGCGGATCACGGCGCGGTCGGGCGCTGGCCTCACGTCGGACATCCTGCCAGAGCGCGTGGTAGGCGCATCCCTCCTCGATCAGTTCTCCAAGCAAGCAGTGAGCGCCGACTCGATCAATGCGCATCGGCGGGCGCTCACGGGTGAGTCGGTCTCTTACGAGATTCGGGTCGAGGGCCGCTGCTACGACGTGCACGTGGAGCCACTGCGAAACAAGGCGGGCGCGATTGTGGGCGTGGTCGGTGTGGCGGTAGACGTGCGCGATCGCGCCCCGGCACCGCACGATCTCGAGGAATTTTTTGAGAACGCGACGGTCGGTCTGTGCTGGCTCGGGCCGGACGGCACCATCGTGCGGGCCAACCCCGCCGAGCTGGACCTCGTGGGCTATGGACGCGACGAGTATGTCGGTCAGGACGTGCGCCAGTTCCACGTCGACCCGCAAATCGTTGACGATGTCCTGCGGCGTCTGCGCGCGGGAGAGACCGTCCGCAATGTCGAGACGCGGCTGCGGCACCGCAATGGATCGATCCGCTACGTGCTGCTCAGCGCGAACGCTCGGCTGGAGAACGGGCAGCTCGTGCACGCCCGCTGCGTCACACGCGACGTCACGGAGCTCAAGCGCGCCGAGTCCGCCATCGCGTACTTCAAAGCGATGGTGGACTCAGCCGACGATTCCATCGTCAGCAAGACCCTCGACGGAGTGATCACGACATGGAACCCGGCCGCAACGCGCCTCTACGGCTACACGGCCGAGGAGGCGATCGGAAAGCCGATCACGCTGATCGTTCCACCGGACCACCGTGACGAGCTGACCGGCGTCTTCGAGAGCCTGCGGCGCGGCGAGCACATTGAGCACTACGAGACCACGCGCATGCGAAAGGACGGCACGCGCGTCGAGGTGTCGATCAGCATCTCGCCGATTCTCGACCCAGACGGTCATCCTGTTGGCGCCACCACGATCACCCGGGATATCACGTACCGCCGGCAAGCCGAGCGACAGCTGCTGCGCGGGGCGCTGCGCGACCCGGTCACCGATCTGCCGAACCGCGCCTCCTTCGTCGAGCGCTTGTCGCAGGCGCTGGCGCGCACGCGGCGGGACTCTGACTATCGGTTCGGTGTCCTGTTCGTCGACTGCGACCACTTCAAGGCGGTGAACGACCGCCTCGGGCACGCCGCCGGCGACCGCCTCCTGGTGGAAATGGCCAGGCGGCTGCAGTCGAGCGTGCGACCCGCCGACGTGGTCGCACGGCTCGGGGGTGATGAGTTCACACTGCTGCTCGAAGAGGTGGCGGGCCTTCCCCAAGTCGAGCATGTGGCGCGGCGGGTCCTCGACAGCCTGGCCGCACCCTTCTTGTTGGAAGGGCGCGAGGTGCGTGCCAGCGCCAGCATCGGCGTCGTGCTGAGCGAGCCCCACTATGAGCAGGCCCAGGACATGCTGCGGGACGCGGACCGCGCCATGTACCGCGCCAAGGAGCGGGGGCGCGCGTGCTTCCAGGTCTTCGATGTCGAGATGCGAAACTGGGCCAACGCTCGGTCGGGAATGGAGGCGGATTTGCGGGAGGCCCTCGGGCGCAAAGAGTTCCGGCTCTTGTTCCAGCCTATCGTGGAGATCGAGACCGGCCGGGTGTACGCGTTCGAGGCGTTGCTCCGCTGGCACCACGGCAAGCGGCGGGTCCTCTTGCCGCACGAATTCCTGCCGCTGGCCGAGCAGACCGGCCTCATCGTGTCGATCGGCACCTGGGTTCTGGGGGAGGCGTGCCGCTACGCGCGCACCTGGCAGAACGCAGTCCCGGGCGCGGGCCCGGTGCGGATCTGCGTGAACGTCTCGGCGAAGCAACTCGCGGATCCGCGCCTCGTAGACGACTTGCGAGCGGCTCTCCAGGATGCCGGACTCACGCCGGCTGCGCTGAGTCTCGAGGTCGCTGAGAGCGTGCTCATGGAGAGCCTCGACTCGTCCATCGCCCTTCTGAATCGGCTGCGGGAGGTAGGCATCCAGGTACACATGGACGATTTCGGCTCTGGCTACTCGTCCCTGACCTATCTGCCGCGCTTCCCCCTGCAGGGCATCAAGGTCGACCGGACATTCGTGCACCGCATGGGTGCGCGCCGCACTGATCTGGAGATCGTGCGCTCGATCGTTGACCTGGCGGAGCACCTCGGCCTCATTGTGATCGCGGAGGGAGTCGAGACCGCGGCGCAGCGCGAGCGCCTCATCGCCGTCGGATGCGAGCTCGGGCAGGGGTTCTTGTTCGCGAAAGCGCTCGACCCCGAAGCGGCCCGGGCACTGCTGGCCGAGCAGCAGCAGCCAGGCCCCAAGGCCGCGTGAGGAAGGGCTAACCCTTCAAGGCCGGTGCACCCCCCCTCAGCGTCTCGTCTCTATTGTCCGACGGTAAAATCAATTCGCTTCAGAACCGTCCCGGCCTCGTCACGAATCTCCACGTGCCACGCTCCCTTCGCATCAGCCGGGATCGTCTTGCGGCTCCACGTTCTCCACGGCGATCCGCCAACCGCCAGCGACACGTCACCGACCTGATCGTCGCCGTGGAACCAGACGTGGTGCAGCGACTGGCCGCTCCCGCCCGTCACGCGCATCCACAGCACGACGGTACCGACGCTGTCGGGGAAGGCCGTGCCGGTATCCTGAGGCGCGCGATCGACCACCGACCGAGCCAGGACGGCTTCAACGCTGGCGTTGCTGGCCGGAGCCGCAGCGGCCGGGGGAGCCGCGGGAGCGGGGTGAGCAGTAGTATCCTGGGCGGCGAGAGTTCCGGTGCCACAGACCATCACGATCAGCGTGAGTAAAGATTTCACGGCTGTCCTCCTGAGTTGACGTTTACGGCTTGTGCTGCGGCTTTGCGTCGACTGCGGCGCTCCAGCGCTGCGCCCAACACGGCGGCCAGTAGGCAGCCGAGTAACGTACCCGCGGTTTGAAATTTCAGTTGATACTCGAGCTGAATCCAGTGGCATTTCGGGGCAAAAATGGGTCCGACCAATCGGCCGCAATGATCTACCGAGAAGGCGAATCCCCAACTGCCGGCGAGCGCAAAGATCAGCGGCAAGAGCGCGATGAAAAAATGCCGGAGCTGGAGCTTCATCGGCCACGCTCGATGTGCCAGCGGTCCATAACGCGACCTCCTTCAATCACGACGTACTCGTCGAAATGCGCCTCGGTCAAACAGGAATGGTTGGGAATGATTTCGACTTGTTGCCCGACCTTGAACTTACCTTCGATCGCCGCGGGCGCCGCGGCGCGAATCAGGCCATGCTCCTGCGATACGGATGCGACCGTGAGCTCGGGATGGCCCTTCACTTCCCCGAACGCCGTCTCCAGGCCCAGGTGCGCCGGCCCCACATCCTTCGAGAGCGAGAGCGCACCGGCGTCGACGACGAAATGTGCCGCGCCTGGCTGGTGCGACACGACGGTCGCCAGCACCGAGACCGCGACGTCCTGTGGCTCGCAACATCCAATCAGGACCATGGTTCGATCATAGAAGATGTAGTTGCCCGGCCGGGCTTCTGTGACGCCGGTCAAGCTTTTTACGGCCGCCATCGCGGGAGTCGAGCCCACACTCACCCCGCGTACCGGCAGGCCGTCCTTGCGGAGCAGGTCGGCGAACCAGGTCATGACCTGCCGTTCCTGCTCGGCGATCTGTGCCGCTTCGTCCCTATGGCGCGTGCGATAGGCGTGGCCTGAGTGGCTGAGAATGCCATCGAAGCTGAGGCCGCGCTCCGCTCCCAACTCACGCGCCACCGCGAGCGCGTACCGCGATGAGGGATCGACACCGGCGCGGTGATAGCCGCAATCCACCTTGAGCCACACGTGCAACCCGCTGCCCGCCAGCGCCTGTGCCGTGTCGAGATCGTCGAGAATGACGCGCAGGGTGACGCCATCCTGGGCGATGCGGTGCACGTGCGGGACGTGTGTGGGGTCGAGCGGGAAGGCCCACGTCAGATCGCCGAAGCCGTCGCGAGCGAAAGCCTGCGCTTCGAACAGCGTGGCGACGGTAATGCCCTTCGCCCCATACGCCTGCTGGCGACGACCCAGCTCGAGACATTTGTGCGTCTTGATGTGCGGCCGCAACGCAACGCCGAGTTTCTTCGCGCGGTCGGCCATGTGCTCGAGATTGCGCTCCATCACGTCGCGATAGAGCAGCAGGGCAGGGGTTTCGACCTCGATCATGCGAGCGCGAACGCCCTATCCATCGATGCGGCGGCCCGTCACCTCCACACGCCTCATGCGCTCGATCCGTCCCGAACCGCCCACGAAGTGCGAGGCGACCCAGCTCGTGAGACTCACGATGATCGCACCCAACGTCGCCGACCACAGGCCCGCGACATGGAAGCCCGAAACCAGCCAGGCGACCAGTGCCAACGAGATGCCGTTCACAACGAGGATGAATAGCCCCAATGTGAGGACGGTCAGCGGCAGCGTGAGGATGAATATGATCGGCCGGATGAGCGCATTCACAACGCCCAACAAGAGCGCAGAGACGATCAACGCACTCGTGCCGGTGATCGCGATGCCCGGAAGCAGCTGATCGGCGACCCACAGCCCCAGGGCGGTGATCAGCAGTCGTACGAGGAAGCCTCTCATGGGTGGGAAGATAACCGCGGCGCCCGGCCGGCGACGAACCGTGCCGTCATGCCGGGGCGGGCCTGCACGCCCAGCTTGGAGTCGATCAGAATGGCGCCGCTTGCGGAATCACGTCCGGAGAGTGCCAGCGACACCCCCGCGAACGGGCCTAAGTCGGCCGGCCAACCACTGACGATCGCTTGCTCTGGTTGGCCGAACCAACTGACGGCCAGCGTGTCGGGCCGCGGCACACGAAACGTGATCTGCCCGCGGAACACACAGTCCCGGCCGACGATCACCGTCGTCGTATCGAGAAGGATCTCGCCGAGCCGGAAGCGATCACTCATTTGCGGGGCGCCCGGGAACGTGAGCGTATCGCCGCGGGCGACCACCCAACGGCCCGCGTAGGGAACCGAGTAGCGCCGCAGGCGGTCAAACTGATGCCCGGAGCAGGGGTCGGACGGGCCGCAGGCAAGCGCCACCAACCCCATGGCGCCGATCACGGCACGCATTAGAACTCGGTCGTATCTCTCGCGACCGTATCGGTGCGGAGCACCCGCGCGCTGGTCGAGTCGGCGGCGCGCATCGCGTTGCCAACGGCGCGAGCCCCCGGAATCTTCGAGTTCGCGAGGATACTGTCCTTCTGGCGCTGCGTCAGCGTATCGCGGTTCACGGTCTGGCTCGGCTTGTCGGAGCTGCCGCAGGCCGCGATGCAGCAGATCGGAACGACCCACAGGATGGATTTCATGGCTGGCAACTTTAACGAACCGGCGTACACTTGCAACCCAACTCGGCTCTCCGGAGATCACATGCGCCGTCTTTCAATTGTCGCGCTGCTCCTGTTATCGACCGCCTGCCGCGGCCCCTCGCTCGCCAGTCGTCTCGCCGAAGGCAAATGGGTGGATCTCACGTACGACTTCGATTCGACCACCATCTATTGGCCGACGGCCCAACCGTTTCGCCTGACGGTCGTCTCGGCGCAGCGCACGCCCGGTGGCTACTACTACGCCGCGAATAACTTCGCGGCTGCCGAGCACGGCGGGACGCATCTCGACGCACCGGTCCATTTCGTCGAAAAAAGACGCACGACCGATCAGATTCCCCTCAGCCAGCTGATGGGCCTGGTGGTGATTATCGATGTACGGCGACAGGCCGACTCGAGCGCCGATTATCGTGTGCACCAGTCCGACATCACGGCGTGGGAGGCGGCGCACGGCGACATCCCGCAGGATGCGATTGTGCTGATCCGAACCGGGTGGGGCAGCACAATCGCATCCTGCGGGATGTCGCCG
>Ga0209155_1001651_pt1 | contig 10466 bp, 10 predicted proteins | sample GraSoiAngelo_122_FD_185879 | JGI IMG/M metagenome (GOLD analysis project Ga0209155, IMG submission 185879) | Grasslands soil microbial communities from the Angelo Coastal Reserve, California, USA - 14_0927_02_20cm (SPAdes) (version 2) | ecosystem: Environmental > Terrestrial > Soil > Grasslands ...
GCGCTGTGATACGCGCGGCGTCGTTCTCCTGCTTATAGTCGGCTGCGCTCTGTACCCTCGCGTCCTTCGAAATAATAATGGTCCACTCGCCCGCTGTCGGAATCGTGAAGAGTGCGTACTCACCGGCCGGGATCTCCTTCCCGCCTAGCGTTACCGGGTGGCTAAACCTAATTTTGGTGACCGCATTGGCGCCCGTGCGCCAGAGTCTACCATAAGGCACCAGGCCGCCGAAGATCTCGCGATCGTTCTTGTTTGGACGGGAATAATCTATCTCGACATCCGTCAACCCGACACGCTGTTTTACAACCGAGTGCTGGCTGGCAGCGGGAAACTCAATTTTTTTCTCCTCCGCCTGCAAATTGCGCGGTAGGAGCGGCTCTGCCACCAAGCAAAGTGCGAACGAAGCAAAAAGGAGAAACGAACGAAGACCTGAAGATTGGATCATAATACCTGGGTTCGATATGTACTGATTTAAGCGGAGAAGATATAGAAAGACCGATCACGCTTGCGTGTGACGCACGTAATGTTTCTCGACGCCTTTGGGCAGCAAACGTTTACGACCGCGCTGTCGCCGGCGCGCCAGGACCGCGCGACCGCCTTTAGTACGCATCCGGGCACGAAAACCGTGCTGACGTTTTCGTGTTCGCTTCGAAGGCTGGTAAGTCCGTTTCATAAATCCGAGGAAGATCCCGGCGCGATTTAAGAGCGGTTACACTAGGAGCGACCGTGGCAATGTCAATGATTTGCCTCGGGCAGCAGCTGAAAACGCCGAACGCCCAACATCGAACATCGAACGCCGAATTAGGGCGGAACTAATTTACAAGATTGCCACCACGACCGATTTTTGGAATAACCAGGGCGGGCAATGAGCGAACAAGAAAATATCGTGATTGAACCGGCAACCGAGGCCGACTTGGACGAGTTGTCGGAACTGCTGGGCGAATTGTTCGCTGAGGAAAGCGATTTTCGTCCCGACAAGGACAGACAGCTCCGCGGGTTGCGGCTCATTTTCGAACAGCCCAGTCGCGGGCGCGTTTTCGTGCTGCGATGCGACGGCGCGATTGTGGGCATGATCAATTTGCTTTTTACCATCAGCACGGCCGAAGGCGGCTTCGTCATGCTGTTGGAGGACTTGGTGGTCCATAAAAAATACCAGGACAAGGGCTACGGCTCGAAACTGCTCCAATACGCCATCGATTTCGCGAAACAGAAAAATTTTCTCCGCATCACTCTGCTGACCGATCGCCCGGAAAATGTGGCCCAGGCATTTTTCCGGAAACACGGTTTCGTTGAATCATCGATGATTCCGATGCGCCTGTGGATCGCGCCGCAAAAAGAGAGTGATCAGTAGCGCTGTGGTGGCCGCTGTGTCGGTTGCGATTTTGACATCGACTATGCAGGCGACACGCCTGCCTCTACAGACCCTTTTGCTCGATCCAAGCGTTCAGCTCTGGCGCGAGGCGTTTTTTGAATTCCGTGCGGAACTGAACTTCATCCAGAACTTTTGCTACGTCAGGCGCGCTGGCCGGAGGCAAGTTGGTTTTCGCGTAGCTCTTTAATTCATCGGCGCGCGAGTCATCGGAGAAAAAAGTGAACAGACTAGGCGCGTAGCTGTTTGCGCCAGCGGCATCGGTCTTGGCGAGCAGCGTTTTCAGATTCGCTTTCGCGAATTCCCAAGCAATATCCGGGTGACCGCTGTCTCGTGCGACGGCCGGGACCAGAAATATCGCGCGACTCGTTGGCAGCTCGTCGGTGAGGGCAATGGCAAGCGTCTTTTGCACCAGTTTGGGGTCGATCGATTCGGCCAGCGCGCTGTAGTAATTCTGTTTTTCCTCGATGCTCGTCGTTTTCAAACCTAGCTCGTGAAGTTTGCTCCAAGTCTTTTCGTCTGCGTAACGCCCCACGACCGCAAGAACTGGGGGGCGCAGATCAGGAGCGAGCGATGCGGGATTTGCGAGATATTTTTCGAAACGTTCGCGACACCCCGCGATGATTTCTGGATCGTTCAGATCTCCCAGGGCACTGATCAGGCCCGCGCGCAAATTCGTCGCCGCGGCGACCTCACCTTTTGTTAGTTCCCAGCCAACCTTCTCAAATGTTGGACGCAAAAGCGATCGGGCATAGCGCTGAAATTTTTCGCGCTGCGGATTGCCGACGAGCAGCCGATTCACAGAATCCAGCACGTTGATGATCTGTTCACGTTCAGCCAGTTCGGTGGAGGCAGGCAGTTTTTCAACCAACCCAAAATAGAGCGCGATGGGAGCGCGATCGGCTTGCACCAGGGCCCACGCATCGCTCAGGAGATTGACGCGATCTTCTACGCCCAGCTTCGGCAGAGCTTCGAGGAGCAACTTCCACGAGGGCGCATCGTATTCGGCCCGATAATTCCCCGCCCCGTTTAGATTCAGTTTGAGCGCGCGATCTGTGGGAATGTTTTGTACGTTGTCGATCTTGCTGGTCATCAACAAAGTCGCGGGCGCTTCTCCCGCCTCCGCCGAGGCTTCGGCGGGGAGGCCGACGACCGAATATGTCAGCGGGATTTTCCACTCGAGTGGCGGCGGGTTTTTGAAATGCACAGCAAAGCGCTCCTGCGTGAGCTGAACCTTTCCGTCTCCTTCTCGCTTGACTTTCACGACTGGAAATCCGGGCTGCTGCGTCCAACCAGCCGCGATCTCGCCGATCGGTTTCTTCGAAGCTTCCGAAAGCGCACTCCACAGATCTGCGGTGGTCGTGTTTGAATATTTATGCGCGGCGATGTAACGACGAATGCCATCGCGGAAAACCTCTTCGCCGAGAAAACTCTCCAGCATTCGTAGAAACGACTGGCCCTTTTTGTAAGTGATATCATCGAAAGCGCTGTTGGCTTCCGCCTCCGTCGCAATGGGCTGCTGAACTGGATGCGTGGTTGATCGCGCGTCGCCCTCCATCGCGGCCTCCTTGGCGATCCCGACTCGCCGGGTAGGATCGCGCGGCACACTTCGTCGCAGCCAGACCTCCCATTGCGGGTTGAAATGCGCGGTGCATTTGGTGCCCATCCACGAAGCGAACCCTTCGTTGAGCCAGAGATTATCCCACCAGGCCATGGTCACCAGATCGCCAAACCATTGGTGCGCCATTTCGTGCGCGAGTACCTCGTAGATAATTTGTTTCGTTTCCGCAGACGAGTTTTTCGGATCAAACAAAAGCGCAGACTCGTAATAAGTGATCCCGCCCCAGTTTTCCATCGCGCCGCCGAAACCACCCGGTAGAGCGATCTGGTCGAGTTTCGGCAATGGATACGGCACGCCGAAATAATCGTTGTAGTATCGAAGAATCTGCGCTGTTACTTCGAGCGCGTAGCGGCCGAGTTCTGCTTTGCCCTTCGTTGCGACCACACGAATCTGCGTGGGTCCACTTCGCGATTCGATGAGATCAAGCTCGCCCGCGACGAAGACATTCAGATAACTCGACATTGGCGGAGTGGCGGCAAAGCGCACCTCTTTCCCGCCCGCGATTTTTTTCCCGCTCTCGATGGGCATGTTCGACACCGCCAGCCAATTTTCCGGAACGACGGTCGTTAATTGAAAGTGCGCGCGAAAGGCTGGTTCGTCCCAGCAAGGGAAAAATCGGCGAGCGTCAGTCGCTTCGAACTGCGTCCCGAGCATGATTTTTTTTTCGGCGGCTGCCGGACTCCCCTGCTCCTGATAACGTATGTAAAAGAGTCCCTGCCCCTGCTGATTGATTTTCCCGGAAAAACTGAATGCAAGCGTGTGATTTCCGGGCGCAAGCTCTGACGGCAATGCCAGAGTTAGCAGTTCCTTTTCGCTGTCGATATTGATTGCAGACTTCGGCAATGGCTTGCCGTCGAGAGACGCATCGGTGATTTCCAGCTCGAGCACGTTCATTACCAGCTGATGAACCGGACTGAGCACGTTTAGCTTCACCGTTTCCTTTCCGGTGAACGTCAACTTCTCGATGTTCGGAACGATCCGAATTGAGTAATCGGTCGGAACAACGTCTTTCGGCAATTTTCCCGGCGTGTCCTTAAAGCTGAATGGTTTGTCGGCACTCATGACATTCGAAAAGATAAGGGAAAACAGAGTCGCCAAAAAAAGAAACAGCACGCGCATTTCTCGAATTAAACAACGGGCGCTAAGATTTGCATGTGCAAATAGTATGGACGGCGCGCCCGGCGGTCGCGCCCTACCATCTACTGCACAACGAGCACCAGCAACAATTGTCCGCCGCCGACCTGCGGGCCTTTGATGACCAGCGGGCTGCGTTTGCTCAGCTTGGTGTCGGTCTCAAGCAAGAGCTCTTTCTCCTTGTAAAGTTTCAGGTTCAAAACGTAGCCCGCCTCGGTTTCGCCTCGCGCATCAACGTGCAGCCCGAAAAATTTGCTCGTTGCAAGCCAGTCTTCCTGGCCGGTCTTGAGTGTCTTTTGCGACTGGCCAATCACTTGGAATTGGTTGTAGCCGAAAAATTTTTTAAGCGATCCTTCTATGCGCGTCAACTCCGGTGGAATCGGTTGTGGCTGGGCGACGTTCTCCGCGATGACGAGTCCGCTCCAGACCGTCTCCGCTCCCTGCAGCACGGACGTCGCGCCCATCGTCAGGGCGATAAGAGAAACTAAGAACGCCAGCGAGCGAACCATGAGCGGCTATTTAGCTGCGTAGTCGGACGGCAAACTTTGTAATCCCTCCGTCCAAAGCACAGTTACGCGGTCTTGTTTAACCTCGAAGATCGAGACGGTCGCATTTGGGCTGACGAGCGGATCAACTCGGGCATTGAGAATTTGGGTAAGGTATTGCGACTCCTCAGCCGGATTTTTCTCGTGCATGACGACAACAGTAAAAACCAAAAAGACAGCAAGCGATGCGGCGCCTGCCGATAACAGACGAGGAATTGTCCACCACGTCGCTCTCGCCTCGCGCGCCTGCCCCGCCGTCGCCTGGTGAAAGCGGGCGATGTTTTCGTGAAGTTGATCGCTAAAAAACTCTTCGTTTGACAGTGTCCGGGCGCTGAGCTCCCGCTTCAAAAGCTCGCCAAGTTTTAGCGTGCCCGCCTTCTCAGCTTCGGCGGCAGCTTTGTCGGGCAGCGAAGCCTCGAATTCCGATAGTTCTCGCCCACTGAGCTGTTCGTCCACCCATGCTGTCCATTTTTCTTCAAATGTTTTCATAAACGTCTCTCAACAAATTTTGCAATTTCTTGCGTGCATAAAACAGACGCGACATCACCGTGCCGATTGAGCATCCCAGCGCTTCTGCAATTTCGTGATATTGCATGCCTTCGATCTCTTTCATCAAAATGACGGCGCGCTGTTCGGGCGAAAGCTGAGCAATTGCCTTATCGATTCGCGCGCGGATCTCGTCCCGTTCCATCGTCTCGTAGGGCAACGCTTCCGCTTTAGGAACGGTTTTGGATGCTGGATCAACTTCCTTGAGCTGTGTTGCGTCGTCGAACTCGGCGCCTGCGCCTTTGACGTGCTTTTTGCGCAACCAATCGATCGTCACGTTCATAACGATCCGATAAATCCAAGTGTAAAATGACGAGCGCCCGCGAAAGCGTTTGATCGACTTCCACGCTTTGAGAAAGCTGTCCTGAGCAAGATCCCAGGCGTCTTGCTCGCTGTGCACCATATTGTAAATCATGCTGAATACTCGTGTCCGGTAGCGGGTTACCAACTCGTCGAATGCTTCGGTGTCGCCGGCCTGGCATCGCCTTACCAAGTCCAGTTCCGAGACATCGGCCTGAGCCAGAGTCGCTTCCGTTTGCATGATTGGACGGAGCCCGCCCTTATTTCATTCAACGGCAATAACCTTCGGAACCGAACCGGCGACGCCACTCAGCACGGTATTCGCCCATCAGGGTAATAATGCCGTCCCGCACTTGAAAGAGTCGCTGCTGCAGGATCGAATGCTGCGTGCCATTGAGCAGCTTTTCCGATAAGAGCTGCGCCGCTGCGTTCATGGAAGTCGTGATCGCCTTCAGCGCTCTCTTTAAGTACGCAATCGTCATACCAATTTCATCGACATCGTCGCCGCTCAGAGCGGCCGCCAGCTTGGCACTGGCTAATGCAGAATGCGTAGCCAATTTTATCGCGGCCGGTTCATTTTGGAGTGACGGCTTTTGATCGAAGAGTTCGTCGATCCAAATTGTGAGAGCAAACGCTGCTTGATACAGGTGGTGCTCCTCAAATGTCTCGGCTGCTAGCGACGCCCCGTCCGGTTCGAGATCATCATCCTGCTCCACATCTTCATCAAAAAGCGCATCGACTTCCGCGCTCCAATCTTTCGCCTCCAGCAATTGCGTCCAACCCATTTCGCGCGCGATGATTTCGTCCCGTTGCGGATCATCGAGGTAGGTTTCCACCAGCTGCATGTACTTCTCGGTCTTTTGATCCTGTTCCTGGAGAAAACGCTCCCAGTCGTATTCGTCCCACATGCGCTCGGACCCGCCGCCCTCGTAACCTGCCATGTCCGACTAAACGTCAGCTTCGCGGCGCGTGCAAAGGATTTTGCATTTGTAGGACGTTTGACTCATTCGCTCCCGCTCATTCGGCCTGTTGCCTGCTCGTTTGTGTCGCTGGCGTCCCAGCCGCTCCGCTCCGTGAACCCCGAGCATTCGGGCTGGCAGACGCCCTACAATCTTGCGATCACGCGGTCGCGAACTCTTCGCGCTTTGTTTGTAATCGCAGCTGGCCGCATGCCGCGTCGATATCGCCGCCTTTCTCGCGACGAAGCGTAGCCGGAATTGCGTGCCTGTGCAGGATCGACAAGAATTTTTCCTGGCGATTGTGCGACGGCCGCGACCACGGTAAACCCTGAACTGTATTGTAGGGAATCAAATTGACTTTTGCTGCGAGCCGCCGGGCGTGTGCTGCGAGCAGATGCGCTTGATCATCAGTATCGTTCACATCGGCGATCAAAATGTACTCGAAGGTCAGCCGCTGTTTCTTGCGCGCGATGTAGTAATCGCAAGCCGAGAGCAACGTCTCTAGGTTGTACCGGCGATTGATTGGCATGATTTGATTCCGCACTTCGTCTGTCGCGCCATGCAACGAAATTGCCAGGCGAATTTGCAGTGGTTCGTCAGCGAGTTTTCTAATTTGCGGCGCGAGGCCACTGGTTGAGACAGTGATGTGGCGGGCGCCGATGCCGAGGCCCCACGGAGCGTTAAGAATTCGAATCGCCCGCATTACATTGTCGAAGTTCGCCAGCGGTTCGCCCATCCCCATGAAGACGACGTTGTCGATCTTTTCGCCAGTCGCACTCTCGATGGCGATGATTTGATCGACGATTTCGTTCGCGCGCAGATTCCGAGAAAACCCGTCCAGGCCGCTCGCGCAAAACTTGCAGCCGTAGGCGCAACCAACTTGCGTCGAAACGCACGCTGTCCGCCGATCCGATTTTTGTCCATACAGCGCAGGCGACGCTGGAATCAAAACCGACTCGATCAAGTTCCCGTCGCTCAAACGGAAAAGGAATTTCAGAGTGGTGTCGCGCGATCCAAGAACGCGCGCGACGCCGAGCTTGTCGATGCGAAAATTCTCAGCGAGCTGCGCTCGCAACGCCTGTGGCAGATCACTCATCTGCTCAAATCCGTCGGCACGCTTTTCATAAAGCCAATCCATAATTTGTTTGGCACGATAAGAAGGCTGGGCCAGCCCCTGAAGCTTCGTTTGAAGCTCATTAAACAGGAGCGATTTGATCTCGATGTTTCCCGTCATTGTCACGAGAAAGCTTACGGGCCAGCAGAGCTTGCATCAACCGGGCTGCAGGTTACGTTCGCCTGCTGTGATCAAACGCATTGCAATTCCAGCGGTTTTCTTTCTCGCGATCGCATTTCTCATCTCGGCTTGTGTTTCGCATGATGAGGACGTGAGCGAGCGATCCAGTTCGCAATCCGCCGCACCGGTTCCGGGCGAGAAAATCCCCGGCGAGGGCGCCTATGCTCCTGGCCCTGCCGGATCCAGCGGAAGCGTGCGCTGGTGATCTGGTGCTATTAAAATTCGGTTTAGCGGCCTAACGCTTCAATGGGATTTGCTTTCGACGAAATGCAGCAGCGCTTCGTGCACGCCTGCCCCGTGGTCTTTCTGCGCGACGTAACCGCCCGCGTTGCGCACCGCCTCTTGCACTTCGGGAATTGCATTGGCCGGGCACGACGGCATCCCAGCAACTTTCCCGTCCAACATTGAGATGTCATTGTGATGGTCACCCGATGCGAAAATGTTTTCGCGCGGAACTTTCAGCAGGCGCCCCAGCTCAGCAAGCGCTGCGCCCTTATGGTAATCAGCGTGACAAAACCGCAGATAAACTGTGTTGCGTTGGTAATCCAAATTCGGGTGCTCGGTTCGGGCGCGTTCGATAAATTCGACGATGCGCTTCATCTCTTCATCGTTCTCTGCAACAAGCCCCTCGAGTCGCTCGGCCTCATAAATAAGTCGCGCCTTTGTTTTTCGATTCACGAAATCCACGACCTCGGCCAGGACCGAGTCGGCCGAAGAAAATAATTCGGCGTGATCGCGTGCGCAGCGTTCGTTCCAATCCCCGAATGGCTCCCATTTGTCGCCATTTTGCCCGGGACGAAAAACATCGCGCTCAGTCGTGAGAATGAAATCTGGCCGCATCGGGAACGCGAAATCAGCGAGGCCGGATTCGAGCAGATCAACCGAACGACCCGTGTTAATCGCCCAAATCGCGCCGGCGTTCTGCAATTCGCGAATTAATTCCATGCACTGCGTATCGAGAACTGGTTCGCTAACCCGCGACACAAGTGTGCCATCGAAATCGATGCTCAGGAGTTTGATTAGTGAATGCATTCGAAACAATTTAAGAATTGATTTGGCCGACGCAATTCACCTCGGTTTTTGGTAGAGCGCGACCGCCGGTCGCGCCGCCGAGATTAATAAAGAGCACCGATGTTCGCCAAAGCCACAGCGTGGCAGGCGAGCAAAAATAGGAGTAGAATAACGAGAATGAAATCGGCTTACGAACTCGCGATGGAACGGCTGGAAAAGAACTCGCCGTCGGTCGCGCTCACTGAAGACCAGAAGAAAGAAATTGCGGAAGTCGATTCTATGTGCCGAGCGAAGACCGCCGAGAAAGAACTTTTCCTGAAAGATCAGATTCGCAAAGCGCAAGTCGCGGGCAAGTTCAAAGAAGTGGAATTGTTGGAAAAACAGCTTTCGTCAGAAACCCGGCGATTACAGGAAGAGTGCGAAGTGAAAAAAGAAAAGCTGCGCGCGAGTTTCGCGTCTGGGTAGCGCGCGCGTCTCGCGTGCTGGTTTCGGCGTCGCGCCGAAAAAACCTTTCCTTTAGTCTCCGATGCCAGAGAAAATGATCGAACTAAAAGAAAAGTTCGCGATCGCGAGGACGCGCTCGCCAACACCCAGGGGCGTGTGCTACCCAGAAGCTGACTGCTCAGCGGTTTCAATCTGCGGCCTGTGTCCGCCTCGCTTTGGCAAATCGGGATCAAGAAACCCAAGCATGTGTGCCCGCCTAATCGTGCGCACTCCTTCCTGCTTCTGCAAATCGGAAATGCTTTGGCGAAACTTTTCCATCTTCGTCCAATGCACCTTCGGTCGGAAATGATGCTCCGCGTGGTAACCGTTGTAGAAGAACAGCCAATTATAGATTTTCCCGTAGCTGCTCACGCCCCAGGCAATCGGTTTATCGGGGTTCGCTCCGTAATGACGATAGTAGCCGTTCAAATAACTGAAGCAATGGCCGAGATACCAAAACGGCAGGAAAAACAGTATGAACCGCCAATTGATGAAGTGAATCGGTGTTGTCGGCACAATGATTGCCATTATCAGGAGCGTCGTGGCGAACGCCGCTAGTTCAATATTGCCCCAGAAAACATCGCCGTTCTTGCGCTTCCGCAGTTCCGCGCGAATTGCGCCCACGTCATCGCGAAAGAAACTCAGGAACACGTAGCTCCACAGATTTTCGGCCTCGTCATTATGGCTATGTCTGTAGATCGACAACCAATCAACCGTGTCGCCATTTTCATCCTGGCGATCCGAATTCCCTTTGTGATGCTGCATGTGCACCGCATCGTACAGCGTCTGTGAAAAGCAGCACCCGATCGATTGTGTGATTCCAAAGAGCCGGTTCAGCAATTTCGATCGGAAAAACGGGTTATGAATAAAATTGTGCCCCACCCCGTTGATGTTCGCGTTGACCATCAACGAGTAAATGAATCCGAGGATGAGCATCACCCACAACGGAGCATGCGGAAAGAGGAGGTACAGTCCCAGGAAATACGCCAAATGAAAAAGCCCGTCCGCGGCCGGGACAACATCCCAGCGCGTGTGCGCAAACAACTTTGAATTAGTTGTCGGACGTTCTATTCGGATTGCGTCGGCACTCATCGGAGAAACCCTCGAACACTAAAACTATTCGCCACAGAAATGAGCCTTCGCAAGTTTTGAAGATTGCCAACGCGGTTTCCACGCAGCTAAGGTAGGCGCTCATCATGTTTGC
>Ga0209155_1001652_pt1 | contig 10457 bp, 8 predicted proteins | sample GraSoiAngelo_122_FD_185879 | JGI IMG/M metagenome (GOLD analysis project Ga0209155, IMG submission 185879) | Grasslands soil microbial communities from the Angelo Coastal Reserve, California, USA - 14_0927_02_20cm (SPAdes) (version 2) | ecosystem: Environmental > Terrestrial > Soil > Grasslands ...
CTCACGCGCTGGACGCGGCAGCCTCGCCCGCCGTCGGCCACCGCGTCGTCCTGGCGCTGCTGCTCGCCGGCGCCGCCCTGTACGCGCGCGGACTCGCGCGGCGGCGCGGCGTCTGGCCGACCTCGCGCGTGCTCGCGGCCGCCGCCGGTGCCCTCACGATCGGGCTCGCGGTCGCTTCGCCGCTCGACGCGCTCGCGCACGCGAGCCTCGCCGCCCACATGACCCAGCACACGCTGCTCACGGTCGTCGCCGCACCGCTGCTCGCGGCCGCCCGCCCATTGGGCGTCTTCGCCGCTGCGCTGCCACGCGCGGTCCGCCTCCCACGGTTCCTGGTCGTGCCGTCGCCCGGCGTGGCGTGCGCGCTGCACGCCGTCGCGCTCTGGGCATGGCACCTGCCCGGACCGTACGGCGCGGCTCTGGGCTCGTCGGCGCTGCACGCCGCCGCGCACGCCTCGCTGCTCGGCACCGCGGCGCTTCTGTGGTGGTCGATAAGCCGCGGCCGGGCGCGCCTCGCCGGCGTGTTGTGGCTCTTCGCGACGGCGCTGCACGCGGGGGCACTCGGCGGCCTGCTCGCCATCGCGCCGCGCCCGTGGTTCTCGGCGCATGCCGGCGCGCCCGGGGCACTCGCCGACCAGCAGCTGGCCGGACTGATCATGTGGGTTCCGGCGGGGGCGGTGATGACGGCCCTCGCGCTGGCGCTGGCGGCCGGCTGGCTGCGCGACGCCGAGCGCCGGACACCCGGGCTCGAGGGGTTGCGCGATCGGCGCGACGTCGGCGACTGAGGGACTCTCAGAGGCGCCAGTCGCGCGTGAGCGCCGCCACGCGCGCCAGCAGCTCGGCCTCCGAGACGCGCGCCAGCCGCGCCCCGTCGACCACGCGCTGGCCGTGGACCCAGACGTCGGTCACCGCCTGCGGCGACATCGCGAACACGACGTTGGCCAGGAGGTTCGTGGCCGGATGCAGTGACGCGTGGCCGAGGTCCACGGCCACGAAGTCGGCGAGCCGGCCGGCCTCGATTTGTCCGGCCGGCAGGCCGAGGATGGCCGCGCCCGACTCGGTGCCGAGGCCGAAGACGCTCGCCGCCGGCAGCGCCCCGCCGTCCAGCAGCCGCACGCGCTGGAGCAACGAGGCCATCCGCATCTCCTCGAAGACCGACAACCGGCTGTTGGTGCAGCCGCCGTCCGTGCCGAGGCCGACCCGCACGCCGGCGCGGAGGAGCTCGGGCACCCGCGTGACGCCGTCGCCCAGGAACATGTTGCTCGACGGGCAGTACGCCAGCGCGGCCCCCCGCGCGCCCATGAGCGCGATCTCCTCGTCGTCGAGCCATACCGCGTGTACGGCGATCGTGCGCGCGCCGAGCGCGCCGAGGCGGTCGAGGTGGCGCAGCGGCGTCGCGCCGTGCTCGCGCAGCGTCCGCTCGCCCTCGTAGCGCCCCTCGGCCACGTGGATGTGCATCGGCACGGCCTCCGTCGCGGCCACCTCCCAGCCGGCGCGGATCATGGCCGGCGACGCGCCGTGGGGGCTGTGTGGTGCCACGTGCACGTCCACCGTCGCGTCGTGGCGGTGGGCGGCGATCAGCTCGCGCACGCGGCGGGCCGCCTCCGTCGGGCTCTCGCGGTAGCGCGTGGGCGCGCCCTCCCAGTCGTACATCGTGCGCGCCAGCACGAGCCGGATCCCGACGGCGCGCGCGGCGGCGATCACCGCCTCCGCGTTCTCGTGGCCGCCGTCGTTGAGGTAGAAGAAGTCCACGCACGTCGTCACGCCGTGGCGCAGCATCTCGGCGAAGGCGAAGGCGGCGCCGAGCGCGATGCCCTCGCGGTCGAGCCGCTCAGAGAATGGATAGAGCACGCGGTCGCGCCAGCCCGCGAAGTCGAGATCGTCGCCGAGCCCGCGCAGCAGTGACTGGAAGGTGTGGCAGTGCGCGTTGACCGTGCCCGGCAACAACGCCCTGCCCGGCAGCGCCACGTCGCCCCCGCGCGCCCCGCCGGCGGCGCCGACCTGGGCGATGCGGCCGTCGGTCACCGTGATAGCGGTGTCGCGGCGCCAGCCATCGGGCGTGAGCACGATCTCGGGCACGAGTCTCATCGGCGGCCGTCGAGTATACTGCCGAGCCATGACGCCCCACCACGCGACGCCACGTCCGCGCGCGGGCTTCGGCGCGCCGGCCGCGTGCGAGGGCGTCGCCTGATGCGCCTGGGCTTCGTGCTCGCGGGCGCCGCCAGCCTCCCCGCCGCCGAGTTCGCGGATGTGATCCGCGAGACGGAGGCGCGCGGCTATCACACCGCGTGGACGGGCGAGACCGGCGGCTACGACGCCATCGCGGTCATGGCCACCATCGCCGCCCACAGCCGGACTCTGCACGTGGGCTCCGCGGTCGTCCCCGTGCAGACGCGCACCCCGACCCTGCTCGGCATGAGCGCGGCCGCCCTCGGCCATCTGGCGCCCGGCCGCGTCGCGCTCGGCCTCGGGCTCTCGAGCCGGATCATCGTCGAGCAGTGGCACGGCCTGAAATTCTCGGCGGCGCTCGCGCAGATCCGCGAGGCCGTGCAGATCATCCGCCTCGTGAGCGCGGGCGAGCGCGTGAACTTCGAGGGGACGTTCTATCGCGTGAAGAACTTCCGGCTCACCGCGCCTCCCGCGCCCGTGCGCATCGTGCTGGCCGCCCTCGGCCCCGAGATGCTCGAGCTGGCCGGCGAGATCGCCGACGGCGTCGTGCTGAACTGGATCCCGCCGGACGCGGTGCCCGCGTCCATCGCCCACCTCGAGACGGGCGCGAAGAAGGCCGGCCGCACGCTCGAGGGCTTCGAGATCGCCTCGTTCATCCGCACGTGCGTGACCGACGACGTGAAGGCGGCGCGGGCGGCGCTCGCGCGCGACATCACCGGCTACGCGATCGTCGACGTCTACGCGTCGTTCTTCCGGACGGCCGGGTTCGTCGCCGAGGTCGAGGCCGTCAACGCGCGATGGGCGGCCGGCGACCGCGCCGGCGCCGTCGGCGAGATCTCGCCGCGCGTGCTCGATGGCCTCGGCGTCGTCGGCGACGAGGCCTTCTGCCGCGCGCGGATCGAGGCCTTCGCGCGCGCCGGGCTCACGCAACCGGTGGTGCTGCCCTTCAACCCGGCGGCCGCCGCCGGCGGCGACCCGCGCCCGGCGCTCCTGCGCACCCTGCGCGCCTTCGGCGGATGACGCTGCGGGTCCTCGGCGTGATTCCCGCACGGCTGGGATCCACGCGTCTGCCGCGCAAGCTCCTGCGCGACATCGCGGGGCGCCCCCTGATCTGCTGGACGTGGGAGGCGGCGCGGCGCGCCCCGGAGCTCCGCGACGTGCTCGTGGCCACCGACGCGCAGGAGATCGTGGACGTCTGCGCCGCGCACGGGATCCCCGCCATCCTCACCTCGCCGGCGCATCCCTCGGGCACGGATCGCGTCTGGGAAGTCGCGCAGGGCCGCGCCGCCGACGTCTACGTCAACGTGCAGGGCGACGAGCCGCTCGTGACCCCCGGCCACGTGGCGCGGCTCGTCTCGCCGTTCCTCACGCACCCCGACACGCAGGTGAGCACGCTGAAGATCCGCGCGACCGACGCCGAGAAGCCGCTGCCGAGCGTGAACAAGGTCGTCGTCGACGCCGATGGCCGCGCGCTCTACTTTTCGAAGTTCCCGATCCCCTACGATCGCGACGGCATCGGCACGCCCGTGTACAAGCACATCGGGCTCTATGCCTACCGCCGGGCCGCGCTCGAGGCCTTCCATCGCCTGCCGCCCTCCGAGCTCGAGCAGACCGAGCGGCTCGAGCAGCTGCGCTTCCTCGAGAACGGCATCCCGATCACGGTGGTGGAGACGACCGAGGCCACGGTCGGCGTGGACACCGAGGACGATCTGCACACCGTGCAGGCGCTGCTCGCGGCGCGGGGGCGGTGAGCCAGCGCTGGGCGATCCTCGCGGTCATCATGCTGGCGCAGACCGTCGCCAACATCGGTCCCCTCGGCATTCCCGCCATCGCCTCGCTGATCCGTGACGACCTCGGGCTGACGCTGACGCAGGCCGGCTCCTTCCTCTCCGTCTACTATCTCGGGCCGGTCGCGATGTCGTTCTTCGCCGGGATGCTCGCCGATCGCTGGGGCACCGCGAAGACGCTCGTGCTCGGCCAGGCACTCATCGCCGGCGGCCTGCTCGCCGCCAGCGCCGCGGGCTCCTACGGGGTGCTGCTGGCGCTGCTCGGCCTCGCGGGCGTCGGCTACGGCACGCTCAACCCCGCGTCGACGACGGCGGCGATGTCGTGGTTTCCGCCGCGCCAGCGCGCCACGGTGGTCGGGCTCAAGCAGGTCGGCCTGCCCTTCGGCGGCATGCTCGGGGCCGCGCTGATGCCCGCGCTGGCGCTGCGCCTGGGCTGGCGCCGGGCGATCGCCGCCGGCGCGCTGATGATCGTCGTGTGCGCCGTGCTCTCCGTGAGCGTCTACCGCGATCCGCCCGCCGAGGCGCCGCTGCGCCGCGCCGCGGGCGAGCGCGGGGCGGTCGCCGCCGTGCTCCGCTCGCGCGACCTCTGGCTCGTCGCCGGCGCCACGCTCGTGTTCGCCGCGATGCAGACGGTCTGGATGGCATTCCTCGCGCTCTACCTGCAGGGCGTGGTCGGGCTCGCGCTGCTCGCCGCCAGCCGTTACCTGGCGCTCGCCCAGGCGGGGGGCGTCCTCGGCCGCGTCGCCTTCGGCGTGCTCTCCGACCGCACGTTCGGCGGCCGGCGGCGCGCCCCGCTCGTCATCGCCGGCTGCGGCTCCGCGCTCTGCTCGCTCGCCATCGCCTTCACCGGCCCGGCCGCGGGGGCGTGGCTCCTGACCCCGCTCGCGCTCGTGTTCGGCTTTTTCGGCATCGGCTGGAACGGCGTGCAGCACACGCTCATGGCCGAGATCGCCGGACCGCGCTCGGCCGGCACCGCGGTCGGGCTCGGGCTCGCCATCTCCTCGCTCGGCGTGACGCTGGGCCCGCCGGTGTTCGGCGCCTGCGTGACGGCGGCGGGCGGCTACCGCGGGCCGTGGATCGGGCTCTCGCTCGTGATGCTGGTGGGACTGGGACTGCTCGCGCTCGTCCGCGAGCGGCCACGATTTTAGGCAACTGACATGGGGGCCCCGAAATGGCCTCCCAAACCCCCAGCGTTCGGCGCACCCCGGCAAAGCCGTGGCGCGCCTCTAAACGGCTCTCACCTCGGTCGGCAACGGGATCTTGATGCCTTCGGCGCGTAGCCGTTTCAGCAGGCGCTTGCGCAGCTCGTGCTGGACCGTGAACTGGTCGACGAAACTCGCCACCTGGCAGGTCAGCGTGAACTCGAGCGCGTAGTCGCCGAAGCCGGGGATGAGCCGCGCCGACGGCGGCGGCTCCGCGAGGAGCCCGGGGACGCTCCCCACCGCGCGCGTGGTCTCGTCCTCGAGCACGCGCTGGACCTCGTCGGCGTCGGCGTCGTAGCCGACGCGGACGCGGATCAGCAGGGCCATGCGCGTCTCGCCGAGGTCGTAGTTGGTGATGATGGATTCCGAGACGCGCTTGTTCGGCACGACCACGACGTTGTTCTGCAGCATGCGGATGCGCGTCGAGCGCCAGCCCACGTCCACCACGTAGCCCTCGACACTCTCGGCCGAGAGCCGCACGTAGTCGCCGACGCGGATCGGCTTGTCGGCGAGCAGGTGAAGACCGGCAAACAGGTTCGACAGCGTGTCCTGGAGCGCCAGCGCGACGGCGAGGCCGCCCACGCCCAGCGCGGTGAGGATGGGCGTGATGGCGATGCCGAGCGAGCTGAGCAGCACGAGGCTGCCGATGCTGAGGACGGTCAAGCGCACGGAGGTCCGGAAGAGCCCGGTGACGCCGACGGCGAGCGCGCGCCGCTCGCTGGCCGCCGCCACCAGCGAGCCGAGCACGCCGGCGACGGTCAAGGTCACCGACAGGATGATCGCGGCCTCGAGCACGGCGTGGATCGGAGCGGCCAGACGCGGAGGAAGCTCCGCCATCTCGATGGCGACGAAGAGGCCGAGCACGATGCACCAGAGCATCGACGGCACGCGGATCGCCCGTAAGAAGAGGCTGTCCTCCGTCGTGCGGTGGCCGCTCCAGCGGCGGACGGCCACGAACAGCGCGTGCCGGAACAACAGCGCGGCGACGCTCACCATCACGAGGGCGACGGCGGGCCAGAAGAGCCGGGACCACATGGCGTGCATGCTATCGTAGGCGCCATCCATGCGCCGCGTCTTCTACGGCTGGATCGTCGTCGCCGCCTCCGCGACGATCGTCTGCATCGGCCTCGGCTCGCTGTTCTCGCTCGGCGTGTTCCTCGTACCGATCGAGCGCGCGATGGGCTGGAGCCGCGGCGCGATCTCGACGGTCGCGCTGCTCAACTGGGCCGCAATGGGACTCGGCTCGTTCTGCTGGGGCGCGCTCTCCGACCGCATCGGCGGGCGCGGTGTCGCGCTCGGCGGCGGCTTCCTGCTCGGGCTCGGCCTCGTGCTCGCGAGCCAGGCGCAGGTGCTGTGGCAGTTTTACCTCAGCTTCGGCGTGCTGGTGGGCTTCGCCGTCGGCGCCTTCTACGCGCCGCTCACCGCCACCACGACCAGGTGGTTCACCGCGCGCCGCGGCCTCGCCGTCGCCCTCGTGTCGGCAGGTATCGGGCTCGGCATCCTCATCATCGCGCCGCTCGCGCGCGCGCTGACGAACGCCGGGGACTGGCGCGTGGCCATGCTCGTGCTCGGCGACCTCGCGTGGCTCGTGATCATCCCCGTCGCCCTGCTGCTTCGCGAGCCGGCTCAGAGCCGCGTGACGCGCGACGACACGGCGCGCGACGCGGAGCAGCGCGAGTACACGACGCGCGAGGTGCTGGCCGCGCCGCAGTTCTGGGCGATCGCCCTCACGCACTTCGCGTGCTGCGCCGCCCACTCGGGACCGATCTTCCACATGGTGACGCACGCCACCGACCAGGGCTTGGCCGCGATGGCGGCGGCGACTGTGCTCGGCGTCTCCGGCCTCGCCTCGATCGCCGGCCGCGTCGGCGGCGGGCTGCTGGCCGACCGCTTCGGCGCCAAGCCCACGCTGATCGCGGGGCTGGCCGTGCAGGCCGCCATGATCTTCGGCTATCTCTTCGCGCGCGACCTCGGCTCGTTCGTGGCGCTGGCCCTCGTGTTCGGGACCGCGTACGGCGGCGTGATGCCGCTCTACGCGCTCGTCGTGCGCGAGTACTTCGGCGAAAAGGTCATGGGCAGCGCGTACGGCGCCGTCTTCCTGATCAGCACGCTCGGCATGGGCCTCGGCTCGTTCGCGGGCGGGGCCATCTACGACGGGCTCGGCTCTTACGCGTGGCTCTTCCTGGCTTCCTTCGCCATCGGGGCGATGGCCGTCGTGCTGGCCTTCACGTTCCGCCGGGCTACTAAGATGAGGGGCCCCGAGATGGCCCCCCAAACCCCCCAGCCTTCGGAGCGTCCCGGCGAAGCCGTGCCGCTCCTCTGGATCGCGCCAGCCCATGGGGGCCCCGAAATGGCCCCCCAAACCCCCCAGCGCTCGTCGCGCCCCGGCGAAGCCGTGGTGCGCCTCGATTCCTAGCGCGGCGCGGCAGGGTTGCATTTGACGAGGTCCCCCTCGGGGTGGTATCACTTCGTCACTTTTCCGTAACGTTTCCCGGAGGTTTAGCCCTCGCTCATCCTATGGAAACCAGGCGCGACGTCTGCGCTAGTTGAAAGAGTCATCAAGGAGGATTCTCGAATGGACGTGAAGTCGATGGATCGGCGGTACTTCCTCAAGATCACCGGCATCGCCGGGATCCTCGCCGCGCGGCAGGCGCCGGCGTTCGCGCAGGGCAGCACCCTGCACTGGGTGCGCTGGGTCGACTTCATCCCGGAGTCGGACGTCGAGCTCAAGCGCCAGATGCCCGAGGCCGAGAAGGCGCTGGGCGCGAAGATCCAGTTCGAGACGATCAACGCCAACGACCTGCAGCCGCGCATCACGGCCGCCGTCCAGTCGGGCTCGGGCGCGGACATCTTCAACTTCCAGTACAACTGGCCGCACCTCTACCAGAACGCCGTCATCGACGTGAGCGACGTCGCCGGTGCGCTGTCGAAGGCGGAGGGCGGCTTCTACGAGGTGTGGGCGCCGTCCTGCCAGGTCAACGGCAAGTGGCTCTCGGTGCCGCACTCGATCGTCGGCAACGCCGTCGCCCACCGGAAGTCGTGGCTGAAGGAAGTGGGGGCCAGCGCCTATCCCAAGACCTGGGACGAGGCGCGCAAGGTCTTCGCCGCGCTGAAGAAGAAGGGCCATCCCTACGGTCAGACGCTCGGTCACACCTTCGGCGACGCGCCGACCTTCACGTACCCAATGACGTGGGCCTTCGGCGCCGCCGAGACCGACAAGTCGGGCAAGAAGGTCGTGCTCAACAGCAAGGGCGCCCTCGAGGCGGTGAAGTTCATGCAAGCGTTCTGGAAGGAGTGCTGCGACGAAGGCGGCCTGGCGTGGGACGACACCAACAACAACCGCGCCTTCCACGCCGGCGAGCTCTCGGCCACGCTCAATGGCGCCTCGATCTACATCGTCGCCAAGCGTCAGAAGGACAAGATCAAGGACGAGAAGGGCGAGCCGCTCTGGCAGGATATCGACCACGCACCGCTGCCGGCCGGGCCCGCCGGCGCCTACCTGCTGTTCCTGAACCAATCGCACGCCGTCATGAAGCACAGCAAGAATCCAAAGCTCGCGAAGGACTTCCTGACCTGGCTGCACAAGCCGGAGAACTACGGCAAGTGGTTCGCCACGCAGGAGGGCTATTCGGTTGGCTCCACCCACAAGTGGGAGAACGACCCGATGTGGGGCAAGCTCGACGAGCCGCTGAAGATGTTCCGCACGGCCGCCCGCAACACGCGGCTGTTCGGCTACGCCGGGCCATCCACCGCGAAGGCCACCGAGGCCTTCACGAAGTACATCATCACCGACATGTACGCCAAGGGCGTGCAGGGCATGTCGGCCGAGGACGCCGTGAAGTGGGCCGAGGGTGAGCTCAAGAAGGTCTACGAGGCTTAACGGACCGCTCCCGACAGGAGGGGGCTCGATGGAACGCCGAACGTTCATCACGCTGACAGGCGTCGCCGGCATTCTCGCCGCCCATCGGGCCCCTGCCTTCGCGCAGGGGTCCAAGGTGCACGTCGTGCGCTGGGTCGACTTCATTCCGGAGGCCGACGTGGAGCTCAAGCGTCAGGCGCCGGAGGCCTCCAAGGCGCTCGGCGCCGAGGTGCAGTTCGAGTTCATCAACGCCAACGACCTGCAGCCGCGCATCACGGCGGGCATCCAGTCGGGCTCGGGGGCCGATATCTTCCAGATGCTCTACAACTGGCCGCAGCTCTACGCCAACGGTCTCGTCGACGTCTCCGACGTCGCGGAGGCCGTCTCCAGGGCGCAGGGCGGCTTCTACGACGCGTTCGACGCCGCCGCCAAGGTCGGCGGCCGGTGGCTGGCCGTGCCGCACAGCACCGGCGGCAACGCGGTCGCCTGGCGGCGCTCGTGGCACGCGGAGATCGGCCTGACCGAATTTCCCAAGACGATGGACGCCTGGCGCGAGGCGGGCCGAAAGCTCAAGGCCAAGGGCAAGCCGGTCGGCCAGGCGCTCGGGCACAGCTTCGGCGATCCGCCGACCTTCGCGTACGCGTTCCTGTGGAGCTACGGGGGCGCCGAGACGGATCCCTCCGGCAAGCGTGTCGTCCTCAATTCCAAGGGCACGGTGGAGTCGGTGAAATTTCTCACAGCGTTCTGGAAGGACGCGTGCGACGAGGGCGGGCTCGCCTGGGACGACACGAACAACAACCGCGCCTTCCACGCGGGCGAGATCAGCGCCACCCTCAACGGCGCCTCGATCTACATCGTCGCCAAGCGAAAGAAGGACACGATCAAGGACGAGAAGGGCGAGCCGCTCTGGCAGGATATCGAGCACGCGGCGCCGCTGCCGGCGGGGCCGGCCGGCGAGGCCGCGCTCTACGTGCCCTTCCAGCACGCGGTGATGAAGTACAGCAAGAACCCGAAGCTCGCCAAGGGCCTCCTGACCTGGATGCACCAGAAGGAGAACTACGGGAAGTGGTTCGAGGTGAACGAGGGCTATTCGGTGGGCGCCGCGAAGGCCTGGGAAGAGCATCCGATGTGGGCCAAGATCGACAAGCCGCTGCAGGTCTTCCGGCGCGCCGCGCGCAAGACGCGGATGCTCGGCTACCAGGGACCGGCGACGGCGAAGGCCACCGAGTCGTACTCGAAGTACATCATCGTCGACATGTACGCCAAGGCCGTGCAGGGCACCAAGGCCGAGGACGCCCTGAAGTGGGCCGAGGCCGAGCTCAAGAAGATTTACGAGGCCTGATAGGATGACCCTGCAGTGAAGAAGGTGATCGCCGGAAGAAGCGCCCGGGTCGAGGTGCTGGCGCCGCCGCGGGCGGCCCGGCGCCGGACCCCCGGCGGCCC
>Ga0209155_1001654_pt1 | contig 10453 bp, 8 predicted proteins | sample GraSoiAngelo_122_FD_185879 | JGI IMG/M metagenome (GOLD analysis project Ga0209155, IMG submission 185879) | Grasslands soil microbial communities from the Angelo Coastal Reserve, California, USA - 14_0927_02_20cm (SPAdes) (version 2) | ecosystem: Environmental > Terrestrial > Soil > Grasslands ...
CTCGATGCTTCGCATCGCCCCGGAATGACGAGAGAGTAGGCGCGGTCGGTTCAGGTACTTCACCTGTTTAAAAAATTCAGCGGCAGGCCGGGCCGTGCCCAATCCATTGCGATCAGTTCGCCTTTGCCTGATAGCGTGATGTAGGCGGTCTTCAGCTCGGGCCCGCCAAAGGCGATGTTGGTGGTGACACGGTCGCCGGTCGGCACCTGCTCGACGATGGTGCCGTCAGGCGCGATCACCGAAATGCAGCCCGAAATCAATGTCGCCACGCAGACGTTGCCGCAAGCTTCCACCGCGAGCGAGTCGAACATCTGGTAGCCACCGAGGCCGGCGATCGGTTTGCCGCGTTCGCCGCGATAGATCACGTCGCGCGGCTTCACCGTACCTGGCGCAGACAGGTCGAACGCCCACAGCCGCGCAGTCGGCGTCTCCGCGACATAAACCGTATTCTCGTCGGGCGAGAGCCCGATGCCGTTGGCGGGTAACATGCCGAACACGCCTTCGACGATCTCCTTGCCGCCCGGCTTGATGTAGTAGAACGCGCCGACATCCATGTCGCGGGCGCGGCGTTTGCCCAGATCCGAGAACCACAGCCCGCCGTGCCGGTCGAATACCAGATCGTTCGGGCCCTTCAACGGATGCTCATCGCATTTGGTGAACAGGGTTTCGACCTGGCCGGTCGCCAAATCCACCCGCTGGATCGAGCCGCCGATATATTCGTGCGGCTCCGGCGCGCCCGGCATCATGGTGCCGCGCGATGGAATCCAGCTGAAGCCGCCATTGTTGCAGATATAGCATTGGCCATCGGGTCCCATCGCCGCGCCATTGGGACCGCCCGGAATTTGCGCGACAACCTCCTTGCGGCCATCGGGCCACACCCGCGTCAATCGCCGGCCGCGGATCTCGACCAGCACCACCGATCCGTCCGGCATCGCCACCGGACCTTCCGGGAATTCAAGACCGGTGGCGAGAACACGGACATTGGACATCGGAATCCCCCGGCTTTTTTAGCGCCGGCGGACTTCGGCTGATTCCGCACGCGCAACGATTTCGTTGCGTTAGGTTATGGCAAAGTCGATATCGCTTGCCAAGCAATCACAGCGCATTGGAGCGCGCAGAGCAGCCAAGCGTCGCGGCTTATTCGCGCACCGGTACCCAAATTTCGAGGCCGCCGTTGCCGGTCAGCGGATCGAAGTTCTCGTCGTAGCGCTCGAAATTCGGCGCGTCGGCGGCTTTCAATCCCGATGCCGGCATCCAGTCATTCCAGATCGTGTTGATGGTGCCGCGAATGGTCGAGATGTGCTCGCGGTGCGAGAACACGGCGTAGCGCTGTTCGGGAATCCGCACCGTCGAAAATTCCCGCGGCAGATCGGAGAAATCAGAGACTTCGACGCCGGCGATGTAGTCGAAGTTTCCGGCATCATCGCCATTGCAGCAGACGCCGTAGGCTACCTTCCCGATTCGGCCGGGGATGTTCTCGACCAGTTGGTTAAAACGCTGCCACTGCCCGGGAATGCCGGCGCCGTTCTCGCAGGAGTAACGCTCGCCGATGCCGGCGATGAGCAGCGGCTTGCCCGTCGCAAAACGCGGCGCCTGAAGATTGTCTATCGGATTTGAGTCCATGAGGATCGGCTCCTGAAGCTTGATGTTGTCGAGATGCGCCGATGCACGCACCGTTTCGGGCGTGACCCCGAAATGGTCGCGGAACGCGCGAGTGAATGCTTCGTGAGAGCTGTAGTCCGCATCCAGCGCTACGTGCAGGATATCGGGCGCACCGTTCGCAAGCGCGCGTGCCGCCTCGCTGAGGCGGCGGGCACGCACATAGCGCATCACCGACAGCCCGGTCGCGGCGGCAAACGCCCGGACCATGTGGAAGCGCGAGATTCCGGCGATCCCAGCGATCTCGTCGAGGCTCAATTCGCCGGCAAGATGGCTCTCAATAAACCAGAGCGCCTTCTGGGCAGGATTCATGGATACAGCCTTATTCGAAGCGCGAGCATTATGATCGTTTCGCGCCCGTCGCATTTGACAGTCCTTGCTCGGCTTTGCCCTTGCCTTGCTTTGCGGCTTTGCAAAGCTGGAACCACCGGCTGCCTGCTTCGGCTATGCGGAACATAATGTTCAAGCCTGCGCTGGCAACGTCACTCCGATCGTGCATACTGATCGCCGTATTCGATCGAGGGGCTCAGTAATCTGCCCGCCAAGAGACTGTGCCTGAGCCTCGCCAGCACGTCAGGGAGGACGAAGATGCACCACCGCGTCTTGAGGCACGCCAAATCCATCGCAGTTGCACTTTTTGCGCTTGCAGTAGCGAGCGCAGCCAATGCGCAGAAGAAATACGATCCCGGCGCAACCGACACCGAGATCAAGGTCGGCAACATCATGCCGTACAGCGGGCCGCTCTCCGCCTATGCCACCATCGGCAAGACCGAAGCCGCATACTTCAGAAAGATCAACGAGGAAGGCGGCATCAATGGTCGCAAGATCAACTTCATCTCCTACGACGACGGCTACAATCCCGCAAAGACCGTCGAGCAGGCGCGCAAACTGGTCGAGGACGACGAAGTCCTGTTGATCTTCAATTCGCTCGGAACGCCCGGCAACACCGCGATCCAGAAATACATGAACGCGAAGAAAGTGCCGCAGCTATTTGTTTCCACCGGCGCCGCCAAATGGAACGACCCGAAGAACTTTCCATGGACCATGGGCTGGCAGCCGAACTACCAGGTGGAGGCGCGGATCTACGCCGCCTACATTCTCAAGAACCATCCCGGCAAGACCATCGGCATCCTTTATCAGAACGACGATTTTGGAAAAGATTATGTGATCGGAATGCATGAAGGTCTTGGCGATCTGGCCAGCAAAATGATCGTCGTAGAAGCCTCCTACGAGACCAGCTCGCCGACCGTCGATTCACAGATCGTGCAAATCAAGGCCGCCAATCCCGATATTCTTGTCAACATTTCGACGCCAAAATTTGCCGCGCGGTCGATCAAGAAAGCCGGCGAACTCAAATGGAAGCCGATCCATTTCCTCACCAACGTCTCGGTATCTATCGGCAGCGTCATGAAGCCGGCCGGATACGAGAATGCGCAGGACATTCTCAGCGCGGCATACCTGAAGGAGCCCAAGGATCCTCAGTGGAAGAACGACGCCGGCATGAACGAATGGCGGGCCTTCATGACGAAGTGGTATCCGGAGGGCGATCAGGAAGACGCGGCAACGGTGTTCGCCTATGGTATCGCGAAGGGGCTGGAGCAGGTACTGCGGCAATGCGGTGACGATCTCACCCGCGCGAACCTCATGAAGCAGGCGGCGAACCTGAACTTCGAGATCGGGATCTACCTGCCGGGCACCCGGATCAAGACCAGTCCGACCGACTACGCGCCGCTCGAGCAGCTTCAGATGATGCGCTTCAAGGGCGAGAGCTGGGAGTTGTTCGGACCGCTGATGTCCGGCGAAAAAAGCTGAGGCTTCTCGGCTCTTTCCAATCACCAGGGGCGAGCGGCTGCAATAGATCAAGCTAACCATCACTTGGCACTATCTTTTGCTGGCGGCGAACTCTCCTTTGCGGCCGGCGCCGGCGCGGCTTTCCTGTTCTGGTCCTCGGCCGCTTTCTTTTGCGCCACCTGCAGTTCGTCGACGATCTTCTGCAGGGAAGCGACCGTGCTTTTCACGGATTCGAGCTGCCGGTTGGCCGCATCGAGTTTTTGCTGATGGTCAGCGGCGAGTTTGATAATCGTCTTCTGCAGGAAGTCGATGTTGCTCTGCAGGCAGCTAGTGCGGCGCTCCATGGTCTTTTCGACCGTGCATATTTCGATGCCGGGAACGTCCTGCGCCGCCGCGCGAGCGGAGACCAGCACGCACGGAGTCAACACCATTGATGCGAGCAGAGCGATACGGCCGATCATTCGAAAGCCTTTGTTAAGTGATGCTTGCGGCGGTAAATTTGTTGCGAGCGGCTGCGAGGCACCGAAGATATCACACGGAAACCTCATTCGCGCGTTGTGGTTTTTCTCAGAGGAGCCAACCGGGTGGGCAAGGCAACGCGGCGGGCTGTAATAGCGAGGGAGATTTGTGGCATGGCAACGCGCGAACGACGTCTTGCGGAGTTCAATGGCGAAGGAGAGCCACCGGCGCATCAGCCGGTTCAGGTTCTGTGCGAGGATCATAGCGGAACCTATCAACTGCCATTCGCCTGCCGATTCGTGAATGGCGAGTGGCTCAACGACGAATCCGGCGACGCTGTCGAGGCGACTGTTGTCGGCTGGCGCCTGCAGCGCCCATGATATGGCGGTGTACTGTATCAAAATGCGACGGGGACCCGGCGACATCTTAACGTTCGGAACGCGCCCTGAACGAACCGGGCCCGAATCAGCGGTGGAATCTGTCCTGCCGTGTTCACGGCTAGATATCGGCATCGGTCCGATGCGGCGCCTCTACATGCAGCGAGAGATGCGGCAGGGCTCGCCAACATTCGGGCTGCGAGGCGCGTGAGCCGTTAATTTCTTCAGGCTTTTCTCGGGCTCGCAATTCCCGCGCCGCGCGCCACGCGATCATCCAGAGCGCACGAGGCCGATCGCGACAGGCGCGACCGGTTAACGCTCACGCGGCTTCGCGCAAGATCGAGTTCGTCGCCATTGCGATTTGTTCAAAATATTTTTTCTCGCATGCAAGGTTGGTTACTTTGGCGTGACTTCGCCGTTGCTTCACAAGCGCCGCCGAATCTATCGGCTACGAGTCGACAGAAACACGCGCTACCAGCGCTGTTTTCATCTTTATCCGAGAACAGATCGGGTGATGGAATCTAATGCCCGCATCCTCCGGTTGGAGGATGTTTACTATTCAACTCCGGTTCATAGACGGGTGCGTAATCAGTGATCATGCCGCCAGCGAAAGCTTGCGACGATCCGACGGGATGGGGTGGCCGCATCAGGCCCAACATTTCGATGCTGTGTTCTAACGCACTCACACGAACAGGAGATTGAAATGCGCACCACCAAGACAATAGCAACGCTGATGCTCGCTACCTCGATTTCGGCCGGGATGATGCTGGTGTCCGAAGCCGCTTTTGCCCGCGGCAATGGAAACAACGGAAACAACGGTCAGCACGAGCAGCATAATGATCATCGAGAGAATAACGGAATGCGGAGCGGGAAAAACGATCGCTCAGGTGCTTCCCAAACCAGCACTCTTCGCGAAATCAAAACTGGCAAGCGCGGCGGCTGGAAAGTCAGCCACGGCGGCAACCCGCCGAGAGGTCCGGTGATCGCCAAGAAGCCGCCGTCCGGACCTCCATTCGTCATTACCCGTGGCGGCAATCCGCCGAGAGGCCCAGTTGCCACGTCAGCGAAGGGTCTTCCTCCTGGCACGGCGACTGTCTCCAATGGTCGCGTCAAGCTGTACATCCCAAATTCGACGTACGGGTTGACGGTGACCAAGAATCCATCAGGCACCATCACGGTATCGAACGGCGATCCGACGCGTTCGGTGACCCTGCCCGGCGGTTCGGTCACCGTATCCGGCGCCAGCATCACAAATCTCGGGGGTGGCCCGGGGGTTCAAATTGTCCGCCAGCCGAACGGCGACTTCTCAGCCGCCGCCAGCCTCCCGCCCAGCGCGCCGCCGAAAGCCGCTCCTCTGCCGGCAGGCACAGTCAGCGGCGGGCCCAAGGGTGGTATTGCAGGCGCCCTCGGCAGCGGAATCGTGGATGGGGTCAAAGACGTTGGAAAAGCCATCGGAAATGGAGCTGAGACCGTGATCAGCGTGGGGTCACCTACACCCGGGACCGCTGGGGCCGGCGGCCTGAAGACCTCAACAACGAGGCAGCAGTAAACTTGTGCAAGCGCGCCGACCGTTCGCGCTTGTCAGCGCGAACGGCAGCGGCGGTTTGTTGGTCTCGGTGTCACGAAATGGCAGCAGCACATGCTACCTGGTTCGGATCGGCGTGTCCTTTAGCCCGTTGTTGTCATAGGCCTTGCGCAACGTTCCGTTTGATGTGACCTCGATCATGAATTTGGTCGCGAATGCCAGCGCCAACGGATGATTTGGCGGCACCGCCACCGCGGTCACCGTCTGCTTGAAGGTTTCATCCAGCACCCGAGTGCCCGGAATCTTTCTCGCCATCGCATTGAGCTGGTCGCGCGACAGCGCGAAGGCGTCGATCTCGCCATTTTTGAGCAGCCCGAAAATCTCGTCATAGGTCTGATAGCCCGTGACTTTGGCGTTCTTTAGATGCGCGATCGCGCCTCGCATCGTCGTGGTGTTGTTGACGGCGGCCACCTTGACGCCGGGCTGGTCAAGCATTTGAAAATTAGTCACCGATGAACCGGGCTTGACGATGTAGGTCGCGTCCGCAACCTCGTAGGCAGGCCCGAACGACATCTTTGCCTCGCGCTCCGGGTCCTTGGGCATGAAGCTGACATCCCAGGTGCCCTTCGACACGGCATCGACGATCTGCCCGGAATTTTGATGCGCGACGTACTCAACGGGAATGCCGAGCTGCGCCGCCATCTCCTTGCCGAGGTCGACGGGCACCCCGGCATAACCTCCGGCTTCGTTTTTGGTGGACCAGAACGCACCGCCCGCCGGGCTGATCGCGATCGCCACTCTCAGCTTGCCGGTTGGCGCGATTTCATCTTTCAGCGCATCTGCGCGCGCTGCCCCAGTCATCACGACCGAAACTCCCAAAGCAAGACCAGCAAGCCAAGGCAAACCATCATTGAACATCGTATTCCCCTCCCTTGGCTCGTTGAATGATCGAGCCTTTAGCGGGCATTGTGGGCGATTGGAGCACGGGTTGAAACCTAAATTCCGGCCCAGATCGACGAATTGTCAGGGCGCATCCTCTGCCAAGGTGCATGCAAGCCTGGCTGAAGTACGGCTACTCGCTCAAAACCGTTCGGGCCCTAGTGGCGAATGCCATGCTGACTGATCAGCAGCAACAGGATGATGCAGGCGAGGATAGCGGCAAGGGATTTCCAGAACAGCAGCGGATTGCGCTCGATCAGCGGCCTGGTGGAAGCGTTAAGGTATTTCGGGTTCGGGTGACGAAGATCAAAAGTGTATTCGGACAAGGTCTCGTAACGCTTGTAAGGATCGGGATGCACGGCCCGTCTCATGGCGCCGTCGACCCATGCTGGAATCTCCGCGTTATAGTCCGTTGCGGAGTTGTATCTCAACTTGCTGAACTGCGACCTGGTTCGGGCTTTCGCAACCTGTGAGCCATACGGCAGTTTTCCCGTCAGCATCTGATAGGTAATCACGCCTAGCGAGAACATGTCGGAGCGCGGAGAGCCGCTCTCGCCTTGGAAATACTCGGGGGCGGTATATTGCACCGTGCCCAACACCTCGTCTCGACGATCCGAGGGGACGGTCTCGGCGACGCCTGTGATTTTGGTAGAACCAAAATCGATTATCTTTGCCGTTCCCGTCTTATCGATCATGATGTTGTCGGGCCTGATGTCTTGATGCAGCATCTCCTTGCGGTGAAACGCGCGCAAGCCTCTGGCTATTTGCTCGACGATGCCGCGCACGGTCTCCAGCTCCAGCTTCGGATGATCGATCATCCATTGGGTGAGGGTTTGTCCGTCGATGAATTCCGTCGCAACGTAAAGGTAGTTACGCTTTCTCGAATGCAGGCACGGCTTCAGCACATGCGGGCTGTCGATGCGCCGGGCGACCCACTCTTCCATCATAAACCGCTTCAAGTAAGCCGGATTGTCGCGCAAATCGATCGAGGGAATTTTTATTGCCACTACAGCATCGGTTTCGTTGTCGACCGCTAGGTAAATGTGACTGCGGGCGCTGCCATGCAGCTCTCGGACAATCCGATATCCGTCGAACACCGCCCTTGCCTCAAGCAGCGGCGGCAGCGGCAGTTCATGCGAATGCCCGAACACTTCACTGGCTTCGCCATCCGGCAAGTCATCGATCCGGACGATCTGGACCGTGAGGTTGTCGAAGCTGCCGCGCTCAAATGCGTGGTCGACGATGAGTTTTGCTGCCCGGTCCAGGTCGTGCGGATTTTCGTTTATCGCACCGGCGATGAAGCGCGGCATGGCGTGCTCGTAAACCCCGTCGGTCGCCAGCAGAAAGAGGTCGCCCTTCTCAATCTGGAGCGCCAGATAGTCGATTTCGATTTGCGGATTAATACCCAGCGCGCGACTCAGGTAATTTTGCTCCGACGAGACGACCAGCCGATGATCCTCGGTAAGTTGCTCAAGCGCATTGCCCGACAGGCGGTAAATGCGGGAGTCGCCGACATGGAAACTATGCGCGGTGGTGGATTTGATGACCATTGCGCTTAATGTGCAAACATACCCCTTGTCCCTATCGTAGGAGTACTGGCTTCGCCGGGTTTGGGAATGCAGCCACGAGTTGGTGGCGGCCAGCACCCGTTGCGCCGACGTCTTTACGGACCAGGATTCCGAAGTGCAGTAATAGTCGGTCAGGAAACTCTTGACCGCCGACTCGCTCGCGATGTGGCTGACGTTGCTGCTGCTGATCCCGTCCGCCAGCACGATAGCGATGCCCTTCAGGCTCAACAGCGGCTCGCCCGGAGTCAACGCGCCGTGGAAATCCTGATTGGTCTGTTTGCGACCTTTGTCAGAATGCTGCCCGATCGATATTTGCAGTTCGCCCGGCATGCATGCCGCCAAAAAAGAGGAGCCTCACCTTACTTGAGGCAAGGCTCCCTGGCTTTGGTCAAATCACGCAGCGACTCGCGCCGGCGCCGCCCTGAGTTCGCGCTTCGGCGCGGTCCTGACGTGAGTGGCATACAGGGTCAGCCCGGTGAACGACAACCCGCCGACCAGGTTGCCGACCACCGTCGGAATTTCATTCCAGATGAAATAGTCCAGGATCGAGAAATGTCCGCCCATGATCAGCGCCGAAGGGAAAAGGAACATGTTGACGACGGAATGCTCGAATACCATGGCAAAGAACACCATGATCGGCATCCACATCGCAATCACCTTGCCCGGCACTGTGGTGGAGATCATGGCGCCGACCACACCAGTGGAGACCATCCAGTTGCAAAGCATGCCACGAATGAACAGCGTGAGCATGCCGGCGGCGCCGTATTTCGCATAGCCAAGCGTACGCGCCTCGCCGATGCCGGCCAGGACTGCGCCGACCTTGTCTGGCGGTGTCGAGAAGCCGTAGGTGTAGACGATCGACATCATCACCGCGACGGTCAACGCACCGAGGAAATTACCGATAAATACCAGGCCCCAGTTTCGCAGGACACCAGCGATCGTCACGCCCGGCCGCTTGTCGATCAATGCAAGCGGCGTCAGGACAAAAACCCCGGTCAACAGATCGAACCCGAGCAAATACAGCATGCAGAAGCCTACCGGAAACAGAATGGCGCCGATGATCGGATAGCCGGTCTGGACAGTGACCATGACCGCAAACGCAGCAGCCAACGCGAGGATCGCGCCTGCCATATAGGCCCGGATCACCGTGTCTCGAGTAGACATGAAGACTTTGGATTCGCCGGCATCCACCATCTTGGTGACGAATTCTGAAGGCACGAGATATGACATTAGGCTTCCCTTTGTTTCGCAGCGAGTTTGAAGCAACCGATTGCCCGAGATCGCAGCGCGGCGTTTCGACATTTGCGTCGCTTGCCATCCTGGCTTCTGATTAGGATCCGATCGAAGATGGGAAGCACGCCATGCTGAACAGGCATCGCGGCCCCAAGCTTCCCGATGAGGTGCTTTGAGGTGTCACCGAGTTCCAGCCGAGCATGGCCGGAACGATGCATCGGATCGCAGTCTTCGTTGACTGCCGAACAGGCAATGCAATCGACATGCCAGTGCCAGGTGCAATGGGAACACCTGAATTTGCTTATTTATTGGAGATCTTGGAGATGCAGCGCCAGCGCTGCCGGGATTTTGTGCATTTGCACATACCCAGCGCATGACAGCAGGTTGCGTGAGCTACCGGGCGTTATGACTGAACGCGGTTCTCGTCGGTCCCTATCACGCTCTAGCTGTTTGCCTCGGGCGCCCTCACCTTGATCTCGGCAGGCAGAATGATGGCCGCCGCGATCACCAGCAGACACAGCCCTGCAAAGGCGTGCAGCATGGTGACGAAACCGCCCTGTTGGTACAGCCATGCTACCAGGCCCACGGATGCGCCAGCCGCCGTGAACCCGACGAAGTAGCGCACCGCATAGGCGCGCGAACGCCATTCCTCGCGTGTGTATTTGCCGACCATGGCGTCATTGACCGTCACCTGGCCGAATGCTCCCATCACAATGCCGATGGCGGCGATGATCAGCGGCAGGTTGGATAGCGTTGCCGCCAGATACAAAAACGGCGCCAGCACGAACGACAGCGGCAGGCTGACCGCTTTGAGCGAATAGCGATCGATCAGCTTCCCGATAGTGTATTGCGTCGCCGCGCCGAACACATAGACGCAGGCCGCGATTACACCCAGCAGCGCC
>Ga0209155_1001657_pt1 | contig 10449 bp, 10 predicted proteins | sample GraSoiAngelo_122_FD_185879 | JGI IMG/M metagenome (GOLD analysis project Ga0209155, IMG submission 185879) | Grasslands soil microbial communities from the Angelo Coastal Reserve, California, USA - 14_0927_02_20cm (SPAdes) (version 2) | ecosystem: Environmental > Terrestrial > Soil > Grasslands ...
CAGGACAAAATCGACCAGATGACGCTAGCGAAGCGACCCACGGAAGTGCGCTTGCGGCCGCAGATGGTTGAAGAATTCAAACGCGGAGTAATGGTGGCGCAAACGCCGGAGCCACGATAGGGAAGAGAAAAAGCGAACAAGGAAACTAGATGAAAGATAAAGACAGAAAAGGATTCTAACACCGAGGACGCGGGCAGCGCGGTGACAGAGGGAAACAGGAGAGAGAAGAAAGATGGCGTTTGCGCGAGCAGCGAAGAGGAATGAAATCACGCCCGGAACGATCCGAGAGTTTCAGGTCGAGGGCAAAGCAATTGCCCTGGCAAATGTAGGCGGCAAGTTCTATGCCATCAACAATACCTGTCTGCATCGTGGCGGGCCGCTGGGGCAAGGTGTTATGGACGGAAACATGGTGACGTGTCCGTGGCATGGCTGGCAGTATGATGTTACCACCGGCAAGATTGGGCAGAATCCAACGGTGGGGGTGGATTGCTACCCCATTGAGGTTCGCGGAGAAGACATTTTCGTGGATGCCGGTTAACTTCTGTAATGTATTGAAAACACAATTGTTATTGTGATTTTGCCAACATACAGCCACCTGGGCGTGGTCCAGCCAGCAATGCCCGGTTTCCTCTAACCCACATATTTTGTTTCGCTTTTTGAATGCCAGCGTGTATATTGCTGCCGACTCGAAGCCTCGATGTCAACAACGACCGCGGAACGACACTACTGGATCTTCAGCGCCGACCCACACCAGTATCACTGGGACACTCTCTTCGTAAAGGGCAAGGAGATGTGGCACGGTGCCGGGGCGAAGCCCGACGCGATTCGCGCCTTGAAACAGGTGCGCAAGGGTGACCGCGTATTATGCTTTCACTCGGCCCCGGAGCGCTCGTTGTATTCGATCGCCGAAGTCACGCGAGATCCCTACCCGGATCCGCATGATCACAAGGGAAAAAACCTGGTTGCGGACCTGCGGGCATTCGAAAAGCTGCCCCGGCAGGTGACCCTCGCGGAGCTGCGCGCAAATCCCGCGCTCAAGAAAATGAAATTGCTGAAGAACGTGCGGTTGATCATTTCGCTGCTCACCGACCTGCAGTATCAAGAAATCCTACGCATGGCCGGAATCGTCGCGACGCCAGGAATTCCGTTGCCCTGATGCCGCGCGCACGGACAGCGGCTGCTCCACAATTGAACTTGGAGCAGCCGGCGCGTGTCTGACCGAAAGTTAAACTGAGGTGAGAGATGGCTGCCTCTGGCCGCTCCGGCCCTTTTATCGTTTGTCTTGCTGTCCTTTTTACGCTCCTCTCACAGAACACGCACCACCATGCGATGCTCGAAGGCATTCCCTCCGGAAAGACGCGGGTGCTCGACCTGAGTTACGCGATTAGCGACAAACTGGTGCCGTGGCCTGGAGATGAAAAGTTCTTCGAGGCCAAGGTCAACGCCAGCATTGAGAAAAACGGCTACTTCACAAGGAGCTTCTGGATGTTGGAGCACTATGGGACGCATCTGGATGCGCCGGCACATTTTCCGCCGGGGAAGACGACGGTGGATCAAATTCCGGCCAAACAATTGTTTGGGCCGGCAGTGGTGATCGATGTCCGCGCCGAGAGTGGCAAGGATGCAGACTACCAGCTTGGCGCCGCACGCGTCGAAGCATGGGAGAAGGGGCACGGGCGGATTCCCGAACAAGCGATTGTGCTGCTTAGGACCGGGTGGGCGTCGCGGTGGCCGGATGTGCGAAAGTACCGGAATCAGGATGAAAAGGGCAAGATGCATTTTCCGGGGTTCTCGGCGGAGGCTGCCAAGCTGTTGATTGAGCGGAAGGTGAGCGGGCTCGGGTGCGATACGCTGAGCGTCGACCATGGTGCGTCGAGCGACTATTCCGTGCATCACCTGGCGTTGGGGGCAGGTCTGTATCAGCTTGAAAACCTAGCGGACCTGAGCGAATTACCAGAAACGGGTGCGTTCTTGATCGTGGCGCCGATCAAGCTGGAGGGTGGCTCGGGTGGACCGGTGCGAGTATTCGCGCTCCTGCCGTGAATAGTCCTATCTGTTTTGGCTGCCTACGTCTGGCAAGGTGGTTTCTGCGCGGTGGTGAGAGCCAAAGAACAAGATAATTTTGAAGTGCGGCAGCGCTGTTGGTTCTTGCATCAATTGGTGAGTCACGAGTGAATCTTCTTCCGGGAGGAAGCATGCGTTTTCGAATCACAATGCTCATGGGAATTTTACTGGCTCTTGCGGCGGTGTCCGGCGCAACGGAACAGACGCCGCTGCTGGCGCATTCGCCCACAGCAAGCAAGACCCAGGTGGCTTTTGCGTACGGCGGCTACCTCTGGAGCGTGCCGCGCGACGGGGGCGATGCCCGGCAGTTGACCACCGGCGGACATGAGGGGTTGCCAGTGTTTTCCCCTGACGGAAAATGGATCGCGTTTACGGGCCAGTACGACGGGAATGTCGACGTATTCGTCATTCCAGCGGAAGGGGGCGAGCCGAAGCGGCTTACCTGGCACCCGGCGGCGGACGTTGCTGTGGGGTGGACTCCGGACGGGAAGCGAGTGCTTTTTTATTCCGGGCGCGAAGCCTATGCGGACTTCGACCGCCTCTACACCGTTCCTCTTGATGGCGGCCCGGCGGATATTCTGCCTATGTGGCGGGGAGAGGAAGCGTGGTTTTCTCCCGACGGAACACGGATTGCCTACGTGCCAAACTTGCTCTGGCAGACCTCCTGGAAGCGCTATCGCGGAGGGCAAACCACGCCAATCTATATCGTGCGTTTGAGCGACCTGGCGCTGGAGAAAGTGCCGCGCGAGAATTCGAATGATTCGCATCCCATTTGGTTCAACGACACCGTCTATTTTCTCTCCGACCGCAACGGAGCAGTGACTCTCTTCGCGTACGACACAAAGGCCAAGACCGTAAAACAGGTAGTGGAGAACAAAGGGCTCGATTTCAAGTCGCTTTCAGCGGGGCCCGACACGCTGGTCTATGAACAGTTTGGCGGGATCTATCTTTTTGATCCCGCGAGCGGCAAATCGAAAAAGGTAAGCATTCGCATCGCCGGCGACCTGCCAGCAACGCGGCCGCACTACGAGAAGGTTGGCGACAAGATTAAGAATGCGGCGATTTCGCCAACCGGCGCGCGCGCCGTGTTCGAAGCCCGTGGCGAAATTCTTACCGTTCCTGAAGAGAAAGGCGATATCCGCAATTTGACGCGGACGGCGGCCGTGGCCGAGCGCGATCCGGCGTGGTCGCCCGACGGGAAATCGATCGCCTATTTTTCGGATGAGTCCGGCGAGTATGCTCTGCACGTGGCCGATCAATCGGGCTTTAAGACGGTGAAGAAGATCAATCTGGGCAATCCTCCGTCCTATTTCTACACACCCTTGTGGTCGCCGGACAGCAAGAAGATTGCTTACACGGACAAACGGCTGAACTTGTGGTACCTCGACGTGGACGGGGGCACGCCGGTGAAGGTGACGACCGACCGCTACGATGATCCGACGTCTGGTTTCGCTCAGACCTGGTCGCCGGACAGCAAGTGGCTGACGTACGCCAAGCTGCTCGAGAATCATCTGCGGACCATTTTCGTGTACTCGTTGGAAAGCGGAAAAGAATCGCAAATCACAGACGGAATCAGCGACGCGCGATATCCGGTATTCGATAAGGGTGGGAAATCGCTGTTCTTTGCGGTAAGCACGGATGTGGGACTCTCCGCGGGCTGGCTGGATTTGTCCAGCTTCCAGCACCCCGTTCTGCGAAGTGTATACGCGGCGGTGCTCAAGAAGGGCGACCCTTCGCCGGTGGAGCCGCAGAGCGACGAAGAAAAAGCGGCGGAAGAAAAGAAAGATTCGGGCAGTGGAGACAAAGGCAAAGAAGCCGACAAGAACAAAGAGGGGGAGAAAGGCAAGGAAGACGACAAGGCCAAAGAAGGTGAGAAGGGCAAAGAAAGCGAGAAGAAGGAGTCCGTCAAGGTCACTATCGATCTCGATGGTATCGGACAGCGAATCGTCTCCCTGCCGATCAAGGCCGCCAATTACGTAAGCCTTGATGTTGGCAAGGCTGGAACGCTGTTCCTTTCCGAGATCGTCGATGTGCCGCGATTCGACGGAGCGACTCCGGTAACGGTGTCAAAGTTTGATCTGACCACTCGCAAGACCGAGGCGTTCGTAAGCGGGATCAGCGGATTCGCGGTTTCCGCTAACGGTGAAAAGGCGCTGTACCACTTGGGGCCCGGATGGTTTATCGCGGGCACGGCGGTAGTAGTGAAGCCCGGCGACGGAGCCCTGAAGCTGGACGAAATGGAGGTTTACGTTGACCCGCGCGCCGAATGGAACCAGATGTACCACGAGGTGTGGCGCATCGAGCGCGACTTTCTCTACGATCCGCGTCATCACGGATTGGACATCCACGCCGCAGAGAAGAAATACGCTCCTTACCTGAAGGGTGTGGCAGGACGTGGGGACCTGAACTATCTGTTCGACGAAATGCTTGGAGAGATCACCATCGGCCACATGTTCATCGGTGGTGGCGATGTTCCCAAACCGAGGGAAGTGAAAGGCGGATTGCTCGGTGCGGATTACAAGATCGAGAACGGGCGGTACCGCTTTGCCCGGGTGTACAACGGCGAGAATTGGAACCCCGATCTGCGGGCGCCGCTGACGCAGCCGGGGGTGGATGTGAAGCCGGGCGAATATTTGCTTGAAGTGGAAGGACGCTCGGTGGGGCCTCCGGCAGAGGTTTATAGCTTCTTTGAGAACACCGCTGGGAAGCAGATCAAGATCAAGGTGGGCCCGAACGCGGACGGCCAGGACGCCCGGGAAGTCACGGTGGTGCCGCTGCCAAGCGAATTCGCTCTGCGCAACCGCGCTTGGGAAGAAGATAGCCGGCGGAAGGTGGACGAACTAAGCGGAGGAAAACTAGCCTACGTGCACGTTCCCGACACGGCGGTCGGCGGTTACCTCAATTTCAACCGGTTCTACTTTGCGCAAGTTGGCAAGCGAGGCGCGGTCATCGACGAGCGCTACAACCACGGCGGCGAAGTGGCGGACTATATCATCGACATGCTGAAGCGCCCGCTGCGAAACTGCGCGATTTCGCGGGAAGGCGAAGCGTTCTGCTCGCCGCTTGCGCAGATCTACGGTCCGAAAACGATGGTCATCAACGAAATGTCCGGGTCGGGTGGCGATGCGCTGCCGTGGATGTTCAAGCAGGACAAGATTGGAGCGCTGGTCGGCACGCGCACCTGGGGCGGATTGGTGGGCATTTATGGCTATCCGCCGCTGCTGGACGGAGGTTTCGTTACCGCGCCACGCGTGGCCATCTACGGTCTGCAAGGCGAATGGGAAGTGGAGAACCGCGGAATCGCGCCGGATATTGAAGTGGAAAACGATCCCGCGTCGGTTGCGGCGGGGCACGACCGGCAACTCGAAAAGGCCGTGGAAGTCACACTCGAAGTGCTGAAGAAGAATCCAGTGGTGATCCCGGAGCATCCGCCTTATCCGAATTACCACAAGAAGTAGCGGAGGCGAGAGCGCCGGCGTGGGGGCGCCCGCCGCGGCAGACTGCGTCTCCCCACACCTGTGTCGATTTCCAGCATAGTTACAAAAAGCACTTCGCCCTGAGCTACGAGGGTTGGCCCCTTGCCCGAAGAGCATTGCATGTGGCGGTGTGCTATTTTGAAGGTTCTTTCTTCCTTATGCCGGAACTTCCCGAAGTCGAAACGGTAGCGCGAGGATTGCGGCAAGCAATTCTCGGGCGGCGGATACTTTCGGTCAGGTTCGGTAAGACTGATTTTATCGATGATCCTGCCGCGCTGGAGCAGCACTTGCCCGGGCGCCAGATCGAGGCGGTGGAACGCTATGGGAAATTCATATTGTTGCGGCTGTCGGCGGTGAATCGAGAGACCCGCGTTGCCGCAAATGGCGATGCGGCCCAGGGGTCATTGCTGGTACATCTGGGAATGACCGGCCAGATCGCGCCGAGTCCGGCGGGTCGAGCTCTTGAGAAGCACACTCACGTTTGCATACTTCTGGATGATGGGCGCGAACTGCGCTACACCGATGCGCGGCGTTTTGGGCGCATTGCTTACCTGACGAAAGCGTTGCTTGCCGAAGAGCTGACCGGATTCGGCACCGATCCGCTCGAAGTGAGCGAGATGGAATTTGCGAACAGGATTTGCGGGCGACGCGCGCGGATCAAGGCGCTGCTGCTGGACCAGAGCGTGCTGCGCGGCATCGGAAATATCTATGCGGATGAGAGTCTGTGGAAAGCGAAGATTCATCCGGCGCGGCTGGGAGCCAAGCTGAGCAGGAAACAAGCGGAAACATTGCGCCGCGTTCTGCGACACATTCTGCAGAAAGCGATTGTGTTCCGTGGATCCTCGATTTCCGATTTTCTTGACGCGAAAGGCGAGCCAGGAGAATATCAGCGGCACCATCGGGCCTACGGACGCGAGGGGAAAAGCTGTTCTCGTTGCAAAACGCCCATCCGCCGGGCGATGGTAGCGGGGCGAAGCAGCTATTTTTGTCCAACGTGCCAGCACTCACCGCGCGGCTTCGCGGCGTTGCCGCTACTCGGGAAAAACGGAAGGAAGCATAAACGCAGAGAGGCCTTGACCGGGTCAGGCAAGCGCCGGGCACAGAGAAATCGCAGAGAAGAGATGGGAAATCACCTCTGAGAGCTGAGAGTCACTGCAAAAGGACGGCGCGAAGCGAGAGATTCTGACCATCGGCCTCATGGGAGACTACGCGGTGAGAGAGACAATCGATCGCGCGCTTTATTCGCTGGCGCGGGCCAAGGATGTCGGATTGGCGGAGCCGACATTACGGTCCGAAGGTGGGAGCGATCATGTGCCGTTCGACGCCGCGGACGTGCCGGGATTCTGGTGCGTGCAGGAGGGCGTGGATTACGACAAGACGCACCATTCCCAGGCGGACACGCTGGATCGCGTTCGGTGGGATGACCTGGCGGAAGGGGCGCAAGTGCTGGTTGTGTTTGCCTACAACGTTGCCCAACTGCCGGAAATGCTACCACGCAAGACCGCCAAGCGGGGCGGCCACTGAGCCGGCCGCATGCGAGCTGTTCTCCAGAGAGTCAGCCGCGCGAAAGTAACGGTCGAAGGACGCGTGACAGGGGAGGTTGGCGCCGGGCTGATGATCCTGCTCGGCGTCGGCCGCGAAGATACGTCCGCGGTCGCCACAACGATGGCAGAAAAGTGCGCGAATCTGCGCATCTTCGAAGATCATCAGGGTAAGATGAACCGGTCGCTGCTGGACGTGAAAGGCAGCGCGCTGGTGGTCTCGCAGTTCACGCTCTACGGCGATGCGCGCGGGCAGCGGCGGCCCAGCTTTATTTCGGCTGCGCCGTCGGAACAAGCCAAAGCCCTCTACGAAGAATTTTGCGAAGCGCTTCGCAAGCTGGGCGTGAGCGTCGCAACCGGCATTTTCCAGGCGATGATGTCCGTGGAGCTCGTCAATGAAGGCCCGGTCACGATCCTCCTCGATTCCCACAAGACGTTTTAGGCCTAGCGGCACTCAAAAGAACGCCCCGCCGTGGACCAAGGCAGCAGTGTTGCGCGAACTCAATCGGCTGGCGCAGCAGCTTTGGACCACCGGGATCCATGAAGCCCGCGTTCTCGCAACATTGATCGGTGAACCCGAAAAAGTAACGGCGGCCGAGATGGATCGATGGAGTCGGGATTTCGACTCTTGGGACGTCGTTGATGCGGCGTGCCGCTATCTTTATTCCGATGCAAAACCAGCCTGGGAGAAGATTTATTCCTGGAGCAGCCGGCCGGAGGAGTTCGTGAAACGTGCCGCATTTTCGCTGGCCGCCTATTTGAGTTACAGAGACAAAGAAGCGCAAGACGCGCAATTCGTGAAGTTTCCGAGGGCCGTCGAGCGTGAGGCCCATGACCAACGAAATTTTGTGCGGAAAGCGGTGAACTGGGCCTTGCGCCAGATCGGCAAGAGGAATTTGAATTTGAACCAATCAGCCATCCGCGCGGGGGAGCGAATTCGGCGGCAGGGCTCACGCGCGGCGCGCCGGATCGCCGCTGATGCGCTGCGCGACTTGAAGAGCACCGCCGTACAGACGCGACTGCGACGTACAGCAACTTGAGGTCAACGGTCGTGGCGGCCAAAAATGAATTGAAGATTCGGAGGGCGACGACCGATGATGTGCCGCAGATTGCCGTGCTCGCCGGACAGCTCGGGTATCCAGCGACGGCAGTGCAGATACACAAGAGGCTGCACGGAATCAAGCCCCCATCGCAGCATGCCGTATTCGTAGCGGACTCTGTGGCAGACGGAGTGATCGGGTGGGTGCATGTTAGCAAACAGCCACTGTTGGAGGTTGAGGTCCGCGCGGAAGTGAACGGGCTTGTCGTGGCCGAAGGGCAGCGCAGCGTCGGAGCAGGTGCGCGATTGCTGCGGGCTGCCGAGGATTGGGCACGCCAGCACGGCTGCAAAAGCATGTCGGTGCGTTCGAATGTAATTCGCGAGCGCGCGCACAAGTTTTACGAACGTAACGGCTACGAGCACTACAAGACGCAGAAATCGTTTCGCAAACCGCTGTAACTCCGCCAATTCCCCTTCTCCGGTGGCTTCCGAGAATCGCTTCATACCGTTGAGTGGAAATATATATCGCATTGCGATATAGTTGTTTGGTGGCCAAAGAAATTACCACCGCGGAGTACCAGGCTCTCGCAGAGCTGCGCTATCGTCTTCGCAAGTTCGTTAGGGAAGGAGACGCCGTGGCGCGCGCCGCAGGCCTGGAGCCGCAGCAATATCTGCTCTTGCTGGCGCTTCGCGGGCTCCCCGAAGGCGTGGAAGCGACGATCCGCACCTTGGCGGACCGGCTGGCGCTGAAGCATCATAGTGTGGTTGAACTGGTCGACAGACTGGAGGCCCATGGCTACGCGCGCCGGAGCCGCAGCCGGGACGACCGCAGGCGCGTCCTGGTGGCGCTGCTGCAGCGGGGAGAAAAGCTGCTCGAGCAGGTGGCCCGAGACCGCATCGGTGAGTTGCGCGCGAGTGGCGCCGCGCTTGTGAATGCCATCAGCGCTTTGCTGGAAAACGGCGGCCTACGGCACGGGAAACACGCAGTGAATTCGTCCAAGAAGAGGAGAAAGAAAGGTGGGTAACGGCAGCAGGGTAGATTTGGCGAGCAACAGCGGAAACACCCGGAACCGTGACGGTCACGAAGAGTTGGGAGATTTCTCGACAACTTCGAGGACTCTTCCGATCTCCGCACTGGCGATGGGCATCGGCGCGCTCTGCGCGTTCGTCGCCCTGGTGCTGTTGCGCTTGATCGGGTTGTTCACGAATCTGTTTTACTTCGGCCGATGGCGTACGACGATGGTTTCGCCGATCGGCAACCACCTGGGTGTCTACAGCGTTCTCGTACCCGTCGCCGGTGCACTGATCATCGGGGTCATGGCGCGATACGGTTCGGAGCGCATTCGAGGCCACGGAATACCAGAAGCCATCGAGGCTATTTTGATCAATGGCAGCCGCGTGGAGCCAAAGGTGGCGCTCCTCAAGCCGCTGTCTTCCGCAGTCTCCATCGGCTCCGGTGGACCATTCGGAGCCGAAGGTCCGATTATCATGACCGGCGGCGCCTTTGGCTCGATGATCGCCCAACTTTTTCACCTTACGAGCGCGGAGCGAAAGACGCTGCTCGTGGCGGGTGCAGCGGCGGGAATGTCCGCGACGTTTGCTTCGCCGGTCGCGGCCGTCTTGCTCGCCGTCGAATTGTTGCTCTTCGAATGGAAGCCGCGAAGTTTGATCCCTGTTGCGCTGGCCAGTGCCGTTGCCGCAGTGGTGCGACGCTACATTCTGGGTTTCGGGCCGCTGTTCCCTGTGCCTGCACACCCGCTCTTCATAGGGCCGAAGGGTTTGCTCGGCTGCGCACTTGTCGGTCTCTTGGCGGGCGTCCTTTCGGCGCTGCTTACGCTTTCAGTGTACGCGGCCGAAGATGCCTTTCAAAAGTTGCCGGTGCACTGGATGTGGTGGCCGGCGATCGGCGGAGCGGCGATTGGCTTGGGAGGCTTGATCTTTCCGCAGGCGCTGGGCGTCGGCTACGACACTATCGGCGCACTCTTACAGGGAAGCGTAACAACAAAGGTGATCCTGGGCGTGCTGCTGGTCAAATGGTTCATCTGGGCCGTGTCTCTCGGTTCGGGCACATCGGGTGGCGTACTGGCGCCGCTGTTGATGATGGGCGGCGCGCTCGGCGGTCTTGAGGCCATGTTTCTGCCCCACGAAGGAGCGGGCTTCTGGCCGCTGATCAGCATGGGGGCGATCCTCGGGGGCACCATGCGTTCTCCGTTTACGAGCATCATATTTGCGTTTGAGCTGACACACGACACTAACGTGTTTTTGCCGTTACTCGTAGGAAGCGTGATCGCGCACGCATTCACGGTTTTGACGCTCAAGCGGTCCATCT
>Ga0209155_1001668_pt1 | contig 10408 bp, 9 predicted proteins | sample GraSoiAngelo_122_FD_185879 | JGI IMG/M metagenome (GOLD analysis project Ga0209155, IMG submission 185879) | Grasslands soil microbial communities from the Angelo Coastal Reserve, California, USA - 14_0927_02_20cm (SPAdes) (version 2) | ecosystem: Environmental > Terrestrial > Soil > Grasslands ...
GGCGAGCAGGGCGCGGGTCCAACGCTCTTCCTCGATTGCCTCCCGGACATGGCTGTTGAAATCGCAATACGGGCATTTCGACCGGCAGAACGGCCAGTGGATGTAGACGGCGAGCGGCAGCCAAGCGGCCGCGCCCGCGTCACGCGCCAAAGCAGGCCGCGACGAGCTTGGCGAATGCGAGGGCACGGTGGCTGATGCGGTGTTTGAGGTCGGGGTCGAGCTCGCCGAAGGTCTGATCGTAACCATCGGCAATGAATATGGGGTCGTAGCCAAAGCCCTGCTCGCCGCGCGGCGGCCAGGTCAGCCGCCCATAGACCTCGCCGCGGAAGAGCGCCTCCTCGCCATAGGGCCAGGCCAGCGCCAATACGGCAACGAAGTGAGCGCTGCGGTCCTTGGCGCCGAGTTCGCGCTGCACCCGGTCCATCGCGACGCGGAAATTCTTCTCCGGGCCGGCCCAGCGCGCCGAATAGATGCCCGGCGCGCCGCCCAATGCCGGAACGACCAGACCGGAATCGTCGGCCAGTGACGGGAGGCCGCTTGCTTTCGCGGCGGCATGCGCCTTCAGCGCCGCATTGCCTTCGAACGTCGTCTCCGTCTCTTCAGGCTCCGGCAGGCCGAGCGCGCCGGCGCCGATCGCGTTGATGCGATACGGCGCAACCAACGCATCGATCTCGGCGACTTTTCCCGGATTGTGGCTGGCAATAACCAGCTTCTCGCCGGACCGCATTTTCCGCGCCATGCGACTCAGAGCCCGAGCGCCGCACGCTGTTGCCGGATCAATTCGGCGATGCCGGCGCGGGCGAGCGCGAGCATGCGGGTGAAGCCCGCCTCGTCGAACGGTGCCCCTTCGGCGGTCGCCTGGATCTCGACGATGCCGCCCGAGCCGGTCAGCACGAAATTGGCGTCGGTCTCGGCCGTCGAATCCTCGGCGTAATCAAGATCGAGCACCGGGATCCCCTCGACGACGCCGCACGACACCGCCGCGACGCTGTCATTGAGCGGCAGGCTCGGCAGCAGCCCGGCCGAGACGAATTTCGCCAATGCCTGGTGCAGCGCGACATAGCTGCCGGTAATCGCGGCGGTGCGGGTGCCGCCATCGGCCTGCAAGACATCGCAATCGATGCGGATCTGGCGCTCGCCAAGCGCCGCCAGATCCGTCACCGCGCGCAGGCTGCGGCCGATCAGCCGCTGGATTTCCTGGGTGCGGCCGCTCTGCCGGCCGCGCGCTGCTTCGCGGTCAGTACGAGTGTGGGTCGAGCGCGGCAGCATGCCGTATTCGGCGGTGACCCAGCCGCGCCCGGTATTACGCAGAAATGGCGGCACGCGCTCCTCGACGGTGGCCATGCACAGCACGTGCGTGTCGCCGAAGCGGGCGAGGCAGGAGCCTTCTGCGTATTTCGCGACGCCCGGCTCCAGAATGACGGCGCGCATCGCCTCGGGAGTGCGACCAGAAGGACGCATCGGCTATGGCTCCTTGAAGAGATCGCCTTGCCCGATCGGCGGCACGGTGCGCTTCACAGGCCGGCGCGAACCGCCGGCAATCGCGCCGACCTTGCCGTCGTAGAATTCGAGTTCGAGCGCGGTATTGGGCCTGACCTTGACGGCATCGGTGACGACCTTCTCGGCGGCATCGCGCACGACGACATAGCCACGCGCCAAAAGGCTCTCGTGACGTTCGGAATGGGTCGTGAGACGTCCGGCGAAATTGTCGACCGCGTCGTGTTTCGCGGCAAAGGCGCGTGTCACTGCGGAGGCGAGGCGTGGCTCGACGTCGCGGAGCCGGTCGCGGGCACGGCGGATATCAGCGGCAAGCGCCGCGGGGCGCAGCCGCGCCGCGGCAAGCTCAAGCCGCTGGCGGGTGCCGGCGAAGCGGGCGGCGATCGAAAGGCGCAGCCGCTCGGTCCGGTCATCGAGCCGCTGCGCCGCGGCGCCGAGCAGATCCTGCGGATCGGGCAGGCCGCGCGCCAGCCCGGCGAGGTTTTGCCGGTGACTCGTGAACAGCCGCGAAAGGCCGCCCGTGAGGCGCCCGGTTTTCGTGTTCAACTCGCCGATCAGATCGAGGCGCACCGGCACCGCCATTTCCGCCGCTGCGGTTGGGGTCGGGGCGCGGCGGTCGCTGGCATGATCGATCAGCGTCGTATCGGTCTCGTGTCCGACCGCGGAGATCAGCGGGATCACCGAGGCCGCGGCGGCGCGCACAACGATCTCTTCGTTGAACGGCATCAGGTCTTCGAGACTGCCGCCGCCGCGCGCGATGATCAGCAGATCGGGGCGCGACACCGGTCCGCCGGCGGCGAGGCGGTTGAAGCCGTGGATCGCCGCGGCGATCTGCGCCGCCGCCCCCTCCCCCTGCACCGCGACCGGCCAGAGCAGGACTCGGCGCGGGAACCGGTCGGCGAGGCGATGCAGGATGTCGCGAATGACGGCGCCGGTCGGCGAGGTCACGATGCCGATGACCTCAGGCAAGAACGGCAATTTCTTCTTACGCTCGGCGGCGAACAGCCCCTCCGCGGCGAGGCGCTGGCGACGTTCTTCGAGTATCCGGAGGAGCGCGCCAATGCCGGCTAGCGCGATCGAATCGACGACGAGCTGGTATTTCGAGCGGCCGGGATAAGTCGTGAGGCGGCCCGTGCACACGACCTCCATGCCGTCCTCGGGCCGGATCGGCAGGCGAATCGCGGTCTGGCGCCAGCACACCGCATCGAGCACGGCTTCGGCGTCCTTCAGCGCGAAATAGCAGTGGCCCGAACTATGCCGCTTGTAGCCCGAGATCTCGCCGCGCACCCGGACATGCGAAAAATTCTCCTCAACCGAGCGCTTCAATGCCTGCGACAGCTCGGAGACGCTATACTCGGGCAGGTTCGCTCGCGCGGGTTCGCCCCAGGCGGTTGCCGCGTCGAGTGGCTGGTCGTTCATCGCCCTATATTACCGGAGCCGGGGAGCAAGAGCGATGCGGGTGCTTGTCGTCGGGTCGGGCGGGCGCGAGCATGCGTTGGCCTGGGCGATTGCCGCCTCGCCGCTCGTCGATAACGTCTATTGCGCGCCCGGCAATGCCGGCATCGCAGAGGACGCGGAATGTGCACCGGTCGCTGCGAGCGATACCCGAGGACTGATCGCCTTTTGCAGAAAGGCGGCGATCGATTTCGTTGTGGTCGGGCCGGAGGCGCCGCTGGTCGGCGGGCTCGTCGATGCGCTCGAAGCTGCAGGAATCGCCGCCTTTGGCCCGAGCAAGGCGGCCGCCGCGCTCGAAGGCTCCAAGGGTTTCCTGAAGGATCTATGCGCCCGCGAGGGGATCCCGACCGCCGCCTATCGCCGATTTCGCGATGCCGGCGCGGCGAAGGCCTATATCGCCGAGCAAGGCGCGCCGATCGTGGTCAAGGCCGACGGGCTCGCGGCCGGCAAAGGCGTCACAGTCGCCGCGACGGTCGCCGAGGCGCAGGCCGCCGTCGATGCGGCGCTCGGCGACGGCCGCTTTGGCGCAGCCGGCACCGAGATCATCGTCGAGGAATGTCTACAGGGCGAGGAGGCGAGCTTTTTCGCGCTCGTTGATGGCGCGAACGCGCTGCCGCTCACCGCAGCGCAGGACCATAAGCGGGTCGGCGACGGCGATACCGGCCCGAATACCGGCGGCATGGGCGCCTTCTCGCCGACCCCGCTCGTGACGCCGGGGGTCGAAGGCGAGGTCATGGAGCGCATGATCCTGCCCACCGTGCGTGCGATGGCGCGCGATGGGCGCCCGTTCAAGGGGGTGCTCTATGCCGGGCTGATGCTGACCGAGGCCGGGCCAAAGCTCCTCGAATACAATGTCCGCTTTGGTGACCCGGAATGCCAGGTGCTGATGATGCGGCTGATGAGCGACATCGTGCCGGCCTTGATTGCGACGCGCGACGGCATCCTGAAAGAGGTCGATCTGCGCTGGTATGACAAGGCGGCGTTATGCGTCGTCATGGCATCAAGTGGCTATCCCGACGAGCCGCTGCGCGGCACCGAGATCCGCGGTCTCCAGAAGGCGAGCGGGACTGAGGTAAAGATTTTCCATGCCGCCACCAAACGCGACGGCGACCGGCTGCTGGCGGATGGCGGGCGGGTACTCGGGGTGACGGCGCTCGGGCGTGATCTTGCCGCAGCGCGCGGGTTGGCTTACGGCGCGGTCGGCAAGATCGACTGGCCGGAAGGCTTTTGCCGCCGCGATATCGGCCTGCGCCGCGGATAGCCAGGAGACCCGATTGCCCGCATCCGATACTCCCTTCCAGCTCGACGGGAAAGTTGCGCTGGTGACCGGCGCCGGGCGGGGCATCGGGCGCGCGATTGCCTTGGCTTTGGCGCGTGCCGGCGCCGAGGTGATCCTGAACAGCCGCACCCCGGCCGAGCTCGAAGCCGTTGCGAGTGAAATTATCGGCCAGGGCGGTCGGGCGCAGGTGTCGCCGTTCGATGTGACGGACAGCGCTGCGGTGCGGGATAAGATCGGCCGATTCTCGCGCCTCGACATCCTCGTCAACAACGCCGGAGTGAACCGGCCGCAACCGTTCTTCGAGGTCGACGAGGAGACGCTCGACCGGCTGATCGCGCTCAACATCAAGGCCGCCTTTATCGTGGCGCAGAGTGCGGCGCGGCTGATGGCGGAGGCCGGCAGCGGCGTCGTCATCAACATGTCGTCGCAGATGGGCCATGTCGGCTCGGAGCGCGACCGCACGGTCTATGTCATGACAAAGCACGCGCTCGAAGGGCTGACCAAGGCGATGGCGGCGGAGCTGGCGCCAAAAGGCGTGCGCGTCGTGTCGATCGCGCCGACCTTCATCACGACGCCCTTGACCGAGCCGTTTTTCGCCAACCCCGAATTCCGGCAATGGGTCGTCGACCGCATTCCGTTGGGGCGGATCGGCACGGTGGAGGAGGTGGCGAACGCGGTGGTGTTCCTCGCCTCGCCCGCCGCCAGCCTGGTGACGGGATCGAGCCTGCTCGTCGACGGCGGCTGGACAGCCTGGTGACAATGCGGCGGCGCGACATCCTCACCCTGGCCGGCGCGACCGCGATTGCGCACCCGTTTGTTGCGCGGGCGCAGCAGTTCGCGCTGCCGGTCGTCGGGTTTCTGCACAGCGGCTCGCCGGGCCCGTTCGCCAGCCTCGTCGCGGCATTTCGCGACGGGTTGCGCGAGGCCGGCTATGTGGTGGGGCGGAACGTCCTGATCGATTTCCGCTGGGCCGAGGGCAATTACGATTTGGTGCCATCGCTGGCCCTCGATCTCGTGCGCCGGGAAGCGACGGTCATCGTTGCCGCCGGAGGGTCTGTAGCGCTTGCCGCCAAGGCCACGACGCGCACGATCCCGATCGTCTTCATCAGCGGCGGCGATCCGCTTGGCAGCGGTCTCGTCGCCGGCCTCGACCGGCCGGGCGGCAATGCGACCGGCGTCAATATCGTCACCGCCGCGCTCAATCAGAAGCGCCTCAGCCTGTTGCGCGAGATCGTCCCTAACACGACGCTGGTTGCGGTATTGCTCAACACGAACAACCCCAATTCGAGCAACCAGCTGACCGATCTGCAGCAGGCGGCCCGCTCGCTGGGGCAGGCGATCCACATCGCGAAAGCGACCAGCGAGCGCGATATCGACACCGCCTTCGCGAGCTTCCCCGATATTCGCCCCGACGCGCTGTTTGTCGGCGCCGACGCGTTCTTCTACGGCCGGCGCAACCAGATCGTGCGACTGGCGGGACGCTACGGCTTGCCGGCGCTGTATAGCCAGCGCGATTTCGCGCTGGCCGGCGGGCTGATCAGCTATGGCGCGAGCCTTGCCTTTGGCTACCGGCAGGCCGGGCTCTATGCCGGGCGGATACTCGATGGTTCGTCGCCGGCCACGCTGCCGGTCATCCAATCGACGCAGCTCGAACTGGTGATCAATCAGAGGACCGCCCGTTCGCTCGGCCTGACCGTGCCGCCGAACTTATTGGCGCAGGCCGACGAGGTCATCGAGTGAGGCGCCGTACGCTGATAGGCGGACTCGGTACGGCGGTCATCGCCTTGCCGGCGCGGGCCTTTGCGCAGAACTTGGAAATGCCAGTCATCGGACTGCTGTCGCCCTTCACTCGCACCGAGACCGAGCCATGGCATCAGGCGTTCCGGCAAGGACTGCGCGATCTCGGCTGGACCGAGGGAGCTAACGCACGACTCGAATACCGCTACGCAGATGGCCGCTCCGAACGCCTGCCGGCGCTCGCCGCCGAACTGGTGGCGCTGAAGCCGGACATCCTTGTCGTATCGGTGACGCCCGACGCACATGCGGCGTTGGAGGCAACCAAAACGATTCCGATCGTGATGGCCTCGCCTGGCGATCCTATCGCGACCGGGCTAATCGCCAGCCTCGCCCGACCCGGCGGCAACGTGACCGGGCTCACGCAGATATCGACCGATCTGGCGGCCAAGCGCCTGCAACTGCTGAAGGAGATCGCGCCCGGCATTTCCCGGGTTGCGGTGCTGTGGAACCCGCCCGACCGGATTTCCGCGCTGACCTGGCGCGAGATTCAGGGTCCGGCGCAGCAATTGGGCCTCACGCTTCAGTCTTTGGAGGTGTCGGACGCGGACCGGCTCGACGCCGTCTTCGTAGAGGCAATTGCCGCCCATAATCATGCCCTCATTGCCCTGCCCACCCCGCTCTTTGTCGTCAACGCGAAGCGCATCGCGGATTTCGCGCTGGTGAACCGGTTGCCCTCGGTGTTTCACTTGCCGGAATTCGTGCAAGCCGGCGGTTTGTTGTCGTACGGGCCGGACCGAGCCGATCTGTTTCGCCGCGCCGCGGCCTATGTCGACAAGATCCTGAAGGGCGCCAAGCCGGGCGACTTACCTGTCGAGCAGCCGACCAAATTCCAGCTGGTCGTGAATATCAAAACTGCGAGGGCGCTCGGCCTCGCTATTCCGTCGACGTTTCTCGCCCGCGCCGACGAGGTTATCGAATAGGAGAAGGCATGCCGCGTCACATCAAGACGGCCGCGCTCGCGGGTCAGCAGGAAGAAACCGACGCGAAGGTGCGCGGTGCGGTCGAGGCGATCATCGCCGATGTGCGGGGGCGCGGCGATAAAGCAGTGCGCGAACTGTCCGAGAAATTCGACAAGTGGTCGCCGCGAAGCTTTCAGCTTAGCGGTGACGAGATCGGCGCGCTCGTCGCCAAGGTGTCGCCGCAGACGATCGACGACATCAAATTCGCGCAGGACCAGATCCGCAACTTTGCCGAGATCCAGCGGCAATCGATGAAAGATATCGAAGTCGAGACATTGCCCGGAATCGTTCTCGGGCATCGCCATATCCCGGTCGGACGAGTCGGCTGTTATGTGCCGGGCGGGCGCTATCCGATGGTCGCCTCGGCGCATATGTCGATCGTGACGGCGAAGGTTGCGGGCGTCGGCCATATCGCGGCATGCACGCCGCCGAACCAGGGCGGCCCACACCCAGAGACGATCGCGGCGATGCACCTCGCGGGCGCCGACGAAATCTATGTGCTAGGCGGCGTGCAGGCGGTCGCGGCGATGGCGCTCGGTACCGAGACGTTTCGGCCGGTCGACATGCTGGTCGGGCCGGGCAACGCCTATGTCGCCGAAGCAAAGCGGCAGCTTTACGGCAAGGTTGGCATCGATCTGTTCGCCGGGCCGACCGAAATCCTCGTCATCGCCGATGACAGCGCCGACGCGGAGATGTGCGCGACCGATCTGCTCGGTCAGGCTGAGCATGGCCCGACCTCGCCGGCGATATTGCTGACGATATCGGAAAAGCTCGCGCATGACACGATCCACGAAGTCGCGCGGCAACTGCATGTGTTGCAGACTGCCGATGTCGCCGGCATCGCGTGGCGCGATTATGGCGAGGTCATCCTATGCGCCGATGCGGGCGAGATGATCGCCGAGGCCGACCGCATCGCCGCCGAGCATGTCGAAGTGCTGTGCCGCGAGCCGCGGCGCTATCTGGAGCGGCTGAAGAATTACGGTGCGCTGTTTCTCGGCCCCGAAACCAACGTAGCGTACGGTGACAAGGTCATCGGCACGAACCACACGCTGCCGACCAAGGGCGCGGCCCGCTACACCGGCGGCCTCTGGGTCGGCAAATTCCTCAAGACGTGCACCTATCAGGAAGTGAAGACTCCCGAGGCGAGCGCGACCATCGGCGAATATTGCAGCCGGCTCTGCGCGATCGAACGCTTCTGGGGGCACAAGGAACAAGCCGATCTGCGCGTCCGCCGCTACGGAAGGAAGAACGCGGCGGAATAGCGGGCGCGGCTAGATGCGGCGGCCGGTCGCTTCCCAATACGGCTCGCGCAATTTTCGCTTCATGATCTTGCCCGAGTCCTCTCGCGGCAGGCCGCTCTCGAAGCGGATCACGCGCGGCACCTTGAAATCGGCGAGATGCCTGGAAAGGTGCGCGCGCACCGATGCCTCGTCGAGCGCGGCATCGCGTTCCGGCTCGATATAGGCGCAAAGCTGCTCGCCGAATTCCTCGTGCGGGATGCCGAACACAGCGCAGTCGCGGACACCCGGCAAGGTCAAGAGCGCGGCTTCGATCTCGGCTGGATAGATGTTGACGCCGCCCGAAATGACCATGTCGCGCTTGCGGTCACAAAGAAAGAGGTAACCCTCCCCGTCGAGATACCCGACATCGCCGACCGAGACGAGACCGTTGCGCTCGATGTCGCGTCTCTGGTCCGGCTTGCCGTGATAGGTGAAGTCGGGCGAGCCCTCGAGCCAGACATAGACCTCGCCGATCCCGCCAGGTGGCAATTCGCGGCCATCCTCGTCATAGACCTTGATCGTCGCACCGCTAAGCGCACGGCCGACCGAGCCGGGCTTGCGCAAGGCCTCTTCCGCAGTGTGGAATGTGACGAAACCGGTTTCCGTTGCGCCGTAATACTCGGTGATAACGGGTCCCCACCAATCGAGCATCGCTTGTTTGACGTGCGGCGGGCAAGGCGCGGCGCCGTGCACGACCCGCACGAGCGACGACACGTCGTACCGCTTGCGCACTTCTTCCGGCAGGTGCAGCAGGCGGACAAACATTGTCGGCACCGCATGAAAATGGGTGATCCGATACTCTTCAATCAGCTGCAACAGCTCTTCCGCGTCGAAGCGTGGCTGCAGGATCGCGAGCGCGCCGTCGCGCACGGCATAAAGACCATAGAAATTGGGCGTCGCGTGATAGAGCGGCCCGGTAATGACAGTGCGCACCGGCTTGTCGGGCTCAAAACCGAGGACCTCGCGCGCGGCCAGAGCGGCGAGCTGCAGAAATTGCGCATCCAGGTTGAGCCGCTTGACGCCCTTCGGATGGCCGGTCGTGCCCGAGGTGTAGATCATGCTCGACAGGCCGCCGGCTCCCGGATTGGCGAGTGGTATGCAACCAGCGAGCCACTCGTCCCAGGTTCTCGCGCCCGCCGGCGCGCGACATTGGTCTGCCGCGATGTTGTAAGCCGCAGCGATCTCCAGCGGGGTGGGTACGACGAGCAATGTCACGCCGTCGGGCAGAACCGGTTGGATTTGCGGCAAAAGGTCGGCGTGCGCGACAATGACCTTGGCGGCGGAGTCACGAAGCACATAGCCGATCTCCGGCGCCTTGCCGTGCCAATTGACCGGCACGCAATAGGCGCCGAGCAGCTGCGCCGCGTAGCTCGCCTCGAAGAACGGGAAGTCGTTGCGCAATACAAGCGCGACCGTGTCGCCGGGTTCGACGCCGAACGCGGCAAAACCGCCGGCCGCGCGCAGGGCGCGGCCGAGCAGCGTCTCGCGCGCGATGGCGCGTTCGCCGCTAATGAGGCGGCCGCCAGCCAGATCCGGCATAATATTCCTCCCTTAAGCGAGGGCGGGGCTTTATGGCCCCGCTCTTCTTATTTCTTCGTCAATCGCGCCGCTTCTTATCCCTCGTAGCCGGGCGTCATAAGCAAGGGTGGGTCGGCCACTTCAACCGTCGGACCACCTTCGAAGCCGTTGAATTTCGTGCGCAAGCAGGCACCGTAGGCACCGAGCTGGCCCAATTCGATCCAGTCGCCCTCGTCGATGTCCTCGGGCAACAGAAACGGCCCCTTCATGTGGTCGGCGCTGTCGCAGGTCGGGCCGTACAGCATGAAGGCGCGCAGAGCCATCCCATCGTCGCCGGGCATGTCGGGCCGGATGCGCCGTGCCGGGAAACGGAAGCCGGGCCGGCCGGCGTCGCTCAAGCTGCCGTAGACACCGTCGTTGACGTACAGTGCATCGCCGCGCCGCAACTCGACCTGTACAACGATGGAACCGCCCGGCGCGACGAGCGCGCGGCCCGGCTCGGCCCATAGCCGCACGGCTGCGGGGAAGACGCGCGCGCCGTCGGCGATCGCCGCGACGTAAGCATCGAGCGGCGGCGGCACGGTATCGGGGTAGCTGACGGGAAAGCCGCCGCCGATATCGAC
>Ga0209155_1001676_pt1 | contig 10391 bp, 14 predicted proteins | sample GraSoiAngelo_122_FD_185879 | JGI IMG/M metagenome (GOLD analysis project Ga0209155, IMG submission 185879) | Grasslands soil microbial communities from the Angelo Coastal Reserve, California, USA - 14_0927_02_20cm (SPAdes) (version 2) | ecosystem: Environmental > Terrestrial > Soil > Grasslands ...
CGGTGTACGTGTCACCCGGCTGCAGCCGCACGTCCTCCTTCGGCTCGCGCAAGAAGATCCGCAACTCGCCCGCGAGCACGTAGAAGGTGTCCTGGATGTTGGTGTGGAAGTGCCACGGCACCTGCTGGGTGGGCGAGATCTGCAGCTCGTTGATCCGGAAGCCTGGCCGCTCCGCGTGCCGCGCGCGGCGTTCCACCTCGTAGAGCCCGCTCGAGTCCTTGACGCCCTGCATGCTCAGCCTCCTCGTCCCGTGCAGGCGTGACGCAACCGCCCGCATGTCGCTGGTGGGATTATTGCATGCCCCCACTGCGCCATGACGGAGGGCTTCGAAGAGTTTCTCCGTGAGCGACGGGAGCACGCCGAGCGCACGCGGCGGCTCCTGGTCGGCCTGCTCGGTGTCGTCTGTGTCGCGCTCGCCGTCTCCAATGTGATCCTGGCGCTGCGGCTGACCGGGCTGCGGCCGCCGCCCGCCGGCGAGGCGCCCGTTCCACCCGCGCCCCTTCCCTCGCGCGTCGAGGGACCGCCGGCACCCGTGACGCTGCCGACGACGACCGAGCCGCCGCCGGGGCCCGCCGAGCCGCGGAGCGCAAGCGCGCCGGCCGAGGAACCCGCACGCCCCATCACGCCGCCGACGACCGTGCGCGATCCGGCGCGCGATCCGTCGTCTCCCGAGATCGCGCTGCCGCCGCGACGGCTCGCCGACGCCGTTCCGGCGCGGCGCCTCCCCGCGCCTCGCGCGACGGCGCCCGCGGCTTCGCCGACGCTCGCGTCAGAGCCGGCGCCTTCATCGGCGCCCGAAGCAGCCACCGCCGCGTGGATGCTGACCACGTACGGCCGCGCCGAGGCGGAGACGCGCGCCCAGGCCGCGCTCGCGTTCTACGACGCGGAGTCGGCCGACGGCCGATACTGGCGCCGCGTGCTCGCCCGGATCGTCGCCGCACGCTGATCGCGCTCGATCCCCGTTGTGCAATCGAGGACAATAGGCCGGATGGAAGAGACCGCGCGGAGCGTGGAGACCGTTCAGGCGCTGCTCGAGCGCGGCGACCGCCGCCGGCTCGTCGACCTGCTCACGGCGGCGCATCCCGCCGACGTCGCGGCGCTGCTGCGCGAGCTGCCGCTCGAGTCGCAGGTGACGGTGTTCCGGCTGCTCTCCGCGCAGCGCGCGGGCGAGGTCCTCTCCGAGCTCGACGACCAGACGCTGCTGCAGCTCGTGCAGGCCCTCGATCAGCTCGAGGTCTCGCGGATCCTCGACGAGATGCCGCCGGACCACGCGGCCGAGGTCGTCGAGGAGCTCCCCGCCGCGCAGGCGGAAAGCCTGCTCGAGATGATGAAGGAGGAGCAGTCCGAGGACGTTCAGGAGCTGCTCGAATATCCGGAAGACACCGCGGGGCGGCTCATGTCGCCCAACGCGGTGGCGGTGGGCGAGTCCGCCACCGTGGCCGAGGCCATCGAGCAGATTCGCAAGTCGGCGCCCGAGGGACGCGGCTTCGAGCTGTACGTGGTGGACGACCACCGCCATCTCGTCGGCGTGGTGCCGCTGCGCCGTCTGCTCACCGCGGCGCCGACGACGCCGATGTGGGCCATCCGCGATCCGAGCGTGGTGAGCGTGTCGCCGGAGACCGACCAGGAAGAGGTGGCGCGACTCGTGGCCAAGTACGACCTCGTCTCGGTGCCGGTGACGGACCGGGAACGGCGCCTGCTCGGCACCATCAGCGTTGAGGACGTGATCGACGTCCTCGGCGAAGAGGCGTCGGAGGACATCTTCCGGCTCGCCGGCTCGGACGCCTCCGAGCTCGAGCGCCGCTCGCCGCGCGAGATCGCGCTCATGCGCCTGCCGTGGATTCTCACCACCCTGCTGATCGAGCTGGGCGCGGGCATCGTCATCCACTACTACGACGCGACGCTCAGCCGCGTGATCCTGCTCGCCTCGTTCATGCCGGTGATCCAGGCGATCTCCGGCAACACGGGGCTGCAGTCGGTGACCATGGTCGTGCGCGGCCTCGCCACCGGGCACGTGCAGCTCGCGCGCTGGTGGGAGCCGCTGCTGCGCCAGATCCAGACGACGTCCATCATCGGCGCCGTGTGCGGCGTCGTGGTCGGGGTCCTCGGCGCCGTGTGGCATGGCACGCTGTCCTTCGGGCTCGTGGTGGCCGTCTCGATGTTCATCTCCGTGAATCTCTCGGGTGCGGCCGGCACGGCCATCCCGATGGTGTCCAAGAGCCTCGGCTTCGATCCCGCGCTGACGGCCGGCCCCTTCGAGACGGCGCTGCAGGACGTGCTCGGCGTCACCATCTTCCTCGGGCTGGCCACGGCGCTGCTTCGCTTTCTCGCGTGAGCGTGTGAGCGCGCTCGTGTCCGTCGCGCAGGTGGTGCGCGTCTTCGCGCTCACCGGCATCCTCTCCATCGGCGGTGGGCGCGCCGCGTTCTTCTACGAGGCGCTCGTGGCCCGCCGGCGCTGGATGCGCGTCGACGAGTTCCTCCAGGACTTCACGCTCGCCCAGCTCCTGCCCGGGGCGACGTTCTCGAACCTCTCGATCACGCTCGGCCATCGGCTCGCCGGCGTGGCCGGCGCCCTCGGCGGCCTCGCCGCCGTCGTCGTGCCCGGCGGCGTCGTGCTGGTGCTGCTCGCGGCGCTCTACGGCACGCGCGGGCTGATGCCCGAGGTGGCGACGCTGATGCGCGGCATGAGCGCGTCCGTGGTGGGGCTGGTCGCCGTCACCACGCTGCGCATGGCGCGCCCGGCTCTGGCCAGCGCGCGCGCGATTGCGATCGCGGCCGCCACGTTCACCGCCGTCGGACCGCTCAAGCTCAACACGCCCGCCGTCATCGTCGTCATGACCGCCATCGGCCTCTGGCTGAACCGTCCGGAGCCCGCGCGAGACCCCGAGGGAGGGCCGGGCCCCCAGGGAGGGCCAAGCCCCCAGGGAGGGCCATGCCAGTGAGCGACCTGCTGCTGATGACGTGGACGTTCCTCTGGCTGAGCCTGCTCTGCGTGGGTGGCGGCCTCGGCGTCATTCCGGAAATGCAGCGCCAGGTCGTGGCCAACCATCAGTGGGTGACCGCGCGCGAATTCGTGGACGGCTATACACTCGCCCAGCTCACGCCCGGCCCCACCATGCTCGTGGTCGCGTTCGTCGGCTACCGCGTGCACGGCGTGCTCGGCGCCGTGCTGGCCACCGTCGCGATGTTCCTGCCCACCTCCGTCATCGTCGTCCTCGTCGCCGAGCAGTGGCAGCGGCTGCGCGCTCATCGCTGGGCGGCCGCCGCGGAGCGCGCGCTGCTGCCGATCGGCATCGGGCTCTCGACGGCCGGCGTCTACACGCTGGCGCGCTCGGCACTGCACGACGTGACGACGGTCGTGCTGGCGCTGGCGGCGGGCCTCGTGCTCTATCACGGCCGCGTGCCGGCGATGCTCGTCGTCGTCCTCGGTGGCGTGGCCGGATGGCTTCTGACGTGAGCCCGCCGTCGGCCGCCCCCTCCGTCGCCGTCGTCGGGCTCGGCTTCGGCCGCGCCCACGTGCCCGCCTTCCAGGCCGCGGGCGCGCGCGTCGTCGCCGTCTGCCAGCGCGACGAGGCGGCCGCGCGCAAGGTCGCGGCGGCCTACGGCGTGCCGCAGGTCTACCCACTCTGGGAGCAGATGCTCGCCTCGGAGCGCCCGGCGATCGTCGTGATCGCCACGCCTCCGCATCTGCACCGTCCGATCGCGCATGCGGCGGCCGCCGCCGGCGCGCACGTCCTCTGCGAAAAGCCGCTGGCGACGTCGCGCGAGGATGCGGAGGCGATCGTGGCCGACGTCGCGCGCGCGAAGCGCATCGGCATGACGGGCTTCAACTGGCGCTTCCCGGCCGCGATGCAGCGGATGCGCGCGCTCATGGCCGACGGCGTCGTCGGCCGCGTGCTCCACGTGCACGGGCGCTGGCTGGGCGCGCGCTGGGCCGACGAGGCAAGCCCGACCACGTGGCGCATGGACCGCGAGCAGGCGGGCCACGGGGCCATGGGCGACATGGGCGTCCACCTGGTGGATCTCGTGCGCTGGACGTGCGGCGAGTTCGCGCGCGTCACCGCCCACGCCGGCATCGCGTACCCGACCAAGCCCGTGGCCGGCACCGGGCGCGCGACCGACGCCGAGGATTATCTGAGCCTGGTCGGCGAGCTCGCCTCCGGCGCGCAGGTCTCGTTCCTCGCGAGCCGCGCCGCCCACGGGCGCAACGAGCACGCGCTGGAGATCTCCGGTACGCGAGGCGCCCTCGCCTACCACCTGACGCGCGACGAGCCGCGCTGGTACACGGGCCGCCTCTGGCTCGCCGCGAGCGGCGCTCCCTTCAGGCCCGTCGACGTCGAGGCGCCCGCGGTCGAGGGCAGCGATCCGATGGACGTGCTCGGCCGGGCCACGATCACTCCGCTCGCCGTGCGGCTGCTCGCGGCGATTCGCGGGGAGGGGCCGGCCGATCCCTCGCTCGCCGACGGCCTGCGCGCCCAGCTCGTGCTCGAAGCCGCGCGCGAGGCGGCCGCGCGGCACGTCTGGGTCGACGTGCCCCCGGCTTGAGACCGGCGGGGCTCGGCGAGGGCGTGCGCATCAGCGAGGTCTTCGTGTCTAGCTGCGCCTGATGCCGCAGGTCATCGAGTGGTGCCGCGCCGAGGGCTACCGCTTCTCGCCGCGGCTGCACATTCTGGCGTGAGGCCCCAAGCGCGGCGTCTAACCCGGCGGCGCCGCCGGTCGAAGACGCGGGACCGGACACGCCTCGCCGGCGTTGACAAGGCGTGGCGCGCGCGCTACGGTCTGGCGCCATCCAACCCAACCATCCGTCTGCTGCGCCGGAGGATCCATCATGAGGTTTCGCACGTTCCGGTTTGCGCTGTCGCTCACCGTCGTCGTGGCCTTCGTGCTCGCCACCGGCCCCCTCGCCGCCCAGCAGGCGCCGCCGTCGTGGAAGCAGGGACAGCCGAAGGACATGGAGAGCTCGTCGCTGTCGCCGATCGCGCAGCCGCCGGCGCCGAAGGCACCGGGCGAGATCCCCGTGGACAAGATCAAGGTGCCGTCGGGCTTCAAGGTCGAGCTGTGGGCGCACGGCATCAACAACGCGCGCGCGATGACCTGGGGCGATCGCGGCACGTTATTCGTCTCCAGCCGTGTCGCGGGCAACGTCTACGCGGTCATCGACAAGGGCGGCGCGCGCGAGGTGAAGACCATCGCCAAGGGTCTCAACCTGCCGAACGGCGTGGCGTTCAAGGACGGGACGCTCTACATCGCCGAGATCCACCGCATCACGAAGATGGAAGGCATCGAGGGCAAGCTCGACAGCCCGCCGGAGATGAAGGTCGTGTACGACACGCTGCCGAAGGACGCGCCGCACGGCTGGAAGTACCTGGCCTTCGGTCCCGACGGCAAGCTCTACTTCAACATCGGCGCGCCGTGCAACATCTGCGTCCCGCCGGACACGCACGCGAACATCTCGCGCGTCAATCCCGACGGCACCGGCTTCGAGTACTGGGCGCACGGCGTGCGCAACAGCGTGGGCTTCGACTGGCATCCGGTGACGAAGGAGCTCTACTTCACGACCCACGGCCGGGACTGGCTGGGCGAGGACGTGCCGAGCGATCGCTTCGACGTGGCGGCGAAGAAGGGCCTGCACTTCGGCTACCCCTACTGCCACCAGGGCGACATCCTCGATCCCGAGTTCGGCCGTGGCCGCGCGTGCGGCGAGTTCGCCGCGCCGCTGCTCAAGACGGGTCCACACGTCGCCGGCAACGGCGTCGAGTTCTACACGGGCTCCATGTTCCCGTCCGAGTACAAGAACCGTGCGTTCCTCGCTCAGCGCGGCTCGTGGAATCGCAGTCAGAAGATCGGCTTCCGCGTGATGATGGTCACGCTCCGGCCGGCCGACGTCCCGAGGTACGAGGTCTTCGCCGAGGGCTGGCTGCAAGGCGATCAGGTCTGGGGCCGACCCGTCTACACCCGGCAGATGAAGGACGGCTCGCTGCTGATCGCCGACGACTACGCCGGCGCGATCTACAGGGTCAGTTACGGGCGGTAGCTTCGATTCACAAGGTGGTGGGAGTTCTGCTGGCCGCATTCTCCGCGGTCATGAGCCTCTCCCCCGCCCTCGCCGCAGATCTGGACGCAGGCCGTCGCAAGGCGGCGGCCTGCGTCGCCTGCCACGGGCCCGACGGCAACTCGACGAACCCCACCGTGCCATCGATCGCCGGACAGGTCGGGATCTACCTGCACTGGCAGCTCCTGCTCTATCGCGACAAGCGCCGCGTCGATCCGCAGATGGCGCCCATCGCGGCCGCGCTCAGCGAGGCCGATATGGCGGACCTCGCCGCCTTCTTCGCGGCCCAGCGCCCGGCGCCGCCGGCGGCGGCGCCGGCGGCGGCGCCCGACCCGGCGCGCGCGGACACGGGACGGCGGCTCGCCGAGACCTACCACTGCAACGACTGCCACGGCCGCGACTTCGCCGGCCGCGAGTACGCGCCGCGGCTGCGCGGGCTGTCGCGCGACTATCTGGTCGCCCAGATGCGCGGCTTCAAGGCGCGCACGCGCGGCGACCTGGACGGCGCCATGACCCAGGCGGCCCAGCCCGTGGCCGACGCCGACATCGAGCCGCTCGCCGACTACATCGGGTCTGTTAAATAAACAGGGGGGCTGGTCGGCCCCCCCGTTTTTCCCGATTCGCGCGGCGAGCTTACCGTGCTACCAGCGGCCGCGACCGCCGCCGCCACCGCCGGATCGGCCGCCGCCCGGCGAGTTGGCTTTCTCGACCTTGATGTTGCGTCCCTCGAGGTTGGTGTTGTTCAGCTTGCTGATCGCCTGATCGGCGTCCTCGGACGTCGCCATCTCGACGAAGCCGAAGCCGCGCGACTGACCCGTGTCGCGATCGGTCACGACACTGGCGGACTCGACGGAGCCGACGGCCGCGAAGGCGGAGCGCAGGCTCTCGTTGGAGGTGGAAAAGGCGAGGCCGCCGACGAACAGTTTGATCGCCATCAGAGAACTCCTTGTGGTTGTCGGTTACGTGTGCAGGTGGACCGGAGGACGAACGAGCGTGACGAGCCCCAGCGCCCTCAGCGCCCGGATCATCACCCAGGACGGATCGAATTCGGAGCGCCGCACGCTGAACTTCGGCGAGCTGGCGTGGGCGTGGTGGTTGTTGTGGAGGCTTTCTCCCGCCGTCAGCCAGGCCAGGACGCGCGAGTTGTAGGCGGTGTTGTCGAAGTTCTGGCTGCCGCGCCAGTGCCCCACGCCGTTGATGAGGGGCGCCGCCACGCAGACGTAGAGGACCGCGTGCAACGCCGCCGCGAGGAGCCCCGCCCAGACGCCCAGCGCCAAGCAGAGCCCGGTGATGCCGAGGCTGAGGCCCAGCCAGCCGTGACGAAGCACCACGCGATCGAGCCGATCGAGGGGAATGTCGCGGGCGAAGACGCGCAGGGTCTCCGGATCACGCGCCTCGCGCGCGTAGTAATAGGCATTGAGCAGCAGCACGCGCCAGACGCCCAGCAGCCGCGGGCTGTGTGGATCACCCATGCGGTCGGTGAAGGCGTGATGCTTGCGATGCACGGCCACCCACTGCTGCCGCTGCTGCCCGGTGGTGAGCCAGAGCACCATCCGGAAGAGCGTGTCGGCCGCCGGATGCACGACCAACGCCCGGTGGGCCAGCGCGCGATGCAGATAGATCGAGGTCGCGAGCACGGCGACCTGGGTCAGGACCACGCTCACGACAGGCGCACTCAGCATGGCCAGGGTCATCGATCCCAATCCCCCGCACTGTCCGCACGTTTCATCGCCTTGCGCCTCCGCTTGCGCGCCTGCGCCTGCTTGCGCTTGCGCTTGACCGACGGTTTCTCGTAGAAGGCCCGTCGCTTCATTTCCTGGAAGATGCCTTCCTTGAGCATGTGCTTCTTGAGCGCCTTGAGCGCCGGCTCGATCTGGTTCGAGGCGACGTCGATCCGGGCCGCCGTGACGATTCGTCCCACCTCAGCGGCCGGACGACGCCGTGGCGAGGTGGACGGTCAGCCGCCGGCCGTCGAGCTGCTCGTGACGATGGAGCTTCTTGACGGCGGCGGCCGCCGCCTCCGCCGAGGCCATCTCGACGAATCCGTAGCCGCGCGAGTGGCCGGTGCCGATGTCCGTCGTCAGGGCGGCGGATTCGACGACGCCGACCTCGGCGAACAGCTGGCGAAGACCGTCGTTGGACATCGAGAACGAGACACCACCAACGTAGATCCTGGTCATCACACGTCCTTTCATACGCGACGCGCAGGGCGCCCGCTGCGCGCGCCCCTGCGTACGCCGACCGCCCGTGCCGTCCGCCGTCGTTGGCGAACCGCCTGGGCCTGACGCTCGATGTTGGAGAGCAGACCGGGGTGATCGTCGCGCTTCAGCGCCTCCTCGATCAGCGCGCGGAGGACGACCTGCAGGCTCACCGGCAGCTTGTAGGCCGCCGTCGTCCTGCCCGCCAACGCCCGCGCCCGGTCGAGGATGTCCTGAGGCAGCACGAGAAGAACCCGCGCATTCAACTCACCCAAGTTCAGTCGCTCCTGCGATTTATATAACATGCATGTTTGATATAAGATATAGTGTATCGAACTCCAAGTCAACCCCGCAACAGGAGAGGATTCATCGCCATGTTCCCGACGGTCGGCGGACAGCGCGGCTTCAAATGTTGGACCTGGTCGGATTGGTCGATCGGCGAACTCCACCTCGAATACGGCACGCTCACACTCGAGTCGCGGGGCCGTGCCCACTTCTCGGGCGTCACGTACCGCACCAACCTGGACGGCGCCGACCACTGGTGGGCCGGGTTCTCGCTCGAGACGCGAGAGGGGGTGAGGCTGCACGTCGAGCCGCCCCGCGCCGGCATCGCGATGCCCGAGGGCGGCCGCGGCGTGCGCTACCGCTGGTCGTTCGATTTCAGCTACGAGCCGTCGAACTTCGCCCGCATCACGCGCGTGGTACAAAATGCCGCACGCTGAACGCCGGTCGCCGAGACAAGGCCGTTGCGCCGCCCGCGCCGCGGATCCCTCGGCCGGCATCGGTACATGCGACGGCTGACGACGGCGGTGCTGGTGGTGGCGCTGCTCGGCGGCTGCGTGACGACGACGCGCAAGAGCATCTACGTGAAGCCCGGCGTCAGCGAGGAGCAAAAGAAGAAGGACGAGGCCGAGTGCGTCCAGGCCGCCATCGACACGGCGGGGCCGCGCGCCGCGGCGTTCATCGCGGTCGATCGGGAGACGGTGGACCGCTGTATGCGCCAGCGGGGCTACACACCGGCGCGGATCGCAGAGTAGCCGCTCAGGACGGCTGGGGCGCCGGCCGGCGCCAGAAGAACACGCGCGAGACCGGGTGCCTGGCCAGGGACTTCTGCGCCGACTCCATATAGAGGTAGAGGACCGGCGTGATGTAGAGGGTGAGGAGCTGGGAGACCAGCAGCCCGCCGACCACGGCCAGCCCGAGCGGACGCCGCGCATCGGCGCCGGCGCCGATGCCCAGCGCGATGGGCAGGGTGCCGAGCAGCGCCGCCATCGTCGTCATCATGATGGGCCGGAAGCGCAGCAGGCAACCCTGGTAGATCGCCTCCCGCGGCGTCATGCCGCCGCGCTCCGCCTCGATCGCGAAGTCGATCATCATGATCGCGTTCTTCTTCACGATGCCGATCAGCATGATCATGCCGACGAAGCCGTAGACATTGAGCTCCATGCCGAACAGCCAGAGCGTGAGCAGCGCGCCCGCGCCCGCCGACGGCAAGCCCGACAGAATCGTCAGCGGGTGGACGAAGCTCTCGTAGAGCACCCCGAGCACGAGATAGATCACGAGGATGGTGATCAGCAGCAGCATCCCCTGTCCCTGCAACGAGGCCTGGAACGCCTGCGCGGTGCCCTGGAACGTTCCGCTCACGGTCGCCGGCACGCGTAGCTCGCGCTGGACGCGCTGAACCTGGGCCACCGCTTCGGAGAGCGCCACGCCCGGGCGCGTGTTGAACGAGATCGTGACCGCGGGCAGCTGACCGAGGTGGTTCACCGTGAGCGGTCCGATGCCGGGCGTCATCGTCGCCACCGACGCCAGCGGTACCAGCGTGCCTTTCCCCGACCGCACGTAGAGCAGGCCGAGCGCGGTGGGGTCGCGCTGCAACCGGGGATCGACCTCGAGGATCACCCAATACTGGTTCGCGGGCGTATAAATGGTCGAGACCTGCTTGGCGCCGTATGCGGCGCCGAGCGCGCTCTCGATCTGGTCGGCGCTGACGTCGAGCGCCGAGGCCTTGTTGCGGTCGATCTCCACGGTGATCTGCGGGCTCGTGATCTGCAGATCCGAGTTGACGTCCTGCAGCCCCGGCAGCTGGCGCAGCCGGTCGTAGAGGACGGGGGCCCAGTAGTAAAGCTCCTGGGTGTCCG